>Ga0187890_10000051_pt1 | contig 84382 bp, 63 predicted proteins | sample June2016WEW_21_1_FD_133005 | JGI IMG/M metagenome (GOLD analysis project Ga0187890, IMG submission 133005) | Peatland microbial communities from SPRUCE experiment site at the Marcell Experimental Forest, Minnesota, USA - June2016WEW_21_10 | ecosystem: Environmental > Terrestrial > Soil >... | reverse complement strand
TTCGCCAACAATGTATTCAACCGCTCCTACATCACCTATGGCGAGTCAGGCGCGGGCACCGGCAACGTGCTGGCCTGGGGCAGCCCACGCATCATGGGCGGCGAGGTCACCTTTCGCTTCTGAATAGCCGATTCAGGAAGCATTCATTCGGGAAAAACAGTTGCGGAGTTCTTGGACGAAGAGGTCAGGTTGCTCGAAGGCGGCGAAATGTCCGCCGCGGTCGAGCTTGTTCCAGTAAATGAGATTGCGATAGAACCGCTCAGCCCAGCGACGCGGGGCGGGTATGATTTCCCTCGGAAAGATGCTGCAACCCACCGGCAGCTCCAAGAGCGTGGGAGCGAATGCCTTGCGGAAACTCTCCCAATACAATCTCGCCGATGAAGCGCCGCTGCCGGGAAGCCAGTACAGCATGATGTTGTCCAGCAAAGCGTCGGTTGTGAAGAGAGCATCCGGATCCCCTTCGCAGTCCGACCAGAAATAGAATTTCTCGTAAATCCACGCAGCTTGCGCAATCGGCGAGTCGACCAATCCGTAACCCATCGTCTGTGGACGTGTGGCCTGCAGACGGGCGTAGGCGTTTTCATTCCGACTGTAGAGTTCCAGCGCCTTCAGAGCCGCCTGCTCCTCGGCATCGGGCTCGCCGCGTTCCGAAGCGCGCGGGATGACGAGCGGCATGTTCAGATGAATCCCTATGAGCTGCGGAGGCGCGAGCTTGGCCATGGCGATGCTCACGGCCGCGCCCCAATCGCCACCTTGAGCCGCGTATCGCTCATACCCCAGCCTCGCCATCAAGGTGATCCAGGCTCGCGCAATCCGTTCGACGGTCCAGCCGGAGCCCTGCGGTTTCCCCGAGAATCCATAGCCGGGCAGGCACGGAATGACGAGGTCAAAGGCGATTTGGTCCAGTGCTCCGGTAACCAAGGGATCAATGACCTTGTGAAACTCGATGATCGAACCCGGCCAGCCGTGGGTCAGCAGCAGCGGCAGCGCATGCGAGCGCTGCGAACGAACATGCAGGAAGCTTATGGGGAGACCATCAATCTCCGTAGCGTAGAGTCCGAATCGATTGAGCATGGCTTCACAGCGACGCCAATCATAAGCCTCCGCCCAGTGCTTGATGAGGGCGCGCATGCGCGATATGGGGACGCCTTGCGACCAGTCGGCCGTGGTCTCCGCCTCCGGCCATCTCGTATGGTTGAGGCGACGCTTCAATGCATCGAGCTCCTCCTCGGGTATGGCAAGGTGGAGTTTTCGAATACTGCTCACATCGAGGTCCTTCAAGGGCAGCGGCCGCCGCTGTGTGATTCCGTCTAGAGCGCTTTTCCTCACACCGTAGGACATTGCCGACGGTTGGAAAGCTTGGCTAAAATTCCTAAAACAACATAGGATTGTGCGCTCCGCGTCGAGTTTTTGCGGGTAATTCCGGCTGCATTTCCCGCGCTTCGGCCCATACCTACTTTGCCAGGCCGCACAAAAGTCGGCCGAACATTGAGGATCCCATGGCCTTAGTCAAGAAGTCGCAGATCTCTCCGCCGATAGTTCCAGCCGGCGTACGGAAGCGGTCGCGATCTCGCTGGCGGAGGCTTCCGCGCAGATTTTGGGTTCAGTCAGAGCAATCGAGCGCGGGGCTCAGCGTCAAAGCGAATCGGTTGCTCACATCGAAGTACTCGACCACCGAGCCAAGGCTATTGGCGAGATCACTCGAGCCGTCAGCCGCATCTCTGATCAAACTAAGAAATAGTATCGTAAAATCAGAATGTTATAGAGTTAGCGGAAACTGAAAGGCGGTGCGATTACGGGCTCGCGGAGAGCGGAACCGCCGGCTTGAATGACCGGTCTCAATGAAGAGGGCGACGGTATAATCGCCCGCTGATCTGTAAAGGGGAATCGGTCCTCGAGTTGATTTTCGGTCTTGAGGCAGCGGGACTGCCGTTATTCTTCGTAGAGCTTGCGGCGCGTTAGATACCGTGCGCCTCTACGCCGCACCCGTAGCATCCGACTCTTGATCCCGACCTTGCAGCCTCGTGCTCGATGTTTTCCGTTCGTCTGTCAACCGCGATAATCAAGAGGACTTGAGCTAAATGAATCAAAAAGCCCCGGAGCAGCGTGCCGCCCCGCCGTTACCGGGATCCGAAATGCGCGCCTCGCGTGAAATCGTTACCGAAAACTCAACTTGGATAAACCCCCTGCGGGAGGAGATGGGGCGTGTCATCGTCGGCCAAAAGCATCTGGTCGACCGTCTTCTCATCGCATTGCTCACCAACGGTCACGTGTTATTGGAGGGTGTTCCGGGCCTCGCGAAGACCTTGGCGTTGAAGACCCTGGCCAATTGCATATCCGTGCGGTTCAAGCGCCTGCAATTCACGCCGGACATGCTGCCGGCAGACATCGTCGGAACCATGATTTATAACCCCCAGGACGGTGCTTTTCGCACGAAGCATGGGCCGATATTCAGCAATCTCATCCTCGCCGACGAGATCAATCGCGCGCCCGCTAAGGTTCAAAGTGCGCTCCTGGAAGCCATGCAGGAGCGGCAGGTCACGATCGGCGATGAAACTTACCCGTTACCGGCGCCTTTCTTGGTTCTTGCGACGCAGAACCCGCTCGAGCAGGAAGGCACCTACCCGCTTCCGGAGGCGCAGATCGATCGGTTCATGATGAAGGTGATCGTCGATTATCCCTCCCGGATCGAGGAGCGGGCGATCCTCGATTCGATGGCGACCACCGAGCCTATGATCGTGCCGCGCACGGTGGTTAGCGCCTCACAAGTCGTCGAGGCCCGCCACGTGGTCAACATGCTGTTCATCGACGATAAGATTCGCGACTACATCGTCGATATCGTGCTCGCGACTCGACCCCCCATCGCGGCAGGGTTGAATCTGAACGGTTACGTTCAAAACGGCGCTTCGCCCCGGGCGACCATCGCGCTCACGCTGGCCGCACGAGCCATGGCATTTCTCAGCGGCCGGCACTTCGTCACTCCCCAGGACGTCAAGACGGTTGCGATGGATGTGCTGCGTCATCGGGTGTCGGTGACCTACGAGGCCGAGGCCGAGAACGTGACTTCCGAGAATGTCATCGAGAAAATCTTGAGCACCTTGCCGGTGCCCTGAGCGCAGAGAGTCGCAGGATGCCCGACGCCAAGAAATCGACAAAGGCGATGCGCAGCGGTATGCGGCAGCTGGAGATCCGCACTCGCCGCATGGTGGATGACAGCATGGCGGGCGCCTATCACTCGGTCTTCAAGGGCCGCGGAATGGATTTCGACGAGGTACGCGAATACAGCCCGGGGGATGAGGTCCGGACCATCGACTGGAACGTCACGGCTCGTGCGGGACGCGCATTCGTCAAGAAGTTCACGGAGGAGCGCGAGCTCACGATATTCCTGGTGGTAGACATCAGTGCTTCGGGAAACTTCGGATCCGGGGCGATGGCCAAGCGCGACCTGGCTGCCGAGGTGGCCAGCGTGCTGGCCTTCTCGGCGATCCGCAACAGCGACAAAGTCGGCTTGCTCCTATACACGGACCGCGTCGAACGATATTTGCCGCCGAAGAAAGGCCGCCGGCACGTACTGCGCGTCGTGCGCGACATCCTCTACCACGAGCCGCAGGGCATCGGTACCGATACTGTAAAGATGCTCGATATCGTCAATCACGTGCTGCACCGGCGTGCGGTGGTGTTCTTGATTTCGGATTTTGAGACGAAAGGTGATGCGGATGCCGCGCGTGCCCAACTCCGCCGAGCGGTCCGCCAGACCAATCGTCGACATGACTTGATTGCAGTCCATATCGAGGATCCCCGCGAACAGGAGCTGCCCAACGTCGGAATCATCGCTCTGGAGGATGCGGAGAGCGGCGAAATCATCGAGCTCGACACGGCGCGCGCCGCGGTGCGCAAGCGCTTCAACGAGGTTTCTCTCGAGCGGGCATTGCGGCTGCGGAGCGATCTGCGATCCGAGGGTGTCGACATCGTTCAACTGCGGACGGATCTGCCCTACATTCCTCCATTGCAGCGATTCTTCAAGGCGCGCGGCCGACCACGCGTATGAAAGCGAGTCATTGCAGCCGCCATGCCGCCCGAGGCAGCTCGTGTCTGGCCTTATTGGCGGGATCCGCCTTGGCGGAATCTGCGGAGGATATCCGCGACATTCGAGGACCCAAGGCCGTGCCGGGGTCTTGGGTGCTGCCTGCCTTGATTGCGGGCGCGATCGTGGTGGCGCTTTGCGCCTATGCTTTCTGGCGTCGGCGCCGTCGGGGAGATCGCCGGCGGAGTCTGACGCTGTCGGAACAAGCTCTCGAGCGTCTGGAGAAAGCCCGGCCGCTGATGCGGCCCGCCACGGCCCGGGAGTTCGGGACTGCGGCGTCCGAGGCGATACGCAACTACATCGAGAGCCGCTTCGATGTCGTCGCAACACAGCGAACCACGGAGGAGTTTCTGCAAGCTCTGCTGCAGAGCTCGAACCAAGCGCTCGCGCGTCACCGTGCGCTCCTTGCGGAGTTCCTGCAGCAGTGCGACTTCGTCAAATTCGCAGGGACCTCGTTGGCCGTTACGGACATGGAGTCGCTTTTCCGAAGCGCTCGTGATTTCGTGCTCGAGACCGGTGAGGCGCCCCCCGCATGATCCGCTTTCTTCAGCCGGAGTGGTTTTGGGCGTTTGCGGCGCTGCCACTCGTCGTTCTATGGCGAGGCCGGCGGGGGCCGGTCGCGGCTGTCGAGTATTCCGATGTCAGTCTGGCGCGAGACGTTGCGCGCCGGACGCGGAGTCGGATCGGCGGTGTGGTTTGGCTGCTGCCGATCCTCGCGGCGGCTCTCATGGTCGTCGGGTTGGCTCGGCCGCAGCGTACTCACAGTCGCACCGAAGTCACGGCCAATGGAATAGACATCGTTCTCGGACTGGACGTTTCGGGATCGATGCAAGCGCTCGATTTCACGGTCGATAACTACCGCGTCAACCGCATCGCCGTGGTGAAGTCGGTCGTCTCGAAGTTCATCGACGAGCGTCCCAATGACCGCATCGGTCTCATCGCATTTGCGGCGGCTCCCTATATCGTGAGTCCGCTCACTCTGGATCACGATTGGCTCCTGCAAAATCTCGAGCGCATCAACGTCGGCATCGGAGACGACGGGACCGCAATCGGCTCTGCCATCGCTGCAGCCGTGAATCATCTGCGCACGACGACGGCGAAATCGAAAGTAGTCATTTTGTTGACGGATGGCGTCAACAACAGTGGAAAAATATCCCCGCTCGCCGCGGCGGAGGCCGCCCGGGCCTTGGGCGTGAAGGTTTACACCATCGGCGTCGGTGTGCGAGGGAAGGCGCCCATTCCCGTCAGGGACGAAGCCGGCAACATTCACGTGATCATGGCGAATGTCGACGTCGATGAGAAGACGCTGCAGGCGGTGGCCAATGAGACTGGCGGGCAGTTCTATCGAGCGACCGATACGAGCTCGCTGCAAAAAATTTACGACCAGATCAATCGCTACGAAACGTCGGCGCAGACCATTCAGAAATTCGAGCACGTGGAAGAGCTCTATAAGTGGACGCTCTTCCCGTCGCTGGGCTTGCTCGGGCTCGGGGTGCTCTTGCAACAAACGAGGTTTCGCAGGTTACCGTGAGAATCAGCGACCCATACTGGCTGCTGGCGGGGGTGCTGACGTGCTTTGTGCTCGTCGGGATATGGCGTCGGTACGACGTTCGACAACAGGCGGCCCTCGATAGATTCGTCGCGCCCCATCTGCGGCGGAGGCTAACCGGCTCGGTTTCCGGGGTGCGTCGCCTCGTGCAGCGAGGCCTATTTCTGGCCGCCACCCTGTGTCTCTTCGCGGCGCTTGCCGGTCCGCTGATCGGGTATCACTGGGAGAAAATCAGCCGTCGCGGCAATGAGGTGGTTTTTGCGATCGACACCTCGCGAAGTATGTTGACTCCCGATGTAAAGCCCAGTCGATTGGTGCGCGCAAAGCTGGCGATCGATGACATGGCAAGGCAACTGGATGGCGACGGAATCGGCATCGTGGCTTTCGCGGGCAGCGCTTTCCTCGTCTGCCCGCTGACGCTCGACTACGGTGCGTTCCAACAGTCGCTGGACGCCGTCGACGTCAACACCATTCCGCGGGGCGGGACCAATATTTCGAGCGCCATTCTGGCCGCGCGCGCGGCGCTTCGCCGCCACCCTGGAAGCGACAAGATCTTGATACTGGTAACGGATGGCGAGAATCTCGAAGGGGATACCTTGACCGCCGCCCAAGAGGCAGCCAAGCAGGAGGGCCTGAAGATCTACTCGGTCGGCATCGGCACCGCGGCAGGCGATCTCATCCCCTTGCCGCTCGATCAAGGGGGCGGCTTCGTCAAGGATGAGACGGGGGCCTTGGTAAAATCTCATCTCGATGAGGGCGGATTGCGGGCGATCGCTACCGCGACGGGGGGTGCCTACGTGCACCTCGGAGGCCAGGGTGAGGACTTCGAGGCTTTTTTGCGAACGGTGTTCGGCGCGGTATCGAAGCATGACTTGCTCTATAGACAGCAAAAGGTCTACACAGAGCGCTACCAGTGGCCGCTCGCGGCATCTTTGGTGATGCTGCTGGCGAGCCTGGTGGTAGGCACGCGTCGCTCGAGCCGCCGCCGAGCGGCGGCGCTATCTCACGCCGTCGCCGTGTCGGTCGTGGCGGGAATGCTGGTCATGCCGGTGCGTTCCAAGAGCGCCGATCAGGCTGATGCTCCCGGTAGAGCGGCTGATGCCAAGACGCCGCTGGTGGAATACAACGCGGGTACGTCTGCGTATAGAGCGGGCCAATTTCCCAAGGCTACGCAGGCCTTCGAAAAATCCATCAAGGTTGCGCCCGCGAGCGACGCCAAGCGCTTGGCGGATCAGGAGGATGCTTACTACAACCTTGGCAACGCGCTGTATCGAGCAGGACAGCAATTCGAAAAATCTGCGCCGCAGGAAGCCATAGGGAAATGGACCGAGGCAATCAAAGCGTACGATACGGCGTTGCAACTGCGCGGCGCTGACGCCGATAGCAAGTACAACCGCGATTTCGTCCAGCGGAAGATCGACGCGCTCCGGCAGCCTCCCAGTCAGGGCGGCGGCGGCGGCGGGCAAGGTCAGGGCAACGGGCAGGGTCAAGGTCAGCCGCCGGGTCAACCTCCGCCCCAAGGCCGCGGGCCTCCGCCGCAGGGGCAACCTCCGCCGCAAGGGCAACCTCCGCCGCAGGGGCAGCCGTCGAAATCGCCCAACCCACCACGGCCCAACGCCTCTCCGCCAGGCGAGGATAAGCCGCCGCCCAGCGCGGGGCAGGGGTCACCGGCACCTGCGCCTGCGGCGTCCCCGCGGGCCGACCAGGGGAATGGTGATGACGACGAGAGGCATCCGGCGCAAGCTCAGCCCATCCCCGGACAAATGAGCGTTGAGGAAGCACGCGAACTTTTGGATTCCGCCAAATCGGACGAGCACCACACGCTCGGCGTGCCGACAGGCCCGCGCGACCCGAACGATGCGGATAAAGCATTCAAGAACTGGTGATGCGGACCTGGCATATGCACTGGAGCAAAGTGGTTGTCACGATCCTCGGCATGCTTGCCCCGGCCGCATACGCGATGGCGCAGGCAGGGCTGGCCTACGAGACAATACAGCCCTCGCATATCAGGGTGGGAGAATCGGCGACGCTCCGGGTCACGAGCCTGGACGGTGACCTGAGAAGCGTCCCGTTGCCGGTCGTTTCCGGACTGTCATTCGAGTTGATAGGGCGTTCGCAGGGGCTCGAGTTCGTCAATGGAACTTCGATTCCGTCGACGTCCATCCTGATCCGCGTCACGCCGCAGATGGCAGGCATATTCAGCATCCCCGGCCTGTCGCCGAAATCAGAATCGCTCGTCCTCGATGTGGTCGGCGAGGACGACTCCAATCCTTCCGCCCTGATCAAACCCAAGCCGACGCCCACACCCCCGCTGGTGGCGACAACTCCGCTCCCGAAAGGCGTTCAGCTGAAAGCCGGCGGCGCGGCTTTCGTCGAATTGGTCATTCCAACACGCGCGGTCTACGTGGGCGAAAGCGTGCCGGTCGATATTGAATTGGGCTTACGCCCGATGACGGTCACGTCGGTGAATGGCTTACCCACGCTCAATGGCGGCGAATTCACGCTCAACAATCTTTCGAGGCAGCCCGAGCGCCGTGACAAAGTCATCGACGGCAGCCCCTTCCTCGTGATGACTTGGCACAGCGTGATCGCCGCGGTGAAACCGGGCGATTTCTCTTTGTCGGTGGACACCCCGCTCAGTGTGAAAATCAATACGCGATCGGCGGAGGACATGGCCTTCGCAGCTTGGTTGGGAGGGCCGTTCCTGCAGAGTATGTACAACGGGATCGCGCCAAAGGATGTGACGGTCACGAGTCCCTCATCCGATCTCAAAGTCTTGCCGCTCCCCACGGAAGGGCGGCCCAAGGACTTCAGCGGGGCAGTGGGCGACTTCCAAGTATCGAGCGACATCTCGCCCGCCCGCGCCGCGGTGGGGGATCCACTCACTCTTCGACTGCGTGTCACCGGTGTGGGTAATTTCGATCGCGTCGATTCAACCATGCTCGGTCATCTCGATCATTGGAAAACCTACCCCGCCAAATCGTCCTTCACCCCGAGTGATGCGGTCGGATACAAGGGTGAGAAAGTGTTTGAACAGCCGCTGATCGCGGCGCAGCCGGGCGAGCAATCGATTCCCGGACTTGACTTCAGCTATTTCAGTCCCAGCACCCGACGCTACGAGCGCGCGCGCACGTCCCCCATCAAAGTAACCATCGCCGCCGCGCTCGCCGATGGCTCACTCAGCGCGCCGGCCGCGGCGCAGAACCTCCAAGGTGCCTCTATGAGCCGGTCCGCTCAGGGCTTGCGCCCCGATCATCCGCAGCCGCGCGACTCGGTGAGCGAGTTCACACCGCTCTATTTGCAGGCGCCGTTCCTGGCGGTGCCGGCAACCCTTGCCTTGATACTGGCGGGGAGTTGGTTCGCGGTGCGCCCCAACCCTGCACGTGCCGCGTCGAGAGCAGCCGAGCGCGCGCTCGCGCGGCTGCGCGCGGCGGCGCGATCCGGCGATTCTTCATCATTCTTCGATGTGGCGCGAAAAGTGCTTCTGCAAACCTTCGCGGCGCGATGGCAAATGTCTCCCGATCAGATCTCCGTCGCCGAGCTGAGGGGTCGGTTGGGCACGGCCGGCGAAGACATCGAAAGGCTGTTCGCGCTCGCCGACGAAGCGAAGTATTCCGATCACGAGCCGGGCGGCACGGATTTTCAGCGCTGGCTCGAGTTGGTACGCGGACAACTCGCAGGCGAGAGCAACTGAATGCGCGCGCCGAAGATAGCGATGCTGATCGTAGGTCTCGCGCTGTCGGGGGGGCAGAGCCTCGCGCAATCATCGCAGCCGCGGTATTCGGCAGATGGCCTCTACAATTTGGCCAACTCATACGCACGCGCCGGCATGCCGGGTATGGCAGTGCTCAACTATGAGCGTGCCGCACTGCTGGCGCCGAATGATGCGGACATCAATGCAAATCTGGAATACGTGCGTGCCGGCGCGCGCGTTCCCGTGGCGCCGCCCAGTCGTTTCGCGCGCATCGCCCGAGCCGCCGGTCCGACCTTATCGGCATGGGCCGAAGTTCTGGGAATTGCTCTCATCGGAGGCGGTCTCTTGGCCGGGAGAATTGCGCCGCGCTTTCGCTTGGCGCGGGTCGGCGGCATCCTGCTCGGCGTTGCCCTGATGGCTCTGACAGTGTCGAACGCGATGCTCCTCTGGCCGCGAATGCATGAGGCCGTCGTCCTCATCAACCAGACGCCCGCGCGCGTAACCCCGGTGCCCATGGGCGACACGGCATTTGTATTGCCGGAAGCCGAGACCGTCACGGTGACGGCGGAGCATGAGGATTTCATACTCATCCGCACCCGCAACGGCCTCTCGGGATGGGTTGCTCGCGCAAATCTCGGCGCCGTCGTGCCGCACGCCCGCCCGTGATCGCGTCGCTGCCCATGATGTTTCTGATTGCAGTCACATTCTTTCTGGCCGGCATCGTCAAGGGAGTGACGGGGATGGGGTTGCCGACGGTCGCGATGGGGGTTTTGGAACTTCTATGCCGTCGCAGCGAGGCTCTGGACCATGGCGCTGGGTATAGCCATCGGTATTCTGCTTTCCGCAAGGTTGTTGACCACGGTGGAAAATGCGCGCATCAGGATCGCTCCGTCACGACGACGGTTGGGGGCCGGTCGCGGGCGGCGAAATAATAGACCGGGCACACGAAGAGCAGTCCGACGATCCACGACAGATCGACTCCGCCGACTGCACGAGCTATCGGCCCCGTGTACAGATCGGTGGCGATGAACGGAACCTGGACCACAATCCCAAGTGCATAGCAGACGAGGGCGGCGACGTTGTACTTGCCATACACGCCGCCGTCGAACGCGAAGAATGACGGCACGTGGTAGTTGCCGAAGCGGACCAGATAATAGTCGACGAGATTCACGGCAGTCCAAGGTATCAACAGATAAAGGAGCAGTTCGTTGAACTGGCTGTACAGCGTCAGAAAGTTCGATGCACCCTCGAGGCCGATCAAGAGCGCCGTGAAGAACATGGCTGCGGTGATGACGGTGCGCGCGCGCGCGGTGGGGCGCCAGTTCGCGAAGAACGTCTGTGCCAGAGTGATGATCGCGAGCGAGCCGCCGTAGAAGCAAATTGCGCCGGCGATCGCGACCCCGGGAGCGAACAGCAGCACAATCGCGGTACTTGCACTGCCGGTGAGGCGCGAAAGCGCGGCGACGACATCGCCATCCACGACTGCAGGGCCGATCAGTGCGCCGAAGATCATGGGCAGTACGGCGCCGAGCGTCGTGCCCCAGTAGCAGGACCAGAAGGCCTGGCGCGGGCCCGAGTCTGGCGGCAAGTAGCGCGAGTAATCGGAAACGTACGGCGCGTATGCGAGCTGCCAAAGCGCACCCATCGAGACCATGCTGAAGAACCCGACCGGCGAGTAACTGCCTTGAGTTACGAACGTCACCGGCAGCGGATGAATGAAGATGACCCAGACAAAGCACAAGAGCACTGCGCTCCCGGACACGTACGTCATCATGCGCGTGCAAAAATGGATCAGATCGTGGCCGTATATGGCCGCACACAGGCTGACGAGACCGATGGCTAGAAGCCCCGCGCGCTCATCGATGCCGGGTATGATGGCGTGCAAGGACTGGCCGCCGGTCACGAGAGCGGTTGCGGCGTACCCGGCGTACATGAAGATCACGAGCGCGACGACGAACGCGGCACCCTTCGCCCCGAATTGACCCCGGCTCTGCACCATTTGCGGGACGCCGAGCCGCGGCCCCTGCGCCGCATGCAATGCCATGAACACGGTGCCGACGAGATTGCCGATGAGGATTGCAGTGACCCCGGAGAGGAACGATTGGTGGAACACCGTCGTGGCAAGAGCGCCGGTGACCACAGTCAACACGTTCATGTTGGCGCCGAACCAAAGAGTGAATAGATGCCGCGCCTGGCCGTGTCGTTGGTCGAGGGGGATCTGATAGATCGTGTGCTTTTCGACGCGCGTGAGCTGGTTCTGCGGGGGCGGCAATTGAGCATTCGCAGGACGGGTCATGCTGTGCGAGTTTATCCCCTTCCGCGATCGCGCGTCCCTCATTATGATTGCGCCCGTGCACACCGCGAAGACCGACTATCCGGATTTCGGCCTGACGGCAAAACAGCGGCGCGATGCGGTGTTCGGACACCGCTACGAACATCCGGGGATGAGCGCTGGCGTCGGGGAGATCTGGGGATATACGGATGCACTTGCGTACCCGCCCGGGGCGACCGCGCGTCTGCACGTAAGCTCGACCAATCCAAGTTGCGAGGTCTCCATCGTCCGCGACGGCGCGAACGCCTCCCCTGTGCTGACTCGCAGACTCACGGGCGCACGATGGCAGCACACGCCCGATCAGTGCTCCGTGGTCGGCTGCGGCTGGAATCCGGCGCTGGAGTTTCGCGTGGGCGAGGATTGGCCATCCGGCGCCTATCGAGTCACGTTGACAACGCAGAATCGCGACGGTGCGCCGGTACGGTCTCACCATCTATTCATCGTGCGACCGCGCGCGGGCCGCAAGCCAGAGCGCGTTCTGCAGATCGCGGCCACTGGAACCTGGACCGCCTACAACACTTGGGGAGGCTCGAACCACTATCAGGGCATCACCGGTCCAAAGCGTAACCAGTATGCGACGACGGTCAGCCTCGAGCGGCCCTGGTGCCGGGGTTTCGTGGTACTGCCGGAGGGAGCGCCGCGCGTGCCGCTCGAGATCTCACCACCGCCCGAAATGGCGCCGCGCTATCCGCATCTCGAATGGGCGTACGCGAGCGGTCATTCCAGCAAGTATGCCTCGGCCGGATGGGCGAGCTACGACCGGCATTTCTTGCACTGGGCGGAGCGCGCTGGATTTGCCGTCGATCTCGCGAGTCAACACGAATTACATTTCGACCCCGAGATCCTCGAGGGCTACGATTGCGTGGTCTGCGTGGGGCACGATGAATACTGGACCTGGGAGATGCGCGACGCGATCGATGAGTATGTCGAGCGCGGGGGTCGCGTAGCGCGCTTTGCCGGCAATTTCATGTGGCAAACTCGCCTCGAGAGCGGCGGCAAGCAGCAGGTCTGCTACAAGTACCGAGCGCGCGCCGAGGATCCGGTGTTCAAGTCCGCGGATCCCTCGCGGACGTCCGGCTCCTGGGAGGCACGGGAGATCGGGCGACCGGGGGCCGAGACCTTCGGTCTCAACGCGACCAGCGGCCTCTATGCCGGGTGGGGAGGATGTGCGCCTCGCGGCGCTCGCGGCTTCCCGGTGTACAGGCCCGAGCACTGGGCATTCGCCGGAACCGGCGTGTATTACGGCGACTTGCTGGGCGCCGAGGGCCATGCCTTCGGCTATGAGGTCGACGGTTTGGACTACATCATCCGCGGCGGCCTGCCCGAGCCCACCGACACGAGCGGGGCGCCCGACGGCCTGCAGATTCTCGCGCTTGGAATGTCGTCGCTGAAGGAGGAGCCGGTCCATCTTCCCGCTGACGATCGATTCTTATCCGATGACGACGCGAGATTTGTCGCTGAGATTCTGGTGGGTGACGACGGCGATGCGGCGGTCGATCGGGTAAAGCGGGGCGCCGGCATGATCGTGAACTTCCCGCGCGGCCGCGGCGAAGTGTTTCACGCCGGAAGCTGTGAATGGGTCGCCGCGCTCTCGAGACGCGACGCCATGGTCGAGCGGGTTACCAAGAACGTGCTTGCACGATACCTGACCCGCTGAGAATCGGCGCCCGAGCTACCCGCTTCCCGAGCCCATCAATTGAGCAGTCCGAATACGGCGACTCCGGCGGGAGTGCCGACGTAGACCTTGCCGTTGGCGATGGTGGGCGTCATGTATTTGTTGCCGTTGCCGAACCGATCGCGGCCGTTTGCCGCCTGGTTGCTGTTGTACAGTTCGGTCGCGAGATTGCCAGCCGCGAATGCGTGCAGCACGGCGGGTTGCGAGTTCTCGACGGCCCAGACGATTGCGTTGCTCGAGCCGTTGGCCGATACCGCGGGTGCCGTGCCGGGGTAGCCGAAGCTCATGCTCGTTTGCGAAGTCGGCGTCGTGCCGAGCAAAGCGTGCTGAATACCGAATGCCTTCAAAGTGCCGCCGACATCGCCGTAATAAACGGTTCCCTGGTAGTAGGCCGGGGTGGCCCAGACGCCGCCCGGTAAGGCTCCCGGCATGTCCTCCCAAATCGCATTGTTCGACATGGAGAACTTGCCCATGTTGGCGCGGTTGATGACGTACAAGTGTCCGTCCTTGCCGGCCCCCACCGCGAGTTGCCGCACGACGCCCGTGGAATCGGTCTGATCCGGCAGCAGCATCGGTCCGCCCGATCCCAAGTCGACATCGCCGTTTGATTCGGCAACCGTGTTGTCCATGTCGAAGTAGTCCGTCACCTGCAACGGCCCCGAGCTCGATAGCTTGACGAAGGCATTCCCGTAGTCGCCCTGCAACGGGAAGCCGCTCGCATCGAGGGTCGTATCGAAGGTGCCGTTCGCGACCAGCGCGTAGATATTTCCGGTGCCGTCGGCAGCCATGCCGCCGCCGGAACTCCAGAGGGCTCCTTCCGAGCCGTTCGGAGTGACGTTCAGCACCTCTGTCTGTGTCAGGGTCGATTGATCATAGCCGATGATCCAGCCGTTGTAGGGGTTGATGTCGCAATGCGAGGCCCATGCGGTATAGAGCGTGCCGTTCACGAGCAAAAGGCCGGCGCGCTCTTTGTATTGCGCGGGATCGAACGAGGTGGTGCCCACGCTGTTGTTGGCCGTGCCGGGATACGTCGCCTGAATCACCACGGGACTATTCGGCAGCTCGGCGAGGGTGAGCAGGTCAAGCGCATGCAGCCGCTGATAATAATGGCCGCTCGCATCTTTCGACATGGCCACGACGTATATCGTCCCATGGGCTCCGGAGCCGCGGTCGATGACGGGCGTCGATGTGATGCCGATCTGCGGGGTCACTTGACTGCATCCACGATCATCGCTCGGCGTCTCTCCGGACCCGAGCACACTCACGTGGACGAGAGCGGCACCCGTATCGGCGTCGTATGAATAGACCGAGTCGTTCTCGGTGACGACGTAGACGACGTTGTGCGGCGTTCCGTTCACGCTCAAGCCCGAGGCGATCAGCGGCTGACCGTCGACGAGTCCGTCGGCCGAGAGCACGCGCAACAATCCGAACTGCGTCGAGGTGACCGTGGTCGGCGTGAGGGTCGTCTCTGTCAGATTTTGACCCGAGCGCGAGTTGTCATTGTGGAAGGTGAGCACATCCGTCGTACTCGGCGCCGCAGTAACGGTCAGCGTGGCGGCGGTGCTCGTGATCGAACTGACGGCGTTGCTGACGGTCACCCTGAAGGTTGCACCGTTGTCGGTGCTTGCGGTCGCCGGGGTCGTATAACTGCTCCCGGTCGCGCCGGTAATGGCGGTTCCGTTCCTTTGCCACTGATAGGCCAGCGGCGCGGTGCCCGTTGCGATCACACTGAAGGTTGCGGTCTCACCGACGCTGACGCTTTGCGAGGTCGGTTGCGTCGTGATTTCGGGGGCTTGCGATGGGCCCAGGCCATGATTCGAGGAGCTACAGGCTCCGAGAAGTAACACAGCGAGGCTGAGAGATCTCCACATCGTCAATGAAGGCTCCATCCCAGGACTATTGGTGCCGCCAATGTAGAGGCCGCGGGGTACGCCGGCCACTGTCGCAGATTGCCTGCAATTTACCGCCGCAGTACCCTGAGCGACGCCAGGCTCGGGTTTCATCTTTGGGGGAATACAGAATATGAAGTATCTCTCGGTTGCAGAAGCACGCAAGCTGCCGGGTTTGCGCTTGGTACTGACCGCGAACATGCCGGGGCCGTGGGGCGAGGCCGCGAAGGCCGTGCTGTCCGCGCGGCGGGTGAGCTACATCCCGGTGGCGCAAGCGGTTATGGAGACGAACGAAGAGCTGCATGCCTGGACGGGAGTTCGCAATGCACCGGTCGCCGTGCTCGACGATGAGCCGGCGCAGACCACCTGGCTCGATATCCTGTTACTGGCCGAACGCCTCGGCTCGGGTCCATCCCTGCTGCCCAGCGATCCGCTCGATCGCGCCCTGGCGCTCGGCTTATCCACCGAGATCTGCGGCTCCGACGGCTTCGGCTGGTCACGGCGGCTCGAATTGATGGGCAGGCCATCCACGCAGAGCCCGCCCAATGCCGGCTCCTTCGATATGGCGAGAATGATCCGCTCCTACGGAGTAAGGCCGGAAGCCATTGCCGGTGCACCCCGGCGAATGGCTTCGATCATGAATGGCCTGACGACTCAGCTTCGCCGTCAGCGTGCAGCCGGCTCCGACTATTTGGTCGGCGATCATCTCACGGCCTGCGACCTCCATTGGGCTACGTTCTCGCTGTTCGTTTCGCCGCTCGCGGAGGCGGACTGCCCGATGCCGGACTTCATGCGTGCCAACTATAGTCACTTGACGCCCGAGCTCGAGGCGGCACTCGATCCGGCGCTCATTCGTCATCGCGATTTCATTTTCCGACAGCACATCAGCCTGCCGTTGGATTTCTGATGATGCGCGGGGCTGGCGAGTCCCTTCAGCACGGTCTTCCACCAGCTGGAGCCATACACCGTATGCAGAGCCATGACGATTCGCCCGGCTGCTGCAGCAAGCGCTCTTTGATACGGTTGCAAAACGACTGCCGCAAATCGCAGTCGAGCGAGCCGCCCGCGTTCCTGACGGCCTTGCCGAAGCCCAGATCGACGATCGTGAACGAGGTGTGCCCGTCGTTCAATGCGCGATGGAATGCGGACACCACGCGCACGTTGCCCGGCGCTGCTGCGAGCTGCAGCAGCAAAAAGAATACGACGCTGATGGTCAGATATAACCGCAGCGGCAACACACACGCGAGCTTGCGGCCGCGATCAGGCGCCCGGGATGCAGCACCAGCGCCTTGAGCGTGCGCCACAGCTTTCCTTCGGCAGCGAAGTAATGCAGGACAAACTCGTGTATGAACTCTCGAGCGGTGGGCCTGCAGCGACTCTCGAGCGACGGAGCTTGCGCTCGAATCCGCCGCGCGACTCGGGGCCGTCATCGACCGGTCAATGGCCGACCGCACCTGTGGGTGCGAGTTCTGATCTGCTCCGGGACGATGTTCTCAACCGCAGCTGCTTGAGCTCCATGGCCATCGCGGCCATCTCTTGTGGACTTGCGGAGGGATCGTGCTTGCTCTCCCCACACAGCCAAGCACGAATTTCTTCCAAACGTTGATCTGATAGCTTCATCTGAAAGTCCTTCAATGCCAGGTACGGGATCATGCGGCCCGACCAGCGCCTCGATCAAACTCCATCATAGAGCCGACACGATGGCTGCGCTACCCGTGGCGTCGTGAGCCGCGCAGTCTGGGTGCGCACCCCTGATGACGGGGGCGATCGAGCGCGCGCCGCACGTCCGCGCGAGATGTCGGTATATAGTGTGCGCTAGCCATAGCCTATGACCCAAGCAACCTCGCACGACTCGTCCATTTTGCGCATCGGCACGTGGCGGGTCGATCCCGCTCTCTGCGAGATATCGAGGGACGGCAATACGCTCAAGCTCGAGCCCCGCGAGATGCAGCTTCTCATGTATCTCGCGGAGCACGCCGGTCGGGTGGTCAGCGTGGAGCAGCTACTCGAGCAAGTCTGGAGCGGTGTGGTAGTGACCTCGAGCTCGGTCTACCAGGCCGTGGCGTCCCTGCGGCGGCTGCTCGGCGACGATACGCGCGAGCCGACCTACATCGTGAATGTGCCGCGCCGCGGATATCGACTCGTGGCGCCCGTCACGGCATGGGTCGACGGGGCCGCCGATGGCGCCGCCGGCGAGGTCACGCAGCCGAGCGTTCCGCCAGGCGGTGCCGCGGCCCCGCTCGCGGCCACCGGCTCGCGGGCAAAGCGCGCCGCCGTCGTCCTGTCCGTGGTGCTGCTCGCCGCACTCGGCTATATCGCACTCGATAAGCTCTGGTTGTCCAAGGGAAGTCCTCTGCAATTTTGGGGCGCGGCGACGAGTCCGGCAGCCGAAAAATCGATAGCGATCCTGCCGTTCGTCGACATGAGCGAGCAGCACGATCAGGAGTACTTCGCCGATGGCATGTCGGAGGAGATTCTCGATCTCGTGGCACAAGTGCCGGATCTGAAAGTGCCGGCCCGTACGTCCTGCTTCTACTTCAAGAACAAGCAGGCCACAGTCGGTGAGATTGCGCAGGCCCTGGGGGTCGCCCACGTGCTCGAGGGCAGCGTGCGCAAGTCCGGGAACACCATGCGTGTGACCGTACAGTTGATCCGTGCGGACAACGGCTATCACCTCTGGTCCCACACTTACGACCGGGATCTCAGCGACATCTTCAAGGTGCAGGACGAGATCGCCGCCGCCGTGGTCGAGGCGCTCAAGGTGAAGCTGGCGCCGACGCAGCTCGTTTACTCTCACCGCACTGCGAACACGGAGGCTTATCTTCAGTTCCTCCTCGGCCGCCAATTCTTCAATCGCGGAACGCTGGACGGCTTTCGGCGCTCGGTCGAGGCTTACGGCAAGGCGGTCACGCTCGACCCGCGCTACGCTGCGGCCTATGCGCGGCTCGCCCTCTCGGAGGCCTATCTTGCGGATGACACAGGTGATCCGGCGGGCATGGAGCGATCGAAGGCGGCCGCGGAAAAGGCCATTGAGTTGGCGCCGGAAGAGGCCGATGGTTATGCGGCACGCGCGGATCTGCGCGCCTCATTCATCTGGGACTGGATCGGCGCGCAGGCCGATCTCTCGAAGGCGCTCGCCATCGATCCATCGGATAGCGAGGTGCAGCACCGCTATGCGTTCCTGCTGGCCAATCTCGGCCGGCTGCCGGAGGCCATTGCAGCGCAAAAGAAGGCGATCGAGCTCGATCCCCTCTCGAGTCACGCGTGGGAGAATCTCGGCCGATATCAAATGTTCAACAGGGATTTCGCGGGCGCCGACGAGGCAATGCGTCACGCGCTCGAAATCCAACCGGATTCTCCTTTCGGGCTACACCACCTCGGCGCGCTGCAATTGCTCGAAGGAAAGGCGGCGCAGGCGCTTGCGACGTTTTACAAGGTCGACGATGAGGCGTTTCGGCTGTACGGCATTTCCATGGCCGAGTACACCCTCGGGCATGCAAAGGAGTCACGCCAGGCACTCGATGAGCTGACCGCGAAGCACGAGCAGGAAGCGGCCTATCAGATCGCCGAGGCCCATGCCTGGCGGGGCGAGAAGGATGACGCCTTCGAGTGGCTGGATCGCGCGTACCAGCAGCGCGACGGGGGACTGAGCGACATCAAAGTCAACCTGCTGATCGCGAGTCTGCACGGCGATCCGCGCTTCCAGGCGCTCGTTCAGAAAATGAATCTGCCGCAGTGAGGCGCCGCAGGGCCCGCGGCGGCGTCGCTTTGTGCACCAAAACGGTGCTTCGGGGTGCTTTATCGGCATCGTGTCTTGCAGCTGCAATGATGCAGGACTAACATTTCGTCCCCATTTGACGAGCCCTGTTGAGCTAGCCTCTGACTACTTGACAATAAGCCCCTGATTCTGAACACATTTGGATATAGGTTCAGGTATCATGCGGATCCGTTTTTAGCGATCAGTTAGCAAGGAGAAGGTGGATGATCGGGCACAAGAACGTCACGACGAACCGGCTGTGGCTGCGCGATGACCTGGATGATGCGCTGGACCGGCTCGACGAGAAGCGCAAGCTCACGGAGTTTTTTGATTCGACGCCCAATGGCTCGGCCATCGAGCAGTATCTCAAGGGTGATCGCAGGGCCAAGCACCACGAGCCGGACTATGGCTTCTTTTATGATCACGCCACTCAGAAGGCGGATTACCTGGCCGTGTGGGCCGGAATAGAAAAGTACCCGACCGTGATTCGCCATACGGTGGAAAATGTGACACCGGATGAGGCGAAGAAAATCGATCAGCTGACGGCGAGCGCCTCGCGTTGCAGCCCGGCGCAGTTCGGTTGGGCCGTCGCCGAGTTGGAGATCGCGCGGCAAGCCGCGTCGGCCGAGTAGGCCTCTAGTATTGATCCATTGCCACGAGTGCGGTGGGCGCTACGCGCCCATTCGCCACTCGTACCCCCTCCGCTCGCAGACGTCGCGCTTGCTCTCGATGCGCACGCGACGTTTTTGGAAAGACGATACGACCGCCTGCTCCGACCACCCGATGCCAGGGTAGGTGCAGCTCGAGAGGGGCGGTTTTCAACGCGAAGCCGACCAGCCGTGCCCGTCCCGGTAAGCCTGCCGCGCGCGCGACACTGCCGTAGGTGCATGCCCCGCCGTGAGGGATGTTCGATACCACGTCCCAGATCAACTGCAAGGCCGGATCGGGCGCCTGTCGTGGCCGGCCGGCGCGTTTCGTCATCCTGGCGAGACTGACACGAACGCTCATCGAAGTCATCGCCGCCCTTGATGGATCGGGAGCGTTCGCCGTTCAGGGACGAATCCGTCAGCCGTAGGGACCAACTCGATTCTCGGCTGGCGCGCGCGAGCGCACCGCGCTGCTACGGTCGCCGACATGAAGCTTGCCGATCGAGTCGCACAATGTCGCGCGCCCTTCGTCGTCAGCTGCGGCGCGAGCGGTCGCACGCGGGCGCTGAACAATGCCGCAGAATGCGCACCCGCGGTACGAAGCGCCCCGATTCGCTTCGTTCTGAGCGACGACTTGACCCGTCTGTGCACCGCTCTTGCGTATTCGAAGGGGGCGAGGACGCTTGCCTGTGCCGATCTGATACGGACGCCCGCGGAAGCGGTGTGGATCGAATGGGGCTGCCGCCCCTGGCAGCACGAGCTCTCCCTGCACGCCATCTCGGTCGACGACCCCGCCTACTCGCCCGGCCATCGCCGCGGCGCCTTAGTGCAGGGATCGAAAGATGGCCGTCGCGGGACGCTGCGGACATTCTGGTCGGGCGAGACGGATGGGGACGTCTTGGCGAGCAGCATCGAGGCGTATTTCGATCTCGATACACTGGAGGGAGAGGAGCCTGAGCCGCCGGCGGGCCGCAGCGCCTCGACCTTCCGGGTCTTCGATTCGGCACACGGGGCCGCGGACCCACTCCGCCGTTGCTTCCGTTTTCACTACGAGCCGTCGTGGCAGGAGTACTACCGCGACGCTCAGCTCAGTCCGGATCAGCGCGGCGCGCTTTGGCGGCACGCACTCGGCACGATTGTTCTCGATATCCCGGTGTTGCTCGCGTTCTTCTTATTGCTGAGCACGCGCGCCGGCTTACCACAGTCGCCGCAGTCCTTCGAGCGGCTGAATCGCTCGCGACTCAAGGCGGGCAAGGCGCCGCTCCTTGCGCACATCGACGTGCGAGCACCACTGCTGCCGGATTACCGCCAGCGAGAGGGCGCAGAGCCTGCCTACGGGCGGCGCGGACCGCGACTGCACCACGTGCGAGGGCATCTGGTTCGGCGCGGGGCCGAGCTCTTTTGGCGGGTTCCGCATTTGCGCGGCGATGCGCGTCTCGGCGCCGTGCGTACGCGCACGGTCACCTGGACGTTCGGCGCACACTAACCCTTTCTCGGATAGGGCGTACCGCCCTTGCGTGCATACCCGTGCGGCGAGAAGCGCATGTCTATGTCCGAATACTCGCCTGTGTCCTCAGCCTCCCTGCGCGATCCTACTTCGAGCACCAGGGCATCAGTCGGGGAGCGGTTTTGCAGATGGTGGCCGTCCTTGACGCCGGCCTTGAACCCCGCGCAGTCTCCCGCCCGCAAGGTCTCCTCGCCCGCATCGGTGACGAGGACCACCTCGCCATCGAGGACGTAGACGAATTCATCCTCCGCTGAATGCCAGTGGCGCTGGCTGGACCAGGTCCCCGCCGGCAAGCACAGGAGATTGACGCCGAAATCTGTGAGGCCGGCCGCGTCGCCGAGGCGATGGCGCACGCGCGCGGCGCACGGCGCGTCGTAGGGCGGCGGGTAGCTCGTGCCCACGGACGCGGCGGTCCTCTTCGGATCGATGCGCTTTTTCATGATGCGTTCGCGTGTTTGCCGCAGCCGGGCCGATTCGCGCTACGCTAGCAGCAGCGCTGCGCAATGAACAGTGGGGATCAGCATGGGATATGTGGACAGTAGCCTGTTGCCGAACGAGCACGTTACCTATCGCGCGAGGCTGCATCGGATCATCTATCTACTTCCAGTTTGCGTGCTCATCGTCGCACTTGTGGTGGCACTCGTCAGCGGCAGCTGGATCGCCGGTGGTGTGTTGGGATTGATCGGTATTGTGTTGCTGGTACCGCCGTGGATCCGGTCGATCAGCTCGGAGTTCGCCGTCACGAACAAACGAGTTCTCGTCAAGGTCGGCCTCGTCCGCCGTCATTCCCTCGAACTCTTGCTGCAGAAAGTGGAGGGCATCGGCGTCGACCAGGGGATCCTCGCACGCATCCTGGGATACGGCACGATCACGGTGTCGGGTACCGGAGGCACTCGCGAGGCGTTTCGTATGATCGCAGATCCCCTGGAGTTTCGGCGCCAGGTGCAGGCGAGTCTCGCCGCGTGAGAGGCCGGCGCCGCCCGTGCGGACGGCACCGTTTTTCCGCTATCGAACCGCCGGCAAGCTGCTCGCGATCGTCTTGGCGGCCGCGCTGCAGAACGCATGTCCCCAACCACTCGCGCTCAGCCCGAGCTCGAGTCCGGGGGCAGGGGTGATGTCGTAGACGATGTTGTCCGGGCGCGACGGATCGCCGCTCACGCCCGCAGGCACGAAATCGAGCAGCAGATTATGTCGTGTCCGCCAGGCGATGTTGTGGTCGGCGCAGGAAGAATCGCCGCTCACGCCGACGGCGCCGATGAGTTCGTGCTTGGCGTTGTATAGCGCGAGGCCCCCGCCGAACACGTTTACCCCGCCGATCTTGCCGCCCGTCATCGGATCGTCCGCCTGGCCGTAATGCACGGACTCGCCGCGATAGGCCACTCGGGTATTCACGGGATTGCTCGCCTGCAATCCGAATAGGCTCCCGCCCGGCTGCACGGCACTGAATAGATTGGCGGTCGACAGGGCGAGCTGCGGCAAGCTGAACGCGTTGGCCGTGTTCGCCTTTTGTGCGGAGATCACGCGGCTTCCCGGCCATTGTGAGCCCCGGTTGCTGCCGGTGAACGCCACGGCGCACACCACCCCGTCGCGGTTTACGACCGTGCCCCACATGTCGAGATTGAATCCCCCGTTCGAATGCGCGCGCGCTGCGGACAATGCCGCGTGCAGCTCGCCGTGAGAAGGCAGATCGGCGCATGCTGCCGGCTCATCGCCCGACGACTCCTGCGCGCCCGCGTTACCGATCCCGAGACAGCTCGCAGCGCCGATCGTCAGCGCGGCGGCCGCCATAAGCATTACTTTCCTCATGATTGACTCCTTATCCAGATTGTTGTTCGTTATGGTTCTCGCGCCCACGCTCTCGCGTGCGCGAGGCGCAGGATGCGGTCAGCGGAGGCGTTGCCGAGTCTAGGACAAGGTGGCGGGAGGCGTCACGCTGCGGTACCGCATCTCAAACGCGCGCCGGATGCCCGTGGTGCCATTCGGTCGCCGACTCATAAGCAAGCGCGAGTGCGAGGACGCGCCGCTCTTGCCACGGCGCCCCGGCAATTTGCAATCCGATCGGCAGGTTCTCATCGGTCCTGCCGCAGGGCACGGAGACGGCGGGAATACCGAAGGCGTTGAACGGCCGCGTGTTGCGCAACATCGAGGAGGCCTCCCAAGCGAGCACCTCGTCGAAGGTCCGCGGATAGTCGACGAGCCGCGGCGCCGGCACGGGAACAGTGGGTGTCGCCAGCACATCGACTTGGGCGAAGAGGTCGGTAATGCTTCGACGCAGCTGCGCGAGCCGCAGACGCGCGCCTATGTAGGCGGCCGCGTCCACCGACGCGCCGCGACGGAGCTTAGCGAGCGTTTCCGGAAGATAGCGCTCGGGTCCGTCGGCGATGAGCCCGGCGTGCGAGGCGTAGGCCTCGGCTTGGAACACGGTGCGGTCGGCGCTCACCTCGAGCGAGACTTCCTCGATGTGGGCACCGAGATCGGACAATACCGCGAGCGCCCGCTCGACTGCGCGATCCACGGCCGGATGCAAGCCCTCGTAGAAAAACTCGCGCGGTACGCCGATGCGAACGCGCGCCGGAGAGGTCGGCCAGGGACGCAGCTTCAAGGGCCGGCGTTCGCTGGAGACGTCGCGTCGCTCGTAGCCCGCGATCGCCTCGAGCACCGTCGCGCAATCCTCGACTCCACGCGTCAGCGGACCGACGTGATCGAGCGACGGAGCGAGCGGCAGCACACCGAGATTGCTCACGCGGCCGTAGGTGGGCTTCAGTCCGACGACGCCGCAGAGAGCAGCGGGCTGGCGAACGGAGCCGCCCGTGTCCGTACCGAGCGCCGCGAAACACAGTCCGGCGGCCACTGCGGCCGCCGAGCCGCCCGAGGAGCCGCCGGCGATGCGGCTCGGGTCCCAGGGATTTCGCACCGGACCGAAATGGCTCGGCACCGAGCTTCCGCCGATGGCGAACTCCTGCATGTTGAGCTTGCCGAGCAGAATCGCGCCCGAGCGTCGCAAGCGTGAGACCACGGCGGCGTTCTCGCCGGGGACGCGATCAAGGTACACGGCGGAAGCGGCCGTGGTGCGCACGCCTCTCGTGTCGATCATGTCCTTGATGGCCACTGGTATGCCGTGAAGCGGACCGCGCCACTCACCGCGCTGCATTTCCACTTCCGCGACGCGTGCCTCTTGCAAGGCGGACTCGGCCGTCACTGTGAGGAAGGCGTTGAGCGCGGAATTCTGCGCCTCGATGCGGTCGAGACACGCGCGCACGAGCTCGACCGGCGACACTTTCCCCGCCCGGAGCAGGGCGGCCGCACCGGTGAGGCTCGAGAATGCGAGCTCGTCCGGTGCCGCCGCCCGCGCCTCGGTCATTGGCCCACTTGGGTCAGGTATGCCGGTACGACGCATCGACAGAGAGCGCGACCTTGACCGTCTTCGTCCAGAGTGCTTGAAAGCGCATGTTGACCCGTGACGTGAGGCTCGACATTAACAAAAGCGCGTCGCGCCCGCACTTTCCTGCCGGAAACGTGCGGGCCGTCGTCGATCGCACCCGGCCCGAGGTTAGAATGGTTTCATGAGTCGCCTGCAGCACATTCTCGAGCAGGGGCAGTTCGCCTTGACTGCGGAAATCACGCCGCCCGCCTCGAGCGACCTCGCCGATTTGCTCGCCAAGGCCGCGCCACTCAAGGGGCTCGCCGACGCGGTCAATGTGACCGACGGCGCAGGCGCGCGCGCCCACCTCGAATCGACGGTCGCTGCAGGCGTGCTTCTGCAAAACGGTATCGAGCCCATCCTGCAGCTCACGTGCCGCGATCGCAATCGCATTGCCCTGCAAAGCCAGTTGCTCGGAGCCGCAGCGCTCGGCATCAAAAACCTTCTGCTGCTCAAGGGGGACGACCCCACCAAGGGCGATCAACCCGAGGCCAAGGCGGTGTTTGACCTCGATTCGGCGAGCCTCGCGGCAACCGCGGTCGAGATGCGCGATCACGGTCGCCTGCCGCATGGCCGCGCGATCGGGGGCAGCGCCGATTTCTTCGTCGGCGTCGCGGATGCGCCGATCGATCCGCCGCCCGGCTGGAGACCTGCGAGCTTGATCAAGAAGGTCGAGTCGGGCGCGCAGTTCGCACAGACACAATTCTGTATGGATGCGGACATCGTGCGGCGCTATGTTGCGCGCCTCGTGGACTCGGGACTCCGAGGGAAGCTGCATCTGCTGGTGGGCGTTGCGCCGCTGGCCTCGGCGAAGTCGGCGCGCTGGATCAAGAGCCAGCTGGGGGGGTCCATCATCCCGGACCGGTTCGTCGAGCGACTCGATCGCGCGCGCGATCCCGCGGTGGAAGGACGCGCGATCTGCATCGACTTCGTCAAACAGCTGCGTGAGATTGCGGGCGTCGGCGGCGCTCACATCATGGCGCCGCTCAACGAGGCGGCGATCGTCGAGGTGATCGAGGCACTGCGCGCCGCGTAGTCGATCCCGTCAGATGAGCTGCTCGAGCAGGCGCGCGACATGCAGGGCCTCGCGGCCCATCCCGTCACGGATCTGATGCCTGCAGCTCGTGCCGTCGGCCACCACGATGGCCTCGGGCGCGGCACGCAGCGCCGGAAAGAGCTTGAGGTCGGCCATTTTCATCGAGATGTCGCGATGCTCGGCCTCGTAACCGAAGCTGCCCGCCATGCCGCAACAGGAGGAGTCGATGAGCTTGGGCTGCGACCCGGGAATCTGGCGCAGCACCTCGAGAATCGCACCCACGGCGCCGAAGGCCTTCTGGTGACAGTGACCGTGCAGCAGGACGGGCGCGTTCACCGGCTGCAGGGCTAACCTCATCCGTCCCGCGCGCGTTTCGCGGGCAAGAAACTCCTCGAACAGCCACGCATTTGAGGCGATGAGCTCGGCGCGCTCGCCGAGATGCATGACCCGCCATTCGTCACGCAACGTCAGAAGGCACGAAGGCTCCAATCCGACGATGGGCAGGCCTACTCGCACAAAGTCCTCGAGCGCGCCCGCGAGCTCCATCGCTTTGCCCCGGGCGCGCTCGAACATGCCGCCGCTCAGATAGGTCCGCCCGCAGCAATACGGACGTCCGCGGTTCTCGAGTGCATGCACCAGATAGCCACCCGCTTGCAGCACCCGGGCCGCCGCGACGGCGTTCTCGGGCTCGAATGTACCATTGAAGGTATCGACGAGGAGCACCGCGGCTTTACCACCCGCGCTTCCTGCCTCGAGCACCTGTGCACGGCTCGCCCACACGTTGCGTGCTCGCCAGAACGTGTCCGATCGCCAGCGCGGCAGCGCGCGCGCGGCGGACAGGCCCAGCAGCCGCTCGCCCAGCCGCCGCCCACCGGGGAGCCTCTCCCGCAGATTGGCAAGCCATGGGACTCGGCTCAGGGCCGGGGCGTAGTCGGGGAGCTGAGCGAACAGGCGCTCGCGCAAGGTATGGCCGTGCCGCGCCTTGTAGTGGGCGAGAAACTCGATCTTCATCCTCGCCATGTCGACGCCGGTCGGACATTCGCGCTTGCATCCCTTGCAGCTGACGCACAGATCGAGCGCCGCGCGCACCGCGGGTCCGGTCAACGCATCCTTCCCGAGTTGACCGGAGAGCGCCAGTCGCAGAGTGTTGGCGCGGCCGCGAGTCACATGCTCCTCGTCGCGAGTGGCTCGGAAACTCGGACACATGGTGCCTGCATCGAACTGCCGGCATTGGCCGTTGTTGTTGCACATCTCGACGGCTTTGGCGAAGCCACCGGTGTTGTCGCCGCCGCTGCCGGGCGGTGAGATCCTCTCGGTCAGCGGATCGTTCTGCACGTTCCACGCAGACCAGTCGAGCACGGGCACGAGCGGTGTCGTGTAGTAAGGATGCGGTGCCGAGGGCGGCGCGAATCGGAACAGCGCCGCATCCTCCATCCGCGGCGGATCGATGATCTTTCCCGGATTGAACAGGCCGATCGGATCGAGCTCCTGCTTGATGGCGCGGAATGCGCGGTTGATCTCTGGGCCGAACTGCCATTCGATCCACTCCCCACGGCATAGGCCATCGCCGTGTTCGCCACTGTAGGCGCCGCGGTACCGCCGCACGAGGACTGCCGCCTCCTCGGCGATGGCACGCATGGTGCTTGCGCCGCCGGTGGGTCCGTCCCGGCGCATGTCGAGAATCGGTCGCACATGCAGCGTTCCCACGGAGGCGTGCGCGTACCACGTGCCGTGCGTTCCGTGCTTGGCGAATATCTCCGTGAGCGCGTCGGTATAGTCGGCGACGTGCGCGAGCGGCACGGCACAATCCTCGATGAAGCTCACCGGCTTGCCGTCGCCCTTCAAGCTCATCATGATGTTGAGGCCTGCCTTGCGCACCTCCCAGAGATTTCTCTGAGCCGTGGCATCGACCATCTCGACCACGCTTCCCGGCGCGCCGAGATCGCCCATCATTGCGCCGAGCCGGCGCAGCTTCCCCTGCAACGGCGCGAGCTCCTCACCGCTGAACTCGACCAGCAGGATCGCCGCGGGACGTCCGATCAGGGCTCGCTCGAGCAGCGGACGGTAGGTTGGATTGTCGAGACCGAGGTCGATCATGATGCGGTCGATCAGCTCGATGGCGCTCGGTTCGAGGCCCACTAGATGCTGTGGCGCCAGCATTGCAGCTCGAAAGGACGGGAAGTTGACGACGCCGAGTACCCGATGCCGTGGCTTGGGAGCGAGCTTGAGCCGCAAGGCGCGAGTGAGCCCGAGCGTCCCCTCTGAGCCCACCAGCAGGTGCGAGAGGTTCACGCTGCCGTCCGCCGTGTAAGGCCGCTCGCTCTGGCTGTCGAAGATGTCGAGGTTGTAGCCCCCCACGCGGCGCATCACCTTGGGCCAGCGATCGGCGATCGCACGGGCGTGATTCGCGGCGAGATCGCGCACGAAGGCGGCGATGTTCGCGGCGCGCCCTTGGAGCGACTCCACCGGACCGAGCGCCACCCGCGCACCGTCCGACAGCCAGACATCGAGACCGAGCACGTTGTGAACCATGTTGCCGTAGGTGATGGAACGCGAGCCGCACGAGTTGTTGCCCGCCATTCCGCCGAGCGTGGCTTGTGCGCTGGTGGAGACGTCCACGGGGAACCACAACCCGTGCGGGCTCAAGGCGAAGTTCAGGTCATCGAGAGCGATTCCCGGCTCGACCACGGCGATGCCCCGGGCGGCGTCGATCTCGAGCACTCGCCGCAGGTGCTTACTGTTGTCGATGACGAGCGACGCGCCGACGGTCTGTCCGCACTGGCTGGTGCCGCCGCCGCGCGCGAGCACGGGGACGCCCAGGTCGCGTGCGACGTCGATGGCCGTGGCCACATCGTGCTCGTCGAGCGGAACGAAGACGCCTACGGGCATGATCTGGTAGATCGAGGCGTCGGTCGCGTAGCGCCCGCGCGCAGCGGCATCGAAAAGGACCTCGCCGCGAGTTTCGCGGCGCAGGTGCCGTTCGAGCCGCCGGCAGACGTCGGGCGGCGGCGTGCCGCCCGCCGGCGACGTCGGCACGTTCACGGGATCATCCAGGAGAAGACGTATTGCTGTAGAACCACGAGCACGCTGAGGAGAACGGTCAGGACGATGCTGTGGATGAACGTGCGCGCAAGCACGCGGCCTTCCTGCCCCTGCAGATGCGTGACGGAAGCTCCGGTCGCGATGTTCTGGGGCGAAATCATTTTACCCATCACGCCGCCGGAGGAGTTCGTGGCGGCAATGAGCACCGGATTCAATCCCAGTTGCTTGGCTGCCACCACTTGCAGATTGCCGAAGAGAGCATTGCCGGAGGTATCGCTGCCGGACAGAAACACCGCGATCCACCCGAGGAATGCCGAGAGCATGGGAAAGAACAGTCCCGCCGATGCGACGCCGAGACCCAGGGTGTAGTTCATCCCGGAATAGTTCATGAGATAGGCGAGCCCGACGATGAGCGCTACCGTGAGGATGGCGAAGCGGCTCTGGCGCCACGTCGTTGCTACGGCGCCGAAGAATCGCGCCGGCCCGACTCCCACGCACGCCGCGGTGATGATTGCAGCCACCAGGATGGCAGTACCGGTGCCCAGCGGCTGAAATGCCCAATTGGCCGCGTAGGCTTTCTTGTACAGCGTGATGAATACCTGATTATGCAAGCCCGGCCAGTGAACGGTTTGCTGAGCGATGGTCGCAATCTTCAGATGAGTCCAGGCGATCACGACCACCGACACGATGACCCAGGGCAACCACCCCTCCCAGGCGGGCACGGCGCCGCGCGGGCTCGCGATGGCCGCGCCGGGCGCCGGCGCCGGCGGAGGGGCGCTGCGATCGACGGCATAGGCCGTGTCGGGGGCCGGCGACCACACCTTCAGGAACAGGAGCGTCCCGAGCAGCGAAGTGAGCGCCGCCAGCACGTCGGTGAGCGTGTAATCGAGGTAGTTGGCAGATACGAACTGCGCCGCCGCGAAGCTGCCTCCGGCCACGAGCAGCACCGGCCAGAGCGCGCGGATCGATTTCGCCCCGCCATAGATGCCCATGACGTAGAAGGGCAGCAGCAGCGCGATGAAAGGCAACTGACGTCCGACCATTGCGCCGAGCTTGATGGCGGGCAAGTCCGTCACTTGACCGAGCACGGTGATGGGTGTTCCGAGCGCGCCGAACGCAACGGGCGCGGTATTGAAAATGAGCGTGAAGGTGAGGGCTTCCAGCGCCGGCATGCCGATCATGATGAGCAAGGCGCTCGTGATGGCGACCGGCGTGCCGAAACCTGCCACGCCCTCGAGCAGACATCCGAAGCAAAAGCCGATCACCACCAGCACCACCCGGCGGTCGTTCGGTAGGTTGGCGAGCAGCCATTCGCGGAATGCATCGAAGCGTCCGGAGATCACGGCGATGTTGTAGAGAAGCAGCGCACTGAACACGATCCACATCACGGGCCAGAGCGCGAACACGATGCCGGCGGCGACGCTGTCGAAGGCGAGCTCGACGGGCAGCTTCCACGCGGCGATCGCGATGACGAGGGCGACGAGCAAGCCGGCGAGGGATGATTGCCAGGCGGGACGACGCAGGACGCCGAGCGACACCAGCACGACCACGATCGGCAGAGCGGCCACCAGGAACGAAAGAAGCAGGCTATCCCCGATGGGGATCAATAATTGATTGAACATTTTTCTTGTTCCCCGCTATGACGGTATTGTCCTTTTGCTATCCTACCGCGCAAAACGAACCGAAGAGCACTCCATGCGGATCACTTTGTTGACCATTGCCTGCGGCGCGGGCCTGTTTGCCGCGGGCACGGCGGGCGCATCGAAGCGCGCCCTGGACGCGAGCGACTTCGAGCGACTGCTCTCGGTCGATGGCGTGGCCTGCTCGGCCGACTGGATCTTGTACACGGTCGAGGGCTCGGATGTCGCTGCCGACGAGCGCAACGGCAGTGTGTGGATGACCGGTTTTCAGGGCGGCACCGACCTCCGGCTGACGGCAGCGGGGGAATCCACGTCGGATCCAAAGTTCAGCCCCGACGGCCGTTACGTATCGTTCTTGTCGGAGCGCAAGGACGAAACCAAGTCGCTGCATCTGCTCGACCGCCGCGGCGGCGAGGCGCAACCGCTCGATGGCATCGCGGGCGACGTCAGCGAGTACGCGTGGTCGCCGGACGGCGTTCGGCTGGTGATTTCCATGAGTGAGGGGACGAAGAGCGGGCAGCCGATCGTCATCGATCGCCTGCACTTCAAGGAGGACCGTGACGGTTATTTGACCGCTGCCGACCGCAAGCAGCTGTACCTCTTCGATCTGGCGACCAACACCCTGACCCCGCTCACCAGTCATGCCAACGACACCGCGCCGGTGTTTTCCCCGGATGGCCGCCACATCGCCTTCCTCAGCAATCGCACGACCGATGAGGACCGTACGGGGAAGCTGGAGCTCGACGTGATCGAGGCGCGGGCCGGGGCGGCACCGCGCAAGCTCACGGAGTTCTTCGCGCCCAACAAGCCGGCGCTGAGGTGGACGCCCGACGGTACGCGCTTGCTCTACACCAGCGGTCTCGAGCCGCGGCTCAACGCCTACATCCAGGACCGTCTCAGCGTATTCAGCCTCGCCGACGGGAAATCGAGACTTCTCACCGAGCGTCTCGACCGCGCGCTCATGGGTATCTCGACGGCGAGCGATGACAGCGTCGAGGCCATCGTCGAGGACGATGGCGTGGAGCTGCCGGTGTCCGTGCGTCTCGACACGGGCGAGACGCAGCGTCTCGCGACGGGCAAGTGGTCTGCTACCAGTATTTGCTCTGCGGGGAAGCACGTCGCAGTGGTCGCTTCGAACGACAGCTCGCCGCCCGAGGTGTATGCAGTCGAGCCCGCCGGATTGCGCAAGCTCACTCATCACAACGATGCCGAGATGGCGGAGCTCGCGCTCGGCGGCGTCGAGGACATCTCCTTTCCGAGCCGTGACGGCACGATCATTCACGGCATGATGGTCAAGCCCGCGGATTATCACGCCGGACAACCCTATCCCGCCATCCTCTGGATTCACGGCGGACCGAACGGGCAGGACTCGCACGGACTCTCCATCGACGCCTATTCACCCGAGCTCGAGCGGCAGTGGTTCGCGGCTCACGGGTACGTGGTCCTGGCCGTGAATTATCGCGGCAGCAGCGGCCGCGGCGGCGCTTTCGCGCAGGCGATCGCGGCGGATTGGGGGCATAAGGAGGTGGCCGACGTGTTAGGCGCAGTCGACTATGCCGTGCACGAGAAGATCGCCGATCCGCACCGGCTCGGTGTCGGCGGCTGGAGCTACGGCGGGATCCTCACCGACTACATCATCGCCTCGGACACGCGCTTCAAGGCCGCCATCAGCGGCGCCGGCAGCGGCAATCAGATCTCGATGTACGGCGCCGATGAGTACATCCTGCAGTACAACGCCGAAATGCAGCCGCCTTGGGCAGCGACCCCACTGTGGCTCAAGGTGTCCTATCCCTTCTTTCACGCCGATCGCATCAAGACGCCCACCTTGTTTCTCGGCGGGGGCAAGGATTTCAACGTGCCGATCGCGGGGGGCGAGCAGATGTACGCAGCGCTGCGCACGCTCGGCGTGCCGACGCAGCTCATCGTGTACCCCGGGCAATATCATGTGCTCACCCGCCCGAGCTATATCAAGGACTGCATGCAGCGCTACCTCGCCTGGTTCGACCGCTATCTGGGCACGACCGGCCGCTGAGGACAGGTCCGAAAGGGACCCCCGGAAGCCGGTTGCGAATTGGCTCACAGATCCCAGCTTATGACCAAAGAGCGGCCGTCTTTTGCCGCACTGCAAACCCAGAAATGTGATTTACAGCCTCTCAGTTTTTCGGCTAATCCCTGACGCTACAACATGTTGCAGTCACCTGCCGCGGGGGACCGATCTTTGCGCGGTGCGCTGTACTCAATCGATGGCGTCAACAATAACTGGGAGCTGTCTTGCCTCACGCAGCACGAAAGCAGGCCGCTGCTACGATTCCCGCACGGCTGTGCTTGGTGGTGCACGATGACCTCGAGCTGCGCTTGCGGTTGGCGGGTCTGGTCCGCCGCGCGGCTGCCTCGCTCGAGGCGGACTCGGTATCGAGCGCCGGTCTGGAGAGCCTCTCGGCGGAGCAACTGCGCTCCTATGTTGCCGTCATGCTCGTGGTGGAATTCATGCAACGCGGCTCGGAGGGCGATCCACTCGCCGCCGTGACTCGGCTGCGTGCGCGCGCGCCCCTGATGCCCATTTTCGTCTTCGCTCGGCGCGGGGACGAGCGCTGCGCGGCGCGCGCCATGAAGGCGGGCGCCGCCGATTATTGGCCCATCCACGCCGTGGACGTGAACGAGCTGGCGGCCTCGCTGCGACCGTTGCTCGAACAGCCGGGCGAGCCCGCGACGACTCCGGGCAGGACAGCGCCCGCGGTGATCGACGACGCATCAGCCTATCCCGAGGTTGCAGGCTATCGGCTGCTCAAGAAAATCGCGCATTCCTCATCCGCCAGTGTCTATCTCGCCCGCAACAGCGATCTGGGACAGATGGTGGCACTCAAGGTGCAGCCCATCCAGGGACTCGCCAGCGTCTCGGAAGAGGATCGTCAGAGGTTCGCGCGCGAGTGTGAGATCCTGTCGAGCCTCAACCACCGTTCGGTCGCCGATGTCATCGACTTCGGCATTACGCCGAATTACCTGTACCTCGCTCTCGAGTACTTCCCCTGCGGAAGCATGCGCGAGCGGCTGAAGAATCCGGTGAGTGAGCGCGACGCGCTCAACTACGCCCGGCAGATCGCGACGGCTTTGCAGATCGTGCACGCGGCCGGCATCGTGCATCGCGACCTCAAGCCCTCGAACCTAATGCTGACCACGGACAACCGGGTCGTGCTCATCGATTTCGGCTCGGCCCGCGCGCAGCTGGTCGGCCTCGAGCTGTCGCGCTCGGACCTCATGACCGGCACTCCTTATTACGTTTGCCCCGAGCAAATCGACGGTTGCGACCCCGATCAACGCGGCGATCTGTACAGCCTCGGCGTGATCCTCTACGAGATGCTGGCCGGCCGATTACCCTTTCTCGGCAACAATCTCGCGGAGATTTTCCAGGGCCATCGGCAGCAGCCGATTCCGCTGCTGCCGGCGGCGCAATCGCGTTATCAGCCGCTCATCAATCGGCTGCTCGCCAAGAAACCCGATGAGCGCTTTGCTTCCGCCTCGCAATTTCTCGACGCCTTGAACTCCGCCGCAGTGACGCCTGGGGAGTGAGGACCATGAACAACGCCACCGCCAAACAGGACTCGTCTTCGACCTCCGCAGGCCAGGAATCGAGTCAGCCATCCAGGAAACGCAAGTTCGACGCTTATCTCGTCACGCTCGACGACGAGCTCTGGCCGCAGGTCGGCGCGCACCTCTCGTCGCATCTCAACCACCGGCAGCTCGACTCCATCGATGAGCTGCTGAGCTCGACCCGGCCGGGCGAGGCGGCGATCGTATTATGGGATGCGCGCGGTGCAGCGGAGCAATCCGCCATCCTGGCCCGTCTGGCGGCACATTCTCCGTCCTTCGCCGTGATCGTCCTCGACGTTGCGGAAAGTGCGTCGGGTTGGGCGCCGGAGGTCGAGCGCGGACAGGTGGTCGCGCACGTCGCGGTGCCCCTGCATTCTGAAGAAATCGCGAGCGCTCTCGGCAGCGCGTATGACGAGGCGAGCGCCCGTCTGGCCCTCCTCGGCGATGGCACGGCCAGGGTGCGCGAAAGTCGCGGAGCGGGCACTCGCGGCGCCCCGCAGATCGCCGTGTTCGAGAGCGACGGCGCCGAAGTGGCAGAGCCCGAAGCTCCGGCCGGTGATGACAACCGCATTCTCGCCGGCGCATCCCAGCGCAAGTCGGGCTCGCGATTCCCCCGCATGGCAATCGTGGGCGCGCTCGCGATCGTTCTCTGCGCCCTCGCGGGCTACATGCTCCTGCGGCGCCCGGACGCTCTACCCCCGCTCCCGCCCTCCGCCGATGCGGGGCATACGACGAAACCCGCCGCGACTCCGGCCGGTCCAGCCGCAACGGAAGCGACGCAGCCTGCCGAGGAGTCGACGCCCGCCGCCGCGACCGAGGAGAAGGTCGACGCATTGGTCAGCGCGGCGCAGATCGCGATGCGCGATCGGCACTTCATCGAGCCGATGGAAGGCAGCGCGCTGTCGCTCTATCGCAGCGCTCTTCTGCTCGCGCCCGGTAACGGTGAAGCGCAGCAGGGGCTGAAGCGTCTCTCGGAGATTCTCGTCGGCCGGGTGCAATCGGCCCTGGATGAAAAGCAATTCGAGGCGGCGCTGCAGGCTCTCGAGACCGTGCGCAGCATCGATCCCAGCGACCCGCGACTGGCGGCGCTCGATGATCGTATCGCCAAGATGCGTGATGAGTTGGGGCCGGCCGAGATCGAAGCGGCCATCAATGCCCAGAACTTCGATCGCGCTGCACAGTTGATCGATCAGGCCGCTCGTGCCAAATCGATGAGCGAATCGAAGCTCGCCCAGCTGCGCGAGGATCTGCGACGCCACCATGCCGATTCCGACGTGTCGCGCATCCTGGCCCTCCTCGATGCCCGTCTGGATCAGGAGCAGCTCATCGAGCCGGCGAACGACAGCGCCGTCGGCTACTTCGCCGAGGCGCGCAAGGCCGGGGCGATGGTGAGCGACTTGCAGACGCGCGGCCGCGAGCTCGTGCGACGACTTACGCAGCAGGCTCACAAGGCCATCGACGAGCGCCAGCTCGCCGATGCGGACCGCCTCATCACCGCCTTGCGCAGCCTCGGAACCCCGCCCTCGATCATTGCGGGTCTGCAGCACGACATCGGCGTCGTGCGCGCCCAGCAAGTGCAAAAGCAATCGGATCAATTCCGCATCCTCGATCTCATCAAATCCCGTCTCGCGCAAGGCAGCGTCGCGAGCCCCGAGAATGACAGCGCGCTCTACTATCTGGGACAACTCCGCGGCACCGATCCGCAAAATCCCGCGCTGCCGGAGCTCACCAAGGCGGTGCAGTCTCAGCTTCTCGGCCAGGCCGGCGACGCGATCGATGCCGCCGAGCTCGCCCAGGCCGACGCGCTATTGCAGATGGCGAGCAGCCTCGGCAGCTCGCCGCAGGCGGATGCGCTCGCGCAGCGACTGCGATCGGCGAAGACGTCCATGAGCAGCGGACCGCAAGAGGTCGCGGAGAGCTCCTTGACGCGGCTGCGCGTGCTCGATGTCGAGTACCCGTCCGGGGCGCTGCAAAAGAAGATCCAGGGAACCGTTGAGATCGGTTATGTGATCACACCTAAGGGAGCGGTGTCCGACATCAAGGTGCTCGATGCCAATCCCACCGGTATTTTCGAGACGGCGGCGACGAAGGCCATCTCGCGACTGCGCTACAAGCCCACCTTCGACGGCCACGGCAAACCTATCGCCGTGAGCACGAAGATGCTCGTGATTTTCCGACCGTCGACCTGATGGAGTTCCGATGAATTCGCGTGTTCCGTTCCTGTCGAAGCTCTCTCCGGACCGCCTCATGGTTCTGGTGGTCCTCTTGGGCGTGAGTTTCGTGGCGATCGTGCTCCTGCCGGGCCTCAAGCTCGCGGGCGACCTGGTGAACTCCTCTGCGGCGCTCAAGTGGGTCGCGGACCAACAGCGCTATCCGACCATCACTCGCGCCTCGCTCGAGACCATGCGCGATCGACTCACCAACCGCGGGTATTTGCAGGAATCGGTCGACCAGTTGACGGATGCGACCAAGAAGTTCGGCGACGCCGTGCAGATCATGACGACACCGCGGCCCGGAGGTTGGCTCGGCTTCGGAATGCCGGGATCGATGGGAGACTCGATCGCCGGCAGCCGCGCCGGTCCGCTGCGCGATGCGTGGGAGAGGGAACTCGGGGCCGTGCAGCCCGTGCTCACGTTCAACAGCGTGCCGTATGCGGACAGCGAGTCGGCGGGCACGGTGCTCAACGCCACCGGGCGGCAGCTCGAGCACGATCTGACCACGGCCATCCGCATCAGCCGCCACTCGTTGCCGGAACTCGAATCCGAGCTCACCACCATCGGCGCGCAATTACAGGCGGGCAACGCGCGTGCCGCGAGGCAGCTCCAGGTCGTCATGCTGATGGGCCTTTTGATCGCCGGGTTCCTGGTGCTCCTCATCGTGGCGCTGCTCAACGCGCGAAGCAAGCAGGAAGCCAAGCTCAGGGAGGCGCGCCAGCAGACCGCGGACATTCTGCGCACGGTAAAGGACGGTCTGTTCCTGATCGACGAGAACCTCGTCATCGGAACGGCGTACTCGGGCGCGCTCGAGACGATGTTCCAGCGAAAGGATCTGGCGGGACTCGGGTTCGAGGATCTGCTCAAGGGCATCGTCTCGGAGAAGACACTGTCCACGGCCTTGAAGTTCGTGAAGGTATTGTGGTCGGAGCGCACCAACGAGAAGCTGGTGAAGTCCATCAATCCACTGGGTGAAGTCGAAGTGCACCTCGCGATGGGGCACGGTAAGTTCGACACTCGATACCTGGACTTCGAATTCCACCGTGTGCGCGTCGACGGCAAGATCACGCACGTGCTGGTGTCGGTATCCGACGTGAGCTCGCGCGTGGAGCTCGCCCGCGAGCTGCAGAACTCCCAGCAGCAAGCGCAGGCACAGGTCGATACGTTGCTCGGAATTTTGCACATCGATCCCGCCCATCTGGCATCGTTCCTCAACGATTCGAATGCGGCCATGAAGATGATCAACGCCGTGCTCCGGGAGCCGGCCCGCGAGGAGGGTGCCTTTCGCAAGAAGCTCGACACACTGTTCAGGCAGGCTCATTCGGTCAAGGGGGAGGCGGCGGCACTCGGCCTGTCCTCGATCGAAAGCCGCGCCCATTCCTTCGAGGACGATTTGAAAGCGTTACGTGAGAAGCCGGACCTGTCGGGCAACGATTTCCTGCCGCTCGTCATCAAGCTCGACGACTTGCTGACGCACTTGCAATCGGTCAGCGAGCTGGTGGCGCGCCTATCGAAGTTCCAGCTGTTCCGCAGTGAGGCGTCCGCGCCGCCCGATGAGGCGCAGATCGTGGACGAGTCCGCGCAGGTGACGGGGCCGCTCGAAACCGACTTCGGATTGGGTGCGACGCTGCAGCAACTCGCGGACCGGGTCGCCGCGGAGCACGGCAAGCAAGCCCAGGTTCGATGCAATGGACTCGACCTCGTGCCCGAGGAGTACCGGCGCATCGTCAAGGACATCGCGATCCAGGGCGTGCGCAATGCCGTCGTGCACGGCATCGAGCCGGCCGCGGCGCGGATCGCCGCGGGCAAATCGCCGCACGGCACGGTGCGGCTCGATTTCAGGAACGTCGGCGAGGGCTTCAAGTTCAGCGTCGAGGACGACGGACAGGGTCTCGTGACCGATCGAATCAAAGAGGTCGCGCTGCAGAAGGGATTCCTCACGCCCGAGCAGGCGGAGAACCTCGACGCCAAGAAAGTGCTGTCGTTGCTGTTTCAGCCAGGGTTCTCGACGGTGGAGACTGCGACCAAAGATGCGGGCCGCGGCGTGGGGATGAATTTGATGGCCGATCTGATGCGTCAGATCGGGGGTCGAGTGGGGGTTGCGACGGCGCCGGGCAAATATACGCGCGTGACGGTGACATTGCCCGTGCCGCCGAGGCCCATTGACGATACGGTGGCTGCCTGATGGATACGAGTGCTCAGCAAAGTAAGAAGCTCATGATCGTGGACGATTCGAACATCATCCGGCGGCGCATCGAGCGCTCGCAGCAAATCGATCGCTTGGAGGTGGTGGGAGCCGCAGCCAACGGGCGTGACGCCGTGGACCTGTTCCGGCGCACGCAACCCGATGTGGTCACCATGGATCTCACCATGCCCGAGATGGACGGCATCGAGTGCGTGGAGAAGCTGGTCGCCATCAACCCGAAGGTATTGATCCTCGTGGTCTCCGCGTTGGCCGACAAGGCGACCGCCGTCGAAGCGATCGAGAAAGGCGCGAATGGCTTTCTTTGCAAACCGTTCACGGATCGCCAGCTGAACGACGCGCTGGAAGAGCTATTGCGGGAAGCGTGATGCTGAAGGAAGCCGAAATCCGCACCTTCGTCGACGGCACGACGAACTATTTCGAGGTATCCGGACGGCAGCCGGCCACAGTCGGGTCTCCCTATCTCGTGACCGACGGCAAGCCGGGTACCTACGAGTACACGGGGGTCATAGGAATTTCCGGCGCTCGCAAAGGCATCGTGTATTTCACCGCACCGCGCGGCATGCTGACGGTGCTGCTCATGCGCATGCAGGAGACCGACTGCAGCGAGGAGACGATTCTCGATCTCGTGGGTGAGGTGGCCAACACCATTTCCGGCAACGCAAGGCGGGATTTCGGCAAGAGCTTCGTGATCTCGGTGCCCACAGTGGTCGCGCACAACCCCGAGAAGGTGACCCCGCCGCATCAGCGCTGCTACGTGATTCCCATCAACTGGCGCGCGCACTCGGCCAAGCTGGTGGTTTGCCTGGAATAGCGGGGCGCGCGATGCGCGCAGCGCGGTCGGCGAGTCTGACCTAAGGGGGAGCCGACTCCGAGGAAAGAACCACCGCCTTGGCGTTCGCGTCAACGGTATTGAGGAGCACCGGACGCCGCCAAACCCGCTTGATGTACTCGAGCACTCTGGCCGTTCGTTCGGCGTCGAGGCCGCGGCCGTCGAGCTGGCTGTTGTGGCTGAGCACGAGCGTGCCGTCATTGCGCACCTCGGTCACGGACACGCGCGGTGCGCCAAAATTGTACTTGTCGATGAGCAGGTTCTCGTGCAGCTCCTCGATGTCGGCTGCGACCACCTTGATCTGTCCCTGCTGCTGCCGCTGATAGCGGAAAAGTCCCATCTCCTCGGCCATCTCCCGGGTGAGGTAGTTGCGCAGGAAGCTGCAATCATCGTCCTCGCGCATGACGCGCCGCGCCGTCTCGATGCCCGCCTTCTTGACGATATCCTCCCAGAGCGTGAATCCCAGGTGATAGGGATTGATCGAGAGGGCGACTTGTTCGCCGGTTGCCACCGGCCGCACGACGTCCGAGTGGCACTTGATGGCATCGAGGTACGTTTCCTCGGGAATGAAGTCCGCCTCGCGGAGCAGCCGCGCATGCCAGTACGAGGCCCAGCCCTCGTTCATGATCTGCGTGGCGAAGACTGGAAAGAAATAGAAAGATTCATCGCGCACAGCGAGAAATATGTCCCGCTCCCAGCTCTCCATTTCGGGGGCGTAGGTGGCGATGAACCAGAGCAGATCTCTCTCCGGGTGCGGCGGCAGCGGCGCGCGGGCTTTGCGAGTCTGCGGCGCAACGGGGGTGGCGTCGAGCGTGGCGAAGCGCGCGCGAAACGGATCATCGGGCGGCTCCGTCGGCGTGGGTGCATATTCGGGGTAGCGCTCGCGCCGCAATGATTGATCCAGGTCGACGTACTGCTCGAGGGACAGGGCGGCGTCGAGGACCTGCTCAACCGCGTTGAAGCCGAAGGACTCGATGTGGCGCTCGATCTGCCGGGCGTGACTCGCCGCGTGTTCGATGATGTGCGCGCTGCCCTGGTCCTGGCAGCGGCGGAACAGCATGTTGTTCTTGGAAAAATCGGCGTGACCGAGCACGTGCGCGGTAACGAGGACGTTGTCGGCGAGCCCGTTGCTGGCCGCGAGATACGCGTGGCCGGGATCGCCGGGAAAGACGACCTCGAAGAGCCTCGAATAGCCCATGTGTCGCTGCAGCAGCTGATAGATGTAGCGCGCGCCGAAGGACCAGTGCGGCATGCGCACCGGCAGCCCGTACACGGCGATCTCGGTCATGAAGCTGTCGGGTACCGCCTCGAAGATCACCTGGGACCAGTCGAGTCCGAGCTTGCGCGCGAGATCCTCGAGCTTGGGTACGTGGCTGCGCCAATCCGAGGTCATGGAGCGGACCCGGCAGCGTCGGCATCGCCCGCGTGCGCTTCGGCCGTGAAGAAATGACGCACCGCGCCCGCGATGTCGTCGGGGCTCCCCACGGAAAATCGCCCGCACGGCCGGCCTGCCTCGGCGGCGGCCTCGAACAGAGTCATGGTTTCACTGTGCGAGCTGCGCACCCCGGCGGAGATCTCGACATAGCCGCAGTAGCGCGCCGCCTTGGCGATCGCCTCGAGCTCGGCAGCCGCGGGTGTGCGGTCATCGGCGGCATTGTCGCCGTCCGAGGCGTAGAAGAGGTACACGTTGCAGGACGCGGGATCGAAGCGCTCGTCCATGATCTCGTGGACCTTCGCCAACCCGACCGAGGCCACGGTGCCGCCGCTGCCGGCAACCTTGAAGAAGTCTGCCTCGCTGAACTCCCAGGCCTCGGTGGTATGCGCGACGAACACGATGTCGAGCGCCTTGTACTGGCGCCGCAAGCCCGCCGCGACCCAGAAGAAAAACGTCTTGGCGAGCTGCCGATCGCGGTCCGACATGCTGCCGGACACGTCGATCAGAAAGAATACCGCCGCGCGTAACGCCGGTTGACGGCGCCGCGTGAGCTGCCGATAGCGCAGATCCTCATCGGTGAATGCCGGCGAGTCCGCGTCGAGCGCGCGACGCTTGACCGATTCCTTGAGCGAACGCCGCCGGTCGAGGCGGGAGCGCGCACCCCGCCGATCCCAGCCCTCGCGCTTCCACTCGGAATCCTCCGTGGCACCCGCCCGGGGCTGCAGGTTGGGCAGCTGCATGTCCTCCCAGAGCCAGTCAATCACGTCGTCGACCTTGAATTCGAGCATGAGCTCGATCCCACCCTGGTCCTTGCCGCCTGCGCCTTTCTGTCCCGGACCGGATTGCGGATTGGCCGGCCCCAGCACATCGCCGGGTTTCGCCTTGCCCTGCCCGACACCTTGCCCTTCGCCGGTTTGCAGCAGCCGGAAGCGGTAATGCTCCAGCATGCGCACGGGAACCCGCACGGTGCGTGAGCCGTCGTTGATGATGTCGGAGCCGGAGACGATCCGCGGCAGATGGGCGCGCACCGCCTCCCGAATCTTCTCGTTGTGGCGCAGCCAATCCCTGGAGCCACGCGAGAAGAGCTCATACCAACCGTTGAGCGTCTGCGACTGGGTTCCTGTCGAGTCGCCGCTCATGCAAACCCCGTGTGCCTATTCAGCATCATGCGCTCACCTACTCTTGCGACAGCAGCGTGGTGACGTAGTTCAGCGCCTCCTGCGCGCTGTGCTCGTCATAACCATACTCCTTCACGAGGCGTTCTTGCACTACCGAGATCTTCTTACGGGCTTCGTCGTCGGGTCGCGCGGTGGACGTGACGAGGCGCAGCACGTCGCGCCGCTCCTCGAAAAGATATTGTTCAATGGCTTCGCGAACTCGCGCGTGGCTCGCCAGCCTGAACTTCTCGCCGGCCTTGAACGCCACCATGGCCTTGCGGATCACTTCCTGGCGGAACGATTGCTTGCCGGATTCCGAGACCTTGATCTTCTCTTCCACCGAGCGCATGAAGCGCTCGTCGGGCGCCCGGTTCTCTCCGGTCATGGGATCCGTGACCTTGCGCTGGTCGAGGGAGGCCTCGATCTCGTCGAGATACTTCTCGAGGAGCTGCTGCGCCTCGTCCTGGAAGGACGCGAACAAGGCCCGATGGACGTCCTCCTTGACCCAGCGGTTGTAGAACTCCTTGCGCGCGGTCACCAGGTGATCGAACCAGAGCTTTTTCTGCTTGGAATCGATGCGCGCGTCGCTCTCGATTGCATCCTTGAGCGCGAGCAGCAACTCCATGCTGGTGAGGCTGCGCGCATCGCCCCGCGTGATAGCGGTCGAGAGCGCGTTGATGACGAAGCGCGGGCTCACACCGGAAAGTCCTTCGTCCGGGGCCTCTGAGCGCAGGCGCGCCGCCTCTTGATCCGAGAATCCCTCCACCGCCTCGCCGGCGAAGATGCGCACCTTCTTCGGCAGATCGAGTCCTTCGCGCTCGGGCTTGGTGTGCCTGGTCAGTATGGCGAACACGGCGGCCAGGTGCAGTACGTGAGGATCGAGATGGGTGTTGCGAAACGCCGGCGCCCCATACACGAGCTTCTTGTAAATGCGCGCCTCGTCCTTGTACGACAGGGCGTAGGGCACCTTGATGATCACCATGCGGTCGAGCAGCGCTTCGTTTTCCTTTTCCTGAAGGAAGCGATTGAACTCGGCCAGGTTGGTGTGCGCCAGAATCGTCTCGTCGAGATAGATGAGGGGAAAACGTGCGACCTTGACGTTCTTCTCCTGCGTGAGGGTCAAGAGGAGATAAAGGAATTCGCGCTTCACCTTCAAGATCTCGATCATTTCGAGCACGCCGCGGCTCGCCGCATACACGGCGCCGGACCAGGACCAGGCCCGAGGATCGCCTTCATCGCCCACTCGCGCGACCTTCGACAGATCGACCGAGCCGACGAGATCGGCGATGTCGGCGGTCGAAGGATCGTGAGGCGCGTAGGTGCCGATACCGCAGCGCGCGGCCTCCGACAAGAAGATGCGCTCGACCGGCACGCGCAGGTAGTCGCCCTCGCACTCGCGGTCGAGATAATCCCTGGCCCAGGGACTCAGCTCTCCCGAGATGCTGACGCCATAGGTCTCGCGGAACTCGGCCCGCAGGCTCGTCGGAATGAGATTCAGGGGCGATTCGCGCAGCGGCGATCCCTTGATGGCGTAAAGCGCGCCCTCATCCGTGCGGCTGTACTCTTCCAGACCGCGCTTCAAAAGGATGGCGAGCGTGGACTTGCCCCCCGAGGGCGGTCCCAGTAAAAGCAGCAAGCGTCGCCCGACGTCCGAGCCGGCTGCGGCCGCCTTGAAGTAGTCCACCACGCGTCCGAGCGGCTCGTCGACACCGAACAGCTCACGCTTGAAGAGCTCGCGCGCCTTCTCAGTGTCGCTGCCCCCGGCCGCCCGGCCGTGCCAGAGCAGCATGTCCCAGATGTATTCGTGGCTGGTCCGGATGTAACCGGCCGGGTCCTTCGGCAGAATGTCCTTCAAGAAATCGCTCAGGGTCCCTTCCCATCGCTGCGCACGATGCTCCTTGCTGAAGCGAAGCAGAGAATCCAAAAAATCCGGAGGACTGGACCCCTCTTGTAGCTGTGATACTCCCATCGTCAAACCTCCGCTCGAGAAATTTGGACTGAAGGCCACTAGCCGGCATTTTCGACGCGCTCGATTGCAGTAAAAAACAAGTCGTGCGAGTCGTACGTGATCTCCTTAACTCTATAATGAATGTTTTATGTTAGATCGGTCACAGCTTCAAGTTGTTTCATATAATGAATTTTTCTTTAGTGCGCGCATGCTGAAAATATCGCCGCGAGCGATAAGATTGTCTGCCCGACCGCACGCGTAACTCAGCAGAAGCGGCGCGATTACAAGCGTGGCGCCGCCGCGATCCGTCGAGGTTGCCGCGCAATTCGGCCGCTCAGGGAATGCCGCAACGCGCGCGCCGATTCCGCCGGCGCACCATAATCGCACAGCAACAAATCCGCCGCGCGCAAGAAAAGGGCGCGTTGCGCAAAGCACACAAGCCACGCCGTGAGCGATATCCTGTTGCGGACTGATTTTAGCCCCCAGCGGCCGCGGCGGTGGGGGCAAGGGGGATCGTGACCGGCGATTTGCCGCTGAGCTTGAGGCGCGCGCCATCGGGTAAGAGATGGAGCACGCGCGTGAATAAACTATCCTGCGCCACGGCGCGTCCGATGTAAAGAATCCCTGTGTCCGCCAGATCCTTCGTCAGCAGCTCGATGACCCGCGGTCGTTGCTCATCCTCCAGCGCCTCGAGCGCCTCGTCGATGATGAGCCAGCGGGGCGCGTGCAAGAGTACGCGCGCGAATGCGAGGCTGTGTTGCTCGCCCTCGGACAGGGTGAGATCCCACTGCCCGGGCGCGTCGAGCAGCGGACCCAGGCGTTCGAGGCCGAGGCGCTCGAGGACCCGCAAGCACGCCTGGCTCGTGAAATCGTTCACCGTCGTGGGATACGCGAGTACTTCGCGCAGCGTGCCGGGCGGAAAGTACTGGGTTCTCGGCATGAACCACATCGACTCCCCGTCGGGGCGCGACACGTGTCCCGAGCCCCACGGCCACAATCCCGCTAGAGCTCGGAACAGCAGGGTCTTGCCGGTGCCTGACTCTCCGACCACTAGCACCCGTTCGCGAGCCTGCATCTCGGCGTGTCGCTCCTTGAGCGTGACTCCTCCCGCGGGCGAGGCAATCTCGAGGTTGTCGAGGGTGAGAACCCCCGGCTTGCCTTCCGTGAACTCGATGCGGCCGGCCAGATCGTGCAGCACGTCGCAGGCAATCACGGCCCGGCGAAAGTTCGCGACCCGCAGGAGTGTTGCGCGCCAATCGGCGATGGTGCTGAAGTTGTCCACGAACCAGCGCAGGGAGGACTGCACCTGCATGAACGCGCCTGATGCCATCATAAGTCCGCCGAACGTGAGGGTGCCGCTGAAGTACAAGGGTGCCGCCACCAGGATGGGGGCGACGAGGGTGAACCAACCGTAACCCGCGGTCACCCAGGTGAGCCGGGTGTTTCCCGTCACCAGGACTCGCATGGCATTGAGCACGGTGCTCAAATCGAGCTCGATGCGCCGCGCCTCGTCCGGCTCGGCCCGGGCGAGCGCGATCGAGTCGATATGCTCGTTCACTCGCACCAGCGAGAAGCGCAGCTCCGCTTCTCGAGCGTACCGATCGGCATTATTGCGGACGAGGCTGCGTCCCACCCAGTAGCTCAAGAGCGAGGCGGATCCCGAGTACAGGATGGCGGCCCACACCATGTATCCCGGGATGACGATGGTTCGGTCGGCCACATGGAACGCGAACGTGCTCGACATTGACCAGAGCACGCTGATGAAGGTGGCGAGCAGAATCGAGGCCTGCAGCAGACCGACGCCCAAGTCTCCCGACAACTCCGTGAGATGGCGCGCATCCTCATGCATGCGTTGGTCCGGGTTGACGCCCATCGCGCCGGCATGCGCCAGGCGAAACGCACGTCCCGGCGCCATCCAGCCCTGCACGAGGTCATGCACCAGACCTTCGCGCAGCTTGAGCTTTGAGGTCTCGACCAACCATCGCTGCGCGACGTTGAGCGCGAGCAGCGCACCCGCGATGACGCCGAAGACGCCGAGCTGCTTCCAGAACTCCGCGAGATTCCGATGCGACAAGGCGTCGTAGAACGGCTGATTCCAGGTGTTCAGCTTGTTCTGCCCATAAGCGGTCGCCGCGACGACGACGAAGATGCAGACCGACAGAGTGATGAGCGTCGAGCGCAGGGGAGAGGCCCACAACGCCCGCACCATCATGCTGAGCTGCGCCCTCAGCCCCGACTCCGCGTTCTCGTCGAAATCGCCCGGCGTCGCATCGCCGGGGGGCGCGGCGCCGGGAGGCGGCGCGACGGCGGCAGGGCTATAGGAGGGCGTATTTACATCGTCGGGCCGTTTTATGATCATGCTAGCCACTTGAGGAGCCGAACAATTCCGTCATTATCCGCCACGCCGCGCTCGCCTTGGGGCACCCGGTCGACAAAAAGAGCGCGCTGCCTCGGGCGCGTCGTCCCTTGCCCATGACTCCAGCAGCTACGAATCGAATCGACCGGCTCATCCGCGAGATGTCCCTGGCCGAGAAGCTCGGGCAGCTCACCATGACCACGGCCGGCTCCGCCGTGACCGGCCCCACTTTGACCGGCCCCATTGTGACCGGCCCCATCGATCCCACCTCAACCGGCGATTCGACGGAATCGATCCGTGCGGGCACCGTGGGGAGCATGCTCAATCTCATCGGCGCCGAGCATGTTCGCGAGATGCAGCGGGTGGCGGTCGAAGAGTCGCGGCTCGGCATCCCGCTCTTGTTCGGTTTCGACGTCGTGCACGGCTATCGCACGATTTTCCCCATACCGCTCGGCGAAGCGGCCTCGTTCGAGCCCGATCTGTGGGCGCTCACGGCGCGCGAGGCCGCCAAGGAAGCCGCCGCCGCCGGCCTCGCCATGACCTTTGCGCCCATGCTCGACATCGCACGCGATCCGCGCTGGGGCCGAAGTGCCGAGGGCCCCGGCGAGGATCCGTGGATCGGCATGCGAATGGCGGATGCCAAGGTGCGTGGGTTTCAAGGCGACGATCTCGCCGCGCCGATTGCGCTCGCCGCGGTCGCCAAGCATTACTGCGCCTACGGCGCGGCGACCGCGGGTCGCGATTACGCATCCGCGGACATCTCGGAGCGCACCCTGCGCGAGGTGTATCTGCCGCCTTTTGCTGCTGCCGTGGCCGCGGGCGTGAGCGCCGTGATGCCCGCCTTCAACGATCTCGCCGGCATTCCGATGACGGCTCATGCGGCGCTCATCAAGGGATGGTTGCGCCGTCGTCTCGGATTCGACGGCGTCATCGTGAGCGACTACAACGCCGTGGCGGAGCTCATTCGCCACGGCATCGCAGCCGACCTCGCCCAAGCGGCGGCCCTTGCGCTCAACGCGGGAGTCGATATCGACATGATGGGCGGGGCATATCGCCATGGACTGCCGATTGCGCTCGACCGCGGCTGGGTCGCCTCGGTCGATATCGATGAGGCGGTGCGGCGCGTGCTCACGCTCAAATGGAAGCTCGGTCTATTCGACGATCCTTACCGCCGCGGCGCTGACCCCGAGAGCAGCGAGGCGCTCGCGGTCCGGCGTCGACTCGCGCGCGCCGCCGCCGCGCGTTCGCTGGTGCTGCTCAAGAACGAGATGAATGCGCTGCCATTGCCGAGCGGCGCGCGCGTCGCGCTCATCGGTCCGCTGGCCGATGCGCCCCGCGACATGCGGGGACCTTGGGCGGCGGCCGGCGGCACCGATCCCGACGTGACCGTGCTGGCGGGTCTCGAGGCGGCACTCGGCGAGGGGAAAGTACTTCACGCGCCCGGCGTCGACATTGCAGGTGAGAATCTCGCCGGCGTCGCCAGAGCCCTGGAGCTGTGCGCCCAGGCGCATGCGATCGTGCTGTGCCTCGGCGAGTCGGAATCCATGAGCGGAGAGGCGGCGAGCCGCGCTCACCCGCATCTGCCGGGCAGGCAACGACAGCTGGCCGAGAGTGTGTTCGAGCGCGCGCGAGCCTTGCGCAAGCCGGTCATCGTCCTCGTCTTCTCCGGGCGCCCCCTCATCGTGCCGTGGCTCATCGAGCGCGCCGATGCGGTGATCGCCGCGTGGTTTCCGGGGAGCGAGGCGGGCAACGGTATCGCCGACGTGCTGACGGGCCGGGTGAGTCCGAGCGGACGCACCCCGGTGACCTGGGCGCGAAACCTGGGACAGGTGCCGATTTTCTACGCCGCGCGGCCGACCGGCAGGCCGGCCGCTCCGAATGACCACTACACCAGCAAGTATCTGGACTCTCCCAGCGATCCGCTGTTTCCCTTCGGCCATGGACTGACGTACGGTCGATTCGTCCTCTCGAACCTGCGCTTGAGCAAGGAGACGTTGCTCGAGAGCGAGACGCTGACGGTGCGCGTAGACGTCGCAAACCAGGGACCGAGGACGGCCGAGGAGACGGTGTTTCTGTTTACGCACGACAAACTCGCGAGCGTCGCGAGGCCGGTGCTCGAGCTCAAGGGTTTCGGCAAGATCAAGCTGGACCCTGGCCGATCGGGCACCGTGACACTGCCGCTGGCAGGCGCGGACTTGCGATTCTTGGGGCTCGATCTCGAGCCGATATTCGAGCCGGGTGAGGTCGAGGTTTTGATTGGACCGTGCGCCGACCGGTCGAAGCTACTCGCGGCGACCGTTCATCTCGCGCCCGCGCCCCGACCCTGATCGCAGGCCCACGTGAAATCCGTTTCTTCGCGCGTACCCGGAACGATGGGACTCCAAGGGGTCGCCTTCGGATCCGCCTCCTCGGTTTCCTCGGTGCCCTGGATGTTGTTGGCCGAGTAGTAGATGACGAGGAGATTGCGGGTCTGTTGCTTCTTGCAGTCGTATTGCTGCTTCTCGACGGCGCTCATGTACGGATTGCCTTGGCCCGTCTGCGGCTCGGCGTACTCGTAGCGTATCCAGCCGGTGACGATCTGACCCGAGCGCTTCAGCTGGTGCGTGCTGGTGAAAATTGCCCACGAGCCATCGGTTGCGACGCTGCGAAATTCCCAGCCCCCGCTGGCCATGGGGTCGAGCGTACGCACCCACGCCATGGGGTTGGCTTTGCGGGCCGCGCGCTCGCGCGCGATCTGCTCGGCTCGAGCTTGCGCGGCCTGGTTGGCGCGCTCGCGCTCCGCGGCCCATTGCTTTTCCTGTTCAGGAGTCTGGCCGCCGGCAATCTCGACACCGGCGAGGAGCGCGGCCCCGCAGGCGGCCGTCGCGGCCCACCGAATCAATTTGCCCATGGGTCGAAATCTTAGCGCTTTACCACGCCGCGTGTGAGATCTCGGGGGCCGCCCGCCATCCGGACCGCATCGGAGCGCCACGAAGAGGCCGGAATTGACAATAGCAAGTCCTGCATGGCCTGCGGCATGGTGTCGATTGCCCGCGGCACCTCGTGCTCCGAGACCGGGGGCGAGATCAGGAAGCCCTGCACGTACAGGCCGGGGTTTCCGGCCAGGCAGCTGAACTGAGTGCTGCGCTCGACGCCCTCGGCCGTCACTTCGATGCCGAGGTCCTCGCACAAGAGCATCAGCGCCATCGCAATTGCGGCCGCGCGCGGGTTGGTATCGATGCCGGCAATCAGCGCCCGGTCGAGCTTGATGCGCGACAGGGGCAACTGCTCGAAAGAGGCGAACGAGGAGTAGCCCGTGCCGAAGTCGTCCAGCGCGATCGCGATATCGAGCGAGCGCAGCAAGCGCAGCGACTCGATGGTGGCGGCGCCCGTTTGCAGCACTGACTCGGTGAGCTCGAGCTCGATGCAGCGTGCCGGCAATTCAAATTCCTGCAGCAGCCTCTGCACCCGGTCCACGAAGCTCGTGCTGGCCAGCTGTCGTGGCGAGACGTTGATCGCGACTTTGACCTCGGGCCAAGAGGAGCGCTGCCAATTCGCTGCGGTCTCGATCGCTCGGCGTAGCACCCAGTCCCCGAGCTCGAGGATGAGGCCGGATTCCTCCGTCACCGCCAGAAACTCGGCCGGGGCTGCGAGCCGTCCGTCGGGCGTTCGCCAGCGCACCAGCGCCTCGACCAACCCGACGCGCAGGCTGTCGAGGCGCACCTCCGGCTGGAAAAGGAGCTCGAACTCCTCGTGCTCGAGGGATCGCCGGATCCCCTGCTCGGTGATGAACTTGCGGGTAGCCGCCTCGTGCAGCTCGCGGGTGAACAGCGCCGCCTGGTTGCGTCCGAGCGCCTTGGCGCGAAACAGCGCCGCGTCGGCGGCGCTCAATAAGTCCTCGGCGGTTTGCTCGTGATCTGGGTAGAAGCTCGTTCCGATGCTCACGCTCACGGTGATGGCGCGTCCCTCGACGTTGAGCGGCCGCTCGAAGGCGCTGACGATGCGTTGCGCAGCCAGGAGTGCCGACTGAGGAGAGCTCGCCTGCTCATGCACGATCGTGAATTCGTCGCCCCCCAGACGTGCGGCGAAACCGAGATTTTGCGCCGTCTCCTCCAGACGTTGAGCGACGCTGATGAGCACGCGGTCGCCGAAGGCGTGACCCATGCCGTCGTTGAGATTCTTGAAGTTGTCGAGGTCGATGAAGAACACGGCGACCCCGGCGCTCCCTCCCTGACGCGCCTGCTCGAGCGAGCGGTTTAGAAGGACGAAGAACTGCCGGCGATTCGCAAGCAGCGTGAGCGGGTCGTGCTCCGCCAGGTGCTGCAGCAGGCGCGTACGCTGCTCGACCTGTGTCTCGAGCGTGCGCCGGTAATCCTGGTTGAGCTCGCGCGCGGCGCGCAGCTGGAACGCCATGCGGTTGAAGGCGACGGATAGGGCGTTCAGCTCCTTCAATCCGCCGCGCGACGCGCGCACGTCCTCGCCGCGTGCCAACTTGCGCGTCGCATCGATCAGCCGGCCCACGGGAACGAGGATGCTGCGCACCGTCCAGACCGAGATCGTGAGCCAGACCAAGAGGACCGCCGCCGTGATCCAGGCGACCATCAGCCGGCGATGGCGGTCCGGCACGGTGGTGGTGGTCGTGGTGGTGGTGGTGACGGCATCGACGATGGGCGAGGCGATCGCCGGCGGCAGCGACGTCACGCTCTGCGCAGGTGCGGCCACGGCGGCGCGCTCGAGCACGGTGAGGGAGCTGGATACGACCTCGGGTACGGAGGCGAGAAGGTGGTCGCGCCCTGCGGTAAATCTTGCCGACTCCTCGCGCAGGGTGTTGCCGCTCTCGATTCCCGCGGCGCGAAGCGTCGCGAGCTGTGCAAGGTCGCGATGCATCGCGCTCACCCACTCCGCACCCTCCGAGCGCGAGAAGCTCGCCGTGTCCGCCTGGAAGGTGCTCTGCAAAGCGGCCTCACCCTCGGCCAGCGCATCGAGCGCCTGCGCATCGGCAACGCTCGCCGCGGCGACGTCGGTGAAACGGCGCTGCAGCTCATCGACGCTCGCATGCAGACGCAGCAACGACTGCCGCGCGAACACCCGGCCGAACAGCTTGAGCGCGCGGTTCATCGAGGCGCTGATGCGCTTGTCCATCGCATCGAGGCGATCCTGGTATAGCCCGAGCACCGAGCGCCGCTGGTCTGCCGCCTCCACATAATCGGCGCCGACGCGCTCGTAGTTCGTCAGAGCCTCCTGCACGGCACGCCCCCGAGCCTGCTCCCTGCGCAGTGGCTTGGCGGCCAAGTCGAGCTCGCGTTGCGCAGCCCGCCGGTCGTCCTCGGCGGAGCTCGTGTCCATGGACACGCGCGCCTCGACGCCGCGCTGATATGTTTCAAGCGCCGCCTGGAAGCCGTCGATTTCGGCAGGTGGAACCTCGGAGCGCACCGTCTCGCGGGAGATGCTGGCCGGCGACGCTGCGGCCGGAAGGGCGACCAGCCGCACGTCGGGCGTGGGGGAGTACTGTCCACGGTCGAGGCGCGTCGTCTGGACCACGGCGATCTCGCGCTCGATCATCACGTTGGCGGCGATGGCGAGCACTGCAACGGCGGCAAAGGAGGTGGCGAGCCGCCCGGCGATACCGATCGAGAAGCCCCGGCGCAACCGAGCGCGTGCGCGCAGCAATTTGCGACCGGCAGCCGCTCCGAGGTGTGCCAACCCAGACCCCATCAGTACGTATCCGCAACAACGAGGAGGTCATTGTGGCACTGCGCCAGGAAAGGCTGGGGAGGGGATACGGGAACTGTGGAACAGCTCCCGTAAACCACCCCAAATCAAGGGCTTTTGTCGGATTTTATCCCACAAATCAAGGCATAGAGAGCCCCGCCCGCCTTCCGCGGGGCGAATATTCGGCGCTGGGCGAACACCCGCCGCTAAGGCTTGATGCCGGCTGACTTTCCGCGTGTGCCAGCGAGGGTGTCGGGGTCGTCGTCGCCGGTGTCGAGGCCGTCGTCGTACAGGGTGTCTTCTTCACCGTCCAGCCGCAGCTCCGTATCGGGATCGCGGCGCTTCTCATACGCGTCGTGATCCGCGGCGGTCTTACTCTCCGCACCCTCGAGCGGAGTGCCTCGCAGCCGCCGTTCTGCGGCCGTCGGCGAGTCCTTTGAATCCTTCGGCGTTTCGGGGTTTCCCATCACGAGCTCCTCACGCGATATGGCGACACCCCACTCTAGCACCGCGGCGCTCATTGCGAACACGCGGGTTTCGGGCAGAGTGCGTAAGAATGCGCCGACGGCCGCCCCCATTGCGGCGGCCACCCGGGTCACCCGGGTGACTTCGATGCTTGCGCGCAGGCGGGAGCTTCCGGGGATGTGGTCGCGCGGGATTCGGCGAGCGCAGTCGGGGCCGCGCCGCTGAGCGCCATCGTCAGCACGACACGCAGGCCCGGACCTCGATCCGAAAGCTCCAGCGCGCTGCCATGCAGCTTCGCCACGGCTTGTGCGAGGCTCAGGCCGAGACCGACACCCGGCGTGCCGCGGCTCGCATCGCCGCGGTAGAAGCGCTCCATGACTTTCGCTTTTTCCGAGTCCTCGATGCCGGGGCCGTTGTCGGTCACGGCGATTTCGGCGCGTCCGTCCGCCCGCCGCCGCAAGGTTACGTCGATCGCCCCGTTTTCCGGCGTGTACTTGAGCGCGTTGTCGATGAGATTGCTGAGCGCCTGCGCGAGCAGAATGGGATCGCCCGAGACCCTGAGGGACGCCTCGGCATGTAACTGCAGGCGGATGTTCTTGAGCTCCGCCGCGGGCGCATAAAACTCCACCGCGGTGCCGGCGAGGTCGACCAGATCAAAGGCGACGAAGCCCGATCGGCGCAAACCCGCGTCGATTTCGGCGAGGCGCAGCAGCGCGTCGAAAATGCGTATCACCCGGTCGACGTCGGCCACCGCGCCGTCGATCTCTGCGAACGTCGCCTCCGGCGGCGGTCGGATGAGGGCGAGCTCCTCGAGACGCGAGCGCAGCTCGGCGAGGGGCGTGCGCAAGTCGTGCGCAATGGAGTTCGAGACGTTGCGCACGCCGTGCACGAGTTGCTCGATCTGATCGAGCATGCCGTTGATGGTGCTGGCCAGAGTGCTGAGCTCGTCGTCACTGCGGTCCGTGGGCAAGCGATGCTTGAGGTCGCCGTGGATGATGGCCGATACGGTGTGCCGGATGCTGTGCACGCGAGCCATCAAGGCGCGCCGCGTGATGAGGCCGATCAAGAGTCCCGCGATGGACAACACCGCGACGCCGGCGATCAGCCCGTACCAGAAGCGGCGCTCGAGCGGCGCGAACAGCTTGTTGTCGCGGCCCACGAGGAGCACGTAGTCACCGAGCTTGGTGACGTGCACGAGCGAATTCTGAATGCCGTGATCGCCCATGTCGACCATGATCCGGTAATTGCCCGCGGCGGCCGGCAAGGCGCGCGGCCAGGCTGCGAGATTGCCGGCCAGAGGCTTCAAGGATGCATCGGTGAGCAGCAGTATGCGGTCACCGGCGATCTGCATGTTGACGCGCGCATCGATGAAATTCTTCAATCCCTCGCCGCCCTCGTGGCGGTAGACGTCGGCGAGGCGCATGGCGTCGGCCTGCAGAATCTCGCTGCGGCCGTCCTGAATGGTGACCTGCCAGGCGTAGTAGAGCGGCGCGGCGAACAGCACCAGTGCCGCGATCCCGAGGACGACGTAGCCGACCGCCAGAGAGAGCGCGGATGAGCGCATCATGCTAGTCGGCCGCTGTGACCATGTAGCCTGCGTTGCGCACCGTGCGCAGCAGCGGCCTCTCGAACTCCGCGTCGATCTTCTGGCGCAGCTTGCTGATGTGCACGTCGACGACGTTGGTCTGCGGGTCGAAGTGATAGTCCCACACGTTCTCCAGGAGCATGGTGCGCGTGACTACTTGATCGGCGTGCCGCATGAGGTATTCCAGCAATTTGAATTCCCGGGGCTGCAGCGAGATCGGCCGGTCTCCGCGAGTCACCTTGCGCGTCATGGGATCCATATGCAAGTCGCCCACCGTCAAGGGAATCTCGCGATTGATGCCCAGGGCACGGCGGTGCAGCGCGTCCAGGCGGGCGAGCAGCTCGCCGAAGGCGAACGGCTTGGTCAAGTAATCGTCGCCGCCGCTGCGCAAGCCGCGAATGCGGTCATCGACCTCGCTGAGTGCGCTCAGGATGAGAATCGGAGTCCGCTTGCCGGCCTTGCGCAGCACCTCGATGATGGCGAGGCCGTCGATGTCGCCGGGCAGCATCCGGTCCATGATGATCACGTCGTAAGGCTCGCTCGCTGCGAGAAACATCCCGTCGCGCCCGTTGGCGGTGTGATCGGTCGTGTGGCCGGCCTCATGCAGCCCCTTGACGACGAATTGGCTGACGCGCTCGTTATCCTCGACCAGAAGAATCTTCACGTCGTCTCTCCCACCGGACCCGCAGGTGGTTGCGCGGGCACGTCGCTGCCCCTGCGGCGGCGGCCATTCAGCCACAGCTGGAACCGATCGAGATACAAATACACCACCGGCGTACTGAACAGCGTAAGAGCCTGACTCACGATCAGGCCGCCCACCATGGTGTAGCCGAGAGGTCGGCGCAGCTCGGAGCCGGTGCCGTGCCCGAGCGCGAGCGGCAGCGCGCCGAGCAACGCCGCCATCGTCGTCATCATGATCGGCCGAAAGCGCAGCAGGCAGGCCTGCCGGATGGCGGCGTGCGGCGGCAAATGCTGCTCGCGCTCGGCCTGGATCGCGAAGTCGACCATCATGATGCCGTTTTTCTTGACGATGCCGATGAGCAGAATGATGCCGATCAGGCCCATGACGTTGAGCTCCATGTGAAAGAGCAGCAAGATGAGGAGCGCACCGACGCCGGCCGACGGCAACGTCGAAAGAATCGTGAGCGGATGAATGTAGCTTTCATAGAGCATGCCGAGAATGATATATACGGCCACCAGCGCCGCCAGGATCAAGTACGGCTGGGTCTTGAGCGAACTCTGGAAGGCCTGGGCGGTCCCCTGAAACGTTCCGGTGATCGTCGCCGGCAGGTGCATCTCGGCCGAGACGCGCGTGATCGCATCCACGGCATCGCCCAGGGCAGCGCCCGGTCCCAGATTGAACGACAGCGTCACCGCGGGAAACTGGCCCTGGTGATTGATCGACAGGTACGTGACGTGCCGAGTGTCGTAGTGCGTCATGGTCGAGAGCGGCACCATCTGTCCGGTGAGCGGCGACTTCAAGTAGAGCTTGTGCAAAGACTCGGGATCTTTCTGCAGTGAGGGGGTGATCTCGAGAATCACGTGATAGCTATTCTGCTGGGTGAAGAATTGCGCGGCCTGGCGCTGGCCGTACGCATCGTAGAGGGCTTGATCGATGGCCGCCGGCTGGATCCCGTAGCGCGCCGCCGCATCGCGGTCGATCGTGAGCGCGACAATGCCGCTGGTGGTCTGCTGGTCCGTAGCCACATCGCGCAGGATGGGCAGCTTTTGCAGCCGCTCGAGCAGCTTGGGAGCCCAGTCGTTCAGCTCGTCGATGTCCGCGTCCTGCAGAGTGTATTGATACTGAGTGCGGGTCGTGCGTCCGCCGATGTTGAGATCCTGAGCGGCCTGCATGAACAGCGTTGCGCCAGGAACTTGCGCGAGTTGCGGGCGCAGCCGGTTGATGATGTCGTCGGCGCTCGCGTTACGCTCGCCGCGCGGCTTCAGCCCCAAGACGACGAAGTCATTGTTGACGGGGCGGTTGCCGCCGATCACGGTGCCGTAGCTTGCGACGTCCGGGTCGCGTCCCACGACTTCCAGCAGCCGGCGATTCCTGCGCACCATTTCCTCGAACGAGATGTCTTGCGGGGCATCGGTGAGGCCCACGATGATTCCCGTATCCTGCTGCGGAAAGAACCCCTTGGGGATGAAGACGTACAGGAGCACAGTGGTGGCGACGGTCAACGCGAAGACCACCATCGTCGCGCGTTGCCGCTCGAGCACCCAATCGAGGCCGCGCGTGTACCAGGCGAGCAGCTTGTCGAAGGCGCGCTCGATGGTCATGTAGAAGCGCCCATGCTGGGCATGCTTTTCGTCGCGCAGGAATTGGGCGCACATCATGGGGGATAGAGTGAGGGCGACGAACGCCGACACGGCGATGGTGAGGGTCATTGTGATGGCGAATTCGCGAAACAGCCGGCCGATTATCCCGCCCATCAGCAGCAGCGGAATGAACACCGCGACCAGTGAGATGCTGATGGACATGATGGTGAAGCCGATCTCGCCTGCGCCCTTGAGCGTGGCCTCCAACGGCGAGAGGCCGTCTTCGATGTGGCGATAGATGTTCTCCAGCATCACGATCGCATCATCCACGACGAATCCGACCGCGATGGTCAGCGCCATGAGCGACAGATTGTCCAGACTGTAGTGCAGCACGTACATCATTGCCGCGGTGCCAAGGAGCGCGAGCGGGACGGTCACACCCGGGATGATCGTGGCCCACGCAGTACGCAGGAACAGAAAGATCACCATCACCACCAGCGCGATCGTGAGCATGAGCGTGAACTCGACGTCCTCGACGGCCGCCTTGATGGTGGTGGTACGGTTGGCCACCACCGTGACCTTGATCGAGGGCGGCACCGCCGCGAGCGCATGCGGTAGGAGCGCCTGGACGCGCTGTTCCGCCTCGATCACGTTGGCGCCGGGCTGCTTGAAGACCAGCAGCAGGATGCCGTCGTGTCCGTTTTGCCAGGCCGTGAGGAGATCATTTTCCGGACCGTCCACGGCGACACCGATGTCGCGAATTCGCACGGGAGAGCCGTTCTTGTAAGCGACCACCACGTCGTTCCAGGGCGCGGCTTTCAGCAGCTGGTCGTTGTCGTAAATCGTCATCGAGCGCTGCGGACCGTTGATGGCGCCCTTGGGAGCGTCGACGGTTGCCACATTGATGACGCTGGCGACGTCCTCCATTTGCAATCCCAGCGCCGCGAGCTTCACCGGATCGATTTGCACCCGCACGGCCGGCTTTTGCTGGCCGCCGACGGACACCTGCGCTATCCCGGGGATCTGCGATATCTGCTGCGCGAGAATGTTTTCCGCGTAATCGTCCACGGTCGTGACGGGCAGAACCGGCGAGCTCATGGAGAGAATGAGGATGGGCGAATCGGCGGGATTCACCTTGCGGTAGGTGGGCGGTGTGGGCAGGTTCTTCGGCAGCTGACCGCCGGCCGCGTCGATCCCGGTCTGCACGTCCTGCGCCGCCGCGTCGATGCTGCGGTCCAAATCGAATTGCAGCGTGATGAGACTCGTGCCGTTCAAATTGCTCGAGGTCATCTGCGTCATTCCGGATATTTCCGCGAACTGATACTCGAGCGGCGTAGCCACCGTGGCTGCCATGGTTTCGGGGCTCGCGCCCGGCAATGAGGCGGTCACCTGGATGGTCGGAAAATCCACCTGCGGCAGAGGAGCCACCGGCAAGAGCGGATACACCACGCAACCCACCAGAAAAATCCCGCCCATGAGCAGCGAGGTCGCGATCGGGCGTCGTACAAACGGCTCGGAAATACTCATGACGCCACGTCGTGCACGTGGGAGCCGGGCTGCAGCCGATACTGGTTGCTGGTGACCACCCGTTCTCCCTGCGCAAGGCCGTCGGTGACGATGGTCATGCCATTGGCGGTTTCTGCCAGGTGCAGCGGACGCACCTCGACGGTCGAATCCCGCTTGACTACGTAGGTGAAAGGACCGGCCGGCCCGAGTTGCACGGCGGTATCCGGAATGGTGAGCGCATTGCGCTCGGTGCGCACCAGGACGCGCGCATTGACGTATTGTCCGGGCCACAGGCTGTTGTGTGCATTGTCGAACGTCGCCTTGAGCCGCACGCTTCCGGTCGTCTGATCGATCTGATTGTCGATGAGACTGAGAGTGCCCTCATCGAGCACGGCGCCGCCTTCGCGGGCGACGGTGGCGACTTTGACGGGTCCGCTCGCGAGTGCCTGCTGCACCGCCGCCAGCTCCTCTTCCGGGAGCGTGAACACGACGCTGATGGGCTGCATCTGGGTGACGACCACGATGCCGGTCGTGGCCGCGGCGTGCACGATGTTGCCCGGATCTATCAGGCGGATGCCGGTACGCCCGTCGATGGGCGAGACGATCCGCGTGTACTCGAGCTGCGTGCGCGCATTATCGATGACGGCCTGATCGACCCTGAGCTGGGCGGCGAGCTGCCCGACCAGCGCACGCTGCGTGTCCACCGTCTGCTTGCTCGCCAAATCCTGGGGCTGCAGCTGCGTGTAGCGCTCGAAATCGAGCTTCGCATTCTTGAGCTGCGCCTCGTCCTTCACTTTGGTCGCCACGGCCTGCTCGTAGGCGGCTTGATTCGGACGCGGATCGATCTGCGCGAGCAGATCGCCCTTGTGCACGGCTTGCCCTTCGGTGAACGCGACCCGTTGCAGTTCTCCGTCGACGCGCGCCGTCACCGTCACGGTGTAGAAGGCCTGCACCGTACCGAGACCCTGCAGATAAATCGGCACTTCCTCCCGGTGTGCCGCGGCCGTGTCGACGGCGATGGGTTGGAGCGGTTTTTTATCGGCCGCAGCGGCCGGTTTGTGCAGCCGCCACGCAACGACGCTCAGTGCCACGATCGTGACCGCGGCGTAAGTTCTCCACCCGCGCGTCGCATGCGACTTGAGAGTCATCCGCTTTGCCCTTCCTGCCAGCCCCCGCCCAGGGCGGTATAAAGATCCACCAGGGCCTGCAGGCGCGAATACTGCACCTCGACCAAGGTATCCCGAGCGCTGAACAGCGCATTTTCCGTATTCAGCACGGTGAGCACGTTGACGGTGCCGGCCGACATCTGCGCTTGTGCGAATTCATACGCGCGGCGAGCCTTCGCCACGGCCTCGGTCTGCCGCTGCTGCTGGACGGCGGTCTGGCGCGCTGCGACCAAGGCGGCCTCGACATTGTCGAGGGCGGTGAGGATGGTCTTGTGGTAGTCGCTCAGCAATTCGATATAACGCGCCTTCGAGTAGGCGAGCTCCCCGCGTAGCGCACCGCCGTGAAAGATCGGCTGTGTGAGACCTGCGGAGACGGCGTAGATCCGGTTCACAGGGTTGACGAGGGAGGAGAGGACGTCGCTCTCGTATCCGCCGGAGGCGGTGAGCGTGATGGACGGGAACAGCGCTGCACGCGCAACCGTGATATCCGCGTTCGCGGCGACTAGCTGTTGCTCGGCCTCCGCGACGTCCGGTCGGCGCGTCAGGAGCTCTGAGGGTAGTCCGGCAACCACGTCGGGTATCTTGAGATCGTTCAACCTGCCGTCGGTGACGTCGAGCGACTCCGGCGTCTTGCCGACCAGTACCGCCAGCGCATAAACCGTTTGCCTAAATTGCTGCTCCAGCGGCGGCAGCGCAGCATCGAGCAGCGCCACAGCCGTTTCCTGCTGAGCGACATCGAGGCCGGTGGCCGTGCCGACCTGCTGTTGGAACGTGAGACCGCGCAGGATCTTGCGACCGTTCTCCAGATTCTGCCGGGCGACATCGATGCGCTCGCGCAGCTCGAGTGCCTGCAAATAAGTACTGGCCACGCTGGAGATGACCGTAAGGGCGACTGTTTGCCGATCGTATCGGCTCGCGACCGCGAGAGCGCGGGCCGCATCACGCGCTGCGCGGTTCTTGCCCCAGAAGTCGAGCTCGTAGTTCGCCGTCAACACCGGACTGAACACATTGTAGACGCCCATGCCTCCGCCGGAAATCTCGGTGCGCTCGCGCGTGGCCGTTGCGCCGAGATCGGCCGTGGGAAGCAGGGGGGCGCCCGCAATGCGCAATTGGGCATCCGCTTCTTGGACCCGAGCCATGGCTGCGGCCAGATCATCGTTGGCGCGTCGCGCTTGATCGATCAGGTCGTCGAGCTGGGAGGAGCCGAAGCGATGCCACCAATCGGTCGCAGGCCAAGCAGCCTGAGCGGAGTCGCTCGCATCCCATGCGTTCGGAAGCGGAATCTGGGGCTTGCGATACGCAGTCCCCACCGTACAGGCCGCGATCAACGCGCACGCAAATCCACCGAGGAGCCCCCAAGAACGCATGACCGCCACCGTGAGCCCAGTCCGGTTAACCGCGTGTGATCGAATTGTTAAAACCGTTTAATGTGCGACCGAAGTCTCATCGCCGGCATCGAGAGTGCTGCGGATCTTGGCGTCCAGTTGTTCCACGGTGAAGGGTTTCAGCAGCATGGCACCGCCGGAATCCGCGATCCCATCGTGCAGCGGGGCGACCCGTGTGTAACCCGTGGTGAACAATACTTTCACTGCGGGGTGCCTCTCCCTGACGTGCTCTGCCAGCACACGCCCGTCCATGCCCGGCATGACGATGTCCGTGAAGAGCAGATTCGGGCGTACCCCCTCGTTGAGAAGATCGAGCGCGTGCTCCGGGCCGCCCGCAGCGATGACGGTGTAGCCGAGACCCTGAAGCGCCTCGACGGTCATGTTGCGCACTCCATCCTCGTCCTCTACCACGAGCACCGTTTCCGTGTTGGGTCGCGATGCTTGAGCCGTACGCGGCCCGGTGCACCCATCCGGGATCTCCTTACCCAGGTAGCGGGGCAGATAGATCCGCACGGCCGTTCCCCGTCCGAGCTGCGAGTCGATCTTGACGTGGCCGTTCGATTGCTTGACGAAGCCGTACACCTGGGAAAGCCCCAACCCTGTTCCTTTGCCGGGCGTCTTGGTGGTGAAAAAGGGGTCGAAAGCCCGTGCCAGCACTTCCGGCGTCATGCCGGAGCCGAAGTCGGTCACGCATATGGATACATAGTCGCCGGGCCGAGCATCCACATTGGCGCGTGCGTAGGCCGCATCGAGGGCGACGTTGGAAGTCTCGAGGGTGAGACGTCCCCCGTCGGGCATCGCATCGCGACCATTGACGCAAAGGTTGATGAGCGCGCTTTCCAGCTGCGAGCCATCGGCAAATGTGCGCCAAAGGCCTGGAGCGAGCACGGACTCGAGCTGGATATTCGGTCCGATGGATCGCAGCAGCAGATTGGACATGTCGCGCATCAGCTCATTGGCGTCGAGAGGTCGCGGGTCGAGTGGTTGCTGACGCGAAAATGCGAGCAGCCGCGAGGTCAATTGCGCGCCGCGCCTCGCACCCTCCATAGCGTTGCCGATGAAGCGCTCGGCCTTGTCCTTGTCGGTCCCGAGAGAGCGCTTGGCGATATCGAGCGAGCCGACGATGATGGCGAGCATGTTGTTGAAGTCGTGGGCGATGCCGCCCGTCAGCTGGCCGACCGCCTCCATTTTTTGCAGCTGTCGAATTTGAGCTTCCGCCGAGACGCGCGAGGCGGCCTCCTCGAGAAGGCTGCGGTTCGCCGCCTCCAAGGCCTCGGTGCGCTCGCGCACCCGCTTTTCGAGCTCCGCGTTCAGGAGATTGCGCTGCTCGGCGCTGGCCGCGAGGTCCTGGAAGGCCGCGTGCATACTACCGACCGTCATGAGAATGATGGCCACCGCGAATGCGTACATGGCGTACCCGAACCAGGGCGAGACGGGTCCCATGCTCGGGCCCGCCGCAGGCACGGGCCCGAGGAAGTACAGCCGAGCCAGCGCGCCGAGCACCGCCGCCAGCGCGCCCGCGCGCCACCCGCATAGGAAGCTCGTGAGGAGAATCGCCGGAATGAATGTGAGGAAGGGGAAACCGGTGAGATGACCGGCGAGCAGAAAGCGCGCGAGCAGCGCGAGCGCCACCGTCGCCAGCGAAATGGCATAACCCGCGAGAGGACTCTGGCGCAGCCTGCCCGTGCGCTCGTAAAACTCCCTGGCTCGACGGATCAACATACCAACCGGGCATCCATGCTCACGGCAACACCTCGGCGACGGGAGTACTGGGTAGTACCGGCGGCAGCAGGCCCGACAGCCGAGGAGGATCGGCATCGCGCATGGCTGCGAAGGCTACGATGTGCTCGAGGACGTGCTCGACATACGCGCGGGTTTCGCTGTACGGAATGTTCTCGATCCAGGCATCTGCCTCTTCTGCCTGCGCGGGCAACCAGCGCGCCACGGACACCGGGCCCGCGTTGTAGGCCGCCAGGCACAGATCCAACTGCTGGCCGTAACGCTCGAGCAACTCGTGCACATAGGCCGCGCCCAGTGGGATCGCTACCGCGGGATCGAACAGATTGTCTCGACCCGGAGCGGGTAGATGCCAACGCTTCGCCACCGCGCTCGCGGTCCCGGGCTGCATCTGCATGAGTCCGCGGGCATCGGCCCGCGACACGGCATCCTTTCGGAACAAGCTCTCCTGGCGGATGATTGCGAGTATCCAGTCGGGCGGCACCCCCGTGAGCTTGCTCGCCTGGGCGATGATCGCGGGGAAAGGTCGCGGGTAGCGCAGCGGCACGTCGTCCCAGCTGTCGGCCTGCGCGAGCATGGCGATGGCCTCGGCGTACCATCCCCAGCGCGAGGCGAGGCGAGCCGCCTGAATCTTCACGGCGGGACCCATCGAGACGAGCGCCGCATTCCATTCGGCCGTGGCATCGTCGGTCAAGTCGCAATCGAAGAGCGCATGAGCGCGGATAAGCCCGGGATCGGCGGCGAGCGTGTTCTGCAGGGACGGATCGTCGGGCGCCGGATGGATGTTGAGGTCGTACGGCTGATGCAGCCGATCCGCTGCGAGGTAGCCGTAATAATCGCGCAGGCCGGCGATCTGCGCAAACAAGGGCGCGGCCGCTGCGGCGCCCGCGGTCGCCGCAGTGGCGCGCGCATGCCAGTATCGCCAGCGCGGCTGACTCGCGAGCGTCGGGGGCATGCGTTGCGTCCATTCGAGCGCCTTGCCGTAATCGCCGGCCCACACGGCCGCGCGCACCCGCCATTCCTGCACTTGGGCATCGAGGAACTCAGCGGGTACGGCTTCGAACGCGGCGACGGCGCCCGCCTGACGCGCATAGGCCTCGCCCAACGCCAACGCCCGCTGCAAGCGGCCGCGCACGGCCGGCGTGGCGTCGGGTCGCGCCAAGAGCTTCGGCAGAAGGGACGCGGCGGAGGGGACATCGGTGTTGGCGAGGCGCGTGAAGCCGGCAACCAGCGCGTCCGCCTCGACGGGGGTCTGCGGCGTCATGGCGACAGTCGTCAAGCTGGACTTGGGCGATTCGAGCAATTGCAGCCACACATTGAGCGGCGCTGTACGCTCGGCGGGAACTTGTGCGACGAATTCTCGCGCGAGCGTCGGATTGTCAGCGGCGAGCGCTGCCCGCGCGCGCGCTTCGAGCAACGCAGGAGTCAGCAGACCCTTCAGCCGCAGCCAGGCATCGACCGGAGCGCATTCGAGCGGCTCGCGCTGAGGCAGATTCCAGCGAGCGAGCGCATCTGCGGCCAGATGGTCGGTATCGCCGGTGGCGAGGCGCCCTGCGAGCCGATCGCACAGGAGCGCAGGATCGGTGAGGTCGGCGGCCCGCGGCAGAAACCAATCCCAGCGACGGCGCTGGGCGAGACTCACGAGCCACTGATGCTTGAGGCTGCGTCCCACCGGCTGGCCTTCGTGCGCGCGAAGAAAGGTGTCGATGGTCGCATCGAGTTCATCGCTCGATAAGGGGGCGAGGTCGCGGCGCAGGCGGGCGGCCACCAGATAGTCATAAATCGGGTATGTCTTGAGAGCGGGCGAGTCGGGAGGCTCCGGCAAGTTCATGCGCACCCGCTGCATGGCCGCCATGAATTCCGGCGCCGCGCCCGGCGTGGGGGCCGCAGTGGAGTCGGGAGTCGCGGCGGCCGCGGGGCGCGCGCCCAGAAATGCGCTCACCAGCGCGACGATGAGCATGCGGCGGCGCATGCTAGGCGCGATGATCCGAGGCACCCTCGGTTTGCTGAGGACCGATCTCGGAGAACCTCAATTCCTCCCGACTGCCCATCCGTGTCCAGTCGCAGCGCAATCGGTAACCGTCGGCGGCGTAAACCTCGTACCACCCGGAGAAACCTGCGGCGTCCGCCGATTGACGGCGAGCCGCCCCGGGGCCCCCGTGACGGCCCAAGAAGTCCTGGATGCGATCCTGACTGTCGGGCGATACATCGTCGAGGGGCGCGCCTGCGGGCGCGTTGCCGGATTTGTCTTGTTGCACGGATGCCTCTCGATATAATAACTCGGGTACTCAGCTACCGCGTGGATCACACCGGGCAAGTTCGCGTCGGCCATATCCTGCAATCAGCCAAGGCGCAGTCTCCGAGCTTTCGCCAACCGTCCTATCATACGCTGCTGCCACGATGCCCATCTATGAATGCGACCCTTGGCGAGAGCAGTATTTCGCCGACGTTTATTGCCCCTCCGATGTGCACATCCCTACCGACGATGTGGACGGCTACAAGTTCAATCCGCGACATCGACGGATTTATAACCGGCTCCTGATTGCGCTGTCACAAGGTCTGGAGTGCGGGTTACACGACTCTCCGCCGCCGCGCTATCCGGTCTTCTGCAAACCAGTCACGAACCTCAAGGGAATGGGGGCGGGCACGAGCGTCCTCGAGAGCGAGCGCGATTTTCTCGAGAATTGCCGGCCGGGCGATTGCTGGATGAAGCTCTTGACGGGTGAGCACATCAGCAGCGACTGGGCCGTAGTCGGCGGTGAGGCGGCTTGGTGCCGGCACACGCGCGGCATCCCGGGGATCGGCGGCACATTCGACTACTGGATCGTCGAGGCGCGCGTGCGCCGCCGTCTCGAGCGCTACTGCCGCGCTTGGATCCGCACGAATCTGTCCGACTACACCGGCATGGCCAATATCGAGACCATCGGCGGATGGATCATCGAGGCGCACCTGCGCTTCGCCGATCAATGGCCTGATCTCTACGGCCAGCAATGGCTGGAGGCGGTGGTGCGGCTATATCAGCACGGACGCTGGCAATTTGCCGACCGCCGGCGTACCGAGGGCTACAGCGTGGTGCTGTTCGGTCCCCACGGGCGCCCTTATTCTTATCCCTCCCCGGAGCGGCTCGCAGCGTATCGTGCGAGCCCCGAGGTGAGCAGCGTGCAGATCACCTTCTTTCCCGACCGGCCGCAGCACGCTCACGTCATGCCGCCCGGGGGATTTCGATTGGCCGTCATCAATAGCGGATGTCTCGAGGCGGCGCTGCGCCTGCGCGCGCGCATGGCGGGCGACTTCGGGCTTCTCGAGAAGAGCGTGCAGCGCTTGTCTCGCTCGGCGCCGAGCGAGACGCCGGCGCGCTTACGGGGCCGGGAGCTTCGCGGTTAGCCGATCCGCGAGCGAGCTCAGATCGTTGCTGAAAGCGCGGGCGACGGCGGCGTAGTCGCCGCCCGCTACGGGCGACGACAAGGTTTCCCCGCCGACCTCGTCGGTATTGCGGCGCGTGTCGACCACGCGCCAGTGGGCTTCCAGCGTCGCCTGCCCGCCCTCGCGCACGCTCATCCGCACGATATCGACCCGGATCTTCACGGGCATGAGGCTCGCCTGATCGAAACCGCGATCCGCGACGAGTACGTCGGCGCGCCGTTGCTCGATGTCGCGCGCGAGCGTCTGCGCGACCAGCTCGGGGAGGGGGGCGGCCCAGCGCTCGTGCTCGAGCACGAGCAGCTGATCCGTCGTAGTGGCGATCACCATCTGGCGTCGGTCGATCACGGGCGGGAGCGAGATCGTGAGCATCACGTGTGTCGTGAAGGCGGTGGTCGGGGAGCCGGTGCTTTCGGGCAAGGTCGTGAGGGCATAGAAATGATCCGGTTGTCCGGCGCAGCCGGCGAGGATTGCCGCCGCGCTCAAGCAAGCCGCCCGCAAGGGCAGCGCCCGTTCGTGCGGCGCGCAAAGGGATGCGGCGCTCATTTGGGATCCGCCGGCTTGCCGCGGATCAGCGCCTCGGGGTGACGCTCGAGGTAGTCCGCGAGCGCGCTCACCGAGCGGGCGGCGTGCGACAGCTCGAGCAGGGTCGAGCCGAGGTCGTTTTGCAGCGGCGCCCCTTGCGAGAGGGCCTCTTTGGCATTCTTCATGGCCTCCTCCGCCTCCTTCAGCGTGGCGTTGACCTGCGGAGCGACGCTGTCATCGACCCGATGCATCAAGTGATCGGTGCTTTTCAGCGTTTCCTGAAGCGTCGTCATAGTCGCCAGCAACCGGGCCGATAGCTGGTCGAAGGGCACCCTGTCGAGCTTCTTCGCGACGCTGCCTATCGAGTCCTGAATCTCGTCCAATCCCCCCGCGGCGGTGGGAAAAATCGGTGGGTGCTCATCCCAGTCGACGCGATCGGGCGGTGCATGTTGCTCCACATCCACGGACACGAATTTCTGTCCCGTGAGGAGACTTCCGGTCTTGAGCTCCGCGCGCATTCCGTGCGCCACCATGCTGTCGACCATGGCATGGCCGCCGATGTCGGACTCATCGTCCGCCGCCGGGGCCCGGCCGACGCGGGGGCGGCCGCGTATGCGCTGCGGGAAGATGTCCACCTCAACCGGAAAGCGCAGCATTCCCGCGACACGGTCGTACTCGACCGACAAGCGCTTGACCTCGCCGATGTTGATGCCGCGCAGGTCGACCGGTGCGCCGACGGAGAGACCGCGCAGCGAGCCTTGAAAGTACATGACGAAGGTCTGCGCCACGGTGTCCGGCTCACGCATGGCACGCTCCTGGTCCGAATACAACGGAAAGCTCGCGTCCTCCGGCAGCGGCGCCGATGACTGCGCGCCCGCAATCGGTTGGAATGCGACGCCGCCTTCCAGAATGGAGGCGAGTGATTCCGTGTGCAGCTTGACTCCTTCCGAATCGACGCTCATGTCGATGCCGCTCGCTTGCCAGAAACGGGTATCGCGTGTGACGAATGTATCGTAGGGCGAGTTGACGAACACCTTGATGGTCACACTGTCGCCGCTCGGATCCAGGGAGTACGCCACGACCTGGCCTGCCGAGATATGCCGGTAATACACGGCGGACCCGATGCCGAGGGAGCCGATGTCCTTCGCGTGCAGCACGTACTCGCGCCCGGGATAACCCGACGTCACAATCGGCGGTACCTCGAGGCCGGTGAACGAACGTGCCGGCACCGATGAATGTCCAACATCGACGCTGATGTATGCGCCCGAGACGAGGGTCCCCAGGCCCGATATGTTAGCTCCAGTGACGCGGGGGCGGACCACCCAAAAACGGGTGTCGTCCACCAGATAATCGCGAGCGTCGCGATGAATGTGCGCCTCGACGATCACGTTCTTGCGGTCCTTGGAGACGCGGATCTCCTTGATCTGGCCGATCTCCACTGCCTTGTAGCTGATCTTGGTCTTGTTCGGTTCCAGGTCGTCGGCCGTGCGGAAGGTGATCTCGATCGGGACACCCTCGGCTAGTTTCTCGTGCACGGCCACGAACGCACCGGCGACGATCACGATCGCGGGCAGGATCCACACATAGGGCAAGCGCACGCGGCGTCGCCGATCCGGCAATGCCTCCGGCAGCTCGTCGAGGGGGTGGGGTGGCCGCTGGTCAGTCACGCGTATCGGCATCCCATAGCAACCGCTCGTCGAAAGTCTGCGCGGCCAGCAGGGTGAGCACCACGACTGCCGCGAACGCAAAGGCGCCGGGACGTATCTGAATGGTCGCCAGAGATTGAATCTGCACGAGGCTCGCCAGCAGGGAAAGCGCGAACACGTCGAGCATCGACCAGCGGCCGACGAACTCCACGATGCGGAACAGCCGGCTGCGTTGCCTGGTATGGCGCACGCGACCGCGCGAGATGGCGAACAGGATCTCGCCAAGCGCGACCAGCTTGAGCAATGGCACCACCATGCTCGCGAAAAAAACGAGCAACGCAATCGGCCAGGACCCTTGGTGCGCCAGCGAGATAACCCCGCTCATGATGGTGTCGTCTTCGTCGCTGAAGATCTCATGGGTGTGCATTACGGGTAGCACGTTGGCCGGAATGTACAACACCGCGGCGGTGATGACCAAGGCCGCGCTGGTGCTGAGACTGTGGGGACGGCGCACGTAGAGCGGCGCCTCGCAGCGCGGACACGTCGATTGCTCGGCGCCGATGGCGCGCACCGTGGCGCGGCATCGCGTGCAGACGATCAGCCCGAGGCTGCGTCCGGTGACGAGCCTCGTCATGTGCGGACCTCGCGCATGCGCCTCGTGCCCGTGCGCGTCGCGCGCACGTAGGTCGAGACCCAGCGCCAATATTGCTCACCGGGCGTCGCGTTGATGAGAGCGGCGATCGAGAACATGAGCAATCCATAGGCGATCAACGAGACCCGCGGGGAGACCTCGGACTGCGCCGAGAGCTTTACCAAGGCGACCACGGCGCCCAGCATGAACACTTCGGCCATGCCCCAGGGGCGAAGCGCCCCGAGGATGCGAAACAGCACATTTCGTCCGCGAACCGCGTAGCCGAGCCGCAGGGGAATGAGCAGGTACAAGAGGGTCAAAATCTGGATCAAGGGCACGACCACCGCGGTGAACGCCACCAGGATTGCCAGGGCGCCGTACCCCTGCTCATAGAACGACGCGGCAGCCCCGATGAGCGTCGTCATGCGCGTGCTGCCGTTCACCGACAGGGCCACCAAGGGGTAGACGTTCGCCAGGATGAAGAGCGCAAGCGCGGTCGCGGCGAGCGCAATTACGGTGTCCGGACTCCCGTCGTTGGTACGATAGAGCTCGGCGCGGCACCGAACGCAGCGCACGCGGGCCTTGGCTGCGAGAGAATCCAGGCGGTGCGCAAGGTCGCAGGCATGGCAGACGATGACGGAGGACACTTGGGAGATTGTCACCTTATGTATGTAATCCGAAAAGGTAGCACTTGCGCGCCCCTGAATGCTCTCAGAATTTTAACCGTTTTGGCGTAGGACTCACGGTACCGCAGCTGCCCGATGCGCTTTAAACTGTCGAAAATTTGCGGTCTCATCGTGATGCTTGCGAGTACGGCCGCGCCGGTATGGGCGTCGGACCCCGTCTCGTACAAGGTCGATCGCTTCTCGACGGGCGACGGCGGGATGGATACGACATTGCGCGCCACCTCGAATCTCGTCGCGCTGCGCACCTCGGCGCCGGTGAGTCCCTATGCATTGATCTCGCGGTCCCGCGCGGATGTCGACCGGCTCAAGACCGTCCTCGAGAGCTACGGTTACTACGAGTCGAAGATCACCATCCAGATCGACGGCATGGCGCTCACCGATCCCGGCCTCGCGGATCACCTTAACGCATTGCCCAAGAAGCAAGATGCCCATGTTCAGATCGCATTCAAGCTCGGGTCGTTGTACCACTTGCGCGATGTCCGTATCGACGGGGAGTTGCCGCCGTCGGTAGCGGGAGCGTTTACGCTCAAGACCGACAGTCCGGCGGTGGCCGACACCGTGCTCGCGGCCGGAGCGCGCTTGCTGTCGGCGCTCGAGGAGCAGGGTTACGCCTTCGCCAAGGTCGATCCTCCCGTCGCCTACCAGGACAAGACGCAGCCCTTGCTCGATGTGACTTTTCACGTCGAGGTCGGTCCGCGCGTCAACATTGGAGAGATTCACTTCATGGGGTTGAAGCGGGTGCACGAAAGCCTGTTGCGCCGCCGCCTGCTGCTGCACACCGGGGAGCTGTTCCGCGCAAGCGCGGTGGAGCACGCGCGGACCGACCTGTTGAGCCCCTCTATCGGCGTGTTCGCCGCGGTGAGCGTCAAGATTGGCAGCGCGGTGGATGCGACCGGCGGGGTGCCGGTGACCTTCCAGGTGCAGGAGCGGCCGCGTCATACCGTCGGCGTGGCGGCCGCCTACTCGACCGATCTCGGCGGCAGCAGTACCGTCAGCTGGGGCAACCGCGACGTATTCGGCAATGCCGAGCAATTCACCATCAGCGCTTCCGTCATCAATCTGGGCGGCAGCGCGACCAATGGCGTCGGCTACGATGTACCGATCAGGTACATTCTGCCGGACTTTGGGCATCGCGATCAGTCCTTGCAGTTCGCGGTGGAAGCGCTCAAGCAGGATCTGATCGCGTACGACCAGACCGCCATCAAGACCGGCATCACGCTCACCCGCAAACTCAACAGCCTGTGGACGGTGAGCGCGGGCCTCGCGGCGACCGAGGAGAGCATCAACCAGATCGTCTCCATAACGGTGAAGGGTACCGGGAGCGACCAGACCGATGAGCCCGACAGGATGCTCTTGAATTACACTCTCGTCGGTGTGCCGCTCATCGTGAGCTACGATTCCACCAACCTCGCCTCGCCTTTGGACGACCCGACGCACGGCGTGCGCGGCTCGGTGGCTGTGGTGCCGACTCACTCACTGGGGCACTCCGATGCGTCGTTCCTGATCACCACGATCAAGGCATCGATGTATTTCGATCTCGACCAGCTGCTGCCCACCGAGCCGGGGCGCAGCGTGCTCGCCGCGCGGGGCCTGATCGGTGCGGCGGAGGGCGCGAGTGTGGTGAGCTTGCCGCCCGATCAAAGGTTCTACGGCGGCGGCAGCGCGAGCATCCGCGGCTACCCCTATCAGTCGGTCGGCCCTTACTTTCCCATCCTCTCCTGTCCGACGATGCCGGCGAAAGGGGCGCCGCCGTGTATCCCGAGCATCATCGGCTACACCACTTATCCCATTGGAGCGACCACCATCAGCGCCGCCACGCTCGAGTTTCGCCAGCGCTTCGCCGGCAACTTCGGCGCGGCCTTCTTCGTCGATGGCGGACAGGTCGGCCCCAACTTGACGCTCTCGCCGACCAACCTGTTCGTCGGCATCGGTGCGGGCGTGCGCTATTACACGCCCATCGGACCGATCCGCTTGGATTTCGCCGTTCCCCTGAAGCGCTACGATAGCGATCCACAGGCATTCCAAATCTACATCGGACTGGGGCAGGCCTTCTGATGCGTCGCTCGCTGCGAATCTCCGCTTGGATCGTCGGCTCGCTGGCCGCACTGATGGTGCTCCTGGCCGTCGCGGTGCTGGTGGCGGGCAACTCCAGTGCCGGGCGAGGGCTGATCGAGCGGCTCACCTATCGGCTCACCGGCGGCTACGTGAAGCTCACGGGACTCGGCGGCACCTTTCCGGTGGACCTCACCCTCGACCGGCTGGAGCTCATCGATCGCGGCGGCGTTTGGCTCACTGCAGAGCACATCGCGCTGCGCTGGTCGCCGTCCGCGCTCCTCGAGCGGCGCATTCGGGCGAACAGCCTCACGGTGGCGCGCCTCGACATGGAGCGCACGCCCTTGCCGTCGGCCACGCCCAGCACGGGCAAACCGTTCATCCCGCACGTCGACATCGATCGGTTCTCGATCGATGTGGTGCAACTGGGCGCGGCGCTCGTCGGTCGAGCGGCCACCTTGTCGCTCGCCGGCAATGGTCGAATGGTGTCGCTCGAGGATGCGCGCGTCGACGTGCAGGCGCATCGCATCGATCGCGACGCAATCGGCGACTACACGCTGAACTTGCGCTTCGATCCGAACCGCATGGACGGGAGACTGACTGCGCACGAGCCGGCGAGCGGCCCTCTAGAAAACATTCTGCAAGTCCCGGGTCTCGGCGCTCTCTCCGCGAGCGTCAGTATTACGGGGCCGCGTAACGCCGAACAGATCGATCTCGAGCTCAGCGCGGGCGACCTGAAGGCGCAGGTGCGGGGCGGGGCCGATTTGCGCGGCGGATCGGTGGACCTCGATTACTCGCTCACCGCGCCGGAGGTGAGCCCGCGACCGGACCTCAAGTGGCAGCGGGTCGCGCTCAATGGCCACTGGAAAGGCGCCTATACGGATCCGACGGCGGATGGCCATCTCGAGGTCGAGCGGTTGGTCCTGCCGGCGGGCAGCGCGATTGCGGCCCTGCATGCCGACCTCAACGCCGCCGCCGGCGACGTTGCGTTGAAAGCCGTGGTTGAGGGGTTGCGCATACCCGGCTCTCAACCCGCGCTCCTCGAGAAAGACCCTCTGAAGATCGACGCCTCGCTGCGGATCAAGGAGCCGACACGGCCGCTCACGCTGTCGGCGACGCACCGGCTGTTCGCGCTCAACGCAAACGCGGTCACCGCGGGTGCGCAAAACGTCGCATTCGTGCTCAGGCTACCGAGCATCGCCCCGTTTGCGGCGCTCGCGGGTCAAGCACTGAACGGCGATGCCACGGTGAAGGGGCGGATCGAGCGGCGCGAGAACGACGTTGCACTGAGTCTCGATGCCGCAGCCGCGCTCGCGGGCGGCGGGCCGAGCTGGACTGCCATGGCGGGCAATCGCGTCACACTCGGATTGGCGGCCGCCCTCTCGGACAGTGCTTTTACCATCGATCGCTTGACGCTTGCCGGTAGCGCGTGGAGCCTCAGTGCGAGCGGCAGCGCGCAGCGGCCGGATACTGCCGCGCCTGCCGCGAATGGGGCCGCTGCGCCGGCCGGGCTCGCTGCCGTCGTAAAGTCGCTCGACGCCCGATTCACGCTGGATGTCGCGAACCTTGGCATCGTCGCGAGCTCGCTGCAGGGCGCGCTGCAGGCCTCCGGACGGTTGAGCGGCCCGGCCACCTCGCTCACAGGCGATGCCACGGTGAAGAGCATGCTTTCCGTTCGCGGCTCGCTGCCGGGTAGCGTGACCGCCGAGGTGCACGCGCACGGCCTACCGGGTGCGCCGAGCGCGAGCGTTGTGGCCAACGGCACGCTCGATGGCTCGCCGCTCGATATCGCCGTTACGCTCGCGCGCGCGGGGCGGAGCGGGTTGCGCGCCAAGATCGAGCGCGGCGCATGGAAAAGCGCGAAGCTCGAGGGCGAGTGGTCGATGGAATCGAGCTTCGCAGACAGCCGTGGACAGCTCCACGTCCACGTGGGAGAGCTCGGCGACCTCGACCATCTGTTGGGGCGGGACCTCCGCGGCAAGCTCGAGGGCAGCGCGTTATTCACGCCGAAGAGCGGCAGCACGCACGCCCAATTCGAGCTCGACGTCGAGGACCTCGCCTTGAGCCAGTTCACCGGCACCGTGCACGTGTCGGGCGAGGGCTCGACCGACGCCGTGGCTGTCAAGCTCGACGTCAAGTCGCCGGACCTCAGGGGCTTCCCCGCCACCCTGTCGGCCGACGCCGCCGTCGACCTCGAGCATCGCTACGTGCGCGTGCTGCACGCCGTCGCGGACTATCGGGGCCAGAAATTTCAACTGCTCGCACCCGCCAAGATGTCGTATGCGCCAGTGCTCAGCATCGACGACTTCCGTGTCGGCGCGCAGAGCGCCGTGCTGGACGTGCACGGCGAGCTCTCGCCCGAGCTCGACCTGCATGCCTCGCTGAGCCACGTCGATCCGCCGCTCATCAATGCATTCGCTGCCGATGTCGTCTCCCACGGAACGATCGAGGCGAGCGCGCACTTGCGCGGCACGCTGGCGGCACCCACTGGACGGCTGCAGCTCGCGGCGCGCGGCTTTCGGTTCGCCGCCGACGAGGCCGTGGGCCTTCCCGCCCTCGATCTCAACGCGGGTGCCAACCTCACGGGCAATACGGCCGCCATCGAGGTGAAGCTCGAGGCAGGCAGCAAGCCATTGCTCAATGTCAGAGGTGATGTGCCGCTCGATCCCGCAGGCGTTTACGATCTCAAGGTCGAGGGTAAGATGGACGTCGGCATCGCGAATGCGCTGCTCGAAGCGCGCGGCCTGCACGCGAGCGGCGAGCTCGCGATCGATGCCAACGTCGGCGGTACGTTGGTCGACCCGCGCATCCACGGCTCCGTGACGTTGGCTAACGGGAATTTCCGCGATTACGTGCGCGGGGTGAACTTGACCAACATCGCCGCCGAGATTGCAGGAAGCCAGGGCACGCTGCAGATCAAGAGCTTCAAGGCGAGCGCCGCATCGGGCACGGTCAGCTTGGCGGGCAGCGTCGGCGTGCTGCAACCCGGCATTCCCGTCGACATCACGGTGACCGCCGTGAATGCGCAGCCCATCGCGAGCAACATTCTCACCGCGAATTTGAATGCCGACATCCACATCACGGGCCACGCGCGCGAGCAGGTGGCGGTCGCCGGCACCATTCACGTAAACCGGGCCGTGATCGGCATTCCCGACTCCTTACCGCCGAACGTCGCCGTGCTCGACGTGCGCCGGCGCGGGAAGCTCGTGCAGGCCCCGGGCAAGCAACTCGAGATCGATCTCGACATCTCGATCAAGGCGCCGCGCGATGTGCTGGTCCAAGGCCGCGGTCTGGATGCGGAGCTCGGCGGAGACGACCTGCACATCGGCGGCACCGCGGCCGTGCCGGTCATTACCGGCCGTTTAAGTTTGCAGCGCGGCACCTTCAGTATCGCCAGCACGCAGCTCACCTTCGACAACAGCTCGTACGTGAGCTTCGACGGCACCGGCCTCAAAAAGAGCATCGACCCGTCGCTCGACTTCACTGCGACCACGATCGTGCAGAGTACGACGTCCAGCGCGCAGGCCGGCACCCAGGTGACATTGCACATTACCGGATACGCCGACGCACCCAAAATCGAGCTGACCAGCACCGGCGGCCAGAGTCAGGACGAGATCATGGCACTGCTTCTGTTCGGCGTGCCGGCCTCGCAGCTCTCGGCCCTGCAGCTTGCTCAGGTCAGCTACGCGCTCGCGACACTCTCGGGCATCGGCGGAAGCGGCAGCTCCAATCCCCTCACGCGGCTGCAAAAGACGCTGGGACTCGATCGATTGTCGGTGGCTCAAGGCACGACCACGACCGCAACCGGCACGACCGAGAACACGGGCGCCGCCATCCAGGCCGGCCGCTACGTGACCAGGCGCGTTTACGTCGAAGGCAAGCAGAGCACGACGGGACAAAGCCAGGTGGAAGTGGATGTGGATCTCACCAAGCACCTCAAGCTGCAGACTCGGCTCGGTAACGGTACGGCCGTGCAGGGCACCACTCCCCAAAACGACCCCGGCAGCAGCATGGGGTTGTCTTACCAATTCGAGTACTGAACCGAGCGCGCCGCCAGGCAGCGCCTCAGCTCTGCTTTTGCTTGATCGCGTCGAGAATGGCGTGGGGATCGGCCGGCTTCGTCATCTCCTCCATTTGCTCTCGCGGCGCTTCCGCCGGGGCGCCGCGAATGCTCTTGATTTCGCGCAAGGCGCCGTCGACGAGCTCCAGGACTTTCGTGACCTTCTGCTCCGTCATGATGTTGATCTGCAAATCGAGGTGCGAGCGATGCTCGGCAATCTGCGCCATGCGATTTTGACGGATGAGCACCGCAATGGTCAGCAGGAGCGCGTTGGAACTCACGAGGCCCTGCAGCAGGGGGAATGGCGGCTCATCGACGTGACGCCATCCCGAGCGCGCCCCCCAGGTGTTCAGCGCTATCCACGATGCAATGAAGACGACGCTGAAAAGAAAATACCACGGACTGCCAAAGAACGCGCTGATGCGCTCGATCGTGCGCTGCAGCTGCGAGGCCTCCAGCTGGCGTTCGTCGAACTTCTCTAGAAGCTCGAGGTTCTCCTTCGCCCCTGCAGGCAGCTCCGCCTCCAATTGCCCTTCTTTCTCGGTCATGCGCGATCTTGTGACATCGCGGCTACCGCGGGTCAAGAGGCGGGAGGCTCGACTTCGGGGTCACGGAGGACGACGGGCTGGGGGATCACCGCATAGCGGTCCGCGAGCGTCTGATAAAGGGGCTTCGAAACCATCTTGGAGACGGCGGTCGCGACCGCGGCGGTCAGCATGAGCGGGAGCACCATGGCGTGCTGTGCGGTCATTTCCATCACGATGACGAAGGAAGTGACCGGGGCTTGGGTGACGCCGGCGAGGAATCCGCACATCCCCAGAATGGCGAAGGGCACCACCGACGGCTGTCCCAGTTGATCCGCGAGCACCTGCCCCAAGCCCGCGCCGACCGACAGCGAGGGCGCCAGAAGGCCCGCAGGAATGCCGCTCAAATAAGAGAGGAGCGTCGCAAGTGCCCGGGCCGGCCCGTATATCCAGGGAAGGTGCGCGTTGTGCTCGAGGATCAAACGCGCCTCGTCATAGCCGGTGCCGTAGGTCAGCGATCCGGACAAAGCCCCGAGAGTCGCGACCAACAGCCCGCAGAACCCGGCGAAGAGGGCGGGGCGCTCTGTGCGCAAGCGTTGCAGGCCGCCCGGCAGCGACTGCGTGCTCTTCAGGGTGAGCAGGCTGAACAGTCCACCGCCCAGACCGCACGCCGCAGCCACCACCAGAACCTCGGGCGTGACCCTCGCGGCGAGCGCGGTCACTTGCGGCTGGCCGAAATAGGTGTAGTCCCCGACGAACGCGATCGCAACCACGCCCGCGAGAATCACGGTGGTGAGCGTCGTTCCGCTCGCGTGCTCCTCGAACGATCGCGACAGCTCCTCGATGGCGAACACGATTCCCGCGAGCGGCGTGTTGAATGCAGCTGCGACGCCCGCGGCGCCGCCCGCGAGCACCAGCGCATGGCGCTGGCTGGGGAACCGCCTGCCCGGCATCAAGCGGCCCACGCTGTTCACGATCACGGCACCGACGTGCACCGTCGGACCCTCACGGCCGATCGAGCCGCCGCAGAACAGGCCGGCGCCCGCGAGCAGCACGCGGCCGACGACGACCATGGGCCGAAGGAATGTTTGGCCGAGCTCGCCCGACTCAGGGCGAATGGCGAATATGGTCTGGGGAATCCCGCTGCCCTCGGCGCCTCGGAAATAGCGGCGCGTGAGCCACGCGATGACGAAAAAACCCACGGGCGCGAGCACCCAAGGCGTCCAGGGTGCGATCCCCAGGAGGCGCTTCAGACCCCACTGCGCAACATCCGCAATCTTGGCGAAGGCGACCGCGGCCGCGCCGACTGCGCCGGCTGCGCCCCACATCAGCAGCCGCGCTTGCCAATGCCGATACGACAATAGATGTCCGAGCCGCATGCGGGGCAATATAGCAGGGCAGCGGGGTGCCCCGACTAGGGCGTCGATTCGCGCACGTACTCGCGCAACGAGCTCATCTGCTCGCCCCACCACAGGCCGATCATGCGATAGAAATCCGCCCCCTCGCGTCCGTGCCGAGCCGGGTGATCCGGCCGCAAGCTCGACCAGCCCCGGTGCGTCACGCTCACGAGCGTGCCCCGGCCGCTTTGGGTGAAGCGCACCTCCACCGAGGTGCTCTCATGAGGCGCGAAATTGGCGTTGCGCCAGGTAAAGGCGAGCAAGTGCGGCGGGTCCCACGCGCTCACGCGGCCGACCTCGAATACATGCGGCCCCGCATCGCCGTCGATGGACTCGAATAATCGGCCGCCGATGCCTGGCTCCAGACGGATGAATCCGCTGCGCGGTCCGGCGTGGCGGAATTTCACGCCCCGCCGCCACCACCGGTCGATGTCGTTGGAAAAGATCTCAAATGCCACGGACGGCGGCACGGCCACCGAGACGCTCACGCGCGCGACATCATCGGTCATGATCGCGATCGGCGAGTCCGGTGAGTGCTCTCGGCGTAGGCCTTGAACGACTGCAGTTGCCGTCGCCAGAGTTCCTCGATTTGCCAGAGCCACTCCTGAACCGGCTCCAAGGCGATCGGGCGCACGCTATAGATCCGCACGCGGGCATCTTCCTCGAGCCCTTGCTCGACGACGAGTCCGGTTTTGCGCAGCACCCGCAGATGCCGGCTCAAGGCTTGGGGGCTCATGGCCACGTACTGGGCCAGCTCGCCCGCGCGTCGCGGCTTGTGCAGCAGCGCGCGGATGATATCCCTGCGGGTCGAGTCCGAGAGCGCGGCAAAGGAGGCGTCTAGCGTATTCGTTGTGCGACCCACCAGATGTGCCCCTCCGGATCGAGCACGGCGTAGCTTCGGTCCGCCCAGTGGTCCTCGCCGTAGTCGTGAGTCGTGGGCTCCTCGAGGATGCGGGCGCCGCGCGATCGGGCGTGTGCGCAGTGGCCGTCCGCATCGTCCACGTAGAACATGAGGCTTTGCGTGTTTGCGCCCTCCAGCGAGCGCGGGCTGCGCAGAGATCGCTTCCAGGGGCGTGGGGCGCTCGGAGATTCCTGCGCGATCATGATCAGCCCATCGCCGTATTCGAGCTCGCAGTGCTCGACCCGCCCGTTCTCGCCTTCGACCTTGATGCGAATCTCGAACCCGAACGCATCGCAAAGCCAATCGATCGCCGCTGCGGCATCGCGATAGACGACTGCGCTCGAGAAGCGGGGCCAGCCCGCCGGTGTGGCCTTCATGGGGGGGGACCTCATTTCAAAATAAAAAACCGAAAAGAATGTTCACGACTGACGATAATGTTAACGGAATAGTTAAATAATTCAAGAGAAAATCAATCTAAATAATCCTCCCCTGGGCTCGTGATAATCTTCGCCCGGGCCCGTTTGGCACCGCAGCAAAGGGATCGGCGTTTGCAAAGGTCGTTCGTCGAAGTATTGATCGAGAAGCGCTCGATCGATTACATACCGCTGGCCGAGCGCCACGGCAGGGTCTGGCACTTGTGGCCCGTGTGGTTCGCCGGCGGAGCGCATCTGGCGACCGTGGCGACGGGGGTCGTAGGCATCGCGCTCGGCGGTAATCTCATCTGGATGTCGATCGCCGTCGTTCTCGGCGCCGCGCTGGGTACCTTTTTCATGGCGTTTCACTCGACGCAGGGGCCGCAGCTCGGGTTGCCGCAGATGATCCAGTCGCGCCCCCAGTTCGGCTTCGTCGGCGCATTGCTGGTGTGGGGTGTGGCGTTGATCGCCTACATCGGCTACAACGCCTTCAACCAAGTCCTCGCGGAGCAGACGCTGCATTCCCTTTACGGCCTGCCGCCGGTACCGACGCTCCTCGTGTTCGCGCTCACATCGCTGGCTCTGGCCGTCGTCGGCTACGACCTCATCCACATCGCCCAGCGCTGGATTGCCTACGTACTCATCGCAGCGTTGCTGATCTTCAGTGTCGCGGTGCTGGCACGCGGGCATTTCCCTGCGGCGCAGCTGTCCTTCCGAGATTTTCGCTCCGTGCCGTTTCTCGCGCAGTTCTTCGCGGCCGCCGCCTATCAAGTCTCCTGGTCGATCTACGTGTCCGACTACTCGCGCTACCTCCCACGCACGGTCGGTGTGAGCGCCTGTTTCTGGTGGACGTATCTCGGTGCTTTCGTCGGCGGAGCCTGGACGATGCTGGTGGGCACCGTGGCTGCCGCGCTCTATCCGAAGCTCGAGGTGGCTGCTTCCCTGCGGGCGGCCGCCGATGCGGTGATTCCGGGATTCGGCAAACCGTTGCTGCTCTGCTCGCTGCTCGGGCTTCTTACCATCACCACGCTCAATTTCTACGGCGCCTCGCTCACTTTGCTGAGCGTGATGGATTCGCTGAAGGCAGGGCGACCGACCGTTGCGCGGCGTGTGCTCACGCTCGGGATCTCGGCGGTCGCCGCCTGCGCTCTCGCGCTCGCCTCGACGGAAAACACGGTCGAGAAGTTCGGCGAGTTCCTCGCGATACTCTTGTATCTGTTCACGCCCTGGACGGCCATCAACCTGGTGGATTTTTACTGGGTACGCAAGTGTCACTATTCGGTGCGCGAGATCTTCAACCCGCGCGGCATGTACGGGCGCTGGAACTGGCGCGGCTTGCTCGCCTATGGCGGCGGCTTCGTGGCAATGATTCCATTCTTCAGCGTGCCGGGTCTTTATGTCGGGCCGGTCGCGCGCGCCCTGGGCGGCGCGGATATTGCGATGCTCATCGGACTCCCGGTCGCGACGCTCGTTTATCTCTGGGCCTGCCGCTCGTTCGACGTCGAGCTCGATCGCCGCTGCGCCGTCGAGGCGGACGCGGGGCTCGACGCCGGTGAGGCGGCTTAGTTCTTCAGGCGGTAGCCCGTCTTGAATATCCAGCCGATCACGGCGAGGCACGCGATGAAGAAGCCGGCCGTCATGCCGAAGCTCACGTAGATATTCACATCGGCCTTCCCGTAAAAGCACCAGCGGAAGCCGCTGATGAGGTACACGACGGGATTGAACAGGCTGAACGCGCGCCATGCCGGCGGGAGCATGTCGATCGAGTAGAAAGCGCCTCCGAGGAAGGTGAGCGGGGTCACCACCAGCGTGGGGATGAGCTGCAGCTGCTCCCACCCTTTGGCCCACAGGCCGAGAACGAAACCGAACAAACAGAAATTGACGGCCGTCAACACCAAAAAGCCCGCCATCAATACCGGATGCACGATGTGCAGCGGCACGAACAGCGAGGCCGTCAACAGGATGACGATGCCGAGCACGACGGATTTCGAGGCGGCGGCGCCGACATAGGCGATCACGATCTCGAGATACGAGATGGGCGCGGACAGCACTTCGTAGATGGTGCCGATGAACTTTGGGAAGAATATGCCGAAAGAGGCGTTCGACAGGCTTTCCGTGAACAAAGCTAGCATGATGAGGCCGGGCACGATGAAGGCGCCGTAACTCACACCGCTCACCGCCGTCATGCGCGATCCGATCGCCGCACCGAACACGACGAAGTAAAGCGAGGTCGTGATGACCGGGGTCACCAGGCTCTGCACCAGGGTGCGCAGCGCGCGCGCAACTTCGAATTTGTAGATGGCCCAGACGCCTTGACCGTTGAACTCAAAACGGGCCGGGAACGCGCTCATGCGCGCACGTTTCCGGTGCGATCGCTGACGAGGCTCACGAAGATGTCCTCGAGCGAGCTCTGATGGGTCTCGAGGTCCTTGATCGGGATCGACAGCCCGCTCACCTTGTGCAAGAGCAGCGGGATGCCGACATCGCTGCCGCCGTCGAAGGTGCACTCGAGCGAGAGACCCTGATCCTTGAGCTCCAGGCGCCAGGCCGCGAGCTCGGCGGGAATTCTCGCGAGCGGCGACTGCAGACGCAAAGTGAGCTGCTTCTTGCCGAACTTGCGCATCAGTGTCGCCTTCTCCTCGACCAGGATGAGCGAACCCTTGTTGATGACGCCGACGCGGTCCGCCATTTCCTCGGCTTCCTCGATGTAGTGCGTGGTCAAGATGATGGTCACGCCGCGCTCCCGCAGGCCGCGCACGAGGTTCCACATGTCGCGCCGCAGCTCGACATCCACGCCGGCGGTCGGCTCATCGAGGAACAGAATGTCGGGCTCGTGGGACAGGGCCTTCGCGATCATCACGCGGCGCTTCATCCCACCGGAGAGGTCCATGATGCGGCTGTCGCGCTTCGCACTCAGTGAAAGATCGCGGAGCAAGCTCGTAATGTAGGAGGGATTGGGCGCGCGGCCGAAAAGTCCGCGGCTGAAGCCCAGCGTCGCCCAAACCGTCTCGAAAGATTCGGTGGTCAACTCTTGGGGCACGAGCCCGATCTTCTTGCGCGCGGCGCGGTAGTCGCGCACGACATCGTGACCGTCCGCGATGACATGTCCGCTGCTCGCAGTGACGATGCCGCAGACGATGTTGATCAGCGTGGTCTTGCCCGCGCCGTTCGGGCCGAGGAGGGCGAAGATCTCGCCCTTGCGGATCTCCAGATCGATCGGCTCGAGCGCGCGCACGCCCGATGCGTAAGACTTACTGACGTTCTGGATCGAGATTATCGAGGGCATGCGCGAGGGACGAGACTCGATTTCGTCGGTCAGGCATGCGCAATGCGCCCGAGCAACGCCGCGGTAAACTGCGCCGTCGTCGCTTTGCCGCCGAGATCACCCGTGCGCACCTGATCTGCGTTGAGCGTCTGATTGATCGCGGTACGCAGCCGCTGCGCCATCTGCGGCAATTTGCAATGCTCGAGCATCATCGCCGCCGCGAGCAGCAACGCGGTCGGATTGGCGACGCCCTTGCCGGCGATATCTGGCGCTGAGCCGTGGACCGCCTCGAAAATTGCGGCGTCCGCGCCGATGTTCGCCCCGGGCGTCATGCCGAGACCGCCCACCAGCCCCGCGACCAGGTCCGACAGGATGTCGCCGAACAGGTTGGTGGTTACCAGCACGTCGAATTGCCAGGGATTGAGCACGAGCTTCATCGCGCAGGCATCGATGATGACCGTGTCGAGCGCGAATCGCCCCATGTACTTCTGCTCATAGAGCTCCTGCCCGGTCTCCAAGAAGATCCCGGTGAGCGCCTTCATGATGTTCGCCTTGTGCACGATGGTGACTTTCTTGCGGCCGGCCGCGATGGCGTGCTCGAAGGCGAACTCGAGCAGCCGGCGGCTGCCCTGGCGCGTGTTCACGCCGCTCGCGATCGCGACGGCGTGAGGATCATCGCCGATCTGAATGTAATGCTCGTGCCCGATATACAGTCCCTCGAGATTCTCGCGCACTACTACGAGGTCGATGTTGTCGAAGCGTCCGCCTGGAATGAGCGTGCGCGCCGGGCGCAGGTTCGCATAGAGCTTGAACTCCTCGCGCAGCCGTACGTTCGAGGAGCGATAGCCGCCGCCCGAGGGCGTCTCGAGGGGTCCCTTGAGCGCGAGATGCGTGCGGCGAATGCTCGCGATGGTGCGCGAGGGCAGCGGATCTCCCTCGGCTTTAACGCCCTGCAAGCCGGCGATCTGGCGATCCCACTCGAACGGCGCACCCAGGGCATCGAGGGCGGCCAACACACACTCGACGATCTCCGGTCCGATACCGTCGCCTGGGATGAGAGTGGCGGGAATCTTTTGTGTCATCGCTGGGAAATCTTCGGCGGTGGGTAAGCTCGATAGCATACCCGAACTGGAGCGCCGGGCGTGAGATCAGCGCAGCTCTTTGCTCATCGGAACGAAGTCGATGTGCTCGCCGTTGCCGAGGTCGTAACTCACGTGCTGTGTGCCGACGTAGCCGCGCGCGGCGTAGAGCCTCACGCCCGGAAGCGTCGCCATCAACTCGACGCGCGTAAAGCCGCGCTCGCGCGCCTCCGCCTCGCATCGATCGAGCAGCAAAGTTCCCACGCCGCGCCGCGCCTTCGCCGGTTCCACGAAGAATGCGCGAATCTTCGCCGCCTGGGTGCGGGGATCGAGCATGGAGGCGTCGCGATCGGTGCGCGCATCCCCGCCGAAGAGCGTGGCGCGAAAGCTCCAGCCGCCGCATCCGGCGAGGACGCCGTCCTCCTCGGCCACGAAATAGGTCCCGTCGTCCACCAATTGCGTATCGACGCCGAACGCTCCGCGCAGCGCGCCCGCCACCTGCGCCGGCGTGTAGTCCTGCGCGCTCAAGCCGTGCGCGGAGCGCTCGATCAACGCGGTGAGCCGCGGGATGTCGGCGCGCAGCGCGCGGCACAGGGTGATGCTCACGAGTTCGACCTTGCCGCAATGGGCGTCGGCGAGCTCTGCGTCGCGGAACGCATCATGGCAAAGGCCGCGTACACGATCACGACAATCACCAGCCAGCGCAGCCACTCGAGCGGCAGCGACTTGACGATGAAGGCGGCGATCAGCACGCCCACGACGCCGCCGAACGTGAGCCCGAGCGACGGACCCCAGGCGAACTTGCCGGTCTGGAAGAACCGCAAGCTCGCCACGGGCTGGAGCAGCGCGCAGGCGCCCATCATGATCGGGAATGCGGCGATCGGATGCATGCCGAGGAGGGCAAGCGTGATCATGCAAGGCGCGTACAGGCCGATGCCTGCGCTCATCAGGGCGCCGAGGATAAAATTGACACCGACCGCGAACGGGAACTTCCAGCCCACCAGATTCATGGCGGTGCCGCCTCCGGGCAACGCGTGCAGATTGACGGCGGTGAACACGGTGCCCGCGATGAGCAGCGCCACTCCCATGGTGATCTGAATCGCGCGCCGGGACAGCCGCGCTACGACGTCGGCACCCAGCCACGCGCCCACCGTGGCGCTCAGGATCATGCTGATGAGCAGGTGCGGCTCGACCTCGATCGTTCCCACGAAGATTACCGCCTCGGCGATGGCCGCGGCCGCGAGGCCGACGTTGAGAGTGCCGGGAATACGCTCGTCCGGAACCATTCGCCGCAACTTGAAAATCGCCGTCGTGGGAGCGAAAGACCCGATCCCGAGGGTATCGAAGAATGCGGTGACGAATCCGACGACGATCTCGGCAGGCCGCGGCCAGCGCCGATCCGAAGTTCGCGGGGCCGCGCGCACGCCACCCACGATGAATGCGATTGATGCTGCGCCCAGGGCGACGTAGAAGAGGATCTGCGAGAGATTCATGTTCGAAATATACCTCTTCGCGGCGCCGAGTATTCAGGCAGCCACCGTTGACGTACACTTCGGAGAGCGGGTCGGCGCCCGCCGGTCGATGAAAACAACGAGGGGATGAATGACATGAGCACGTTACGAGCCAGCCCCTTGCTGGTGTGTGCGGCCTTGGCTGCGGGCGCAACATGGGCCGGCTCCTTTCCCAATCCGCTGCCGCAGGATCCCACGCTGCGGGTCGAGAAGCTGCCGGCGAAATATCCCGCGGGCTGGACCTTCTTGAATTACGCGGGCGATCGCATCGAGCTTCGAAACGTCGGTAGTGACAGCCGCGAGGTCAAGGCTCAGTTGCAGGCGCGCGATTCGACGACCCTCCTAGTTTCGGATAAACGTGCGGAAATCTACACCGCGGACACCGTATGGTCGCGCGGAGTGCGCGGCACGCGTACCGATTTCATCACGATTTACGACTCGCAGACCTTGGAGGCGACGGGCGAGATCGT
>Ga0187890_10000046_pt1 | contig 85277 bp, 72 predicted proteins | sample June2016WEW_21_1_FD_133005 | JGI IMG/M metagenome (GOLD analysis project Ga0187890, IMG submission 133005) | Peatland microbial communities from SPRUCE experiment site at the Marcell Experimental Forest, Minnesota, USA - June2016WEW_21_10 | ecosystem: Environmental > Terrestrial > Soil >... | reverse complement strand
GCTCAGCTGCCGCCTCGAGCGCTTCGGGTGCACTAGTCACGCGTAGCACCAAGAATAGTTCGCCGCGGTGTCGCCGATAGGCCGATTTCGCAAAATTTGATGGTTCAATGCTTTAATACCGCTCACGGGTCAGTACGCCAGCGCACCGACGGCAGCTGCCCCGGCGAGTAGGTTCGCACTATCCACTGTGACTTTAAAGACCAACGCCTATGAATCCGATAACCTCCTTCTTGGTATTTGCCTTCGTCGTCGCCGCCGCAAGCACGGGCTACTTCGTCAATTTTTATCTCGGGGCCGCATTCTTCGTAGTCGCGATGGTGGTCGGGACGTCGCTGAAGATGGCCAATGTGTGGGAGAAATTCGTGATCTTACGGATGGGAAAGCTGCAAAGCGTCAAGGGAGCCGGCCTCTTTGCCATCATTCCGGTGCTCGATGCAGTTGTCGCGGTCATCGATGGACGCATCCAAACGACGGGTTTCAATGCCGAGCAGGCGCTTACCAAGGACACGGTCCCGGTGAACGTCGATGCCATCATCTTCTGGCACGTGCACGACGCGGAGAAGGCCGCCTTGGCGATTACAAACTACCGCGAAGCGATTGATCGGGTGGCACAGACCTCGTTGCGCGAAATGATCGGCTCCTCGATGTTGGCGTCACTGTTGTCGGATCGCAAGGATGCGGATGAGCAACTAAAGATTGAAATTGGGCAGAAAACGGCTCCCTGGGGTATATCGGTGAGTTCGGTGGAAATCCGCGACGTCGCGATCCCGGTAGCCCTGCAAGATGCGATGTCGCGTCAAGCACAGGCTGAGCGTGAGAAGCAGGCGCGGGTGATTCTGGGATCCGCCGAGGCGGCGATCGCCGGCAGGTTTGTGGAGGCGGCCAATATTTATGCCGGACACCCCGAAGCGCTGCAACTACGAGCAATGAACATCATCTATGAGACCACAAAAGAGCGAGGAGCGACGATCTTGATGCCCAGCTCAATGGTCGACAGTATGAATCCTTACGGGAACACGCTGGCCCTCGCGCTCGCGGGCAACGAGGTGCTCCAGCCAAATGGTTCGCCCAGGGTGGTGGCAGAGCCGCCCCGGCCTGCGGCCGCGGCCTGAGCCGCAACTCCGTTCCGCGGCTAATTGCTCCCCTCACGGAAACGCTTGAAGCGATCGACTGCCTCCAGACGATCGGCACCCTGAAACGGCAGCATCCACCCTGGATACTCTGGGGGAAGAGCGCTGACCTCATCCAGCCGCCTGAGCTCATCTTCGGTGAGCGCGAGTTTGACCGCCGCGAGATTGTCCTGCAGCTGGTCGTTGCGTTTCGCGCCGATGATGACGGAGGTCACAACGGGCTTCGATAGAAGCCATGCGAGCGAGACACGTGCAGGGCTACACTCGTGTGCTTTTGCGATCGGTGCCATCACATCTAAGATCTTCCAGGTCCGCTCCTTGTCCACGATCGGGAAATCGAACTCGCTACGACGCGAATCCGCGGGCTTCTGGCTCGTTCGGCTGTACTTGCCTGATAGCAGGCCGCCGGCTAGCGGACTCCATACCAGCAGGCCAATCTTTTCGGATTCCAGTAGAGGAACGATTTCCCGTTCCAGATCACGGCCGGCAATCGAGTAGTAAGCCTGAAGCGTGTCAAATCGTGCCAGGTTCTTGCACTCGCTGATGCCGAGGGCTTTGGCGATCTTCCAAGCGTGCCAGTTCGAGCAGCCTATGTAGCGGACCTTTCCCTGCCGCACCAGGGTATCCAGCGCGCGAAGCGTCTCCTCGACGGGGGTCACTACGTCGGTGCCGTGTATTTGATAGAGATCGATATGGTCAGTCTGCAGGCGGCGCAGACTCGCCTCAACGCCGTCCATGATGTGGCCGCGAGATGCCCCGACATCATTGCGCCCGGGACCGACCCGACCGTAGACCTTGGTCGCAATCACGACATGCTGCCGCGGAATGTTGAGATTCTTCAGCGATTGTCCAAGGATCTTTTCGCTCTCTCCTTGCGTATAATTGTCCGCGGTATCAAAGAAGTTGATCCCGCTCTCAATCGATGTCTTGACCAGATCATCGGCAGCCGCCTGCCCGACGGCCCCGATAACTTTGAACATGCCTCTGCCGTCCCCGAAGGTCATGGTTCCGAAGCACAGCTTCGAGACCAGTAGACCCGTATTGCCGAGGGTTGCGTATTTCATGGCGTTCTTACTCCTGCGCTGTGCGGCGTGCGCCGCTCTTGATCAAGGCTGTTCGACTGCACTATAGACGATTTTTCCCGCAACCATCGTCGTCAAGACACGAGTCCGGCTGATCGTCTCGCGAGGAACGGCGAAGGGGTCCTGAGAAAGCACCGCGAGATCGGCCTCCTTGCCCACCTCGAGCGTGCCCACTTTATCGTCCATGAACGCCACGTACGCAGATCCCCACGTATACGCCTTGATAGCTTGCTCGACTGAAATGCGCTCCGCCGGAACATAGACCGCTCCGGTTGGAACGGCGCCGCCGTTTGCCGCCCCATCCAGTGGGTTTCCGGCGATGTCTGCGGTGTCTGGAGAGCGCCACACGTCGCGGGTGGTCGCTTCCTGTATTGCAACGAAAGGGTCGGGGGGCCAGGTGCAGGGCCAGTCGCTCGAGAAAGCGACCAAAGCGCCACTCTCCTCGAGGCTCCTCCAGCGATCTGCGGTCAGCGGATTGACCAGATCATAGTTGAGCCCTTGTTGCGCACAGCAAAATGTCGGCTGCATCACGACCGAAACTGAAAGCTTGGCAAAACGGGCTATATCAGCCTCGTCCGTGAGGTCCGCATGCTCGATACGAAGCCGTCGATCGCGCGGACCGTGCGCCTGTTCGACCCGCTCGTACGTATCGAGGATCATGTGCACCGAATCATCGCGAGCCGCGTGCGTCATGATTTGAAATCCCCGCCGATCGAGTTCCATCACCAAAGCCTGATAGTCTTGGGGTGTGTAGACGAGCGGCGGAATCAAGCCCGTGGAACCATCGGCGAAGAACTTGACGAGATTGGCCGACACCCAATCATCGTGATACAGCCTGCGGGCCTGTTCCAGCTCGTCGATGAACTGCGGCGTCAGTCGGTGCGGCACCGCCACCGCACCGAAGGACGTCCGGGTTCGAACGGTCAGCAGGCCGCGGTCGCGCAGCGCGGCGAAGAGGCGGATCTCATTGAGATTGCCGGTCGCGTTGACCACTGTGGTGATGCCAAACGAGTTCAAGTAATGCGTCGCGGTCTCGAGCATCGCCAATTTGTCTTCGAGAGGCACCTGCGCGGCGACCGCCCGCTCGATCACTTCCATCCCGGCTTCGAGGAAGACGCCGCTCGGCCGACCGCTCGCGTCACGGATGATTCCTCGCTCCTCCACCGGGTCGGCCACCGGAAAGTCGGTGACATTCGCCATGCGGAGCGCGGCCGAATTGACCCAGAGTGCGTGCTCGGAACTGTTATGGATCACAAGCGGCCTATCAGGCACGGCGCGGTCCAGGAGCTCCTTACTGGGTGTGGTCGGCGGAGTCGCGCTGAAGTCCGCGCGAGCGAACAGCACGGGGTCCATGGCGTGCTCTCGAGCGAAGGCCTGTAGTCGAGCGATCAGGATCTGCGGCTTATCGTTGGTGATGCTCCGTTCAGGCGTTGACAGATTGAGGCCGTGCAAAGCGTAAGCACCAAAAAGCGTATGCACATGCGAGTCGACGATTCCCGGTATGACCGTGCGTCCATGCAGATCCATCACGCGTTTGGCGCTGCGCCGGGTTCGGGCAACCTCGTACTCCGTGCCAACGGCATCGATACGGCTTCCGGTAACGGAAAGAGCCTCGGCCCAAGGCATCCTGGGATTGCCCGTGTAGAAGTGGCCGTGAAGTAGGAGTACATCGCTCGCTTGCACGGAGCTCCAACCAACGAGTACGAGCGCCAAGATCCAGGGCCAGAGACATCGATGGGTCGTTTGCATTCCCATCACCCTTCCACGTTCCAACGACTCGGCACGAGCGTCATGTCGGTCTCAGACAAAGTTGCCTCGAGCAACGGCCAATATGCGGCTAGAAACTCGTCGACCGCCGCGACGAAAGCATTGCAGTCCGCTTCGGTCGTCGGCAAAGAGAGAGCAATATAGCCACGACGCCCGAGGTGAAAGCCGTGGTTGAGCATCTCCAAGTGAAACAAAGTCTCCACCTTCACTTGCGCGACCCGCGCCGCCGCATCATGTGCAACGTCGGCTCCCGCGCGAATCCTGCGCGAGCTGAAATGAAGCCCAATCAGCGAACCAATTCCGGTTGCCTGGAACGGCATGCCTCGAGCGACTGCGGCTTCATTGAGTCGCCCGCGCAGCCGGTCGCCCAGTGCATTGGTTCGCGTGATCTTCTCCGGCGTCAACACCTCGGTCAACCCCGCTACGCCACCAGCCATGGAGAGCACGTTGTTGTTGAAGGTTCCGGCATGACTGAACGATTCTGACCGCCCCGGATCGAACCGCTCCATGATTTCGTGCTTGCCGCCGAAGGCTCCGAAACTGGCACCTCCCCCTAGATACTTACCCAAGGTCGTCATGTCGGGCTGTATGTCGAGCAGCCCTTGCATGCCGGCCGGAGATAGCCGTGAGGTCATGACCTCGTCGAATATCAAGACAATATCGTTCGCCGTGCATTCCTCGCGAAGCATATTGAGGAATTCCCGGCTCCCTGGAATGCACCCTCCCCCCAGCATTGGTTCGACGATGACTCCGGCGATCGTGGCAGCGTGGGTTCGCAACAGGGTGCGAGTCCCTTCTACATCGTTGTATTCACCGATCAACCAATTGAATGGTGCGTTGAGTTGCGAGCTACCGCCGCGAAAATAGAAGACTCCACCGTGGTAACTGCCATCGAATACCACCATCCGGGATCGCTCAGGCCGCATCGCACGCACAACTGAAAGCGCCATCAAATTGGCCTCGGTCCCGGAATTGGTGAACCGCACGAGGTCGATGGACAGGAAACGAGCTCGGATCGCCTCGGCGAGCCGAGCCTCATATACATTTGGGCCGCCCAATACCAGCCCATCCTCAATGGCGCGTATCAGCGCCGCCCGAATGATTGGGTTCGAGTGCCCATAGAGGCCGGCCGAGTATTCGCCCAGAAGATCGAGATACTGCAGCCCGTCGATATCGGTGAGCCGATTTCCCTCACCGCTCGCCCACGTCAGCGGGAAAGGACTGTAGTACAGCACGCTGCGCGTATTGCCTCCCGGCATATGCTTCACTGCGAGTACCTGCTGGCGCGCACTGTTCGGATGACGCGTCCGATACATCGATTCCACGATCGCCAGCGCGCCAGCAAGATCTCTCCGTGAATTTTCAAAAGGTTGCATATGGCTGCTCTGATCGGCCCTCGCAGGAGAATACCCAGATCTGCGGCGTCTGGGGCAGGAAGAAGAGCACCGCCAGCTGGTTCCGCAATGTCGGAGGGGAGGCCGGTGCCCCCCCATTCCAGGTTCACGGCGACCGATTCCCCTCCCGATAAAGAAAAACTAAACCGAGCTCAACAACTTGTGTTTGTTCCAACTGGGCGTCTGGAACAAAGTGTCACCGTGTCACCAGGTCCAGTCATTCGGAACGAAAGGAACGCCATGATGAACGTATCAGCCATCGGACCATTGCCACATGTCGATGCGAAGTTGAGCTACATCGAGCCGATGAGCGACAAGCCGCGATCTTTAGCATATGAGCCGCCGCCGGGCGTCCCGCTCACCACGGCTGTCTACCGGGAACACACGGTCACCATCCGCGATATTCGCCCGATTGCGTCGGCTCTCTCACTGGAACGCGAAGGATTTCAACTCGTCACTGCCGCAAGCAGCGTCAGTGATTTCTCCGATCAAGAGACGGTTCAGACCCGCTACTACGCCGAAACCGTGTCATTCCTCGAGGAATTAACCGGCGCATCTCGCGTGGTTGTTTTCGACCATACGATTCGTCGCCGCATTCCGAGCGCGACCGATAGAACCACGGGGATTCCGCGTCAGCCCGTTCCCCGTGTCCACAATGATTACACCGCGAAATCCGCGCCGCAGCGAGTCCGAGATCTACTGGGCGATGAGGCGAGCGCGCTGCTGCGCACGCGCTTTGCCGTGATCAACGTTTGGCGGCCCATTCGCGGACCGATACGAGATGCGCCGCTGGCTCTCGCCGATGCTCAAAGCGTTGCCAGCGAGGATCTCGTGGCGACGGATCTCGTCTATCCGGATCGGACCGGTGAGATCTATTACGTGAAATTCAATCCATCGCATCGCTGGTGCTATGCCTCCGCCATGCGCGAGGACGAAGTGATGCTCATCAAGTGCTTCGATTCGGCAGACGACGGGCGCGCCCGCTTCGTACCGCATGCCGCGTTCTCAGATCCGACCACTCCCGCCGGCGCGTTGCCCCGCGAAAGTATCGAGTTGCGAACGCTGGTGTTCTACGAGGCCTGAGGGCGACCCTCGCCGGTCGCCCCTGTGGCCGGGCGCGCTAAGGCCCCTGGTCGTCGCGTATGCTGGCTATTTCGGCCTCGCGCAGGTCTAGCCCCCGCTCTATCCGCCGCCGTGCCTCGTCCTTGAGCTCGCCGCGGACATAGAGCTCGTTGATGAACTCCCGCTCCTGCTCGATTATTTGACGCTCGATGCCGTCGAGAAGATCCACACGCTCCTTGTCTGCATCGTCGTCATGGCTGCGCAGTTCTATCTGACTCAGGTGGTCGATGCGATGGGCGCGGAGACGCGTATAGATGTCTTCGGGTATCTCGTGCTCAGCGGCCAGCCGATCGAGGCGCTCGATGACGGCCTCGATTGCCCCGCGACGAGCCTTGAGCTCCGCGGCTTTACTCTCCATACGCTCACGGCGGCCGGCATTGGCGAGCCCGACTTTTTGGATCACCCACGGCAATGTCAGGCCTTGACCCACCAGGGTCACCAACACGATGACGAATGTCAGAAGAAGAACCAGGTCGCGATGCGGGAACGGGGTGCCGTCATCGGTCGTGAGCGGGATCGCGAGCGCAGCCGCGAGCGAAACGATTCCACGAACGCCGGTGAACGCGAGCACGAACGGCCATTGCCAGGGCGGCGCCGGATCCCGGCGCGCGATGGAGGGTATGAGCCAGCGCGGCAGATAAGTTGCCGGATACATCCATATGAATCGAGTTGCGATGACGACGGCGCTGACGACGACGGCAGAGACAACCAGTTCCGCGGCGGGATGATCTCTAACGCCCGCGAACAGGGTACGCGCCTGAAGACCGGTGAGCAGAAACACCATGCCATCGATCACATAGATGAGGAAATCCCAGAAGAAGATACCTTGCAGGCGGGTCGCGGCGCTGATCAGCCGGAGCCCGTTCCAGCTGATGTAGAGTCCCGTGGTGACGGTGGCCAGCACACCGGATCCGCCGAGGTACTGCGGCGGCCAGTAGGCCATGAACGGCGTCAGAACGGAGAGAAGGATCTCGATGCGCGGGTCGCGGACCCAGCGGCGCAACCGCAGCATCAACCAGCCGGTGGCAATGCCCCAGAGAACCTCGCCGATCACGATGGCGACGAACGCCCCCGCCGCGTGGCCGACCGAGAATACGCCGCCAACCGCTGCGGCCACGGCGAACCGATAAAGGATGAGCGCGGTCGCATCATTCGCGAGTCCCTCTCCTTCGAGAATCACGATGATTCGCCGTGGCAGACACATTCGCCGAGCGATGGAGAGAGGTGCCACGGCGTCCGGCGGCGAGACGATGGCTCCGAGCACGAAGCCCACCGGCCAGGAGAGGCCCAGCAGCCAATGGCTTGCCGCAGCGACCGCGACCGTCGTGAACGCCACGCAACCCACGGCAAGCAAAGCGATCGGGCGAAGACTGAAGCGAAACTCACGCCAATTCATCGCCACGGCCGATGAATAAATGACAGGTGGCAAAACCAAGAGCAGTACGAGGTCCGGCGCGATTTTTACCGCCGGCAACCCCGGAAGCAGCGCCGAAGCGACTCCGGCGATAACCAGCAGAATGGCCGACGGCATCTTGAGTCGCGCGGCGACGATGGCGACTGCGGCAATCGCGATCAGCAGCAATATGAGAATCTGGATGGTTCCGGTCATGCTCAAATCGCCTCTTGAATCAATCCCCACGACAGCGCCATGCGCGCGAGCTCGAAGTCGCTGCACACGCCGAGCTTGGATTTGATCTGGTAGTGCAGGTTGTTGACGGTTTTCGGACTGAGATGCAACCGCTGGGCGATTTCCTGTACCGTCGCCGGCGACACCAGCAAGCACACAACGTCGAATTCGCGCGGAGTCAACGTCTCCAACGCTCGGCCATGATGCGGCAGCCTTGCCAAGGCGAGCGCCTGTGCGATGTCCGGGCTCAGTGCTCGGCGGCGCGCTAGTACCTCGGGAATCGCGCGCAACAGCACGTCGGGCGGGCTGCTTTTGGTCACATAGCCCAGGGCGCCGGCGTCCAGCGCCACGCGGGCAAAATCGGGCGATACGTGCATGCTGAAGACCAGCACGCGAGCGTCCGGATGCGCGCGTACGATGCGCTGGATGGTATCCACACCGCTCGTGTGCGGCATCGTCAAGTCGGTGATGAGCAAATCGGGTCTGTGCTGCCGGTAGAGCGCATAGGCTTCTTTAGCCGTCGTCGCCTCTGCGATCACCGCGTATTCCTGCTGCTTCTCGAGCAGATGACGGTAGCCAGCACGCACGATTGCATGGTCGTCCGCCAGCAAAATCCGCAACGGCGGCGCGCGGCTCATGCCCTCACCGTGGGCAGAACCGCCTGCACCATGAACTCCCTTGCCGAAGCGACCACGGCGAACTTGCCGTGTAGACCGCGCACACGCTCTTCCAACAATAAGAGCCCCATCCCGGTGGTCGCGGCGGCGGCGGCGGTGCGTCCCGCGTCCACGCACTCGTTCGATATCTGCACGCGCAGTTGTTGCACGTCCTCGTGGACGGATATGTTGATCTGCGGGCTCGTCGGCGCATGGCGGGCAACGTTGCTCAGACACTCCTGCACGATCCGATACGCGCACAGCGCACGCTCATCATTGGGAATGTCGCCGGCGAGGCTTTGGAAGTCCACGGCGATGCATACCCCATCCGGTAGGCGGCGTTGCCAGGCGGCGACCAGGTCGGCCAAGGCGGACCTGAGCCCCTGCCGCTCCGTCGGCGAGGAGCTCATCCGCTGCAGAAGGTTGCGCAGGGACGTCAGCATGCTCTCGATTCCGTCCTCCAGCTGCTCGACGTCGGTCTCGGTCACACGCTCGCCGTTCACGACGCTGGTGCGCAGGCTCATGCCGACGGCGCTGAGGCCGGCCACACATTGACCGAACTCCTCGTGCAGTTCGTGCACGATCTCGCGTCGCTCCGCTTCCTGCAATTGAATCAGCCGCGCCGTCAGATTTTCGCGCGCATGGGTCGACTGGGCGAGACGCGCGGCCAGTCGGTTGATCCCGTCGGCTATCAAGCCGAACTCGCGCGGCTGAAAATAGGGCATGGACACGTAATCGCGGCCGCTACCGAGCTGCTCGAGCGCCACGACGATCTTGGCGGCGGGCCGCAGGGCACGGCCGAATACCCAGAAGATGAGTGCGGACAGCACGAGCAACGTGACGGCGGTCAGCTCCAGGAGCTCCTTGATGCTGTGCCACTCGTGCCCCAGCAACCGATCCTCGTCGAGCTCCACCCCTAAGACGCCCGCCGTTCTGCTCCACAACGAGATCTCTCGTTGCAACTCAATGTGTCGCGGTGCGAGGGCGGCGAGGCCCCTCATCAGCCAGCGCGGGTAGTCCTCACTCTGTTGCCCCGGGCCACAACCGTACTTCGAAGTCGAGCCATCGGCCGCCCGATAATGCAGGCATAGCGGATCCGCGAAGTAACTCGCGGCCGAGCTCAATGCCGGATAGCCGGCGTCGCTCCCGGTAGACAGCAGTCGCTGCATCACATCGAGCGAGACCATCGCCTGCAGTTTGTCCGCCACGACGGTCATGTTCTGCGCAGTGCGACGCCCGGCCTGGGTGACGACGTACATCGACCCACCCAGCACACAAGACCCAGCAGCGTCACCCGTATCAGCAGGTATTGGCGCAGATTCATGACGGCCATTTTAGAGGGTCTTCGTGCCCGTGCCGCAGGTTGGCCCCATCACGGGCAAATTGCCCTTGTGGCCCGGCGACCCCGCTTGGTAGCGTCTTCCCGCATGCCCCGTACGCCGCATCGTGAGAGGTTTATGCCCATGAGTCCTGCAAATAAGCTGATGGTACTGGCTGCCCTTCTCCTGTCCCAGACGGCACCGTGCCAGATGCGCGATGCCTCCGTCACGATTGCCGAAGTCGCTGCGCAGTTGGCGGGGAGATACGAAAACGCGGCGCAGGTGGCGCAAGGCAAGGCCGCGGGAGAAACCCCGCCCCCGCAGCGCATGGTCATAACGATCGAGCCGACAGCACGAAAGGACTGGCAGCTCTGGCGCGTGCACATGGATGTCGAGCCTGCCGTTGCGGAGACCGCCGGCTCGGACACCTCGCTCGAGGCAGTCTGGGCGATGAATGTGATACGGCCCGCGGGTAAGCCGCTCCAGTTCATTCCTTACACCCTCAAGCCATCCTTGGACGAAGCGTCCGTGAAGGCTGCCGCCTTCGATCGATCGGATTGGCTGTCGCTGGAGGCCTGTACGCTGGAGGTCGATCTCGGCAAATCGCGTATCACCGCCGCGGCACCGCCCGACGAGATGTGTGTGGCCGCAACCATGGGGCTCGGCGGAAAGCGGGCTTTTTTGCCGAGCTGGATCGAACACGAAGGCGATCGGCTGCGCGTGCAGCTGATTTACTTCGGTAGGCCGTGGCGCGTCGACGCGCATCGCGTCCCGACGGCAAACGCCGGTAATTGACATACCGCCGTCCGCATCGCCGCCCGCCCGCTCAGATCGAAGTGAGCAGCTCCAGCGCCTCCGCCTGTGCACTCGGCGTGGCGGCGCAGGTCAGCTTGTCCTCATCGCCCGTAATCTCGCTGAACCGCTGGATCTTCTTGCCCATCGCGAGCGTCGTGCGTCCGCAGGGACACGGCCTGTAGTCGACGGTGATGCGGTCGCCCGAGACGATGCCGCCCCAGTGCCCGTCCTGGGTCAAGTCAAAGAAAGAAGCTCGACCCGTCTGCACTCCCTCACGCGGCAGCGGCCGGCCGCTGTCCGGATCCAGCAGTAGCACGGTCACCCAGGGTGGAATATGCAGCCGCTCATGGTCGCAGGTCACGAGGTAAAAATTCTGCTCCGACATGCCATAGGCACCGCGCAGCTCGACGCCGAAGAAGGCGCGGATCACCTCATCGGCGTCGTCCGGCAAGACGACACCTTTGCCGCCCCCGCCGGCCATCGCCACCGAATGCGGTGCAAACTCGGCGCGCACACCCTCCTTCAAACCCGAGCGGGCGATTTCGTAGAACAGATTGGTGAGGCCAAGCGCGAAGACGCGCTTCCCGCGCAGCTCCGGCACCTGCTCACGGATGAAAGCGGCCTGTCGCGCGGGGGTCTCTGCGACGATTCGCTCCCACTCCGCACGGCGGGAGAGGAGTGTTTCGGGCACGTCGATGCGGCTCGTATCGCCCTTTGCCTGCGCGGCGCGCAGCCGCGCGGCCAGCCAGATCAGATCGGCGCTCGCCTTGTACGGCAGGGCCGTGTGCAGCCGCGCGGGATCTCCTTTGCAGAAAATGTCGAGGAAATAGACCGGCAATCGAGCCGTGGTGCTGTAGCCGTCGCGATAGAAGGGCGTGAGCACATGAATGGGCTCGTCAAAATCGGCCGGCGATCCCTTCTCTCCGAAACGCTGCGTCAGCTGAACGCGAAGGCCGGTCACCGAGGTGCGGTAGTCGCGCTTGGTCTTGGGAATGAAGGACATGGTACCGCTGGTTCCCGAGGAGGTCGCCACGTCCAGCGGCGTCTGCTCGCGGAGCCTGTCGATCCATTCGTCGATCGATCGACAGTCCGCAACCGCGAGGCCGGAGAGGTCGTAAGGTGTCAGCCGATCGAGCCACTTCGTGAGCTGGTCGAATCGCGACTTGGACAACAAGGAGACGGGATAGCTCTTGTACATGTCGTGCGTGAAGAAAAGAGGCGCAGCCTCCTCGAGCCGTGTGATTCGGCTGATGCTCTGCGCCTCCGCGAGCTTGGCGAGCACCGCGATCTCGGCGCGCCGCTGCTCGAGCCTCAGATTGATGCCGGCAAGTTGCAGGGCCTCGGCCTCCTCCCGCGGCACCGAATGCATGCGCGTGTTGGAGAATCCAAGCGCGCCGTAGGGATCGTCCATCCATGCAAGCGCCTGACGCTCGAGCACGCTGTCGGTAGCCGTCACTGCCATTACTGCCCCTCCCGCATTTCCGAAAGCTTCTCGCTCATCGCCCAGAGCGTTTTGGCTCGCTCCGGATCGACGGAATAAGGACGCACGCCGCCGCCTTTTGCGGCGACTTTCGCCACGGCGCAGTCCTCGCAATAGCGGCCGCCCACGAGATCGGCGGGCGCAGTCACGGCTGCCCACAGCGTGGTGGCGGCACCCTGAGGAACGGACTTATACCCCCGCTGCGCCGACGACGTATCGGTCTCCGCCATGACCCTGGTGATCATTCGTTGGATTAGTTCCGGGGTCATGTAGCGGGCAAGCTCGGTGAGAATGCCGCCGGGGTGCACCGCCACAGCGCGAACGCCGCGTGCCTTGTGCCGCCGATCGAATTCCACGACGAACAGATTCACGGCCGTCTTGGCGCCGCCGTAAGCGGTGATGGGATCGTAAGGCCGATGTTCGAAATTCGGATCGCTCAAGTCCAGATCGCCGAACTGGTGCCCGACCGAGGACACGCAGACGACCCGTCCGCCGGACGGGATGAGATCGGCCAGCCGGTTCACCAGCAGGAAATGGCCGAGATGATTGGTGCCGAACTGCGTCTCGAATCCGTCAGCGGTGCGGCCCAAGGGAGTGGCCATCACGCCGGCATTGGCGATGACGAGATCGAGGGGCTTGCCGGCCGCCCGCAGGGCGTCCGCCGCGGTCCTGGCACTGTCGAGACTCGCGAGGTCCAGTTGAATGAGCGAGAACCGGTCGCCGTAGGCATCGCGTATGGAGGCGGTCGCGGCGCGCGCCTTAACCAAATCGCGCGCGGTGCCGATCACCTCCGCGCCATGCGCGGCGAGGGCACGGGCCGTCTCCACACCCAGCCCGGCCGACACGCCTGTGACCAGGGCGCGCTTCCCGCACAGATCGATCCCCTCGAGCACCTCGTCGCTGGTCGAATGCCATCCGAAATTCATGTCAGCTTCAACCCCCTGGCCGCGTCCTCCATCACCTTCATTCCGGATTCCGGGGTCAGATCGACGAGGCCGACGATCAGTCGCTGAACGCCGATCTCCTCGTATGCCGCGATCAATTCGCCGGCATTCTTCGGGTCGGCCTTCAACCCTTTGAACGAGGCGAACGCTTCGCCGACTCCGAGGTTCACTGCCGGGACGAGAAGCGTGATGTCGAGCTTCTCGAAATCACGCCCCTCCGCTTCGCACAGCTCCTGCAAGGTATCGAGCTCCTGTTTCATTTGCGCAGGGCTCAGGTAGACAGGCAGCCATCCATCACCCAGGTCCGCAACCCGCTTCAGAGTCGGTAAATTGTTTGTGTTCGGATTACCTGCGCCGATGAGAATCGGCGGATGGGGTTGCTGCAGAGGCTTTGGATAGGAATACACGGGCGGAAACGATACATACTCGCCGTTGAAACTCGGTGTCTCTTGGGTCCAGATCGTCTTGAGTGCCCGCACGTGTTCCATGGTTTTCGCCCAGCGCGAGCCGAACGGCACGCCCATGATTTCCGCTTCCTCTTCTATCCAGCCCGAACCGACCCCGAGCAGCAGACGGCCGCCCGAGATCCGATCCAGGCACGCGACTTCCTTGGCCAGGATCAGCGGGTTTCGTTGTGGAACCAGGCAGATGTCCAAGCCGAGCTTCAAGTGGGTCGTGCTCACGGCGGCCGCCGTCAACCAGATAAAGGGATCGGGCATATGCCGGTAACTGGGAGGCAGGAGCACGCCGTAACGCACGGGGTTTTTGATATGGACGGGTATGATGATGTGCTCACCCATCCATAGCGATTCGAACCCCAGCGCCTCCGCCGCTCTTGCGACGTCGACCACGGGCGCGCCGAACCACGTAATATTGGTGGCAATTCCAATTTTCATGGCGGTCTCGCTGCTTTGCTCAAGAACTCCCCCGATCCGAGCTGCGCCTCCGCTGCGTGCACGGGTATTATTTCAGATACCGACTCATTTCAGACATCTGCTTCATCTCGAGACAAGTCTCGGTTCCTCAGGATGACTCATCTCTCGAACCGAGGTAGGGCCACGCCTTGACGCGCATTGATTGGATCCGTGGCGACTCCTTGGGCCTGGATATTCCGGCCCACAGCGAATCCTTGAGGTCGGGGGCCGAGGCATTCCTGACCAAGGCTTTTCGCGCCGCCGGCTCTCTTGCAGAAGGTAACCGCGTCACTCGCATTACGCAGCTCAAGGAGATCATGGGCGGCAGCACAGGCCGCAAGCTCTTGCTCTCCGTGGAATACGCGAATCCTTCACCGGACCTGCATACGGATCTATTCGTGAAGTTTTCGCGTGATTTCTCCGATGAGCAGCGCGATCAGGCGAGAAGCCAAATGGAATTGGAGGTCCTGTTCGCCTTGCTGTCCCGCAGCCCCGCATTTCCCATCGCCGTACCCATCTGCTACTTCTCCGATTACCATCACGCATCCGGGACCGGCATTCTCATCACCCAGCGCATTTTCTATGGCGCTGACGGCATCGAGCCTCATTACCCGAAATGTCTCGACTATGAAATGCCCGATCAACTCGGGCACTACCAAGCCCTCTTCCGGGCATTGGCTCGTTTGGCCGGGACGCACAAGGCGGGACTGTTGCCCGACATCGTGGAGAACTACTTTCCCTTTGACCCCGCTAAGTTGGTGGTGAGCAACCGTGCCCCGGCTACGCCGGAGCAGATCGGCAAGAAAGTCGCCGGCTACGCAGAATTTTCCTCGAATTTTCCGCAATTGCTGCCCGAGAATCTCCGCTCAGGGAAATTTCTCGCGCGGCTCGCGGAACAAGCACCGCGTTTTCAAGCCTTGGGACAGATTGGCCACAAGATCTTGCAGAGCGATCTCGACATGATCGCTCTCTGTCACTGGAACGCCCACGTGGACAACGCGTGGTTTTGGCGTAATGACCATAACGAAGTCGAGTGCGGGCTGATGGACTGGGGGAATGTGTGCCAGATGAATCTGGCCATGGCGATCTGGGGGTGCCTGAGCGGAGCCGAGCCCGACATCTGGAACGAGCATCTGGATGATTTGCTGCGTCTGTTCGCCAACGAATTCGAGAAAAGCGGCGGTGCAGCGCTCGATCTTGGGGTATTGAAGCTGCATCTGACCATCTACGTGGCCATGATGGGCCTCAACTGGATGCTGGATGCGCCCCGTACGCTGCTGAAAATTCCCGATCTGACGGATGCGGGCAGTCGCCTGGATTCACGGATTGCAACCAACGAGCGAGCCCGTGCGCAGCTTTTGATCATGACGGCGTTCCTGAATCTGTGGGAAAAGGAAGATATGGCTCAGGTAATCAACTATCTCCAGAGGCATGTATGAAGACCCAGGGATCAGTGCTCTGCGCACTGGAAAATGGCTTGTGTCGCCTCACGCTCAACAGGCCGGAGAAGCTCAATGCCCTCAGCTTGTCGACATTCGAGGAAATAGCGACCCATTTGGATCGGCTCGAACGAGAGGACGTGGGCTGCTTGTTGCTGAGCGGGGCCGGGCGCAGCTTCTGCGCGGGACATGATCTCGAGGGCCTCGCCTCGGGAACGGAAGCCGGTAAGGCGGAACGCATAGAGAATGGCGTCGTCGAGCGCCTCGCTACGCTGCCGTACCCCGTCGTTGCGAGTGTCCGCGGCCATTGCTACACGGGCGGCCTCGAGCTGGTGCTGGCCGCGGACATCATTGTCGCGGCGGAAAACGCCAAGTTCGCCGATACGCATTCAAAGTTCGATCTGGTGCCGATCTGGGGATTGACTCAACGCCTGCCTCGCCGGGTGGGCATGGCAAGAGCCAAGCAGATGATGTTCACCGCGCGAGCTTACTCGGGAGTGGAGGCGGCGCAGATGGGCCTTGCCAATTTTGCGGTGCCCGACGCCGAGCTCGATCGCCAGGTCGAACGCCTGTGCGCCGATATCCTCGCGACCAGTCGCCGCTCGAACCGCGCCATCAAAAAGCTCTTGAAAGAGACCGATGGTATGAGTCTCGCCGCCGGCAACGCCTGGGAGCTGCACCACACCGAAGGACACGGGCCGGGCTATGCCGAGCTCATTCGCTCATTCAATGCTGGAAAAAAATGAGCATCTTTAGTCGCGTTCTCGAACCCTGACATTACCGAACATCATACCCTCGGCGGGCGACTTGAGGACGTCCATGGGGAACACCCGCGGTACGGCGCTCACCGCATCGAGCCGGGCCAAGTGCTCGGCGCCGAGCTCGAGGTCGAGAGCGCCGAGATTGTCCTCGAGCTGCTGCACGGTGCGCACCCCGAGCACGGGCGAGGTCACTGCCGGGTTGACGAGCGTCCAGGCGATCGCGACCTGAGCCGACGTTTTACCGAGGTCCCGCGCGATCTCGCCGACCACCTCGGCGATCTTCAGATTGTGCTCCGAGATGCGCCCGGTGATCGCGTTGATCGCCTTGCGCGAGCCTAAGTTGTTCATGTCGGGCGGAACGAGATCCGCCTTTGAATATTTGCCCGAGAGCACACCACCGCCGAGCGGCGACCAGGGGCAGACACCCATTCCCATCTCCGCCGCCATCGGGATCATCTCCCGCTCCACGGTGCGCTCGGTCAGGCTATAGGAAATCTGCAGGGCGCAGAACTGGCTCCAGCCCCTGAGCTCGGCCATCGCTTGCATGCGTGAGGCCTGCCAAGCCGGCAGGTCCGATAAACCGGGGTACAGAATCTTGCCCGCCCGCACGAGATCGTCGAAGGCCCGCAGGATCTCGTCTACCGGCGTGCGGAAGTCCCACATGTGCAGGTAATAGAGGTCGATATACTCGGTCTTCATCCGCTTGAGGCTATCCTCGACGGAGCGCACCATGTTCTTGCGGTGATTGCCCGAGGCGTTGGGGTCGCCGGGTGAGGTGGTGAGCGAGTATTTGGTGGAAATCACCAGCCTGTCACGCCGGCCCTTGATGGCCTGACCGAGCAAGACCTCCGATTGGCCGAGCTGCCCGTAAAAATTGGCCGTATCGATGAAATTGCCGCCTTTGCCGATGTAAAGGTCGACCAGCTGCGCGGTTTCCCGGTCGGTGCATCCCCACGCGCCGGGCTCGACGCCGAAAGTCATGGTACCGAGGCAGAGCGGCGATACTCGCACGCCCGAGCGGCCAAGCAGCCGATAATCGTCGAGTCGCAGAGCCATTAGCCTCTCCCCCGGGTCGTTGTCCTGCCTTTCTCGCGCGCGAAGCCCGATGCCGAGAGACGGGATAATTGGCTTGCGATCGCGGACAAGTCACCGTCCCCGTCTCCTAAGTATCGATCCATCGCGACTGCGAAGAGCATGCCGAAATTGAACAAGCCGACCAGCTTCGGATCGAGTCCGTCCTTCATCAGCGGCCGCAATACTTCGCCGCGCTGGCGGATCAGCGGGGCGACCTCCTCCCGATAGAGCTTACGACCGAGCTCGGGATCGGAGAACAGTGCGACGGTGAGCAGCGGAAAGATGTCTATCATGTCCTTGAGGTGGCGCGCGCTCGAGCCCTTAGCCAGTCCGGCGAGTTCTCCGGGCGTTGCGGCCGTCTCGTAGGCCTCCACTCGTTGGTGCGCGCCCCGCATGGCATCGATCAGCGGCCTCACCACGGCCTCGTGGAACAACGCCTGCTTGGAGTCGAAATGCTCGAAGAGAGTCGCCTGATTGACCTCGGCCGCTTTCGCGATGTCACGGGTCCGCGCGCCCTGGAGATTGGCGCGGGCAAATACTTGCTGCGCAGCCGCGATGATCGATTTGCGCCGCTCCGCCGCCGGCAGGTAAGCACGGCGCGGACGAGTTCTGGTGCGCTCTGTTTTCGGTGTCCGCGTCTTTCCAGGGGTTGCCACGTGCGATCGCTCCAGAGATTCCCGCCCTCCGACAACGCTAGCACACTTCCGGCTCAAAACAATCAACCATTTGGTTGACTCTCCCCTTGCATGCTCGCATGCTGTCGGTCAAAGCAACGGAGATCGGGTATGGCTGTATCCTTTTCGCCCAGCAGGGACACGACCGTCGAGCGGCAAGCCGAAGGCTGGATGAACGATCCCTACGAGCATTTCGGCTATCACAACACGCGCATTCACTCACTGCCGCGCGAGGAAGTGCAAGCCGTGCAACTGGCCGCCATGAATCTGCGTCTCGAGGAGCGGCGCGGCCAGATCAAGATGCTGGAGAAGCTGGCCGACGGCCAGGGAATCGGGCGCATCGATTCGCTCGAGGACATGGCGCCGCTGTTGATGCCGCACGATGTCTACAAATCCTATCCGGTGTCGTTGCTCGCCAAGCTCAAGTTCGACAAGCTCAATGGCTGGCTTGCCAAGCTCACGCGTTACGATCCGACCGCCGTCGATGTCTCCGATTGCGATTCGATCGACAGCTGGCTCACCCGGCTTCGCGATGCAACGCCGCTCGACGTGGCGACATCCTCGGGCAGCACCGGCACTTGCTCATTCTTCCCCAAATCGAAGCGCGACTACAGGCTGTCGATGATGGGCCTGCGCGTTCAGCTCTCGCAAAAATTTGGTGAGGATCCGAAGCCGGGCGACGTCGAGGACAAGATTCACGCGATCATTCCACTCTATCGCGATGGTCACGGCTCGACCGGCGCGTTCGCGAAATATTCCGGAGAGATCTTCGCCAAGGGCGACCCGAGCTATTGGCATACCGCCTTCAACTTCAAGATCAGCTCCGATCTCATGTGGCTGGCGGCGCGGCTGCGCGCGGCCGCCGCCAAGGGGGATGCGAGCAAGGTCGACGTGCCGCCCTCGCTTCTTGCCCGCCGGGAGGAATGGGCGCGCGTCCAGCAAGACATGCCGGCGCAGCAGCTCGCGTTCGTCAACCGCATGATCAGAGAGCTCCAGGGACAGCGCGTCTTCGTGATGAGTACTTCCAATCTACTCTACGCAGCGGCCAAGCGCGGCTTGGAGGAAGGGCTGTCCGGCGTCTTTGCCCCGAACTCGGTGTTCATGGGCGGCGGCGGCGCCAAGGGAGTTCCGCTTCCCGACGACCTCGAGGAAGTCATCTGCAAGTTCTTCAACACCCGGCGGATGATTTCCTCCTACGGCATGACCGAGATGAACAGTTTTTCCGTGTTGTGCGATCACGATCGCTACCACGTGCTTCCCTGGGTGACGGTCTTCTTGCTCGATATCGACAGCGGCCGGCCGCTCCCCCGCAAGGGTAAGCAGACCGGGCGCGCCGCCTTTTTCGACATGACGCAGGACAGCACCTGGGGCGGACTCGTTACCGGCGACCTCATCACTCTAGACTGGGACCACCCGTGCGAATGCGGCCGCACCTCGGTCGCGCTCGAAAAGAAGATCAACCGCGTGAGCGAAATCCAGGGCGGCGACGACAAGATCACGTGTGCAGCAACGCCCCAGGCCCAGGCCGAGGCGATGGATTTCCTGACGGGCTTAGGAGGCTGATGCCATCATGTCCAAACGACCCATTTCGTATGCCGTCATTCGCGGCAAGGTGATCGACACCGACCTGATCGAATTCGGCGGCCGCGGCGGAGACATCACCTTCCTCGCGCCCGATCCACACAAACTCGCCGATCGGATTCCGCTCGCGAGCGCACGCCTCATGGAGGACCTGTACGAAATCTCCATGGAGAATATCCTCGACTATCTCGCCGAGCTCGGCCAACGGCTCGACATCAGGAAGAACGATTACTTGCTCGAAGCGCGCGAGTATTCTTATGCGACCGCGCCGACGACCAAGCCGATCATGGACAGCTTCTTCCACGACATGCCGTTCATGTTCGACAAGGAGCGAATCCGCGGCATGATCGATTTCAATATCGGCATTCCCTACCTCGAAGGCTGGGTGAGCAAGCCGATCAACGGCTCCAACGTGGCCATTCGTGCCTACGGCGCGCGCAGCTTGCACATCGTCGCCGGGAACGGCCCCGTGCTGGGTGCGCTCACGATCCTGCGCGGGGCGGTAACTCGCGGCGACACCATCATCAAGGTGCCTTCGAACGATCCCTTCACGACCGGGGCGATCGCACGCACCATGGTCGACATGGCGCCCGATCATCCGATCACCAAGCATCTTGCGGTGGCCTATTGGCGCGGAGGTGACGAGGCTTTGGAATCGAAGATCTACCAGCCGCACCACATCGAAAAAATCTGCGCCTGGGGCGGGTTCGCCTCCGTCAAGCACGTGACCAAGTACATCCAGCCGGGCATCGAGCTCATCAGCCTCGACCCCAAGCGCTCCGCCAGCATCGTTGGCGGCGAGGCGTTGCAGAGCGAGAAGATGATTCAAGAGACCGCCAACCGCATTGCGACGGACGTCGCCACGGGCAACCAGACGGCGTGCGCCGCGTGCCGCATGGTGTACGTCACTTGCGGCACCGACCACGACGGCCTCGAGAAACTGAAGAAGCTCGGCCGGCTGACGTACGAGGCCATGCTGCGCCTACCCCAAGCACTCACGACCAAGCCCAAACGTTACGACCCGGAACTTCGCCGCCAAGTCGACACGCTGCGCCTGTCGGACGATTTCTATACCGTCATCGGCGGCCGTAACGATGAGGGTGCGGTGCTGATCTCCCACTCCTCCGATCGCGTCGAGTTCTGGGAATATCTCGCCGACCGCACGGTCAACCTCATTCCCGTCGATACGGTCGAGGAAGTGCTCGAGGTGATCGATGCCTACACCCAGACGGTGGGCATCTTCCCGGAGAGCTTGCGCGAGGTGGTGCGACACAAAGGCGCGCTGCACGGCGGCCAACGCTTCGTCTCTTTGGGTTATGCTTTCAATGGTCCGGGTCTCGTCGGTCCGCAGGACGGTATCGAGCCGATGCGCCGACTCGTCAAATGGATCATTTCCGAGGAGCCCTTGCCGGGTCGCAAGCCGTTCTGGGAGTGTACCGACGAAGAGATCAGGGTTGTCGCTTGACATCCTCCCCGCTCTAAAAGAGGGCGGGGATTCGCTCAGAAGGCGTTCGATGTCCCGAACGGAAGAGGATATTTTGAGCCGAGTTGATGTCCCGATCATGCGAAACACCACATTCAGCACATACCCAACTTAGGAACACCAAATCCCCACCTCAGGAGAGGCACTTCCTCCCCGGCGCAGGCGTCGGGGTCTCCGCGCCGGAGAAGCAATGAACAGCGATGCTCACAGGGAGATCACACTCGGAGCCTTGACGGTTCTATTGGTGGCCATTGGCGGCCTCGCGGTCGTCAAATGGATTCCCTACTACGACAAGGCCCTCTTTGCCTTCACACATCACTGGATAGGCAATTCCATCCTGACGGGCGGCGCCGAGCGACCGCCCGCTCCCTCGCTGCGTTCGGCGCTCGACTATGGGCTGGCCTACGGCAAGTCGATCTGGAAGGCCATGGTCTTGGGCCTCCTGGTGGGATCCGCAGTGCAGGCCCTGCTGCCGAGGCGATGGATTGCATCAGTGTTCGGCAAATCCGGACTCGGCACCGTCGTCGTGGGCGGCATCGCCTCCCTGCCGATGATGATGTGTACCTGTTGTGCCGCGCCGGTGGTCACGGGACTGCGCGAATGCCGCGCGACGCCCGGAGCCGCCATCGCGTTCTGGCTTGGAAATACGGTCCTCAACCCGGCGACCTTGGTCTTCACCGGGTTCGTGCTCGGGTGGGACTGGTCGATCTTTCGGCTCGCCTTCGGCGTGCTCATAGTCTTCGGTCTGGGCTTTCTCGCCCATCATCTCGCGGGCTCGGAGGAGACCGTTGCGGTTCCCCGGGACCCGCAGACCGACGTTGTCGAAGGGACGCACGAAGTCTCTTTCGCGCGCTGGCTCGCGGTGCTTTACCGAATGTCCATCCGCTTGATCCCCGAGTATCTGGTACTGGTCCTGGCGTTGGGCGCGGCGCGCGCGTGGCTCTTCCCGCACATGGGGCACGAGGTCGACGGTTCTCTGCAATGGATCTTGGTATTCGCCGGTGCCGGCGCGCTTTTCGTGATTCCGACGGCAGGCGAAGTTCCGATCGTGCAGGCCATGCTGGCACTGGGTGTTGCCGTGGGACCGGCGGCGGCTCTCCTCATGACACTTCCGCCCATCAGCATTCCGTCTCTCGCGATGTTGCGGAAATCGTTCCCACCCCGGCTACTCGTGATGGTGGCGCTCGGAGTCGTGCTCGTCGGTAGCGTGGCCGGGCTCGCCGCCAACTCGTTGCTGCCCTGACCCGCCTCCTGGAAGAGTCGCCGCCGAGCGCCCCTCTACGGTAAGCTTGGTTCCAGTGGACAAGCTCTTTATTTCCGCCGACTCGCTCCTCCGGGACTCGATGGAGCTCGCCAGACTCGTCGTGAGCAGCGGATTCAGGCCGACCTTCTTGGTTGCCATGTGGCGCGGCGGTGCGCCCATCGGCATCGCCGTGCAGGAAGTGCTCCAGTACCATTCAATAATCGCCGATCACATCGCGATTCGCACGTCTTCTTATACGGGTATCGACCAGGCGGACAAGACGGTGCGCGTGCACGCCATCGACTACCTGGTCTCGCGCTTGTCCGCGGACGATGAGCTTCTTCTGGTCGACGATGTGTTCGACTCGGGCCGGAGCCTCGAGGCGGTGATCAAGGAGCTCAAGCAGCGCTGCCGGAGAAACTGGCCGGAAAAGTGGCGCACTGCCACGGTGTATTACAAGTCTTCTCGCAATCGCAGCGCGCTCATGCCGGACTATTACGTGCTCGACACCGATAAATGGCTGGTGTTTCCGCACGAGCTCATTGGCCTGACCCGCGAGGAGATCCTCGAGCACAAGCCGGTCGGACCTAACTTCTTCGATACCCCGTGAGCCGCGCTCGCGCCGAGCTTCTCCTGCTGATTTTCCTCGCCCTGGCGCCCGCGCCCGCATTCGCGCAGAAGCGCATGGTCATCATCGATCAAGACACTTCCGGACCGGGAGGGTCGAACATCATGTCGACGATGGCGTTGTTGCAGTCGCCGCAGGTCGATGTTCTCGGTATCACGGTCGTGACCGGCAATGCGTGGCGGGATAACGAGGCGCGCCACGCGCTGCGGATGCTCGAGCTGATTGGCCGCACCGACGTGCCCGTCGCGCTCGGGGCAGTGTTTCCGCTGATCCGGACGCAGGAGGAGACGCGCCTCGGGGCCGCGCTGGTCGGGAAGGTCGCCTGGTTGGGAGCCTGGGGTCAGAAATTGAGCACGCTGCCCGCGATGCCCGGACTCATCGAGCCACCGGCGCCGGCAGCGCCGCTCGGTCCCTGGGATACCCCGCCGCTGGTTGAAGGCGAGCCGCATAGCAAACCCATCGCCGAAGACGCGGCGCATTTTCTGATCCGGCAAGTCCGTGCCCACCCGCACCAGGTGACCATATACGCCGCCGGGCCGCTGACCGACATCGCGCTCGCCGTCGCGCTCGATCCTCATTTCGCCGAACTGGCCGAAGGGCTGGTGGTCATGGGTGGAAGCCTCAATCCTCATACGGAGGATCCGGAGTTTTCGACCAGCCCGCGCCACGAATTCAATTTCTGGTTCGATCCGGAGGCGGCTCGAATCACGCTGCGGGCCCACTGGCCGCGCATCGACGTCACTACCACGGATGTGTCCATCAAGGCGATGTTCACGGAGGAGATGCTGGCCGCGATCTCGAAGTCCTCGAATCCGGCGGCACAATACATCGCGAAGTACTCGCAGGAGCGATACTACCTATGGGACGAGCTCGCCGCCTGCGCCTGGCTCGACCCGAGCATCATCACCCGGCGAGATGATCTTTACATGGACGTCGACGTGAGTCACGGGCCCGCCTACGGCGAGACGCTGACTTGGAACGAGGCGCTGAAACCCGCCGTCGACGTGCACCTCGTGCATGCCCAAGTAGACTTGGACCTGCCGCGATTCACTAAAATGTTCGTCGAGCTGATGTCGGCGCCGACTCCGCACGGCCAGAACGCTCACCCGCTCGATAGGTAGTCGTCATCGCTGACTTTCTCCAACCAATCGACTCCCTTGCCATCGAGTTTTTCCACGAGCGCTATATGGGACATCGCGGTCGTTGAGGTAGCGCCATGCCAATGCTTTTTGCCGGGTGGGCACCACACGACATCGCCTGGCCGGATTTCCTCCTTGGGTTCGCCCCAACATTGGGTCCATCCGCAGCCGGCCGTGACGATCAAGATCTGGCCGAGGGGGTGCGTGTGCCATGCGGTGCGCGCACCGGGCTCGAACGTCACACTCGCACCGAGTGAGCGCGCCGGCGCGGGTGGCTCAAACAGCGGATCGATCCGCACAGTACCGGTGAAGTATTGGTCGGGTCCCTTCGCGGATGGCTGTGAGCCGCTACGCTTGATTTCCACGTTCGTTTCTCCAGTTTGTTACGACCTTGAGTCAGGGCGTTACCAACACTAGCTGCCGGGAATCGCATCGCGATAGCGGGGCCAGCCTGTGATCAGCGCCTGCACGACGCGATTTCCAACCTGGTAAGCCGCTTCGAGCGCCGGCGAACCTCCCTCGGGAAACTCCGCCGTCGTGCTCCAAACCGCGCTCTTTCCGGGCGGCGGCATCGTGTAATTGCTCGCGGTTCGCAACACCAGCACACGCTTCAAGTCGACCCGCCCGGCTCGCGACAGGCGCCGCAACGCCGTCAGCGTCCCGCTGTCTTCCATGTTGGACATCATGAAGTTGGCGTCCTTGCCGGCCTGCAGCTTCACCCAGTCGTTGGCCCACTGATTCATGCGCTGGCCGTGCCAGTACCTGCTGGAGGACAGCGAGTCGCCGATCGTCACGAAGGGCGGACGCAGGGCGGCGGGGTAGCCCGCGAACTGCTGGCGGAATCGCGCGATGCCGGGGCTGTCCGCAATGGGATGATCCTTGGTGAGCGCGTAGGCCCACTCCACCAAGGCTCCATTCAGCGCGTAGTGAATCGTATCGACCGTCCAGCCGCCGGCGGTCTCGTTCGGCTTCTTTGCTCCCAGCGGCAAGAGCCCGTACGGCCAGTCGGCGGGAATCTCGCGTGCGTCGATCTCGTAGAGAAGATCGCCATCGACCACGTGCTTCGCCCACGCCGCCGTGCCCAGCGACACATCGAGCGGATCGCCACCTGCAATGCCGGCGACCAGCCAATAGGCCTTGCTCAAGTCGAACCGGGGATCAACACCCAGAGCCATGATCGAGCTGCTCGAGTTGGTGACGCCGCCGCCGGTGCAGATCAGCAGCAACCCCGCGTCGTTCATACGAAGCTCATACTCACCCAGCGGAAAAGGCAGGATGCGATCGAGCTTGTCCCTCTCGACCCAGAATTGTGCCTCGCCCGGCTTGTCGCCGGTCATCTTGCCGATCTCGAACATGGTCACCACGACCACTTTGATCGGGATCGGTGCGGCCTCCGCAGGTCGGGCCGCGCGCGCCGGCGATGCCCACACCGCAAGCGTAACGAGAGCCCCGAAGAGCGTGCAACGACTGATTTGCCGAAGAGAGCTGCGCATGCTCAAACAATACGGTGTAAACGTTATGATGCGCAAATGGCCAACGTTGCCGATCATTACCGCTCGCATCTCGCACCCGTGTACTTGTGGATGGCAGGAGGCTTCGATGCCGCCATAGGGCGCGCCGAAACGGAGATCGGTGCCGTTCTAGCGGATTTATCGAATGACAGCCGCGCGGTCGATCTGGGGTGCGGCTTCGGCATGCACAGCATTCCGCTCGCTCGCCGTGGCTGTTCGGTGCTCGCTCTCGATTCCTCGAGTTACTTGCTGGAACAGTTGCAAGCGCATGCGGGAGCACTGCCCATCACGGCGGTCGAAGATGATCTGTTGGCTTTTCAGCGATATCTGGATCGCCCAGCCGACGTGATCCTGTGCATGGGCGACACACTGACCCATTTGCCGGATCGCGACGCCGCCTCGCGACTGTTCACGCTGGCCGCTGCATCCTTGCGCCCGGGCGGCACGTTCATCACCACATTTCGAGACTACACGCGGGCTTTGGTCGGCAATGGGCGCTTCATTCCCGTAAAGAGCGATGCGGACCGGATTCTTACGTGCTTTCTGGAATACGTCAGCGATCACGTCGATGTCCATGACATGCTCCATGAAAGAGACGGCGACGCGTGGCAGATGAGAGTCAGCACCTACCGAAAGCTCCGGTTGGATCCGCAATGGATATCGGCGTCCCTTGGCGACCTGGGATTTTCCGTGCGCACGGAACCCGGGCTCGCGGGCATGATTCGCATTGTTGCGGCCAAGAGCCAGCAGCCCGAATGAACGCTTGAGTCGATTCAACCCCGAACATTTCGCAGCCACCATGGCCGAGAGCCGCGCCCCTTCGACCACAATTCTGTGTACAAAGATGGAGCGTCTTGTGTACACAATTGGTGCATGCCGTCGTCCGTTACCAACCGGCAACGGCTTGCGCAAGCCCTCTGCCCTCATCCACCCTCGAAGTCGAACTTTTCCCCATAATATTAAATAGTTAGGCGACAGCCGCTGGCTGCGATGCGCCCCTTCCCGGACCTGCAAGATGAGCGCAGCCCCTTTGCTGATGAGTGGGCCTCACTGCGCACGATTCTTGCAGAGAGGTTCGATGGCTCGCGCAGGACCTGCCTGCTGATGCCACAATAAAAGCAGGGGATACAAAACAATGAGGGATGAAACAATGAAATCATGGATCCGTGGTTTGGGTCTGGTGTCGTGCTCGATCGTCACCGCCTACCACTCGGCTAACGCACAGCAAGCCGGCGGAACCACGAATCCCGTGACGGCGCCGGTGGGCTCATCCGACAATCTCGATGAAATCGTCGTGAATGGCATCCGGCGCGGTGACCTGATCATGCCCACCACCGTCACCTCCGACTCGGCTTACGGCCTCGATCTCGGCGTGATGGATACCCCGCGCAACAATACCGTGTTGTCCAAAGCGCAGCTCGACGCCCTCGACGTGCAGAATCCCGGCGGATTCTCCTCGCTGACCTCAAGCGCCTATTCGGATGCCTCGTTCGGCGAGCCGAACGTACCCCGCATCCGTGGCCAGTATGCGGACATGTTCTACAACGGGATGCGAGACAGCTTCACGCTCAACGGCTACGGCGCCCCGATCAGCTTCAACCAGGTGGATTCCATCGACATCATCAAGGGTCCTGCCAGCGTCCAGGGCGGAGCGGGGCCGGGGGTGGGTGGCTCCATCGATATCGCCACCAAGATGCCGTCCATGACCACGTTCGCGACCACCGCCTCGATTGAGGCGGACACTCACCAGAAGCGCATCTTTAGCGTCGATTTGAGCGGTCCGCTGGCCGAGAATCTGGCCGGGCGCGTGAGCTTCACCAGCAACGACAGCGGCAGCTACTACTACGACATGTATTTCCACCAGCAGTCGCTGTATGCCGCCCTGGTTGCCGACGTGACATCCAACTACAAGATCTCGATCAACGGTGACATTACCGATTCGCGCTACCGGGAGAACGACGGCATCAACCGTCTGAACCAGGGCCTCATCGACAACAGCACCTACCTCACCGGCGCTCCGCCGCTCAGCAGCGTCGTCGGCTTCGGCACGGAGGTCGATTTGACCGGTGCCACGGTGCTCAACCCCCGCACCATCATCGATGAGCCGGCCGGCACGGGTGCGCACTCGCTGCACGCCATGCTGCAGATCATCCAGACCCTCACGTTAAGCGATGGCTTCTCGATCGTGAACAACACGTTCTATGACTACGTCGACCGCTACAACCAGACCATGGACTACTACGCCGACACGGCCAAAGGCAGCTATACAATCGAGAACAAGACCGACTTCAAAGCCAAGTTTCCGCTCGGCCCGGTTCGCAACGAGATCGACGCCGGGTTCACCTACCGTTACGCGCACGTGCTCGACATCCAGAACTACAACAATGAGCCTGTCAGCGTGTTCGACCTGTCGAAGAGTCCGAATACCTGGGTGTTCCCGAATTCGGCGCAACTGATCGGCGGCGCATTCCCCTACTCTGGGGCATTCGGCCACAGCCAGTATGGTTTCCCCGGTGAAGGTTCGGCCTTCGGCGCGATTTTGTATCCGAACGCGACCATCGATTCCAACCTCCAGGACGCCGCGATCTTCCTCGAGCACCGCCTGACGTTCTCGCCGCAGTGGAGCGTGCTGTACGGACTGCGCGGCGACCTGGTCCAGCTGAACGATTCGGACCCCTTGTACTCGGCCTCGGGGGCCCCCTACGCATCGCCCGAAAATATCAATGGCTACTACGTGACGCCTCCGGAGTCGCAGCACACCGGGTGGTACGGCCTGTACAACGGGAACATCAGCCTGGTGTACAGTCCGACCGAGTGGATGTCGACCTATCTCACCTACAACAAGGCCCAGTATGTGTGGGCCGAAGCCAACGACGGCGCGGTCGGCGCGCTGAACGTCGCTCCGACCACCCAGCTGCGCCAGGGCACGCTGCTGGAGGAGGCGGGCGTGAAATTCGACCTGCTAGGCAAGGCGCTGTTCATCTCCATCGCTGGATTCAAGCAGGAGCGCCAGGAAGCCACCGGCCCGAGCATCTACGATGAATCCTGGGCCCACATCACCGGCGCCGAATTCGAGCTCAACTACCAGCCCAATACGCATTTCTTCGCCACTGCCAGCTACTCCTACCTGCACACGCGGCTGGATACGCCGGCCACGTTCTATAACTTCCCGGCGCAGCCGGGCTTCAACATCGATGGTGCCGGCACGGCGCTGAAGTTCAGCCCCAACCAGAACTTCGATGACCCGGGCGTGCCCAAGCACCTGATCAACTTCCTGGTCAACTACAAGCTGGACAACGGCCTCGGGTTCCAGGCCAACGTGCAGGTGACTGGGCCCGTCCAGACCACGCAGGCCGGCTGGGTGGACATCGCGGCGACCGAAACCGTCCTCAACAACGATTTCGGATATGGGACGTACTCCCAACCTATCAATAATGCCATCCCGGCATCCATCTTGAAAACCGGGTACTACACTCCGCCGACCATTCCGTGGCAGTACACGCTGAATGCCGGTGTCTTCTACAGCTTCCTGCAGCACTACACCGCGAGGCTGATGGTGTACAACGTCGCCAACAGGGTTAACTGGGTGAACGACAACCCCTTCTACGGCAACGACTTCCTGACGCGGCAGCCGCCGCGCAGCTTCGATCTAACCTTCACCGGCAAGTTCTGAGGCGAGACTATCTACGCGAGATAGATGAATCGCGCGATGAACAGCGCCGAGAGAACGTACACGAGCCAGTCCTTCGGGGTCGCCTTCCCGCGCACCAGCTTGAGGACTGCGTGACTGGTGATGCCGAACGCGAGGCCGTTGGCGATCGAGAAGCTCAAGGGGATCATGATGACCGTGAGAAACGCCGGAATGGCCTCGAGCGGGTCGACCCAATCCACTTCCGCGAGCGCGCCCATCATCATGCCTCCGACGAGAATCAGCGCCGGCGCAGTGGCGGCGGTCGGGATGGCCTGCACCAGCGGCGCAAAGAACAAAGTGCAGAGGAACAGGATTCCGACGACCACACTGGTGAGACCGGTGCGCCCGCCCACCGCAACACCGGCCGCGCTTTCGATGTAGCTCGAAACCGGACTCGTGCCGGACGTTGCGCCCACCATCATGGCGAGCGAATCCACGATCAGAATGCGGTTCAACCTCGGTATCGAGCCGTCGGGAGCCGTGAGTCCCGCTCTCTTGGTCACGGCCACCAGCGTCCCGACATTGTCGAATAGATCGACCAACAGAAATACGAGGATGATCTCGAGCAGCGATAAGCCGATGCCACCCTTGAGATTCAGGGCACCCCGAACGTCGAGCTTGAAAGCTGCGGCCGACAGATCGCCGAGGCTGTAGCCGCCGGGCGTGAAGTGGGCCATGCCCATCGCCCAACCGATGGCGGCCGTTACGAGAATGCCGACCAGCATGGCGCCCTTGACGCGCCATGCCTGCAGCGATGCAATCACCAAGAGCCCGAGGAGCGACAGTGCCGGTGCGGCGGTGGTGAGATTGCCGAGACCGACCAGCGTGCCGGGCTTGGCGATGATCACGCCAGCATCGACCAAGCCGATGAAGGCGATGAACAGCCCCACTCCACCCGCCACCGCCGCGAACAGGGCGCGCGGCACGGCATTCATGATCAACTGGCGTACGCCGCACAGGGTCAGAACGAGAAATGCAACGCCCGATAGGAATACGCAGCCGAGGGCAGTCTGCCAAGGCACACCCATGGCCTTGACCACCGTGTAAGTAAAATACGCGTTGAGGCCCATTCCGGGCGCGAGCGCGAGCGGATAGTTCGACACGAGTCCCATGAGAATGCTGCCGAATGCCGCGGCGAAACAGGTCGCCGCGGCGACTCCGGCCATGGGCATGCCGGCGGCACCCAGAATGACCGGATTGACGACGACGATATAAGCCATCGTGAGAAAAGTCGTGAAGCCGGCGAGCAGCTCTGTGCGAACCGTGGTGCCGTGAATGTCGAGACCAAAGAAGCGATTGAGCATTGCCATCCCTTATTCTTTGATACCGTCGGTTCTACGATACATGCGCGTCGCAAACAAGCCTTATCGGCGGCATCTCTCGCGTGTAACGCCGCCACACGCGAACGCTCAGCCGCGAGAGCCGGTCCGCGCGGCATGCCGCCGGCCATGGCACTTTCTTGGGGCGCTTTCTCATTCGCAGTGCACACGATCGGTGCGGGCATTGTGTACAAAACTGCAGAGGGACGTGCTGTAATGGGCGTGCAGCGTGGGGTGCTATGGGCAAGCTGACCACACATGTTCTGAACCTGGCCGCCGGCATTCCGGCAGCGGGCATGCGTATCGAATTGCGCGCCGCTGCCGCCACTTCGAGCGCGCTCGTCGATCTACCGCCAATCGCCACTGCGCAAACCAATTCCGACGGGCGCTGCCCCACGCCCCTGCTCGAGGGAGCAGCCCTCCGTATCGGCCGCTACACGCTCACCTTTCATGTGGCCGCGTACTTCCGCGCGCTCGGACACGAGCTTCCCGAGCCGCCTTTTCTGGACGAGGTTGCGATCACCTTCGGCATCGCCGATCCGCAGCGGAACTATCACGTACCGCTGCTGGTGTCTCCGTGGAGCTACTCCACGTACCGGGGAAGTTGACCGCATGCCGCTGCCGGCCGGTGCAAAGGCCAGCTCCGCAGAGACGCTGCGGTTCGTTCTCGACGGCCGTGTCGTATGCATCGATCGGCCGGCGCCGACGACGACCGTCCTCGAGTACTTGCGCGAGGTCGAGGGCCGACGCGGCACCAAGGAGGGCTGCGCCGAGGGCGATTGCGGTGCCTGTACCGTCGTGCTCGGCGAATTGTCGAGTCGGGGCATCACGTATCGCGCGGTCAATTCTTGTATCCGGTTTCTGCCGACCTTGGACGGCAAGGAGCTCGTCACCGTCGAGAGCCTGCAGCAGCCCTCCGGCATTTTGCACCCCGTACAGCAATCGATGGTCGACCAGCATGCGTCGCAATGTGGGTTTTGCACGCCTGGATTCGTGATGTCCTTATTCGCCCTGTACCTGCAACGCCACCAATCCAGTCGTGAGCAGGTGCTCGAAGCGCTGACCGGTAATCTATGCCGCTGCACCGGTTACCGGCCGATCATCGATACGGGCACCCGCCAGGGAGATTACCCCGAGCCGGACCGCTGGAGCCGTGCGGACGCGGGTTCCGCACAGCGGCGCGAGGCTCTCGAGCGCCTGGCAGAGGAGCGCGATGCCGGTGCATCGCTCCGGTATCCGGGCTATCACGCCCCCCGCAGTCTCGAAGAGCTGAGTGCCGCGCTCCTGGCGCACCCCGATGCGCTGGTGCTCGCGGGCGGCACCGACATTGGCCTCTGGGTCACGAAGCAACTGCGCGAGCTGCCGCCGCTGATATTCGTCGGCGACGTGCCAGAGCTGTCGGTAATCGACGACCGGCCCAAGGAACTATGGATCGGCGCCGCAGTCACGCTCACCGACGCCTGGCCTGCCCTGCTGCGCCGATTCCCGGAGCTCGAGGAGCAGGCGGCGCGCTTCGCCTCCCCGCCGATTCGTAATTCCGCGACCCTCTGCGGCAATCTGGCCAACGGTTCGCCCATCGGCGATTCGATTCCCGCTTTGATTGCGCTGGACGCGCGGATCGCGCTTCGCAAGGGTGCTTCCGTTCGCCGGCTTGCGCTCGAGGATTTCTACCTCGGGTACCAGAACAAAGCCTTGGGTAAGGGCGAGTTCATGACCGGCGTGGCCATTCCGGCCGCAACCAAGGGGCGGTTGCTCGGGAGTTTCAAGGTATCCAAGCGCATAGACCAGGATATTTCCGCTGTATGCGCCACCTTCTGCGTGAGCCTCGACGGTAAGCGCGTACGAAGTGCGCGGCTCGCGTACGGCGGCCTGGCCGCCATTGCCTGCCGCGCTCGCCACGCGGAACGCGCCCTCATCGAGCATGGCTGGAGCTCGGCCGGTATCGAGGCCTGCAGCGCGGCGCTCGCCGCGGACTTCAAGCCGCTCTCGGACTTGCGCGCGAGCAGCGCGTATCGCCTGCAAGTCGCGGGCAATCTCTTGCGGCGCTTCTTTCTGCAGAACCAAGATGAGCGCTCGGCGTTACGCACCAACGATGCCTTGCGCACCCACGATGCCTCGCACGCCGGCGGACCGCGGCTTGAAGGAGGCGCCGCCCGATGACCATCGGCACGGCGTGGATGCATGACAGCGCACCGCTCCATGTCAGCGGCCAAGCGCAGTATTGCGACGATATTTTGCTGCCGGAGAACACGCTGCACGCCGCCTTTGGCATGAGCCCCATCGCCCATGGCCGCATCACGGCGCTCGATCTCGCCGGCGTTGTCGCCGCGCCCGGCGTTGCGACGGTCGCGGTGGCCGGCGACGTTCCGGGCGAAAACAATTACGGAGGCGCGGTACACGACGATCCGATCTTCGCCGAGGATCTGGTGCAGTACGTCGGACAGCCCATCTTCGCCGTGGCGGCGAGCTCCATGCGCGCGGCCCGCAGCGCCGCCCGGCGCGCAAAGCTCGACTTGACGCATCTTCCCGCGCTGCTCGACATCCGTGCCGCGCTCGCCGCCGAGAGCTACGTCCTCCCCAGCCAGACCCTGCGTCGCGGCGATCCGCAGGCGCAGCTCCGATCGGCACCGCGGCGCCTGAGCTCCACCGTCGTGATCGGCGGCCAGGATCATTTCTACCTCGAGGGGCACATTGCGGTAGCCCTGCCGCAGGAAGATCGCGGCATGCTGGTACACAGCTCGACCCAGCATCCCACCGAGGTGCAGGGCATCGTAGCTCATGCCCTGGGGCTCTCTTCGAATCAGGTCATCGTGCAGTGCCGGCGCATGGGCGGCGGGTTCGGCGGCAAGGAAAGCCAGGCCGCGCTGATCGCGGCCGCAGCGGCCGTATTGGCGCGCAAAACCGGCAGACCGGTGAAGTTGCGCCTGGACCGCGACACCGACATGCTGATGACCGGCAAACGGCACGACTTCATCGCGGACTATGAGGCGGGATTCGATGACACGGGCCGCTTGCTCGCGCTCACCTTGATGCTCGCCTCGCGATGCGGGTATTCAGCCGATCTTTCCGGACCCGTCAACGATCGCGCGATGTTCCACATCGACAACGCCTACTTCTTGGAACATGTCGAGATCACTTCGCATCGCTGCAAGACCCACACCGTGTCGAACACTGCGTTCCGCGGTTTCGGCGGACCCCAGGGCATGATGGTGATCGAGGCGGTACTTGATGATATCGCCCGCACGCTGAATCTCGATCCGCTCGATGTCCGGCGCACCAACCTGTACGGCGTCGGCGAGCGCAACGTCACGCACTACGGTCAAGCGGTGGAGGGCAACAGGCTGCCCGAGATTTTCGATCGGCTCGAGCGCAGCAGCGACTATCACGGCCGGCGTGGGGAGGTCCGTCGCTGGAACGCCGCCCAGCCCTTCGTCAAACGAGGTCTCGCACTCACGCCCGTGAAATTCGGCATTGCATTTACCTCCACGCTGTTCAACCAGGCGGGCGCACTGCTGCAGGTTTACACGGACGGCACGGTGCTCTTGAATCACGGCGGCACCGAAATGGGCCAAGGATTGCACGTGAAGGTGGCGCAGGTGGTCGCCGCCGAGCTCGGGTTGCCGCTCTCCGCCATCCGTATATCGGCGACGGACACGAGCAAGGTGCCGAATACCTCGGCCACCGCCGCCTCCTCCGGCTCGGATCTCAACGGCAAGGCGGCGCAGGCTGCAGCGATCACCGTTCGCGAACGCCTCGCCGCCGTGGCGTCCGAGAAATACGGCGTTGCCGCGGCAGAGGTCTGCTTCGCCGACGGCCACGTGCAAGCGGGGGCGCAACGGCTGACCTTCGCCGCCCTGGCGCGGAGCGCCCACGAAGCGCGCGTGTCGTTGTCGGCGACCGGCTACTACCGCACGCCGAAGATTCATTGGGACAGGGAGGCAAAGCGCGGCAGGCCTTTCTATTATTTCGCTTTCGGTGCGGCGGTCGCCGAGGTGGCGGTGGACACGCTCACCGGCGAGACGCAATTGCTGCGCGTCGACATCTTGCATGACGTGGGCACGTCGCTGAACCCGGCCGTCGACCTTGGGCAGATCGAGGGGGGCTTTCTACAAGGCGTCGGCTGGCTCACCTCCGAAGAGCTGTACTGGAACGCCGAGGGTGAGCTCGGCACGCACGCACCGTCGACCTACAAGATTCCCACTGCTCGAGATTGGCCCGCGGATGCTCGGGTGGAAATGCTGCCGGCCGCGCCCTGTAGCGAAGATACGATCTTCCGATCAAAGGCGGTGGGTGAGCCACCGTTGATGTTGGCGATCTCGGTATTTCATGCCGTGCGCGATGCCTGCGCGGCGTGCGGCCCCGGCGGGTGCTTACCGGACCTGCCGGCGCCGGCGACACCCGAAGCGGTGTTGCGCGCTGTCGACGCGCTGCGCCGGAGACACGCCGCGTGAGCGTGCCGCACATCGGCGCACCTCAGCGCGCATCCCGCGGGAGAGGCTCATGGCTCGAGCCGCTCTCGGGCCACTGGATCGAGGCGGCGCGGACTCATCTGTCTCATCACGCGACGCTCGTGCGCGTGACGGTCACCCGGCTGCGCGGCTCCGCGCCGCGCGAGGCTGGCGCGAGCATGCTGGTCGATGCAGTCGGTACGGTGGGCACCATCGGCGGTGGACGGCTCGAATGGCATGCGATCACTCTCGCACGCGAGCTGCTGCTACGCGATGCACGCGCCACGCCGGTGCGCCTCGCCGATCTGATACTCGGACCTGAATTGGGACAATGCTGCGGCGGCCGCGTCGAGTTGTGGCTGGAACGCCTGACGCGCAACGATGCGCAGTGGCTCAAGAGCGCGGCGCGCCGTTTGCGTGCGCAACCCGGACTCGCGATTGTCACGGAAATTCTCGACGGGGTCGTGACCCATCGGCTGCTGCGGCGCTCATTCGCGAAGGCCGCGGTGCTGGAGGTCGAGGGTCGGCCGGGAGGGCGCGTCACGCTGCTCGAGGCGCCGCAGCCGCGCCGGCCGGATCTGTGGATCTTCGGAGCCGGTCACGTCGGCCAAGCCCTAGTGCGACTGCTGGCGGACCTGGCGCTGTTCGAGATTACCTGGATCGACTCGCGCGCCGCGCTGCTGCCCGAGAGCTTACCCGTGGGCGTCATCCCGGAGGTTTGTGCCGCGCCGGCAGAACTGGCGGCCTGCGCGCCGGCGGGGACGCACTTCGTGGTGATGACGCACGATCACGCGCTCGACTATGAGCTGTGTCGCGTGATCCTTGCGCGGGCGGACTCATCCTGGCTCGGTCTCATCGGATCGGCGAGCAAATCAGCACGGTTCAGATCGCGATTGCTGCGCGACGGTTTGGACCGTGAGACCGTGTCGCGACTAATCTGCCCGATCGGCGTACCCGGCATTTCAAGCAAACTGCCCGGCGCCATTGCCATCGCCATCGCAGCGCAGCTGTTGCAGCGCTCGCTCGCCTTGCCCGCGCGCGATGCGAGCAGCGTCGAACGTGCCGAGATGGACTCGGCCGGCTGTGCCGGCGTTTGCGGCCCATGCGTTCGCGCATGAGCGCCTTTACCATCGAATTCCTGGGCTTGCTCGGCCGTTGGGTGCACCTCATCAGCGGCATCGCCTGGATCGGCGCCTCGTTCTACTTCGTCTGGCTCGATGATCACTTGTTGCCCCCGACGGATGAGGCGCTCGTGCGCAAGGGAGTCGGCGGGGAGCTATGGGCCGTGCACGGCGGCGGCTTCTATAACGCACAGAAATATCGACTCGCCCCGCAAGTCCTGCCCCAATCCCTGCATTGGTTCTATTGGGAAGCGTATTCGACGTTCCTGTCCGGCGTTTTCCTGCTGTGCCTGCTGTACTACGGGCAGGCGGAGATCTATCTCATCGATCGCGCCGTGGCCGCGCTGACCAAGCCCGAAGCCATAGCGATCAGCGTGGGTTTCTTCGTCGGCGGTTGGCTGGTATATGACACGCTGTGCCGCAGCGCGCTCGCGCGACGGCCGGCATGGCTCGCCGGCGTCATCGCGATCCTCGCGTGCGCCGCCGCCTACGGGCTGTGCCAACTTTTCAGCGGCCGGGGCGCTTTCATTCAATTCGGCGCCATGCTGGGCTCCATCATGGTCGCGAACGTTTTCTTCGTCATCATTCCCGGGCAGCGCGACATGGTGCGTGCCAAGCGGGAGGGACGTGAGCCGGACGCCCAAGCGGGGCTGCGGGGAAAGCTGCGGTCGGTGCACAACACCTATTTCACCCTGCCCGTGCTCTTCACCATGATCAGCAATCACTATGCCCTGACCTTCGGCGCACGCCACAACTGGCTGGTGCTGATCGCGATCTCTGCGGCAGGGGTATTGATACGCGTGTACTTCGTGGACCGTCATAAGCGCCATCTGCGGGGCGGCAGGACTTCACCCTGGCCGGCGCTGATCGGCGTGCTCGTTCTCGCCGCCACCGCCGTCGGACTGGCGCCCCGCGCGGCACCGTCGGTCGCCGCGCGATCCATGATCGCCGGAGTATCCACAGTCGATGCGGCCGCCTCACCCGCGCAAGAGTTCTCTCTCGTGCGAGGCATCGTCGCCGAGCGTTGCGTGCCTTGTCACGCCGCCATGCCGACCCAGCCGGGATTTTCCGCCGCACCCAACGGCCTGGTGCTCGATACGCCCGAGGCACTCCTCGCGCACGTGACCGTCATCGCACCGCAGGTACAAACGCGAGCCATGCCGATCGGCAATCTCACGGGAATGACCGATTCCGAGCGCACGCGGCTCCTCGATTGGATAGCGCATGGCGCCCCTCACTGAGCCGCACTCGACATGAGCCTGCACGATACCCTGGAACGGCGCAAGCGCGTATCGAACGGCACGCAGGCCGGACGCTCCTCGCGCGTCGCCAAAGACGGCATCGACACGGCGGAAGTTCACGAGCGCATCTGGAGTGCCATCGTGGACCACAGCCTGCCGCCCGAAACCCGCTTGGTGGAAAGCGAGCTCTGCGAGATATTTGGAGTCGGCAGGACCCGTGTACGGCAAGTCCTGCAGCGGCTGGCGCACGAACGGGTCGTGACGCTGATGCGCAATCGCGGCGCCATGGTGTCCAAACCCTCGGTGCGTGAGGCCCGCGAGGTATTCGCTGCGCGGCGGCTGATCGAGGCGAACACCGTCCAGACCTTCATCAAGTCGGCGACGCGCAAGGACGTCAAGCGCCTGCAAGAGCATGTCGCGCGTGAAGAGGAAGCTTGGCGCGGCAATGACCGGCGCGCCATGTTGAAGCTCTCGGGGGAGTTTCATCTTAAGCTGGCCGAGGCCGCGGACAACAGCATCTTGCTCGAGGTGCTGCGCGACCTCGTCTCCCGCTCATCGCTCATCATCGCGGTGTATCAGTCTCCCGGCGCATCACCCTGCCCGCCGGACGCCCACCGCGAGTTGACGGCAACGCTGGAACGGCGCGAGCGCGCGGCAATCAAGCTGATGATTCAGCACCTGGACGATGTATTCGTCGACCTCATCCTCGACGATCGCGCCGGCGGCGGTATCGACCTGAAGACCGTGTTCGGTGTCCGGCAATGATCCGCCATGCGCGTAACTACGCTCGAGATCTGCGGGGCTATGGCCGTAAACCGCCGCATCCGCGCTGGCCCGACGGCGCCCGCATCGCGCTGCAATTCGTCCTCAACCACGAGGAAGGCGCCGAGCGCTGCGTACTGGACGGCGATCCGGCGTCCGAGACGTTCCTTTCGGAGATCGTCGGTGCCACGGCGTTTCCGATGCGGCACATGAGCATGGAGTCGTTATTCGAGTACGGGGCGCGTGCCGGTCTGTGGCGTGTGCTGCGCGCCTTCGAGAGGCGTCGCATGCCGCTGACCGTGTTCGCCGTCGCACGGGCGCTGCAACGGCATCCGGAGGCCGTTGCGGCCTATCGCGAGCTTGGTGCGGAGATCGCGGCACATGGCTTGCGCTGGATCAGTTATCAAGAAATCGACGAGACCACCGAGCGTGCCCATCTGGCGGAGGCCGTGGATATTCTGAAAGAGCTCACCGGCGCTGCGCCGCACGGTTGGTATACGGGACGCGACAGCCCCAACACGCGCCGCCTGGTCGTCGAGCACGGCGGCTTTCTTTACGACTCGGATTCCTACGCCGATGATTTGCCGTACTGGACTCTCGTCGACGCTACGCCTCATCTCGTCGTTCCCTATACGCTGGACACCAACGACATGAGGTTCGCGACCCCGCAGGGATTCAACTCCGGTACCCAGTTTTTCGACTACCTCAAGGATTCGTTCGACACCTTGTACCGCGAAGGTGATCCGGCCGGGCTCGACTCGCCCAAGATGCTCTCGATCGGTTTGCACGCCCGACTCTGCGGCCGGCCGGGCCGCATCGCCGCGCTGGAGCGCTTCCTCGATTATGTGGGCGCACACGAACGCGTGTGGATCTGCCGGCGCGTCGATATCGCCCGGCATTGGATCGCCACCCATCCATTCGAGCCGGCGGCCGGCGGCTCGGCGATCGAGTCCGTCGTGCCGTGATCGCGCTCGAGCGACTCAACTCGATCTCCGCGCAGGACTTCGTCGCTGCGCTCGCCTCGATATTCGAGCATTCCTCCTGGGTTCCCGAGCGCATCGCCCCGTTGCGACCCTTTAATAGCGCCATTGCCCTGCATAAGGCCATGTGCGAGGCGGTGTTACAGGCCGACGACGGGCTGCAACTCGCACTGATTCGGGCGCATCCGGAGCTCGCCGGACGCGCCGCCCTGGCGGGCGATTTGACGTCGGCATCGACCAGCGAGCAGAAAGGTGCGGGCCTGTCGGCCTTGACGCGGCCGCAGTTGGCGCGCCTGCAGTCCCTGAACGCCGATTATGTTGGGCGCTTCGGCTTCCCCTTCGTGCTCGCAGTCAAGGGACATACGCCGGATAGCGTGATCGCGACCCTGGCCGAGCGTGTGTGTCATGACGCTCATGAGGAGCGCACCGTCGCATTACGGGAGATCTGCCGTATCGCACACTTTCGATTGTCCGAGCTGGTGGAGGAGCCTCTGGGCGATGCCATCATCGCCATGGCCGAGGATCTGGGATCTTTGAGTGAGGACAGTGGAGCGCTCACCTGCGCGTACCTCATGCCCGCCCATCGCGCCACGGCCGCGCGCATTCGCGATTTCATGATGGCGGCCGGGCTGACCACCCGCATCGACGCCGTGGGCAACGTGGTGGGCGTACTGGAAGGCGGTCCCAACCCCAAGCGCATCCTCACCGGTTCGCACTACGACACCGTCATCAATGCGGGCAAATACGATGGGCGGCTCGGCATCGTCTTGCCCATTGCCGTGGCAGGCGCGCTGCGCCGTGCCGGCTCGAGACTGCCTTTCGCGCTCGAGATCATCGCGTTTGCCGAAGAAGAGGGCGTGCGGTTCAAATCCACCTTCTTGGGCAGCCGCGCCGTTGCCGGACGCTTCGACCCGCGCGACCTCGACAGTGTCGATGCCGGCGGCACCCGGTTGGCCGACGCCATTCGCGCCGCCGGTCATGATCTCGAGGCCATCCCCGCCATTGCGCGCGACGCCTCGGAGGTCGCGTGTTTCGTCGAGGTTCATATCGAACAAGGGCCCGTACTGCTTGAAGCGGGACTGCCGCTGGGAGTGGTCACCCGCATCGCCGGCAGCGTGCGCAGTGCCGTGACCGTCGAGGGCCTGTCGGGCCATGCGGGGACGGTACCCATGACCCTACGGCGGGACGCCGCCGCCGCTGCCGCCGAAATGGTGCTCGCCGTGGAGCGGCGCTGCCGCGAGCAACCGGACCTCGTCGGCACGGTGGGCAAACTCGACGTGCCGGGCGGCGCCGTCAACGTCATACCCGGCCGTTGCGAATTCAGCATCGACATCCGCTCCGGGAGCGATGCGCTGCGTGACGCCGCGGCAGCGGATATCGGTGCCGCCATCGGCGAAATCGCCGCTCGACGCGGCGTCAAAGTCGAGCAACGCCGCGTCCTTAACGCCGCGAGCGTGCCGTGTGCACCGCCGCTGCAGGATGCATGGGCCGCAAGTATCGAGCGCATCACGGGCCGCCCCGCACTGCGCTTGCCGAGCGGCGCCGGTCACGACGCCATGATGATGGCGAGCCTCACCGACATCGGCATGCTGTTCGTACGTTGCGGCAATGGTGGGATCAGCCATCATCCCGACGAGACGTTGAGCGCGGCGGACGCCGACGTCGCCGCCCGCGTGTTCCGGGACTTTCTCCTGCACTTCAAGGGCCCGACATGACACCGCGAAAGCGGCTGCGCCTCGTGATTTTGAGCCTCGCACTCTATCTCGGCGGCATGCAGTTGAGCGCGGCCGCCGAGCGCTGGTTCGAGGAGGTGAAGGCCACCGCCACGCCCCTGCAGCTCTACCGGTTTCTCTATGCCATGCCCAAAGGGGGAGATCTGCACAACCATCTCGGGGGCGCCGTTCGTTCGGAATGGTTCTGGGATGCCGCGATGGCCGCGGAGCAACGCGGCTACGTCTATTACACGCGGGTGCGCATAATGAACTGCGCACCGTATGGGCATGACGAGTTCGGCAGCTCCAAGGCGCTGCTGCTTTTCAAAGACATTCAGGCAAGCCGGTTCGAGACGCTCGATGGCTGCGGCAAGTCCGAGTTCAAGCGCTTGCGGGATCTCGACGCGCGCGAGAAGCAGGCCTGGCTCGACAGCATGCGTCTCGATCAGAGCTATGAAGGTCGCAACGAGTTCTTCGAGGCCATCTGGGCCCGTATCAATGACCTGCTGCAAAATCCCTATTTGGTTTGCGACGTTCTGGTACGCAGCATGGATGCCTTCGGGCGGGAAGGCGTGGTGTATGTCGAGACTCAACAGAACGTGCAGGGCGCGGTAAAGCCCGACGGCTCACCGTACAGCGTCGAGGAGGTCGTTGCCATCTATCGGCAATGTGTCGCATCGCCGCGAGCCAAGGCCACCGGCGTGGAAGTGCGCTTCCAGAACTCCTTGCTGAGGTTTTTGCCCGACGCCGAGCAGCGGCTGCGCGATCTATACGCGATCACCGATCGTTACCGCGATCTGTATGTCGGCGTCAACATGGTCGGCCGGGAGGATAACGGCAAGGGTTACCCGCTGCGCTTTCTGCCGGTGCTGCGCGAGCTGCGCCGCAAATATCCCGACATCAATCTGTCCATCCACGCCGGTGAGGTGGATGAGCCGAACTACCACATACGCGACACGCTCCTCCTCGGCGCGCAGCGCATCGGCCATGGCGTCAATCTCATCACGGATCCCGAGACCATGGTCCTGATGCGCAACGGCCCCTACATGGTCGAGATCAATCTCATCAGCAACCTCCTGCTCGAGTACGTGAGCGACTATTCCCAGCATCCCTTTCCCGAATACCTGCGCATCGGCATTCCGGTCGCGCTGTCGACCGACGATCGCGGTATGTGGGACTCGAACATGAGCGATGAGTTCTACGTCGCCGTGAAGGAGTTCAACCTGTCGTGGGAGGAGATCGTGAAGCTCGGCCGCAACTCGCTCTATTACTCCTTTCTGGACGCACCCACCAAGGAGCGGCTGCTGGCCGGCTACGACAAGCGCATGACGGCGTTCGCGGAGAGTTTTCAGCGCAAGAGCTGGGACGCTCTCGGCGCTGCTAAGCCCGTGAGCTACGGCTTTTTGTGCAGGCATTATCAGATTTGCCTGGCGCAATGACCCAGGCACCATCGTCCCCACGAGCATTCCTCGGCAACGCGCTGCACACCCCGACGCGCGGCCGGATAGAGTTCCTTCCCGGCGTCCTGATCGAGGTGGACGGTGCGGGGGTTATCCAGGCGATCCGCGGCGGGGATTCGCCGCAGACGGCCGCGGTGGCGGCACGCCATCGCGCGGCGGGAAGCCTCGTGACGCTGGACAAAAACGAGTACTTGCTCCCCGGTCTCGTCGATCTGCATGTCCACGCGCCCCAATGGCCGCAGCTCGGATTGGCGCTCGACCTTCCTCTCGAGGAATGGCTGCAGGCTTACACGTTCCCCCTCGAGGCACGCTATCGGGACCTCGAGTACGCGCGAAGCATGTACGAATCCCTGGTCGACGGATTGCTGGCGAACGGCACGACGACGGCCATGTACTTTGGAACCATTCATCTCGCGGCTACGCAGGCGCTCGCGGATATCTGCCTTGCAAGGTTTCAGCGCGCGCTCATCGGACGGGTGGCGATGGATGATCCCGCTCAATGTCCCGCCTTCTATCGGGACCCCTCCGCCGCCGGCGCCGAAGCCGAGACGCGCGCCTTCATCGGCTATGTTCGATCGATGGTGGGCAACGAGAGCGGGTTGATCCTGCCGGTGATCACCCCACGCTTCATCCCCTCCTGTACGGACGAGTTACTTTGGGGGCTGGGCCGACTCGCGCGCGAGACGGGCTGCCACGTGCAAACGCACTGTTCGGAGAGTGACTGGGCTCACGAGTTCGTACTGGCCCGCTATGGAGTCACCGATACGACCGCGCTCGGCCGCTTCGGATTATTGACGAGGCGTACCGTCCTTGCGCACGGCAACTTCATCGACGGCCCCGATGTGACGACGATTCTCGAGGCGAGCGCGGGAATCGCACATTGTCCCCTGTCGAACATCTATTTCTCCGATGCCGTGTTTCCACTGCGCCGCATGCTGGAGCAGGGCGTGCACGTGGGACTCGGCACCGACATCGCCGGCGGCGCCAGTCCCTCGATTCTGGAGAACGTCCGTCACGCCGTGATCGCCTCCCGCAGCCTCGAATCGGGCGTTGATCCGCGGCTCCCGCGCGCATCGCGACGCTCGCCCGGCTCGCGCATCGATGCAGCCACGGCGTTCTGGCTGGCGACTGCAGGCGGGGGCATTGCGCTCGACCTACCGGTCGGACTGTTCCGCGAGGGATATCAGTTCGATGCCATCGTGCTCGACGGCCAAGCGCCCGACAGCAATTTGCATCTCGACGAAAACGCCGCGCCCGAGGACCTGTTGCAAAAGATCGTCTACCATGCGACGCGCGCGGACATCAGAGAGGTCTGGGTGGCGAACCGTCGCGTGCACGCGCGATACCGTTGACTACGGCAAACGCCTCGATGGCTTCCAGCCAGCGGCGCTTGTCGGCGGGCGCGAGAAAGGAGCCTTCGATGGAGTTTCCGGCGAGGAGCACCAGCTGCTCCCGCGTCAGCGCCAGCGCTGCCTGTACCGCGAGGTAATTCTCCAGCAAATAGCCGCCGAAATACGCGGGATCGTCGGAGTTCACCGTGACGCACAGGCCGCGCTTCAACAGACGCTTCAGATTGTGCGATTCGATCCTGTCGAACACGTGCAACTTGACGTTCGACAGCGGACACATCGTCAGGGGCACGCGCTCGCGGGCGAGGCGCTCCATCAACCTCTCGTCCTCCTCGCAGCGCACGCCATGATCGATCCGGCTTACTTTGAGAATATCCAGCGCTTCGCGAATGTAGGACGGGGGACCTTCCTCGCCTGCGTGCGCGACGGCCGGCAAGCCCGCGGCTCGCGCGCGCGCGAAGACCTCGCGGAATTTCGCCGGGGGGTGACCGGATTCGGAGGAATCCAGGCCGACCGCGTCGATTGCGTTGCGGTGAGCCAGAACCTGCTCGAGCGTGCTCATCGCGTCGGAGGCGCTCAAGTGACGCAGAAAGCACGGAATCAACCGATACGTCATTCCCCACCCTCGTTCGGCCTCGAGCAATGCGCGGCGCATGCCGGTGAGCACGGTGTCGAAGGCGACGCCGCGCGCGGCGTGAGTCTGCGGGTCGAAGAATATCTCGGCGTGCACCACACCCTGCGCCCGGGCCCTGCCGAGATATGCACGCGTCAACAGGTAAAAGTCATCCTCGTCCCGCAAGACATCGGCCGCGGCGTAATAGATGTCGAGAAAGGACTGCAGATTGGTGAACTGATACGCATGCTTGAGATCGTCGACAGTCGCATGGGGCAACCGGACTCCATGCTTGGCAGCCAATTGGAAGGCCAACTCAGGTTCGAGCGTTCCCTCGATATGCACGTGGAGCTCGGCCTTCGGCAGTCCCCGGATTAACTCTGTCATTGCCGTTTTCGTGGAGGGACTGGGCCGCACGTGACTCCCGGGAAATAAGGTTCGCTGCGGTTAGACATTAGCACGGGGCGATCTTCGACCCGGCAGACGTTTGCCTGAAGATTAATCCGTTGACACCATTTCCGGCGACTGACATATTTCTCAGTCTATCGAGCCCATGTCGCCAACTCCGCATCCATAGCTGAAAACATGAGCTCAATCCGCATCACCGCCGGCAACTATCGGTTCGTTGCCCTCCCCAATGCAGCGGCGCCGCGCACCGTCGCCGCGTTCACCGCGCTGCTGCCGTATCGGCAGAAAATCATCCATGTGCGCTGGAGCGGTGAGGCCTGCTGGATCCCGCTCGGCGACTTTGACCTTAAAACCGGCTTCGAGAATCACACGAGCCATCCGTCGGCGGGCGATGTCTTGTTCTATCCGGGAGGCTTCAGCGAGACCGAGATTTTGATTGCTTACGGCAGCTGCTGTTTCTCGAGCAAGGTGGGGCAGCTGGCCGGCAACCATTTCCTCACCATCGTGGAGGGCCAGGAGAATCTGCGGCCGCTCGGCGTCGAGGTGCTCTGGGGAGGAGCGAAAGATATCCTGTTCGAGCAGATCTAGCCGCCTGCGAGCTAGCCGCCGGAGAGCTAGCCGCCCGCGAGCAACCCCTCTCGCTCGATGAACTCGATTACCGCCGGGAGACCCTGTCCGGATTTCAAGTTCGTGAACACGAACGGCCGATCGCCCCGCATCTTTCTCGCGTCCTTATCCATCACCTCGAGCGATGCGCCGACCATCGGCGCAAGATCGATCTTGTTGATGATCAATAGGTCGGATTTGGTGATGCCCGGGCCGCCCTTGCGCGGGATCTTATCGCCCGCCGCCACGTCGATCACGTAGAGCGTCAGATCCGAAAGCTCGGGACTGAATGTCGCGGCCAGATTATCGCCACCGCTCTCGACGAATATCAGATCCAGCGCCGGAAAGCGCAGCGATAGACGCGAAACCGCCTCGAGATTTATGGACGCGTCTTCGCGAATGGCGGTGTGCGGACACCCGCCGGTTTCTACACCGAGGATTCGATCGGCCGGCAAGGCTTCGTTTCGCACCAAAAACTGCGCGTCCTCCTCGGTGTAGATATCGTTGGTGACCACGGCGATTTCATGCCGATCGCGCATCGCGCGGCACAACGCCAGCGTCAGGGCGGTCTTGCCGGAGCCCACCGGGCCGCCTATGCCGACTCTCAACGGAGGAATTTTCTGCCTCATGTCACGACCGGAAAAGCCTCGAATATTGCGTCTCGTGTCGCGAGGAGAAAATCGCGAGGCCCGGACTGAAATTAGAGTAACCCGCGCTCGATAGATCGCCGATGCCGTCCGTGACCTGGGCGATCGTGGACCCCAGCGCGAGCAAGACGCGTTGCCCCGCGGATTGACCCAGCGGCACCGCTTTCATCGCAACCAGTACCTGGTTCTCGGCCCACGTCCACAGATAGCCCATGGCGGACTCCCGCGGTCGGATGTCCCATGCCGTGGTCGCCGCGCTCCACACGCACGGCAAACTGGGTTCCGCGGTCGAGCGCAGCGCATCGAGGATGTCCGTCGGGAGATCCGGCAGGACACAGAGCAGCTCGCGCAGGGAGAAACCCATCTGCACGGCCGCCGCGCGAAGCTCGGCGGACTCTCGGGCCGAAAGATATTCGTCGTTCAATGCCCTTACTGCCGCCGGGTCGCTCCCCGCCCAGGCCACCCCCATGGACAGCATGCAAGGAATCTCGAACGACTTCATCGAGAACTCGAGAATATCCGCGATCCAACGCAGCAGCGAGTTCTCGTCCCTCACGGCTTCGTGCTCGATGGCCGACTCCAATCCTTGAGAATGGCTGTAGCCGCCGATGGGCAGAGCCTGACTGCAGAGCTGCAGCAGCCGCGCGAGCGCAATGAGCCTCATCGCAAGGGAAACTCGTGAATCTTGGGCTGGATCAACGGCAATTGACTGCCGTGGGCGTGGTGGTGGCCGTACGCTCCGCCTTCCGGCTCGAAGGGTGCGCGCACGGCGGTGACTTGCAGTCCCAGTCCCTTCACCATCTCCTCGAGGACGTGATCGTTGAGGAAGCGCAGCCGGGCCGCCATGACCTCGACGGCCACGTGGCGATTGCCGAGATGAAATGCCGCCCTCGCGATCGCCACGGGATCCTCGCTGGAGGCCTCGAGAAGCGACTCTTCGGCCGCAATGATCAGGACCTCGCGTCCATCCTGAGTTCGCACCCGATCCCCGCCGCGCAACAACCGGCCGCGCTCCACGACCAGCGCCGCTTGCTCGCCGCTGTCGAGCCGGAGCAGCAGACGGCTCTTGCTGCGCGCATCGAAGCTCAAGTGAACGCTATCGGCGGTCATCGGCGCTAGAAGAGGAAGTAGCGTTGCGTCATCGGCAAGCTCGTTGCCGGCTCGCAAGTCAAGAGCTCGCCATCCGCACGTACCTCATAGGTCTCGCTGTCGACCTCGATGTGCGGTTGCGCGGCGTTGTGGATCATGTCGGACTTTCTCAAGGCGCGTGTCGCCCGCACGGCCTCCACCCGCTTGCGCAGGCCGAGCGCCTTCAACTCCGAGCTCTCGAGAGCGGCGCTCGACACGAACGTAAGCGATTTCTCGAGCGCCCCGCCGTACGCTCCGAACATGGGCCGGTAGTGCGAGGGCTGAGGCGTTGGAATGGAGGCATTGGGGTCGCCCATGGGCGCCATGGCAATCATGCCGCTCTTGATGACGAGACTCGGTTTGACCCCGAAGAACGCGGGCTTCCAGAGCACGAGGTCCGCGAGCTTCCCCACCTCCACGGAGCCGACCAGATGGGCAACGCCGTGCGTGATCGCCGGATTGATGGTGTATTTGGCGATGTATCGCTTGATGCGTGAGTTGTCGTTGCCGGACGAGTCACCGCTCAAGCTGCCGCGTTGCTCGCGCATTTTGTGCGCGGTTTGCCAGGTGCGAATGATCACCTCTCCCACGCGGCCCATGGCCTGGGAGTCCGAGGACATCATCGAAAAGGCGCCGATGTCGTGCAGGATGTCCTCGGCGGCGATCGTCTCGCGGCGGATGCGGGACTCGGCGAACGCGATATCCTCGGCAATCGCCGGGTCCAGATGATGACACACCATGAGCATGTCCAGATGCTCGTCGATGGTATTGATGGTGTAGGGACGCGTGGGGTTGGTCGAGCTCGGCAGCACGTTGCCGTACGATGCGGCCTTGATGATGTCGGGAGCGTGGCCGCCGCCCGCCCCCTCGGTGTGAAACGTGTGAATCGTGCGCCCGGCAATTGCCGCCAGTGTGGCCTCGAGGTAGCCGGACTCATTCAGCGTATCGGTATGAATTGCGACTTGCACGTCCATCTCATCGGCAACTCGAAGACAGTTATCGATGGCTGCCGGAGTCGTGCCCCAGTCCTCGTGAAGCTTGAGGCCCACGGCGCCGGCCCGAATCTGCTCGCGGGCCGGCTCCGGCACGCTCACGTTCCCCTTGCCGAGGAATCCCAGGTTCATCGGAAAGGCCTCTGCCGCGAGCAGCATGCTCCGAATGTGCCACGGGCCGGGTGTACAGGTGGTCGCACTCGTCCCGGCAGCCGGACCGGTGCCGCCGCCGATCATCGTCGTCACCCCGGAGGTCAACGCTTCCTCGATTTGCTGCGGACATATGAAATGGATGTGCGTATCGATGCCGCCCGCGGTCAAAATCATTCCCTCACCGGCGATGATCTCGGTCGCTGCGCCGATGGGGATGGTCACTTGCGGCTGAATGTCCGGATTTCCAGCCTTGCCGATCCCCCAGATGGCACCGCTCTTGAGACCCACATCGCCCTTGCAGATACCCCAATGGTCGACGATGAGGGCATTGGTGATGACGGTATCGGCAACGGCGTCGCTCGTTCCCTGTCCCTGACCCATACCATCCCGGATGACTTTGCCGCCGCCGAACTTCACCTCCTCCCCGTAGACCGTGAAATCCTTTTCCACCTCGATGAACAGCGCAGTATCGGCGAGACGCACCCGATCGCCCACGGTCGGGCCGAACATCTCGGCGTACGCCTGACGGGACATCTTCGAGGCCATCTAAAGTTCCCCCATTACTTTGCCTTGAAAGCCGACGACACGGCGGAGCCCCTGGTAGCGAACCAGCCGCACGGTACGCCCTTGACCCGGCTCGAAGCGCACCGCCGTTCCGGCGGCGATATCCAATCGATAACCCCGGGTCGACTCCCGATCGAATCGCAGGCTCGAGTTCGTTTCAAAGAAATGGTAGTGCGAGCCGATCTGAATGGGCCGGTCGCCGGTGTTCTCGACGTGCACCTCGAGCGTAGCTCGATCGGTGTTGATCTCGATATCTCCGGGTGTCACGAGCAATTCGCCTGGAATCATCGAGCCTGCCTCAGACGATGGGTTGGTGCACGGTGACGAGCTTGGTTCCGTCGGGGAACGTCGCCTCGACTTGAATCTCGGGGATCATCTCCGCGATGCCTTCCATGACCTCCGCGCGCGTGATGATGGTGCTGCCGTAGCTCATGAGCTCCGCAACGGTCTTGCCGTCGCGCGCACCCTCGAGGATCGCGCTGGTGATCAAGGCGACGGCCTCCGGATAGTTGAGCTTCAAGCCGCGCGCGCGACGACGCTCGGCGAGCAATGCGGCGGTGAAGATGAGCAGTTTGTCTTTTTCGCGCGGCGTCAATTCCATGCATCACTCGAGGATCAGCAAGCCCAAAGTCGCGGGGCAACTGCCGGCTGACTTAGCAACGCCGGACGTAGCACCGTCCACACGGAGGTGAACCAACTAAAAGCCTCCTGCGATGAGTGGCCCAGATAGCGTGCCAGCAAGACGCTCGGCAGGGTGGTCACTCCGACGCGCGACTCGTCGCCGCTCGGTCTCGTGCTACGGCAAGCGGCCAGTAGTTCGGCACTTACGGCGCAACCTGCCGCGATGAAAGTACCGCTCACGCTGAATCCGCCGAGCCCCACGGGCGATGACTCAAAACCGCTGCCGGCCAGGACATTCGCGCGCTCGCACCAGATCGGGCGTCCGGCTCGCCGAATACGGGTGCGCAGGCGCAGGCTCCCGGTGTGCCACCCTTCCCCCGATGCTCGCCGGCCGAAGCACAAGATCTCCCAGCCGAAAAACTGCGCGGTGGGGGCCAACTCCACATCGAGCTCCATCCGAGCCTTCGAGCCATCAAATAGAATGCTCTCTCGGGGCAGCCATTCCAGACCGGCCCCCGCCTCAAGCGAGAAATGCAACTGCTGATGCGCCTCGGCTCGTGGACAGCGGTACCACTTCGATGCGCCACAAGTGGTCAAACAGACCCTGGAATCCGAGTCCAATCGGGCAGCGATGGCGAGTGCATCCCCGCCTGCAACTCCCCCCGGCGGGTGCAGCACGGTGACATGACAAATCCCGGGACCGTCTGGGTAGAGCGCTTTCTGAACCTGGAGAGGTCCTCGATGCGATTTGGCTGCCAGCAGCGTTCGATCGTTGCGGCGGGCAAAGGACAGATCGAGATTGGCTGGCCAGTGCGCGTCCGCCGCCCCAATTTGGGGCGCTGGCGACCTCAATTTTCTCGGTGCATCCGGGATCGAGGGGTACAAGGAATCGCACCCATGCATTTCGTTCGTAAGAAGCCGAGTATGCCAGCGTTCCGCAAGTGCCGCTGCGAAATCACCTCCCCGAGCGCGCCTCGCGGCGCGTTAGAATTCGGCCATGGGGATGGTGCCATCGTGATTCGCATGATGAGCGCGGCGAGCGCATCACGAGCTGAGCAGGCTCGGCGGTTGATCTGCTTGACTGACTTGACCAGCCTGAATGACTCGGATGATGCGGCCTCGGTGCGCGCGCTGTCGGTACTCGCCTGCACGGCGCCGGTAAAACCCGCTGCCGTTTGCATCTGGCCCCGGTGGATTCCCGTGGCGCTGGCGGCACTGCAAGACACCGGCATCCCGGTATGCGCTGTCGCGAATTTCCCGGGCGGCGCGGCGGCACCAGACATCGCTGCGGCGGAGACGGCGGCAGCCGTCGCCGCGGGCGCAACCGAGGTGGATGTGGTCTTTCCTTACCGTGCGATGCTTGCGGGGGATTCGCGCGTGGGGTTGGCCGTGGTGCGCGGCTGCCGCGAGGCATGCGGGGAGCATGCACTGTTAAAGGTCATTCTGGAGACCGGTCAACTCGAGAGCCCGGACAACATGCGTCGTGCCGCTGAAATCGCGATCGAGGGCGGTGCACACTTTCTCAAGACTTCCACGGGCAAGACCCAACCTGCGGCAACACCCGAGGCTGCGGATATTCTGCTCGAGGTGATTGCGGCGGCAGCCCGACGCGGCCGGTCCATCGGCTTCAAGGCCGCCGGCGGCATCCGCACGATCGATGACGCCTGGGTCTATCTCACGCTCTTCGAGCGGCGATTCGGCGAGGGGAGCGCCTCGGCGCGTAGTTTCCGCATAGGCGCATCGGGATTGTTCAGGGAATTGATGACCGCGGCCGGCGCTTGAGCCTGCGCTCGCCTGGGGGGAATCTCGTGCCGAAATCACCTCGCATTGCCGTGATCGGGAGCGCCAACACGGACCTCACGACGTTTACGGATGTCTTCCCGCGCCCGGGCGAGACTTTGTTCGGTAAGAACTTTGAGTTGGGTTTCGGCGGAAAGGGAGCGAATCAAGCGGTGGCATCGCGTCTTTGTGGCGCACAGGTGTTGATGGTGGCCAAGGTCGGCGGCGACTTGTTCGGGCAGGCGACGATCGACAATTTCAAGTCGTTCGGCATCGACACGACGCATGTGCAGATCGTCGCTGACGCTCCGACGGGGGTGGCACCGATCTTCGTGGAGCCCAACGGGCAGAATCGAATCATCGTGGTCAAAGGTGCCAACGAGCGGCTGACCCCGGCAGATGTCGATGCGGCTGCGGCGGATCTACGCGACGTCGATGTGATCATATTGCAATTCGAGATTCCGCTTGCAACGGTCTATCACAGCATCCGCTTTGCGCGTGCCCACAATATCCGCTGCATCGTCAATCCGGCGCCCGCGGTCGCCGCGGAGCTTTCGGCGCTGACCGGCGCGGACCTCTTCATCCCGAACGAGAGCGAAGCCGAGCTGATTACCGGACTGCCCGTGGGGTCCGCAGCAGAAGCCGCCGCCTGCGCCGCCGCCCTGCTCGGGAGCGGCTTTCGGCACGTGGTGCTCACTTTGGGTGCGCGCGGCTCACTACTGGCCGATGCCGCCGGGCTCACTCACGTGCCTGCCTTTCCGGTCACGTCCATCGATACGTCGGGCGCGGGGGATGCGTTCATCGGCAGCCTCGCCGTGTTTCTTGCCGAAGGCATCCCGGAGCAGGAAGCGCTGTCACGCGCGAATCTCTACGCCGCCTTGTCGACGACCCGAGTCGGCACGCAGAAATCTTTCCCGCGGCGGGCCGACTTCCAGACCGAGTGGGACCGGCGCAAAAGCGGGCAGCCGCGATCGACCAAACTCGCGTAGCGAAAGGATTCAACAATGTTCGTTGTGCATAGTTATCCGTTGGCCGTGGTGTGTTGTGTACTCACCATGTTGTGTTGGGGGTCGTGGGCAACCACCCGCAAGCTCGCGCGTCCCGATTGGCGCTTTGAGCTGTTCTACTGGGACTACACGCTCGGCGTTCTGCTGATCACGCTGGCATTCGGGCTCACGCTGGGCAGCGGCGGCACCGAAGGTCGTGCTTTTATTCTCGACCTGTCGCAAGCCTCGACCGCCTCCCTCGTAGCGGCGCTGCTGGGCGGCGCAATTTTCAATCTCGGGAACATTCTGCTGGTCGCCGCGATCGAGATTGCGGGCATGGCGGTCGCATTTCCGGTGGGGATCGGACTCGCGCTGATCATCGGCGTGATCATGAACTACCTCGCCGCGCCGATCGGCAACGTGGCCCTCCTCTCCGCAGGCGTTTTCCTTGTCATTCTGGCGATTATTTTGGATGCCCTGGCCTATCGACGATTGGCAGGCGGGTCGTCCGGCACCAGCGCCAAAGGCTTGATTCTATCGGTGGCGTGCGGTGTGTTCATGGGAGTCTTCTATCGCTTCGTGGCGGCGGCAATGTATGCCGATCCGGCTCATGCAGCCAGCGGCAAGATGGGGTCTTATGCGGCGACTTTCGTAGTTGCTTTGGGCATCGTGCTCTCGAGCTTCGTCTGGAATGTCCTCGCGATGAAAAGGCCCCTGATCGGTGACCCCGTCGGCTTTCGCGACTACCTTGCAGGGAACCTCCGGACGCACATGATCGGCGTATTCGGCGGCCTGATCTGGGGAGCCGGTACGTCCTTCAACCTCATCGCCGCGGGGCGTGCCGGCTTTGCCATTTCCTACGGGCTCGGCCAGGGCGCCACGATGATCGCCGCATTTTGGGGCGTATTCGTCTGGAAGGAATTTCGCACGGCCCCGCCCGGCACCTCGAGGTTGCTCGCGGCCATGTTCGGCAGCTTTCTGCTCGGACTCGCGCTCATTGTCCTCGCGCGCACGATGTGATCAGCAAAGTCCGGCGGCCCGAACAGCAGCCATTACCCTCGTCATATGGTCGATATGTTGATCGATGCCCGTGAACTTTTGGCCCATCGTCACGACGGACGCGTGGGTGCCGCCGATATCACGCCAGCGCGACGCCGTGTCGACGACGTCCTGGGGGCTCTTGGCCTTGAGCATATTACAGTGCAAGCCGAATCCCTCCGCGGGCCGAGCCGCGTCCTTTAAGTACCCGCGCAATTTCGTTGCCTGCTCAAAAGCGTCGGCGGCGCCATCGGCGAAGATGAACCCGTCTGCGAGAGCCGCGGCGCGCTTCAGCGCCACGTCCGCGAATCCACTCAGCCAAATTGGTATCGAGCGCCGCGGCCGTGGGTTCAAGGCCGCCCGATCGACCCGGTCGTACGTACCCTCGAAATTCACCAAGGGCTCTGACCAGAGGCGTCGCAGCAGCTCGATCTGCTCGGCGACCCGTTTACCACGAACGTGAAAGTCTTGACCCAGGGACTCATACTCGACGTAGTTCCACCCGATACCGATGCCCAACCGAAAGCGCTCGCCTGAGAGCAGATCGAGATCAGCCGCCTGGCGCGCAACGAGCACGGTCTGGCGCTGAGGCAGAATGAGGATGCCCGTCACCAGCTCGAGCCGTCGGGTAATGCCGGCAAGATAGGCAAACATGACGAACGGGTCATGAAACGGGTCCTTCTCGGTGTAAGGGCCGGTGAGCTTCGGCGAACGGTCGTGGGTTGCGCCGAGTACATGGTCGTACGTCAATAGATGGTCATACCCCAGCTCTTCTGTCGCCAACCCTATGCGGCGCACGGCTACCGGATCACCCTTCAGCTCAGTCTGCGGATAGATAACGCCAATCTTCATGATGACTTCCTTCGGTTGCCGTCATCCGGACTCAGTTCGCTCTGTGTTGCATTAGCGCGGCGCGCCGGCAGTCATCCAGCCGTGCGTCGGAACGCAGGCACGCGGCGAGCTGTTCGTGGTAAGTCGCCGCCTGCTCGCGCGTTTTTGAGCGCTTTTCCGTCATTGCCCCGAGGGAGGGAACGAGCAGGGCCCCGCCGGCCAGCACGAATAAAATGCCCAGACTTCGCAGGCCAAACGTTTTGATGACTTCGATGCTCATGATCGCAGCAATTCCCGAGCGAGAATGCTACATCGGTATGGCAGTCGGGGGTATGTCGAAACTTGTAAATAAATGCCCTCCCGGGGCATCAGAATTTCAATCGAGCTTCGGCCATGACGCTGCGATAGATTCCCTCGCCTCCCTGCGAGCTCGGATACTCATAATGATGAGCGTGCAGCAAATTGAGTCCATTGATGGCGAGCTCGAGCGACTCGTTTGCCCGCCAGCCGACGCGGCCATTCACTTCGTAATAATGGGGAAAAGCCGCATCGGGAAGCGCACCGACATAGCGCAGCGTCGCCTCCAGCTCGACGTCATGGCTCAAGTCCATGGAGGACGCCAGATCGGCATGCGAGCTCGGATCATCGCCGGCTTCGGTGGTGCCCAGAAGGCCGGCCGATCCGGGTTTGAACCGCAGCTGCTCGTGCAGGGCGGTGAAGCCCGGTGACAACCGCCACCACGGAGTCACCTGCCAGTTGGCCCAGCCTTCGACTCCATAGGTGTCGCCGCGCATGAGATTGCCCCAGTACAACGGGAAGAAAGTCGCGGGGGAGGCAGTCTCGATGGTGCGCAGATTATCGTAGTCGTTGCAAAAAGCGGTGAGCGAGAACGACAGCTTGCCCGCGGCCGTGATCCGCGCTCCGGTCTCATAGGCCTTCACTTGCTCGGGGCGAAAATCCCGGTTGCCTGCGAGGCCAATGCTGCCGTTACCGAGTTTTTCGATCACGTCATCGTCGAACGGAGTCGGTGAGCGTATCGCTTTCGAGGCGGCTGCCCAGACTGACAGGCGATCGCCGACGGCCCAGTTCGCGCTCACGTCGGGTAGGGGTGTCCAACCCCAGTACGGGTCATCCTCCATCTTGAAGCCGGCCGTGAGATCGAAGGCTCGGCCGAGGGTTATCGTATCCTGGATGAATACATCCCCGATGGTGAGATTGCGGCTCGGCGGCCCGAACAGCAGGTTTCCGACGCTGCTGATCGAGTAACTATTGACCCGCTCGCCCGCGCCCCAAACGACTCGCTGATGCGCCCACGCCTCGATGGACTGCTGAATTTCGAGATCGTAGGTATGCAGCACGAAGCCGCCACCACCGGCCGCCGCGAAGCGCTCGGTCTGGTCGAGGTAAGCTTGAGCCTGCAACTCCGTGCGCTCGGTGCGATGCTGATAGCGAGTGAGCACATCGGCACCGACGATGGATCCGTCGGTTTCCATGGGCTCCTGCTCGGTGCCGCGATAGATATCTCCCTCGACCATTACAGAATCCGTGTCGGTCGACCAATCGCTGCGAAAGCCGCCCTGTCCTTTGTGCCAGCCATCGTGCGCCGATCCCACCGGCGGCGGCGCCCACTCGGCATCGCGATGATATTCGGCGCCGTAGACGCGGTAGGCCAACTCGCCAGTCACCCGACCGCCGTAGCGCATGCTCAAATCTTGATCTTGATTTCCGGCGGCAGCGTCCACGAACGTCCCTTGCGTGAGGTAGGAGGCCCGGGTGATGACGTTGATGACACCGTTCATCGCATTGGCACCCCACAACGTGGCGCCGGGACCGCTGATGATCTCGATCCGGTCGACGTCCTCGAGCAGCACATCCTGTGCATCGCTATAGATGCCCGAGTACAGCGGCGTGTAGACGCTGCGCCCGTCGATCAGCATCAGCAGCTTGTTGGAGAAGTTCTGCGCCGTCGGATTGCCGCCGAAGCCGCGAGCGGAGATCACGTAGTTGCTGGCGCTGGTCTGAGTGATGAGGAGGTTCGGAGCCAAACGCAGCGCATCCATCAGACGTGTCGCGCCCGAGCGGACGATCTGCTCGTGCGTGATGACATAGATGGTGGCCGCAGCCCGCTTCAATTCCTCGGGCGCCTTGGACACTGAGGTGACCTCGACGTTGGCGAGATCTTGCAGGGATAATCGCGTCAAATCCTCGTCGCGGCCGGCCGGCGATTCATCGAGAGTCCACGCCGCCTTTGCGTACAAGCCCGCCCACAGTCCGACACATCCCGTCAGGATCGTCATCCACCGAGCGGGCGCCGTGCAGCGTGGCTGACTCAATCCCATGATTCGTTCATTGTTCAAAAACTCCCCGCTTGGGGACGCGTCGATGGCTTTCGTGCGCGACGCGACGCCCCGCGTGGAAGTCTATAAGAATCTTGGGCGGTGCATGCGAATCAGGCGAATGACGCTCATTCGCATCTTGTAATTTCTACATGCCGCTCACTCGCTCGGCACGAAAATCCACAGGAGGATGTAAGCAAGCAAGCCGGCTCCGGCGAAAATGAACAGGACGGCGAACAGCAGTCGCCACACCCATGACTCCACACCGGTCGCTCGAGCCAGCCCTCCGCACACGCCGCCGAGGACCCGATCGGTTCGGCTGCGCCGGAAAGCATTGACGGCCGACACGGCGGGCTCTTCGGGCCGCGCGCGCCCCGTATTGAGGAGCCGCTCCTTCGCGCGCGTGAATTCCTCCTCAGTCAGTGTGCCGCTTGCGCGAAGCTCTCCAAGCTTGGCCAGTTCGTCACTCAGCGTCATGGGTGCCTCCTGGGCGCTATTCGTAGCGCCGACTCCCCAAGAACACACGGCGGCGCCCAAAGTTGCAAGTGAGCTATGATGGGACGTGACCAGCACGCCAGATCGCGGCACGACAGGGATTGCCAACGATCCCTCCGCCGAGATCGCGCGCCGCCGATTTCTGCTCAGCATATTCGTCGTATCCGGCTTCACCGGGCTGATTTACGAGTCGATCTGGTCGCACTACCTCAAGCTTTTTCTGGGGCATGCGGCCTATGCGCAATCGCTGGTGCTCGCCATTTTCATGGGCGGCATGGCGGTCGGCTCGTGGGTAGTCGCGCATTACTCCGTCCGGATCAGGCGGCTGTTGCTGGCCTACGCCTTGGTCGAGGGACTCATCGGCGTGCTCGGCCTCGTGTTTCATCCCGTGTTTATCGCGGCCTCGGATTTCTCATTCGCCGCGGCGATACCCGCGCTGCCATCGGCCGGCTGGATTCAGGCCTACAAATGGTCCCTGGCGGCCGCGCTGATCCTCCCACAGTCGGTGCTGCTCGGTATGACGTTCCCGCTGATCAGCGGGAGCATCATCCGCCGCTGGCCTGATCGACCCGGCGAGACCCTGGCTGCCCTGTACTTCACCAACAGCCTCGGCGCGGCGGTCGGCGTCCTCGTCAGCGGTTTCGTGCTGATCGACGCAGTCGGCCTGCCGGGCACGATCCGCGTCGCCGGAATTCTCAATGTGGCCCTCTCGCTTTTGATCTGCGCGCTGGTGCGCGGGGAGCCGGAGCCCGGCGCCCGCCCGGTCGAGGCGGTGGTGCGCCCCAGCCGCGACCCTTGGGCCCGCTGGCTCACACTCGCGGCCTGCCTCACGGGCGCGGCCTCGTTCATGTACGAGCTCGGTTGGATCCGGATGCTGAGCTTGGTGCTCGGCAGCTCGACCCACTCGTTCGAACTCATGCTGAGCGCTTTCATCCTCGGCCTTGCCCTGGGTGGACTCTACGTGCGGCGGCAGATCGAGCGCATCCGGGATCCGTCGGCTTATCTTGCCGGCATCATGGTGCTCATGGGTGCCTTCGCCGCACTCACCTTGCCGGCATACGGCCTCACGTTCGATTTCATGGCCTGGTTCCTCCACAGCTTTGCGCGCACCGCGGGCAGCTATGTGGGATTCAACGTGATCAGCCAGTTGATCGCAGCGCTCATCATGATCCCGGCAAGCTTCTGTGCGGGGATGACGCTGCCGTTGCTCACGCGCGAGCTCATGCGTCGCGGCGCCGGCGAGCGCGCCATCGGCTTCATCTACTCGGCCAACACGTTCGGCGCCATCGTAGGCGTTGTGCTCACGATCCATGTGCTCATGCCGCGCATCGGAATCAAGGGAGTCATTCTCACCGGGGCCGCGATTCATATGGCGTTGGGATTCTCTCGATTTCTCAGCCCGCCGTTCCCCAAACCCGCCGTGAGGATGGCAATGGCAGTCGGTCTCGTGGTCTTCGCGCTGGTGCTGTTCGCCGTCCATCTCGATCCGCTGCGCATGACCTCCGGGGTGTATCGCACGGGTTCGGCGACGTTGACCGAAGGAGCAGTCGTCACGTACCTGCGGGACGGCAAGACCGCAACCATCAGCCTGGTCGAGAAGGACGGATTGGTGACGATCGCCACCAACGGCAAGCCCGACGCGGCCATACAAATGGGACCCGGAGAAGCCTCGGTCGACGAAAGCACCATGGTGCTCGCCGCCGCCATCCCGCTTAGCATGCAGCCGCACCCACGGCGCATCGCCAACATCGGGTTCGGCTCGGGACTGACCACGCACACCCTGCTCGCCAGCGGGCTCGTCGACCGCCTCGACTCGATCGAGATCGAGCCCTTCATGGTGGAGGCTGCGCGCCGGGGCTTCGGCCCGCGAATCAAAAACGTCTTCGAGGATCCGCGCAGTCATGTCGTGTACGAGGACGCCAAGACGTTTTTCGCGACCGCGCGGGAGCCCTATGATCTCATCGTATCCGAGCCCTCCAACCCCTGGGTGAGCGGGGTCTCCACCCTGTTCTCGGACGAATTCTACGATCGGATCACACATTACCTGCGACCGGACGGATACTTCGCCCAGTGGGTGCAGGTATACGAGACGAACATCGGCGTCTTGGCCTCGATCATCAAGGCGCTAGCCCCGCACTTCGGCGCCTACACGCTCTACAACGTCGACGATCTCGACGTATTGATCGTCGCGACCCGCGGCACCGCGCTGGGTACCCCGGATGATGAGCTACTTCGCGCCCCGCTGCTGCGCGCGGAGCTCGAGCGAGTCGGCATCCGCTCCGAGGCTGACTTTCAGGCGCGCAAGCTCGGGGATAATCGCACGCTCGGGCCTGTGTTCGAGTCCCTTCCGGTCCCCGCCAATTCCGATTTCTATCCCTTTGTCGATTTGCACGCACCGCGCTCTCGCTATCTCAACGAGAACGCGATGGAGCTGCCCGCGCTCACGCTGTTGCCCATCCCGTTCCTCGAGCTCATCGACGAGTCCAAGCCGCGTGCCGCCACCCTCGATCCCTCGCTGAGCAGCGTGGTGGTACGGGATCGTTTCGTCCTGCGAGCACTCGATATTCGCCGGGCGCTGGCGAGCGGCAGCCTCGACAATCTGGATCCCATCACCGCGAGATATCTGTGGCTGGTCGGCACGGGCCGCGAGGCCTGCGCAGCGGCTCCCGCGCAGGCGGCCTGGGCCGACGCCGTCAGAAATTTGAGCGACGAGACGGCCGCCTATCTCAATGCCGCGGAGCTCGAGCAGCTGTGGGCCTCGATTCTGTCGAGCCCCTGCTATGCCGAGGTGGGGAGTGAACAAGACGCCTGGGTGAATTTGTTCGCGGCGATCGCGCAGCGGGACGCCGCCGGCATCGTGCGGCTCGGCACTCGATTGCTCGCTCCGCTGTCGGCACATTCTGACGGTGAGCGTGCATATCTGACTACAGTCACCGCTGCTGCTTATGTCAATCTGGGAGAGAGCGTGCAAGCCCGCGAGCTGTTGGTAGCACAACGCTCCAGGCTCAATCACGCGGGCCCCTTCGATCTCGCACTACGCGATCTTCGCGCGCTGACGGATCCCAAGGTATCCTCACTCCCATTCAAGGAACCCCAAGCGCATCCTCGATGAGCGCAAGCCCCCCGAAAGTAACCTCGGTCCGCGTCGCGACAAGCGGGCTCGTCGCGCCAGCCGGCCTCGTCGTGACAGGCGACCTCAGCGATGCGGTTCACCTCGCGCGACTCGCCGCCATCGTGGATTCCAGCGACGATGCCATCCTCAGTAAGACGCTCGACGGGATCATCACCTCGTGGAATGCAGGCGCGGTGCGGCTCTTCGGCTATGAGCCGGAGGAGATTATCGGAAAGTCCATTAAGACGCTCATTCCGGCCGAGCTGCACGACGAAGAGCGGCATATCCTGGCCCGGTTGAGGCGCGGCGAGCGCATCGACCACTTCGAGACCACTCGCGTGCGCAAGGACGGTCACCGGCTGCAGCTCTCCATCACGGTCTCACCCATTCGCGACGCGAGCGGCACCATCGTCGGCGCGTCGAAGATCGCTCGCGACATCGGTCCGCAAAGGAACGCGGAGCGGACGGCTGCCCAGCTCGCCGCGATCGTGGAGTCCTCGGAGGACGCCATCGTCAGCAAGAACCTCGACGGTCGGATCCAATCCTGGAATGCGGGCGCGATGCGGATCTTCGGGTACGCGGCCGAGGAGGCGGTCGGTCAGTCGATCACGCTGATCATTCCGCCGGAGATGTATGCGGAGGAACGCCACATACTCGACCGAGTACGCCGCGGTGAGCGAGTCGAACACTTCGACACCATTCGGCTGACTAAAGACGGGCGGCGCATTCCCGTCTCGGTGAGCGTCTCCCCGGTGTGCGATCCGCGCGGTACCATCATCGGCGCCTCGAAAATCGCCCGCGACATTTCAGAGCGAAAAGAAGCCGATGAAGCTCTGCAAGAGAGCGAGCAGGCATTGCGCGAGGCGGATCGCCGCAAGGACGAGTTCATGGCACTCCTCGCCCACGAGCTGCGCAATCCGCTCGCGCCGATTCGCTACGCCCTCGCCACGGCCAGGAAGTCCGATCGCACCGCCGAGCAACAAAGACGGGCAGAGGAGATCATCGAGCGCCAGGTCGCTCACATGAGCCGCTTGCTGGATGATCTGCTCGATGTGTCGCGCATCACGCGCGGCATGCTCGAGCTGAAACGCGCCGATACGGAGTTGACCGTCGTGCTTGGAACCGCCATCGAGGCGGCGCGCCCGATCCTGGACGCCAAGGGCCACGACCTGTCGCTGGACCTGCCCAAGCAGGCGGTCAGGCTCGTTGCCGACTCCGTGCGTCTGGCGCAGGTATTCTCCAATCTACTCATCAATGCGGCCAAGTACACCGACCCGGGCGGCCATATCGAGCTGTGCGCCGCGCAGATCGACAACGAGGTCATCGTGTCGGTGCGCGACAACGGAATGGGCATCTCGACGGACATGATGCCCCGGTTGTTCACGATGTTTGCGCAGGACTCGACGGTCGTGAACCACTCCGAAGGCGGCCTCGGAATCGGCCTCGCACTGGCGCGCGGTGTGGTGGATTTGCACGGCGGTCGAGTCGAGGCACGCAGCGCCGGCCCGGGACTCGGCAGCGAGTTCATCGTGACCATCCCGGCGGGCGCCGGCAAAAGCACCGATACCGATGCACAAGCGGATGAGGATCCGCCCGTCGACGGGGGCGGCCTCAAGGTGCTGGTCGTCGACGACAACCGCGATGCCGCGGATACTTGCTCGGCCTTGCTGGAACTGTCTGGCCACTCCGTACAGACGGCCTATACCGGTCACGAGGCGCTCGCCATCGCGGCGAAGACTCGGCCGCACGTCGTCGTGACCGACATCGGTCTGCCCGACATCGACGGCTACGAGGTGGCCGCGAATATCAAGGCCGCGCCGTGGGGCCGCAGAACGGCACTCGTCGCCGTGACCGGCTGGGGTCAGGAATCGGACAAGCAACGCGCGTTTTCCGCCGGTTTCAGCCACCATTTGACCAAGCCCATCGATCCCGACACCCTCGAATCCCTCTTGCAATCCTTGAGCGCGGAGCTGCGTGCCGGCGGATGACCTCGTCGCGACAACATCTGCTCGACCCCATGCTGTGATTGAGGGAAACTGACCCGGAAAAACGGTTCGGCGGGATGACACCGGGAGCTCTCCGTGGCAGGCAAAAATTCCGTGGGTGCGCCGCGGGCCGACCGCCGTGGTCTGCTACGTCTGGGTACCTCGCCGGCGCTCGACTGGGTGCTGCTCGCGTACGCCGCGGTGGTGATCGGCATCGGCTGGGCATACACCGGCTCCCGTATCCATGGAGACTACGAGCAGACCCTCGATGAGGAGCGCACGCGACTCCGCAGTGTCGCGGCGACTCTGCAAGCGGGCACGCTGGCCATGCTCAATGACGGGGTAGGCGCAGCGGTTGCAGGCGCCAATGAGCTGCAGGCGGAGGGTGGGCTGATTCTCGCCAGCCGCTTGGAGATCATCACGACGCTGCGCAAGCAGCTCGCGGGCGGAAGCTACGTGCGCTCCTTGTTTCTCACCGACGGCGAGCGATTTGCGCTCGCGACCCGCGATGGTGCATTCGGCGGCCGGCTAACGCCCGAGTGGCTGACTGTAGCGCAAGTGCCCGCATCGAGCGGCACGTGGGTGGGCTCGCCGATCGTCGATCCAGAGCGCCCTGATATGTCAGTGATTCCGATCGCTCAGCGGGTGACGTGGGGCAAGGATCTGACGCTGTGGGCCGGCGCGCTATTCAGTTTTGACGGTTTTGAGGGACTCTATCGGCAATCGAGCGATCAGATCGCATCCATGGGGTTGATTGCGAGCGACGGCACGCTGCTGGTCCGAGTGCCGGGTACCCTGGAGCTACCCGCGGGCGCCAATCTCGCCTCGAATGACCTGTTCAAACGTGCAATTGCCCAGGGCAATGAAGGCATCGTCGAGGGCTATGGATCGGTCGCCAAAAAGGACATGATCTACGCGTACGATCTCATGAACGGCTATCCCATTTACATCATGGCCGGCCAGTCCCGGGACGCCGCGCTCGCTCCCTGGCGCAGCCGGCGGCGAGTGGCCGTGGGGACGACCGCGGCATTCAGCGCGCTGGTGCTCGGCATGACGGCGCTCCTGAACCACTCCCTGCGCGCGCTGCGCCGCCGGGATCATCATTACAGGACGCTGTTCAATAACGCGCAGTTCAGCGTATTCCTCCTAGAGGGCGATCGGTTCGTGGATGCCAATCGCACGGCGATCCGGATGTTCGGCCTGCAAAGCGAGCGCGAAGCGATAGGGCTCTCCCCGTGGGACCTTTCGCCGGAGCATCAACCCGACGGGCAGCGTTCCGAGGATCTCGCGCGCGCGCGAATCGAGACTGCCCTGCGTGAAGGGGGCACGAGCTTCGAATGGCTCCATCGGCGGCTGGACAACGACATGAGCTTCCCCGCGGAGGTGGGGCTCTCGACCATCAAGGACGGCAACACCGTGCTCGCCCTCGCCGTGGTCCGGGATCAGACCGCGCGCAAGCGCGCTGAGCACGATCTGCAACTGCTGTCGGCCGAATTGATGCGGTCGCAGGACGAAGAGCGGCGGCGTATCGGACGTGATCTGCACGACTCGACCGGCCAGACGCTCGCCGCCCTGGAACTCGGCCTCGCGCGGCTGATGCACGACACGGGATCGGCCACGGCGGCCCGCCGGGAGCTGCTCGAGCACTGCGCGCGTCTGGCGACGCAGTGCTCGACGGAAATCAGGACGGCGTCCTACCTCCTCCATCCGCCCTTGCTCGACGAGTTGGGGCTACTCAGCGCACTTCGCTGGCTGGCGGACGGGTTTCGACAGCGCAGCGCGGTCGAGGTACGCCTCGATCTGCCGCAGACCATGGACCGGCTGCCGCGCGACAGCGAGCTCTGCCTGTTCAGGGTCGCCCAGGAGGCGCTCACGAATGTCCATCGACACGCCGCAAGTCCCTGGGTGACCATTCGACTCAAGGTGCAATCCGACAGCGTCATGCTCGAGGTCGAGGATGCCGGCCGTGGACTACCTCGCGCGGGCGACCCCGCGACCCCGGGAAGCGGTCCGCTGCTGGGAGTCGGGTTAGCGGGTATGCGCGAGCGCATGCGTCAGATCGGCGGGACGCTCTCTGTCGAATCCACGAGCAGGGGGACCCGTGTCCGCAGCACCTTGTACATCGGGCAGCCCCCGCCGGCCGTTTCGACATGAAGCCCGCGCGCATACTCATCGCCGACGACCATGAGCTCTTGAGGCGCGGACTGGTCGCGGAGCTGTCCGAGGTACCCGGCTGGGTCGTCGTTGCCGAGGTGGCCAATGGCAGAGACGCGGTGGCATCCGCGGCCGAGTTCAAGCCGGATCTCGTGGTGCTCGATCTGACGATGCCGGAGCTCAATGGGCTCGAGGCGGCTCGCCGGATTCTCTCGGCCGAGCCCAGCACGCGCATTCTCATTTTGACCGCGCACGAGTCCGAGCAACTCGTGCGGGAAGTGTTGAGCGTCGGTGCGCGGGGATACGTTTTGAAATCCGATGCCGGACGGATACTGGTAGTGGCATTGCAGGCGCTGCTCGAAGGCGGCTCATTTTTCACTTCGAGCGTGGCACGCGTGGTCATGGACGGGTATCTGCGCAACGAGGCGAGTGCGCCGAGCGCGGCGCAGACGCTTTCCGGCCGGGAGCGGGAAATCGTGCAGCTGCTGGTCGAAGGCAACAGCAATAAAGACGTCGCGCGGGCGCTGAATATCAGCGTGAAGACCGCCGAGACGCACCGTAGCAACATAATGCGCAAACTGGGCCTCGGGTCGCTCCCCGAGCTCGTACGCTACGCCATCCGCAACAACATCATCGAGCCCTGAGCTCGCGCCCGCGGTTGGGCTCCATCCGGTCTCCCCTACAGGGTTTCCCCGACCCCGATACCCAGTCTTCTCGATGTCGCCGGCTGCCACTCGACGCTACCTTGGCGAGCTCACGGCAAGGACGCATCACGGACTTTATCGATGACGGTGCTCACCAGCGAACCCTATGCAGTGCCACTGGCGGCCCTCGTGGCGATTCTGCTGGCGCACACACCACGCAGAAGCTCGCGCTGCAGGTCTCTTCCGCGGGCGCTCGCAGCTGCGTCGTCCTGCTGAGCTCCGTTGATGCTTTTCTTTCAACCCGGGATGACGGATTCGATGCAGGATCGTCTGGCGTTCGAAAGCGACCTGCGGCGCGCGATGACGGCGGGAGAATTCGAGCTCTACTATCAACCCGAGCTCTCGATCAAGACCGGGAAAATCGTTTCCGCGGAAGCGCTGCTGCGCTGGCGGCATCCGACCAAGGGTGTCATCGGGCCGAGCTCGTTCATCTCGCTTGCCGAAGATACCGGATTGATCATTCCGCTCGGGGAGTGGGTGCTGCGCGAGGCGTGCCGCCAGGCGCGCCGCTGGCAAGTCGACATGGGCTCCTCGCTTCCCTTGGCAGTCAACTTGTCGGCCGCCCAGTTCAGACACGAGAACATCCTGCAGATGATTCGCTCCGCGCTCGCCGATGCGGATCTCGACGCGCGCGCCTTGGAGATCGAATTGACCGAGAGCGCGCTCATGACCAATCCTGAGGAATCCGCGGGTGTGTTGAAGCAACTGCGCAGGATGGGAGTGGGCGTTGCGATCGATGACTTCGGTACGGGTTACTCCAGCTTGAGCTACCTGCGGCGGTTCTCGATCGACAAGCTCAAGATCGATCGCAGCTTCATCAGGGACTTGGCCATCAGCCGCACCGATGAATCGATCGTGCGCGCGATCGTCTCCCTCGCCCGTGGCGTCGGCCTGACGGTGCTCGCGGATCGGACCGAGACGCGCAGCGGACTCGTGGCGGCGCTGTCGGTGATGCTGGCTCCTGAGACCGATTCATGAGAAAGATCCCAGCGCCGGCGGACCTCGGGCGCAAAAGCTGCCGCAATAACGCCGAGTTGCTCGACTTGGAAATCCGAGGTTGCGCTCGGCTGAAATCCGCCGTGCGCCGCGTGCTGATCGTCGATGACCATCCCATCGTGCGCCAGGGCCTGCGCCGCATCCTGGAAAACCAGGACGATCTCGAGGTCTGCGGAGAAGCGGAGACAGCCGACGACATGCGAAGCGCCCTGGACGACTTGCAGCCCGATGGGCTGATCTGCGACATCAGCTCGAAGCACGGCGACGGCATCGATCTCGTCCGGTTCGCTCGCGCGCATCATCCGGAGCTGCGGATTCTCGTGCTGTCCGCAGAGGACGAAGCCTTTTACGCGGAGCGCATGCTCTCCACCGGTGCAAACGGATACATCATGAAGGAGTCATCCACCGAGGAGTTCCTGACCGCGTTGCGGTGTGTTCTCGAGGGCCATATCTACGTCTCGGAGACCGTTCGTCGCAACATGCTGCAGAAGTACGCCGGCCGGCCGGCGCCCAGATCCGACGATCCGCTCGATCGGCTGAGCAATCGTGAATTGCAGATTTTGCTCATGATCGGCAGGGGCATGACCACCCGGGAAACCGCACAAGCGCTCCACTTGAGCATCAAGACGGTGGAATCGCACCGACACAGCATCAAGCGGAAGCTAAATCTCAGCACCGCCACGCAACTGGTGCGCTATGCGGTACTCGGCCTCGCGAGCCGAGATACGTGAGCGCGCTGCCCCGCCGAAGAGGGCCCTGCGCTTGCCCGCAGGGCCCTCGATGCCTCCGCCCCTCACGGGGTTAGTTGTTCTGCGCGCCCGCGGCAATCCACGACTCGATTTGGTTCATCGTCGCGGTCGACAGATAGGGGCCGCCGAACGGCATGCGCGCACCCGTGATGCCCGCCAGGCCCTCGAGCTTGTGAATGACGTAACTGTCGGTGGGATCGCCCGGCTTGACGCGTAGCAGGTTCGGCTGCTCGATACTCGGCACGTTCACCAAAGATGCATACGTCGCCGCCGCTGAAGTCAGGTTCTGCACACCGGGCAGGCTGGCACCCACTCCGTTATGGCACCCGGAACAAATGGGACCGAAGACCTGCGCTTGCAATTCCGTCAGCGTCGCGGCGGGGGCGGCGTTGTTGACAGTGACCGTGACGGGAGCCGAATTGGCAACCTTGCCATACCCTTCTTTCGCGGTCGCCGTCAGGGTTACCGTTCCATTGGCGCTGGTCGTGGTATTCCACTGAACCGAGAAGGGTGACGCGTCGGCCGTCCCGATGGCTTTCCCGTTGGCGAAGAATTCCACTTGCTCGACGCTGACGCTGCTGCCCACCTGCGCAGTCAGCGCGACCGTGCCGCTCACGGTTGCGCTCGGGGCGATCACCGTCACGGCCGCCGTACCGTCCAGAGTCGGCGGCGTTGCGCCTGGGTCGATGCGGCCGTATTCACCGCCGCTGCCGTCATTCGTGCCTGCGGCGAAAAAGAGTGTGTTGTGCGGCTGGTTGGCGCTGTCGTTGCCGAAGGCGATGCCCCAGAGGCCCGGCACTGCGATCGGATCGGAATGAGAGTCACTGATCGGGCCGATCAATTTGCCGCTTGCCGCGTCGAAAGCATTGATTTTCCCGTCGCCGAGATTGCCGACCAAGAGATCATTGCTGAGTGGTCCGAAGTCCGCGGGTGCGAGCGCGATGCCCCAGGGGGCGTTCAGTGCGCCGCCCGTGGCGATCAAGCGCATGGTGAACGTTCCGCTCGCGTCGAATACATCCACGAGGCCCAATCCCGCTCCGATGCTGGCAAACGAGTTGTCCGGCGCCTTCTGCTGCGCATACGCCACGTAGATCTGCGTCGCCCCGCCGCTGCCGTTGGCGATCGCCTGAATGCCGAACGGTGCATATCCCGCGGGAAGGCTGGGATCGGCGAATGCGAAGCTGCTCGCCGACGGCGTCTGCTTCACGAACGTCGCGTTGAACACGTCGATCTTGTTGTTGTGGAAATCGGCCGCGTACAAGTAATTTTGACCGCCGTTCGAGGCGAGCGCGGCTCCCGTGTACTCCGCACCGCCGGCATCCGTGTACACCGTCACCGCCGCGGCAGGATTGACCGCGGACGACCAGCCCGCGATCGTTCCGCCCTCACCCACGTAGATGAAGCTCGCGGCGCCGGATTTGCCGCCCGAGCTCACGACGAAATCGCTCGTCGCGTTGGCGACAACGCCGGTCGGCGCGAAGGGGTGGCCGGCATTGGCGGTGAATGTCACCACCAAGGGAGACGTGGCCGGTTGCGGGTTGCCGCTGCCGTCATACAAGGTCGAGGTGCTGCTGCCGTTGTTGGCCACCCAGACCGATGCGTTGGGTGCGAAGACGATACCCCACGGGTTTACCAGATTGGCATCCACCGTGAGTGCCGAACTCCCCGCCGCGTTGGCCACCAGGCTGGTCGAGGTGTAAGGCCCGTTGCTCGCGGCGGCTGCGCCCACCGTCAGCGTGGTCGATTTGGTCGCCGCCGCGCCGCTGCCCGTGCACATGAGCGTGTACGTGTACGTGCCCGCCGCGGTCGGCGACAGCGTTTTCGACCCGGTCACGGATTCCGACCCGCTCCAGGATCCGCTCGCCGTGCACGCGGTGGCATTGGTCACCGACCAGGTGAGCGTCGTGTTCTGCCCGACTTGAATGTTGGCGCTGCTCAGCGAAATGGTGATCGCCGCGGCCGCAACGCCGCCGCCGTAACCACCACCACCACCGCCGCCGCCGCCGGCCATGGAGCCCGAGCCTCCTCCGTCGCCGCCGCACGCCGCGAGCAGCAAGAGCATCAGCGCCGGCGGCGCGAATTTAAGAACCGATCTCGTCGACTTTGATTGATACACCATACCTCGTGTCCTCGACGCCGCAGCGTCTTGTGCGATTGCAACGATCCGCGCCGTGCGGTCTTCGCTAACTGAGTAACGAACCGAAGGTGTCGGGTTTTCGCTGCAAATATTTCGTCCCGCCGGCGAACTTCCGCGAGATATCCGATCACTCACGGCGCCGCGACACGTGCAGGCCGAGCATGACTTGCCGCAAAACCGCGCGCCTCGCGCGGGGTACTAACTGCGTCGTGACGTGGAGGCCGCGACTTGCGGCTATTTGTAAATGTCCTAGCGGCTCGCGCAGCGCTTGCCGTGCACGAGCGACTCGAGCGCGGCGCAGGCGTTGGGCGGCGAGGTGCCCGCATCCGCGGGTGACTCGCTCTCGAGCAGGAGCGCTCGTGCATCCTGCGCCGTCAAGTGCGGTCGTTGCGCGCGCAGCAGTGCCACCAAGCCGGACACCTCTGCGGTGGCAAGGGAACTTCCCGAATAGAAGTCGTAATGCGCACGCGGCGCGAGCGACATCACGTCGCGGCCCGGAGCCCGCAAGACACCGGGGCTGGTGTGCCCGCTCTCCAGCGCATCGACGGCGATCACCGAGGCGATGTTAGTGGGGAAGGAGTCACGCAGTCCGTCCGGCGGCACGGCGCCCACCACTATGATGCCGGCTGCCGAGGCGCGCTCGATCAGACGCGTAAGCAGCGGGTCGCTCGGGCCCGCGAGGCTCAAGTTGATGATGTCGGCGTGCGCTTCGATGGCAGCCGACAGGGCTTGTGCCAGCGTGAAGGAATTGCACGCCGCTTTGGTTCCCGTCGCGGCTGCTCGCCAGCAGGCCTTGTAGAGGAACAGACGCACGTCCGGCGCGATGCCCGCGATGCCGACCCCATTGTTGGGAATCGCCGCAATCACGCCCGCCACTGCCGTCCCATGAACATCTTCCTGAAATGCATCCGTGTCGTCGTCGACGAAATTTCGCACGACGACGTTGGCGGGCAAGTCCGGGTGGCGCACATCGACGCCCGTGTCGACGATCGCAACTCGCACGCTGGCGCCGCGACTCAAGGCCTGAGCCTCGAGTACGGCCATTTGTTGTATGTTGTTTTGCAGATCGGCATAGGGATCGTTATAGCCGCCGGATGCCGTCTCGAAGCTGAGCAGCGGCTGCGCGGACTCGACTCGGGGATCACGCGTGAGAACGGCGAGTAGTTGTGCGCGATCCGCGCCGCTCGGCAGCGCGTACGTCAGGCAATGCACGCCGAGCAATGCAATCGGCCAGCTCGACACTTCGCGCAAATGATAATCGGCCGCGAGCGCCCGACTGGTTCCGCGGGCGACGCTGCCTGCCCCGTACACGCCCACCGCGTCATAGCCTCGTGAGGTAGATGCGGCGTGCGCGCCGGGACCGATCAGAGGGTTTCTCACGGTAACGACGACGTAGCCCTCGGGGCCACCGCGGACCTCCGCCGGAAGGTCCGCTCGCGGCGCGCGAACCGCGGCGCAGCCGGCGAGCGCGGCGGCGGCGAGGAGGACGCCGAGCGGCGTAATTTTCACCGCACTGCCGGCGTGTCGTTGACGGCGGCTTCGACGAACAGCACGCGCGCATCGGTGCGCAGGGCCGCAACGACGGGTTCGATGCCCATGGGCATCGCGCGCGTCGAAGCCAACGTGTAAGCGCCCGCCTCGCTGGGACCGCGCACGATGGTCAGGTCGTTCGATGAGAGGAGCGCCTTCAACTCGGCGAGCGTCATGGCCGGCGCGAACACTGCCCGGATGTGCGGCCCGGGAGCCAGCGGTACGGGATCCGCCGACAGCGTCTGATACTGCGCCGGCGGCACGGCCGACTGCGGCCGGTCTCGCAACGACGCGCCCAGCCATCCGAGGGCGACGGCCTGCACTAGCACCGCGGCGGTCAGCCATTGCACCGGGCGCAATCGGCGCGGGGACGCTCGGGGGAGATCAGGACTGCTCCCGGTTGGAGCATCCCGACCCAGTTCGTCGATGCGCGAGAACATCTTCGCAAGACTCGCCTGCGGTGCGTATTCGATCCGGTTATCGGTCTTCAAAATCCCCTGCACCGCACGCTCGTGCGCCAAATCGTTGCGACAGATTGCGCAGCGCTGCAGATGGCTCGACACGCGCTCGAGATCCGCGGCCGACAACCGTCCGGTGAGGTACCACGGCAAGAGCCGGGCCGCCTCTTCCTCGCAGCGGGCGCCTTCCAGATCGACGGTCATGGAGCGGCCCCCCATTCTGCGCCGTGCTCGGCCAGCATTGCCCGGAGCTTCCGCCGCGCGTTGAACATGCGCGTCTTTACCGTATTCACGGGGCACTCCATGATCTCGGCGACCTCCTCGCAAGAATGATCCAGGTAATACGTGAGTTCGAGTACGAGGCGCTGCTCCAAGGGCAACTGGGCAAGCGCGTAATTCAGGAGCTGCCGATTCTCGGTCGTCTGCCCCGCATCGTTGACGGCCGCCTCCCCCTCGGTGCTCTCCAGCGCCATGACTCGCTCATGCGCCGCCGCGCGCCGGATCATGTTGAGCGCGCGCCGATAGGCGATGCCCATGATCCACGTCGAGACCTGCGATGCATTGCGGAATTCCGCGGCGCGCTGCCACACGATCCACAGCGTATCGTTGATGATCTCCTCCGCGTCCTCCTGGCGGTGGGTCAGGCGAGTCAGAAATCGCGCCAGGCGCCTGTGATAGTGCACGTAGAGCTCGCGAAACGCGTCCCGGTCGCCGGTGCCGATCCGGGAGATCAGCTGTCGTTCGCGGTCGTTCGCGGTGCGTACCGCGGGGGATTGATTCGATCGCAACTCGAAGTCTTCCAAAAAAAGAGCTCCCGGGCACCATGCCGCCGACACAACCTACCATGGGTAAGTAACCCGTCTCGCCCGGTCGGTTCATCCTTCGACCAAAAACTCCCCTGTGTCAGAAGCGCCAGGTCGCCGAAACCGCCCAGTTGCCATTGGCGCTCGCGTCCTCGTAGAGCGTGGCCGCGGTCGTATCGGCGAAGAAGCGGCTGACGCCCAGGGTGAGGCGCCGGTAGACGTATGCCAATCCGACATCACCGGCCCAGTAGCCGACCCCAAAAAGGTGATGCAGATCGTAGTATCCTGCCCCGGCCGTCGCCGCAAATCCGAAGCGCAGCGGCCAACGGCCCGTGAGCTCGTAGGCAGTTGCCGGACGCCGATAGGCGAAGCCGAGCTCTGAATAAGATGTGTAGTTCGGCTGATAGGATACGGTCGCCGCGACCACGTCCAAGTAGGCGACGCTCACGGCGATCTCGTCGTAGTCGTAACGAGCGGGTCGCGGATCCTGCACGTACAAATAGTGGGTGTACGTGCCTTTGACGGCGAAGTCGGAGCCGACGGAGCGGATCAGCCCGCCGTAGAAGTCGAGTTCCTCGAAGCTCGCACCGCCTGGATAGGGATTCACGTTCGAGCCCCACGCCCCCGCAAACCAGCCGAGCGGGCTTTGATAACTGCCGCCGAGCTGCAGCGCGGCACCGTTATAGGTCTGCGAGATGCCGCGGTAAACATAATTGCTGGTGCCGCCGATGGAGCCGCTCCACGTGCCCTGCGCACGGCCGACACAGGGCAGCGTCATCAAGCCGAGCAGCACCGTGAGCACGGCGCCGCGATCGAGACGCACCGTGACGAGCGCTGCAATGGGCGCGATCCATTTCGCTGAAATGAGCACCTGTGCATCCATCGACGCCGCATTATAGGGCTCGATGCCCTTCGAGGGCTGCCTCATCCATTTATTTTGAGCCCGGGTAAAACCTTTCGCCGCCGTCGCGGCACCTACCGACACCAGTTCCGTCATCGAACGTTCGTCAACAATGAATGAAGAGGGATACCCATGAAAGCGAACATGAAGTCTCATGCGTCGAGGATCACCCTTGCTGTGGGTTTGGCCTTGACGGCAGGACTCACCGGAGCCTTCGCGCAGGACGCATTCCTACCGGCTGCGATCAACTCCTCGACCATCCCTGCGAACGGCGACGTCAACCCTTATGGGGTCGCATTCGTGCCCGACGGGTTCCCTGGCGGCGGCGGCATTGCCGCCGGCGATGTTCTGGTGGCGAACTTCAACGACAGCGGTAATGTCCAGGGAACGGGAACCACCATCGTTCGCCAGCCGGCGCACGGTCCGATAGCCCCGCCGGGCACGGCGATCGCGTTCTTCACCAGCAAGCTTCCCGGGCTCTCGACGGCGCTTGGCGTGCTGCGCGGCGGATTTGTCGTCGTGGGCAACGTGTCGACGAAGGACGGTACATTCGCCACGATAGGTCGCGGCGCGCTGCAGGTGATCGATCGACACGGCAAGCTGATCCAGACATGGACCGATCCGGTGTTTCTCGACGGACCCTGGGATCTCACCATCGATGACCTCGGCAGCTATGCTCATATCTTCGTGTCCAACGTGTTGAACGGTACGGTTTCCCGGCTCGACGTATCGGTGGGCTCGAGCAACGTGACCCTGGAGCAGATCACGACGATTGCCGAGGGCTATTCGCACGTCCCGAATGCGGCGGCGGTGGTGTTGGGGCCGACGGGACTCGCCTACGACGCAGGCACCGATACGCTGTACGTGGCCTCGACCAACGACAATGCGATCTATTCTGTGCCGAATGCGAAACACAGATCGAATGCGAAGGACAAGGGAGCGGTGGTGTTCGCCAATGAGCATCTACGCGGCCCGCTCGCCCTGCGGTTCGCCCCGAATGGGCACTTGCTGACGGTCAATGGAGATGCGGTCAATGCGGATCCGCTGCACCCGAGCGAGATCGTCGAATTCACCCGCTGGGGCGATTTCGTCCGGGAGTACGACGTGGATGCCAGCCAGGGCGGCGCATTCGGGATCGACACGCGCGTGGACGAGGACGGCGCCTTGAACTTCGCCGTCGTCGACGATGTGACCAACAACTTGCTGGTGATCCGGCTGCCGCATTAGCACTGACGCGCTTCGCGGCGCACTGAGCGACCGCGCTGCTGCGCGACTTGAGACTCGCGTCCATTCCGATCAATATCGGGGCTAGTCGCTTGAGGTTCCCGTGATCGAGACCGGACACAATCTGCTATTTCAGGAGGCAAGCCTGCCCGACTGCGCGAGTAGCGCGGAACGCCTCAGTTTTCTCAGGCGCGTGCCGAACCAGCCGAAAATCGACGCATTCCTACGGGCGCAACGCGGCGATAACCCCTCGCCGCGATTTGCGGAATTCTTCGATCTTCAGATCGCCGTGTTCGTCGCCGCGGTACCGGCGTCACCGGGCTTGCGCGTCGTCGTGGCGGGCGTCACCAACATAAGCAAGAGCCAATTCGACAAGGTCTCCGCTCTCATCGGACGGGGCACCGCCCGATGGAACCGGGCCGAATTCAGGCGCTGCGTCGAATCGATTCTCGGCATTTCCATCCAGGATTTCTCCGCGCCCGCTCGCTGATCCGGGGCTGGTTGCGTTGCAGCACCGCTCGCGTGCTCAACCGGCGGCCACCTGCAGGGCGGGCGCCGGAGCACCCCGCTTGCTGTGCAGCTTGATGTTGAGGCGCAGCTCGTTGGCGGAGTCCGCATTGCGGATCGCCTCGTCGTACGCAATCGCGCCCTCGTCGTAGAGCTCGAACAGAGACGCATCGAAGGTCAACATCCCGAGCTCGCGCGATTTCTGCATGATGCTTTTGATCTCGTGAAACTCTCCCTTGAGGAGCTTGTCCGCGATGATGGGCGTGTTGATCAAGATTTCCATGGCGGCCCGCCGTCCCTTCCCGTCCTCGGTACGGATGAGCCGCTGCGAGATGATGGCCCGCAGGTTGCTGGAGAGATCCATGAGAAGCTGCTTGCGCCGCTCCTCGCTGAAGAAATTGATGATGCGATCGATGGTCTGATTGGCGCTGTTCGAATGCAAAGTACCGAGGCACAGATGCCCGGTCTCGGCGAAGGCAATCGCGTGCTCCATGGTCTCGGTGTCGCGGATCTCGCCGATGAGAATGACGTCCGGTGCCTGGCGCAGCGTGTTCTTGAGGGCGTTGTGCCAGGAGTGGGTATCGATGCCGACCTCGCGATGAGTGATGAGGGATTGCTGCGACTGATGCACGAACTCCACGGGGTCCTCGACGGTGACGATGTGCCCGGCCGAGGAGCAATTTCGATGATGAATCATGGCGGCGAGCGACGTCGACTTGCCCGAGCCCGTGGCGCCGACCACGAGCACCAGGCCGCGCTTGGTCATCACGATCTCCTCGAGGATCGGGGGCAGCGCCAGCTGCTTGAGATTCGGAATGTCGTTGACGATGGTACGGACCACCATGCCGACGTTCTGCTGCTGCACGAACACGTTGACCCGAAAGCGCGACACGCCCGGAATGGAGATGGCGAAGTTCGCCTCGAGATCCCGGGCGAATTCCTCCCGCTGTCGATCGTTCATCAGCGCATGCGCTAGTTCGCGGGCCTGCTCCCCGGAGAGCTTCTGGTTGATCAGGGGCTTCATGGCGCCCTGCAATTTCATGCTCGGCGGGAAGTCCTTGGAGATGAAAAGATCCGAGCCGCCCGCCGAGCTCATGGCGGTCAGCAATTTGACGATGTAGGACTTTGCCTGATCCTCGGTGAGTGCCATCGACGCCCCGGAGCTCGGATTATGGAAACGCAAGGGTACCCAATGACCCGGGAGCGAGATCGGTATTACCTCTCAGTCGCGCCATGACATCTTAAGTTCAATTCGCGGTGGTCCGTTGAGGCACAATGGCGGCATGGCCAGGGCACGGGGCTTCATTCTTCAGGCAACCTACCGCGTCATATCGACTCCCGACGGTCCGCGGCAGCCCGTGGTGCATTTGTACGGCCGACTGGAGGACGGCGTCGCGTTTCTGGTGCGGGACGATCGACAGCGCCCGCATTTCTACCTGCGCGCGGCCGATGCATCGCGCGCAAGCGCCGTGAAGACCCTGCCGCCGCCGCAGCCCGTCGACAAACGCACGTTCGCCGGCGAGCCCGTGTGCCGCGTCGATGTGGAGGTGCCGTCGGATGTGCCCCCGGTGCGCGACAAGTTGCACGCTGCCAAGATCGATACCTTCGAAGCCGACGTCCGCTTCGCCTCGCGGTACTTGATCGAGCGCGGCATCAAGGGAGGTTGCGAGATCGAGGGGGACTCCGCTCCCGGCGCGGGCGGGGTGGTATTCCACAACCCGGATCTCCATCCCGCCGACGTGCAGATCGTGCCGCGCGTGCTCTCCTTCGACATCGAGACGGACGCGCGGGGGGAGCGCCTGCTGGCGATATCGTTGTTCGGCCTGGGAACCGATGTGGTGCTCATCGTCGATGCGACCGACCGGCCGATGCCCGAGCGAGCCGAGCGCTGTGCGACCGAGGCGGCCGCGCTCGAGGCATTCGCGGCGCGAGTTCGCTCGCTCGATCCGGACGTGCTCACCGGCTGGAACCTCATCGATTTCGATCTCACGGTGCTCGAACGCATCGCCGCGCGCGTGGGTCACACGCTCGAGCTCGGGAGAGATCAGGGCGCCATGCGGATCCGCAAGGCCGAAGGCTATTTCGGCAGCGGCCAGGCGAGTATTCCGGGACGCCTCGTGCTCGACGGCATCGATCTGCTGCGCGGCGCATTCATCCGCATGGACGATTATTCGCTCGATGCCGTGGCGCGTGAAGTGCTCGGCGAGGGCAAAGCCGTGGCGGGCCCCGCCCACGACCGCCTGGCGGAAATTTTGCACAACTACGAGCACGCTCTTCCGGCTTTCGCGCTCTATGCCCGCACGGATGCGCGGCTCGCCTTGGGCGTGGTCGAGAAGTTGCGCCTCATTGAGCTGGCCTTTGCGCGCAGTCAGCTCACCGGAATGACGCCCGATCGGGTCGCGGCCAGCATCGCCTCCTTTGATTTTCTCTATTTGTCCGAGCTCGAGCGCGCACGGATCGTCGCCCCGAGCGTGCGCGGCGGCGACTCGCGCGTGCACGTCGCGCAGCAGGGCGGCCACGTGCTCGAGCCCGAAACGGGTCTGCATGCGAACGTTTGGGTCTTCGATTTCAAGAGTCTGTACCCCAGCATCATCCGCACTTTCAACATCGATCCCGTGAGCTACGTCGCCGATCCGGCGCCGGATCTGGATTTGATCCGCACGACCGAAGGGGCATTTCGCCGCGAATCCGCCATCCTGCCGCGACTCCTGGACGAGCTCTTCCCGCGGCGCGAGGCGGCCAAGCGCCGCGGCGACGATGTGGCTGCACACGCCATCAAGATCCTGATGAACTCGTTCTACGGCGTGCTCGGGACCTCGGCGTGCCGCTTCTTCAATCCCGCGCTCGCCAACTCCATCACGGGCATGGGTAAGCATCTGCTGCTCTGGTCGAAGCAATGGTTCGAGGCCGCGGGATTCACCGTGTTGTACGGCGACACGGACAGCCTGTTCGTGCGCTCCGCCGAGAGCGATCCGCGGCGGGCGTACGCCGAGGCCGCGCGGCTCGCCGCCGAGCTCGGTCGCGATCTCGAGCGGTACGTCGAGGACCGTTGGCGTGTGCGCAGTCGTCTCGAGCTCGAGTTCGAAAAGCTCTATCTGAAGCTGTTCCTGCCGCGCGCCCGTCACAGCACCCGCGGCGCGAGCAAGCGCTACGCGGGTCTGGTCTACTCGGCCGTCGGCGCCGGGTCGGTCGAATTCGTCGGCATGGAGGTCATCCGCCGCGACGCGACGCTCCTCGCGAAGCGCGTGCAGCGCGAGCTCTACGAGCGCTTGTTTTCGAGTCGGCCGGTGGATGCCTATCTGGCCGAAATCGTCGCCCGCGTGCGTCGCGGTGAGCTCGACGAGGAGCTCGTCTATCACAAGAACTTGCGCAAGGGGACCGGAGAGTACACCGCGACGACTCCGCCGCATGTCGCCGCGGCGCGTAAGTCCCGGCAGGCGAGCGGGAGATCCATCCGCTACGTCGTGACCACGGCGGGCGCCGAGCCGCTCGACAATCTGCGCCATCCGCTCGACCGCGAGCACTATGTCGAGAAGCAGATCAGGCCGGTCGCGGAACCCGTACTCGACACGCTCGGGCTGAACTTCGAGCGCGTGATCGGCGATGCGCGCCAGTTCGAGCTCGACTGGTCCTGAGTTGCCCGGCGCCTGCGCTCAGGCCGTCATGCGTCGAGCTCCGGATAGTGACGGAAAATGCCCTCGTTGTTGAAGGCGATACGGCGCGGCGAGGCGAGATAGGCCGCGATGCGTGGGCGCTCTTGCACTCGCTCGTGTAGCGCGAAGAGCCTCCGGTAACGGCGTGCAAACTTGGCGCTCGCCTGCGGAAATGCATAGCTCAGGCCGGCGATTATCTGGAATATCGACAGGTCCCCGTAGCTGAGTCTCGCGCCGAGGAGAAAGCGCGCCTGCCGGCCGTTGCGCGCCATGACATCCTCGAAATAGCCGAGGAACTTCGGCGCGCGGCTCTTCAAGAAGTCGGCGCTCCGGCGCCGCGCTTCCTTACGTTGCTGCTGAAAATAGAGGTTGCCCGATATCGGATGATGCGTGTCGTGGATCTCGACCACGAAGTCCATCACGGTGAGCTGCAGTTGATGGACCCAGAGTCGCCCGCCCTCCTCGCGTGGCGCGAGGCCGTGCCGCGCTCCGAGAAACTGCAGGATATTGGCCGTCTGTCCGATGACGAGCCGCCCCGCCTTGAGGAAGGGGGGTGCGAACGGCGGTCGCGCGAGCCGCCGTCCCTGCATCAGCGCGAGCAGCGCGGACACACCGGCGCCGCGCCCCGACTCGCGCGCAACGTCGCTATAGAGTGCCCCCGCCTCCTCGAGCGCCAGCCGCACGAACTCGCCGCGGCCTTGAATCGTGGGCCAGTAGTAGAGTTGGTAGTTCATTTCGTTCCTCCGTGTTTGTGGGAGAATTCCGCGAAAGCGTTGGAGCACCTTCTTGGGAGTCGCGTTGCTTTGCCCGAAATCCTAACGAATTTCTCCGCCCTGTGGGGCCTCGATCCCGCCGTCGCCTACTTGAACCACGGCTCTTTCGGCGCGTGCCCGACCGCGGTCCTCGCCGAACAGGCGGCGCTGCGGGCGGAAATGGAGCGCGAGCCCGTGGATTTTCTCGCGGGCACCCTGCCGGCGCGACTCGATGCCGCACGCGATGCGCTGGCAGCGTTCCTCGGTGCCGCAGCCGCGGACCTCGCATTCGTGTCGAATGCCACGGCGGGCGTGAACGCGGTCTTGCGTTCCTTACATCTCGCCTCGACGGACGAGATCCTGGTCACCAACCATACCTACGCGGCCTGCCGCAAGACCGTGGATTTCGTCGCGCGGCGCTCGGGAGCGCGCGTGGTCAGCGCCACGCTGCCGTTTCCCTGTCCCGACGAGGAGTCCATAGTCGAGGCCGTGTTGCGCGCCGCCTCCCCACGGACACGCGTGGCGTTGATCGATCACGTCACGAGTCCGACCGCACTGATTCTGCCGGTGCGGCGCCTGGTCGAAGCACTCGGCGCGCGCGGCATCGATACCCTGGTCGACGGTGCTCATGCTCCCGGGATGGTGCCGCTGGGTCTTGGTGATATCGGCGCCGCCTATTACACGGGGAACGCGCACAAATGGTTGTGCGCGCCCAAGGGCGCTGCGTTCCTGCACGTGCGCAAGGACCGGCAGGCGGGCGTGCATCCCAACGTGATCAGCCACGGTTATACGGCCGGCTTTCACGCGGAATTCGACTGGACCGGCACACAGGATCCCACGCCCTGGCTGTGCATTCCGGCGGCTTTGCGCCACATCGGCGGCCTGTTGCCCGGCGGATGGTCGCAGGTGATGCAGACGAATCACCGTCTCGCGCTGCGCGCTCGTGGCGCGCTCCTCGAGCGCCTGTCCTTAAAGGCCGCCGCGCCGGACCGCATGATCGGCTCGATGGCCTCCGTTCCGCTGCCCCAGGACCCTGACGGCGCCGTGCACGACACGCAGGCGTTGCACGATTGGCTCCGGGCGCACGGCGTGGAGGCATGGCTGCATTCCGATCCCGTGCCGCTCGTGCGCGTGTCTGCGCAGCTCTATAACCATCTCGACCAATTTGCGCATCTCGCGGCGCTGCTGGAGGAAGCACTGCGTGAGTGCCGCTCCTGACTCGACACCCATCGAGGCGCGGCTCTCCGCGTTCGATGTGTCCATGGTGGTCTTCAGCCTCGTGGTGGGCATCGGGATTTTCCGCACCCCCGCCATCGTCGCGCGCGGCGCGGGCGATACGCCGGTGTTCTATGCAGCCTGGATCACGGCGGGGCTCATCAGCCTCATCGGCGCCTTGACCTTCGCCGAGATCGGATCGCGCTATCCGCGCGCCGGCGGCTATTACCGCGTGGTCGCGGATTGCTACGGCGCGACACCTGCGTTCATGCTGAACTGGGCACAGACCCTGATGCAGGGAGCGGGCGCCGCGGCAGTCGCCTTCATCGGCGCAGACTTTCTGGTGCCCGTCGTGCTGCCGACTCACTGGCAGACGCCGAAGGCATCCTTCGCCGTCGCGCTCGGCACCATGCTCGCGCTGCTCGCGCTGAACTATCGCGGCATAAAGCCGGGCGCGCACGCGCAGAACGCGTTGTCCGGCCTGAAGATTCTGATGATCGTGGGGCTCGCCGTCACCGCGATCGCGCTCGCGCCGCATGCCACCGCCGGAGCGGGAGTCGCGCCCGCTTCGCCTCTCGCGCTGCGGCTCAGCGCCGCGCTCATTCCGTGCTTCTACGCGTACGGCGGCTATCAGCTCACCATGAATCTCGGTGCCGATCTGAAGAATGCCAAGAGTCGCTTTCCGAGGGCGATCGCGGGAGGGATGCTGGTCGTAATCGCGCTCTACTTGCTGCTCAACATCGGCTATCAGCGTGCGCTCGGCATCGGCGGCATCGCGCGCTCGGATCTCGCCGCCGCTGCGCTCGCGCGCGCGACCTTCGGTCCCGGCGGCGAGACGCTGATCTCGGTCGCGGTCTTTCTCTCCGCGGCCGGGTTCGTCAACGCGACGATTTTGCAAATGCCCCGCAGCTATTACGCGATGGCCGAGGACGGCGTGCTGCCGCGCGCCTTTTTGCGAGTCAATCCCCGCACCCAGATTCAGGATGCCGGGCTCGCGTTCTTCGCCGCGACCATGCTCGTGCCCGCGTTCATGCTCGGCTCGTTCGAGAAGCTGCTCGATTACATCATCTTCACCGATACGCTCACGATCGCGGCGGTGGCCTCGACCTTGTTCGTCTTGAGACGCCGGCGCACGGGTGAAGGCGGTTACAGGATGCGCGGATATCCGCTGTTGCCCGTCTTGTATATCGCCAGCTTGCTGGCCGTGGCCGCGCGCGCATTCTCGGTGGATCCGCGCATCGGGCTCGCGGGCTTCGCGATCCTGCTCACCGGCTGGCCGCTGTTTCTTCTGGGGCGCAGGGCTTTCGCCGTGCGCCCCACGATGAACCGCTAGCCGCCCGGGCAGTTGGCGCGCATCTCCTCGCGTGGCAGCCGAATCGGCAGCCGTGCGCGAATCGCCTGGTCGACCGACTCGGCAATGTGGGAGGGATAATGGCTGGCGAGGATCGAGTCGAGCTGGCGGCGCGCGCGCTCGACAATGGTGAGCCGTCCCTGGTCGACCCACTGGTTCGGACTCGTGCGGTCGCCGACCGACGGGTAGATGTACTCCCGTTGCATGAGTTGCAGCGTCTGATCTGCACCGAGGTAGTGACCCGGACCCTCGATGCAGACCTTGCGGATGGTCTCGAGCGAGAGCGACTCATCGGTCACCTCGATGCCCTTGATCGTGCGCTGCACGGCGCCGATGACGTCGTTGTCGATGATGAGTCCTTCCATCGAGAAGCCGAGGAGGCTGGCGAGCATGCCGGCCGATTCGTATATCAAGTTGGCCCCGGCGTTGCCGACCAGCGCGTGGTTGTAGGCTTTTTCATAACCGGCCTGCATGTCGGGAAGCTTGGCGTCGCTCATGCCCGACGCGGTGCCGCCCGTCAGATCGTAAAATCTCGACAGCTGCGCGCTTGCGGCGGAAAGTAACGCCTGCTCCGGGCTTCCGCCCGACATCGCGCCCGTGCGCAGGTCCGACACGAAGCACCACGTTCCGAAGATGGCGGGCGCTCCCGGCTTGATGGCGTTGACGTAGACCAATCCCGCGAGGCACTCGGCCACTTCCTGCACGAGCGCGGTCGCAAGCGCGGCGGGCGCCGTGGCGCCTGCCTGCCCGGCCGACAAGAGAAGCACAGGCATGCCGCCGCGCACCGCCGTCTCCAGACACAGGCACGCGTCATACGCGAATTTCAACGGGGGCACGACGAAGCAGTTCGATTGGCTCACGAACGGCCGCGCACGCCATTTGTCCTCACCGCCTGCGATGAGATGGAACATCTCCAGGCTTGCCTCGACGTGCTGGGGCTGCACCCAGCTCGTGCCCACGTGCTTGGTCGTGCCCGACACACTCGCGTAGGCCGTATTGATGTCCATTTCCAGGGGCGTCGTCACCTCGCGGCATACCACCGAGCGCTGATAAAAATGCAGATGCTCGAGCGTATCGACGACGCGGGCGATGTCGTACGCATCCTTGGTAGTCGAGTCGCGGTATATCCCGGTCCGCGCATCCACGATATGGACCGCGGCGCCCGCCGTGCCGAAATAAACCCGCGAGCCCCAGGGCTCCATGTCGTGCTTCGGCTCTTGGCCGTGCAGCACGAAATGTCGCGCCGCGCGGGCGACGGTATCCTCCACCAATGCACGCGGAAATATCAGGCGCCCCTGATCGTTGAGGTGGGCCCCCGCCCGGGTCATGTACTCGATGCCGCCCGGCGTGGCATCGGCGAGCCCGATGCTCTCGAGCACATCGAGCGCGGCGTGGTGAATGCGCAGAACGTCCGCATCGGACAGCGGCTTGTAGCGCCCGCCGGTCATACCCGGCTGCACGGGGCGCAGGTTATCGGGTAGCGGCGCAGTTCGCGCCGCCCGGCGCGCAGCACGCGCTCCGCCTCGGGCCACCTTGGACTCTACTTCACTCATCCGACCCCCCTCGTTAACGCGGGCAGGCGCCCGGCGTGTGACGCAGGATGCGCTGCTTGACGGCCGTTCGGCAAGAGAAATGCTGCTTCACAGCAATCTCGGCGGCGGCGCCCCGCGCCTTAGAAGGTGGCGCGCACGCCTGCATACGCCGACCGGCCCAGCGTTCCGTATTGATACTCGGTCTCGTAGTGTTTGCCGGTGACATTTTCCACGCGCGCGTCGATTTCGAGGCTGCGCCCCACGGCGTAGGAAGCGCGCACGTCGGCGAGGACGTAACCGCCTAGTCTGATGTCGTTGGCCGCATCGTTGTAGCTCGGGCCTGCGTAGCGCAGCGTCACGCTCGTCGTGAGCGGCACCCTCCACCGGTAGGCGGCCGATGCGTTGGCCGAATCCTCGGGCCGGAGCGGCAGCTCGTTACCGTACGTGGGCGAGCCGGGCGATCGATCCGCCGTCTCGGTCAAGGTGTAATTCGCCGTGAAGGTCCATTGATCCGTCGCGTTCAAGGCTCCCTGCAGCTCCACTCCGTGAGCCGCCGCGCGTGCGATATTGGCGTAGTAGCCCCCGGCGGGGTTGGGGCAGCCGGTCAAGGTCACGCAATAGTAGAACTCGATGAGATCGCGGCTGTAGCGCTGAAAGTAGGTGGCCGATACATCGAGACGTCCGCGCAGTGCATGTTGCTCGATCCCGGCGTCCCAGGTCTCGCCGGCCTCCGGGCGCAGCGTGCGAGTGCCGTAGTTGCTGTATAGCTGGTAGAGCGAAGGCGACTTGAAGCCCTGACCAAAACTCGTCCGCAAGATGGTCTGCGCATTATTGAGCGCCCAGGCGGCGGCGAGCGCACCGTCCGTATGGGAGCCAAATTCGTTCTGCCGGTCGTAGCGGTCGCCGGCCGTTAGGCTGAGGCCCGGCACGACCTCGCCCTGCACCTGCAGGTAGCCGCTGTCGATGCGCTGGGAGGCAGCGACCGGCGCGGGGCCGCCGAAGTCGTACGCAGGCGTGTCGCTGTCGATGGAGGAGCGCTCGTGTTGGGCGCCGAACACGGCTTGATAGCCGGGGGCGAATTGCCAGGTGCCCTGATACTCCTCGCGCTCGATGTGCCCGACGCCGTAGAAGGTCTCCGTGCTGACGAGACCCTCGCCGCCCGTCGCGTCCGGATCGTAATTGCGGGTGTCCGTGTAAATATAGTGATACGCGATGCGGTTCGTGAACGTGCGATCCGGCGAGTGCAGCGTCAGGCCGGCATAGCCGAGCAACTGGGTGTTCTTGCCGTACTCGTTGTCGTTGCCGAAGGTATCGTAATTTGGCGGCGTGTCGTAACCGTCGAAATCGGTGCGCGATTGGACATAGTAGCCGCGCAGATCGAGGTCGAGATCAGGCGTGATGTCGTATACCAGCCGCCCCGTTGCGCCGCCGATCTGGCTCGCGCATAACCGCGTTCCTCCGAGTTTCTCGTCGAAGGCCGGAATTCCGCTGGTACCGAGCCACGTGCCCGAGACGTGCCACATCAAAGTGTCGCTCTTGCCTCCGATGGAGCCTTCCACATTGCCCGTGTTATGCGATCCGCCCGCAGCGTCGAAGCTGCCGCTCAACGGACTGGTGGCTTGCGCGGTGGTGATGTCGATGACGCCGCCCATTGCCTGGCTGCCATAGAGCGTCGACTGCGCGCCGCGCAAGATCTCGACCCGTGTGACGTCGTTCGTCAGCAGGTTCTCGAAATCGAAGTAAGCGCCCGTCGTCGAGGGATCGTAGATCTGCACGCCGTCGATGAGGACGACGGTCTGATCGCTCTCGGCGCCGCGAATGAAGACCGAGGTGGGCTGGCCTACGCCGCCCGAGCGCGCGACCGAGAGCCCCGGCGTCTGCGCCAGCAAATCGGACATCACCGGCAGCTGGCTCGCCTTGATGTCGGCATCGGTGAGCACCGTGACCGAATTGCCCACCTTGGAGAGCGCCGCCGGGGCGCGATTCGCGACCACGACGACCTCGTTCAGCGAATCGTCCGAAGGCACCGGCGATGAGTCCGACGCATCTTGCGCGAGGCAGGGAACAGCAACGGTTGCGCACAGCGCGGCGGCGCACGCATAAGGCAAGAATCGCTGGTGGTTCACGATGGCTCCCTGATGACGGCGAACTCGAATCCGCGCCGTGTTGAACACGCGCAGACCTCCAAGTCGCCGCTCGGGAAACTCCGCTCGGTCAGCGCAACCCCGGCTGATCGATGGGCGACCACGGCAAGCAGGTCTCCTGGCTCGCGGTTTGGAGTCCTGCATCGCCTTCCCGAATCGCGTGATTCAGTGGCCTATTGATGCGGGCGCACCGCTTACAGTTGCGGGGGCAGCCCGGGCGTTGAACCCGAGTTCCCTTTCAATCCCCGTCGGGGGAACTTGTCGTGCGTGCGTACGTTGCCGCAAATTGCGCGGCGGGTCAATCCGTGCGGCTATGGGCCGCCGGCG
>Ga0187890_10000045_pt1 | contig 86351 bp, 69 predicted proteins | sample June2016WEW_21_1_FD_133005 | JGI IMG/M metagenome (GOLD analysis project Ga0187890, IMG submission 133005) | Peatland microbial communities from SPRUCE experiment site at the Marcell Experimental Forest, Minnesota, USA - June2016WEW_21_10 | ecosystem: Environmental > Terrestrial > Soil >... | reverse complement strand
GGTCGGGCAGCGGGAGGCCAGGCGGGACCCGTCGCAGGCGGCTCTAGGCCCGCGCGACCGACCGATTGAGGCTGTGAATGGTGCCGGCTGAGGGATTCGAACCCCCGACCTACGGTTTACAAAACCGTTGCACTACCACTGTGCTAAGCCGGCATGGCGCTTCGCCGGCGGCATTTTAGCGTGGGAAGGCCACCCTCGGGAAACCTGTGTGAGCCGGGCAGCGCGCCGGTTGCTCCAGGAAGCTTCGGATCAGGTCGATCCCCAGCAGGTCTGGGTGCTCGCAGCACCGCCGCTGGTGGTCGCGCCCTGCGTGCCCGCATTGTTGAGCGTGAAAGTCGCGCATTCGGAATCTTTCGTTTGCGGCGATTTGATCGGCGTCGCGGTGATCGTGAAGCTGTTCGCCGTGGGCGCGACGACGAGGGTGTAATAGCCTTGAGAGGAGGGGGCCGATACCGCCGTTGCACAACCCACGTAGGTGAACGATTGCGAGTAGCAGCGCTCGAGCGCCTGCGCGTCGGTCGTCATCGAGCGTGTCGCATCGGTCCGATTGGCGGTCTTGGTGTACGCGGTGTACGCGGGAACGGCAATCGCCGCGAGAATTCCCACGATTCCCATCGCAACCACGAGCTCGATTAGCGAAAATCCGTTTTTTTTCACCGGGCAATCCTCAGGATTCCGAGTCGACGGTGATCGCGACGACTTCCGCTTTCGTGCTGTCCTGCGAGGGGTCGAGGAGCAAATGCACCTGCTCTCCCGTGGACAGCTGGCTCAGCGTCTTTTCCGCAGCGCTACCCCGCTGGATGTGATACGTGTGGCCGGCGACCTCGATGTCATTGCCGCCCGGCAAGGCGGTGATCTGGCCCGCGATCGGGGGAGTAACCGGCCGCGTGCTCCACCCGACGCTGGGCAGCATGCAAAGCGCCAGCGTTCCCGAGGCGAGAGCGATCTTGAGTTTGCCGAATCGATGTTTCATTGGTGTACCTCCCACCATGCGGTGCGGCTCTTGGAATTGCCCTTCTCGACCACGGTTTGTATCGTTCCGTCGGATCGAGTGATCAGCTTGACGGCTCCCGCCGTTGCCATATTGGCGGTGCGAATCGTCGGAGCCGCGGCGAACACATTGCCGAGCCCCATCCCGACCGGATAGACCGTGCTGCCCGTACTGGTCGTCGCCGCATCGCTGGAATTGATCTGCCCGTCGCCATTGACGTCGAACTGCGGGCTGGTGAAGCTGCCGCCGGCGTAGTTGAGCACGTAGAGGAACGAGTTACCGCCCGCCGTGCAGACATTGGAGTTCGGCTGATAGGTCGTGAGCACCAACGCGCCGCCGCTCTCCATGCGAGGATCGGTGACTCCGCGTTCGCCGGTATGCGCGAGCTCGGCCGGTGTGCAGGTGGGACAGGCCGGAAGATTCAGGTCGATGTACCAGCCTTCCTGCGTCGGAATCGTCAACGCATTGCCGGTCACGATGTACGCCGCGCTGTTGCTGTACGCGTAGGAGAGCGGCTCGACTTCCAAGGCCGCGCTCGTGCGCTGTAGCGGCGTGGTATAGCCCGTCGCAGGATCGAAGATCCCGTAGATCGTCTGCACCTGAGTGCTCGCGAGGTCCGCAGTGCCGAGGAGCTGGCCGGTGACGAAGTACACCATGGTGCCAAGCACGGCCGGATAGCGCGGATTGAGAGTCGCCACCGGCGAGGTGGTGATCGGTTGGATGTTGCTGCTCGCGTCGCGCGCCTGGAACATCACGGTCACCGTCCAGAGCGCCGGGTTGGAATTCGAGATATTCACGCGCCACAGATTACCCTGCAAATCTCCGGCGTACACGAGATTCGAGTACTGGCTGAGCTGGCCGCTCGAATTCACCGCAATGACGGTGGACAGGCCGTTCGATTTCGTCAGGTTGCAGGCGGTCGACACGGCTGCGCACAGGTCGATCTTGGTGGTGACGGCGCCCGTCTGCGGATTGAGCGCGTAGAGGAAGGGTTTCTGATTGCGGCTGTTGTAGCCGTTGCCGAAGAACACCTGCCAGCCGTCCGCCGTGTTCGTGAGCGCCGGTGTGCTGAATCCGAGGCCCATGTCGGCCTCCGTGAAATCCCAAAGCACGTCGGATGCGAGCACGCTCTCGGTCGTGATGGCGGCCGGATTGGTCACGTCGAGCGCGAATACGCTGGTGCCGCCCTGAGCCTCCGTACCCACCAACACGGTATGCCAGCTATTGTCCGAGAATTGAACGTCGGAAGCTTGCGGCGATCCGTTCACGAAATACTGGTGAACGGCATTGTAATAAGGATTGACGAGGTCGATCAGATTGGCGAACACGCCCGTCGGGATATAAGCAAACACCTCGTTGCCGGTGGTTGCGTTGAAGGCGTGCAACATGCCGTCGTTCGCGCCCACGTAGATCATCGGGGGGCGCGAGGCATAGGTTTGCGAGAACGAGACGTACGATGCGCTTAGATTGTTCGACGAGGGCGCGCCGATGTACAAAGGGTCGCTGCTGACGATGTCGCCGAGCTTGTGCGTGCGGTTGCGGAACTGGCCGCCATTGCGCACTTCCTGGGCGTTCGAGCCCCGTATGAACTGCAGGACGTCCTGGCCGTTGGTGTCCGGCGTGAAGGTCTCGAGGTCTCTGCCAAGTTGGGTGCTGGTGGCAATCCCGGTCGTCGGCGTGCCGGAATTCCACCGGAACGGTGTGCCTTGATTGGCGGCCGGGTCCCACGTGGCGATGAGGCGACCTAGATCCCAGGTCTGGCCGTCGACTTGCGTCTGTCCGGACCAGAGTGCGGCGGTGGGAGAGGTGTTCACGGCACCCGTCGTCGGATTGATGGGAAACGCGTAGAGGTTTCCGGTCCAGTCCTGGTAGAGGTCCGAGGTCGTGAACTGCGACTGATAGACGACGGAGTTGGTATTGAGGCCCGTCGAGTTGACCGCTGCCGACGCGGTCGACTGGGTGGCGGCGAGAATCTTCGTGATGATGACCTGCAGATCCGCGGTCACGGCACCCGGGCTGTTGGCCGGGAAATAGGCGTTGGTCCCGCCGGCGGCCGCCATCGCATTGAGTGTCTGATAAGCAGTCATATTGACGGCCGGGTCGACGCCGGCGCCGACGCCGATGATATAGGTATTGACGCCGATGCCCTTCAGCGCCGCGAGCTCGGTCATGACGTCCGTCAAGGCTTGATCGTTGGTGGCGATGAGCGTGTTGAGCGGAGACGGGTTGAAGCTCGCGGTCACGCCGTAACCCGCCGCGGCTGCGCTGCCCAGCGGCGGCCACGCATGGTTGCTCAAATCGAGCGTCGGCAATCCGTCGGTCACCAGCACCACGTAGCGTTGTGCCGCACAACCGTTGCTCGAGGCGGGATTGGTTCTGAAATAATTGTAGGCTCCGGCGAGAAGGCCGGCGATCGGTGACTGCGTCGCGGCCGCCTTCATTTCGACGGTGCCGGTTGAATTCGTCTCGGGAGCGAGGTACGGCGTGAATTTCGCAATGGCCGTCGCCACGGACGTCGGAGTCGGCGTCTGGCCGGCCGAGGTCATGGAGACGAGCAACGTGCCGTTGTTCGGAGTCTCGCTGCTCGTGTAATAGCCGAAGCCGCGGAGCGCGTACATGACCTGCGTTGAGTACGGCACAAATCCTGCGTTGGTGGGGCCGGTGGCCTCGACGCAGCTGTTCTGCTCGGCGTGGTAGTCTTCCTGGACGCCATTGGTCTCGTAGTTGCCGATCGAGTAATTGGGAGGAAACGGGGTGGCGGGGGTCGGACCGCTGTAAACCACGCACACGGGATCCATGTAGCCGTTGGGCGCGTAAAACACGTCGTTGACCGAGGCGTCGTCGCTGCTGGCCGAGACCACCATGTATTGCTTGGCGGTGATGCTCTGGCTTAAGTAGAAGGTATTCAGAACCGCGCAATCCTTGGACACGTTATTCGCGTAAGGCGGCGTGATATTCACCCCGTAGCACGGGTTCGGGACCAGCTCGTCACCGGTCGGCGGCGTCGTATTGTTCGTGAATAGAAATCCCCCCGGGGGGCTCATCTGGTATACCCACGTGGCCCACGAGTTGTAGCCCGAAGTCGCGTAATCCATCAACGCGAAATCCGCATCGGCGATGTAGTTGTTCAATATCGAGGTGATACCGGCCTTCGCGACGTTCAGGCGGCTCGCGGAGTTATCGTACTGAACCCCGCCGGTGGTCACCGTATACGGAGCGACGCCGCTCGAACCCGGGTTCAAGGGCGGCGTGAAGCCGGTGGGAATGGTGTAGTTCAGCGGCGAGCTCGATGCGTTCAGCGCCGAATAGGCGGCCGCGACATCTCCCGAGCCTGTGCGTATGGCGCCGCTCAGATCGCCGTCCACGGACTCTGAATTGGTCACCGCCAAAAGGATTTGCGGATGCGCCGGAATTTCGACCGTCATGGGCACTTGCGAGATCGGCACCGTGGGCGCCGTGGCGATGGCCGATGCGAACGGCCAGCCCGCCACGAGCGAGATTCCGGCCCCGATGGCGGTCCGTCGCAAGATCACTTTCATTCGTCGTATGTTCATAACCGTATCCTGGAGCCTGTCGGCTAGCGGAAAATGCTCTGTAAAATCGTGGTGCTGGACGAATCGGCGCCGGTCGCGTTCGCGGTGACGCGATATACGGTAACCGGCGAGACGGGGGTGGCGTACTGCACCTGGTTGATGCTGTCGCCCGGCATGGCGACCGCGGGCAGATTCTCGATGATATATTTCGGGGACTGAGCCGCTGCCGGCAGCGAGGTCAATGCCGGCATCGGGTTCGCGGGATCGGGATAAGTGATCGTCGCCCCGGGAGTATTCCAGACGCTCGGCGGTGCTTGCTGCAGAACGCTACCCGAGGTCGGATTGAGCTCGTAGAACCCGTTCGCGTTGTTGGCGAACTGCGAGGCGGCGTACAGTCCGTTGGTCAAGCCGTACTCCGCCGCGCGGAGCGCGGCCTCAGCGGCTTGCGCGCCGATTTGACGATTGTCCTCATTGCGCGCCATGCGCTCCTCCGTGGTCTGCATGCGCGCAGCGGTCACGCCGAGCAGGCTCAAGATGAGCAAGAGAATCAACGCGACGAACAAGACGACGCCGCGCTGCTGCGATCGGGTTTTCAAGCTTCGCTGGGGACGCATGGCCGAGAGCTCCTCAATCTTCCATGTTGCGTGTCGAAACGGTGATCTCGAACACCTGGCGCGACCGCGTATCGGCGGGCACGGTCACCGTGTTTCCCAGCAAGTGGTAGACCTGAGCGCCGCCCGGCTTGGGAACCGCGCCTGGCTGGCTCGCAGCCAGCACGGCGATCTTCACGCTCATCACGGTGTTGAAATCCACGACTAGCTGAGCCGGCACATACTCGCTGACCGTCTGCGTGCCGGTGGTATCGACGCCGTAAAGTATTTGCATGTTCTCGATGTCGGGCACCAGCTCGGTCGCGGGAGCGACGAAGGCGGTGGTGGCGTTCATATCGTAGGAGAACAATGCCGCATCGCCGTCCGCGCCTTCACCTATGTAGTAGACGGTCGTGTCGACGGGGGTCACTTGAGATCCGACCTCGAAGCTCACGGGGAACGTCGAGCTGCTGTTGTTTCCGGGCCCGCCGGTCGTGAGCGAGACCGTCGAGTTCGGGGTGTTGGGCGTCGCGTGATAGATTTGAAACACCACCGACTTCGCGCAGTCGGAGATCACCGCGAGTCGGCTGCCTTGCAGGTTGTACGTATTCTGAACGGTGAAACTGCTCGCGCCGGCGCTGATATTCGTGACCAGCGCGGGCGGAGAATTGCTGCGCAGAGTCGAATTTACGACGAGGACATCATTGTTCTTGATGACCAGGCCGGTGAGCGCGGGATCGAGACCGCCGCCGCCCCACGCGGGCCCGGTCGATGCGAGCCAGTCGGCGAGCGAGGGGTCGGGCGCGACCGGAGTGCTTGTGGCGCCGCTGGGCGCCGCCGCCAAGGTGTATGCATTCGAGACCGTGTTGGTCGCCTCGTAGCCCCCGAGAGGCTGACCGAAGTTGTAATAGATCGCGCTCGAGCCGACGTTCAACAAGGAGATCTGGCGCTGGGTCGTATTGCACGCCATGTACCCGGCATCGCGCACAGCCGCCTGCAGGAAGTCGAGCGCAAACCGGCCGTTGTCGGAGACCGCCGCCATGCCCGAGGTCGACATGAAGGACGACCGCGACCCCAAGAACGCTCCCATGACGGCCGCGGTGACGACGAGGGCCAGAGTGATAGCCACCATCAACTCGACAATGGAGAATCCCCGTGTGCGGGACACGGCGCGATTGCTTACGAGGCTAACGGGTACGAGTCTCATTGATGTAACGCCGTCTCGAGGGTGACGCTCATGGGAGCCGCGATGCCGACGGCAGTGCCGCCGAAGATGGATTGCGCGGCCGCGTCGTCCCATTGCACGATGATGGTCGCCATGATGGGGGTGGTGCCCGTCACGGTCACCGAGCCTTGGCCGGACGGCAGCGCTCCGCCCGTCGCACCGGCCGCCAGGCGCGATTTCCATACATAGACATCGTAAAGCGCCAGATTGGAGGAACTCGGGCAAGTCGTGTTCAGGCAGGTGAATCCGGGATTCGTGGCGGCGGCGGCGAGCGGGGTGTTGTAATTGCCCGCCGCGGCAGCCGTCGGATTGGCGCGCATGTTGTCCAGAATCTCGTACGCGAGCTGCGTCGCCTGGCTGCGCAAATAGGCGCTGTCGTTCGAGTGCGCGGAGTAGAGCACGAGCTTGGCGATGCCGAGCAGTCCGATGCTCAAGATAACGAGCGAAACCAGTACCTCGACGATCGTAAAGCCGGCCGTGCGGGCTGCGACGGCAGGTCGGCAATCTGCAGAGGCTCGATGAGTCGGGGGCGTGCGCATGGTTGCTACGGGCAGGTGAGGAGAGCTCGGGCCGCGGAGTATCCGGGCGTGGACGAGGAAGCGATGCGACCGGTTGCGTTCACTTCGACATCGCGCGCATAGGCCCCGCCGCGGCTGTCGCAAATCTGGATCGTGATCGCCTGATCTACCAATCCGGTCGATGAGAACGTCACTTCAGTTTGTGCAGGGGCTCCGACCTTCACCGTATTGCCGGCTTGAAAGGCGGGAACATATTGCAGCACCGTCGGTGCCGGGGCGTTGGGAAGTGTTTCCACGACGATCCAGCCCTGGTTCCAGGCAGTGCCGCCGTTGCAGTTCTGACCATCGCTGGAGGTGCACACCTGAACTCCACCGTTGTTCACCTTGATTGCTTCGTTGCGCGCGTAATTCAAGCTCGCGACCAGCGAATTGATCTGACCGATGTCGCGGTCGTTGAGCACGAAGGTGTTGAACGCGGGCACCGCCATGGCGGTTACGATTCCGGCGATGGCGATGGTGACGATGAGCTCGATGAGCGTGAACCCGCGAGCACGCGCGAGTCGGCAGATCGTGATCGATGTGGTGTGTTTCATGAGTCGCATGCTAGAGGCTTTAGCTTGCGGGAAACTGACATGGCAGAACCCGTTGCGGAAACTGTGATGCGGTTCTTGATGAGAGCCGCGAAACGCGATCGGCGTCTCTACGAGAGCCTAGGGACAGACGAGCGGAGCGCCCGCGACTGACAGGCCCGGAGTCGTGGAGGCGGCCACGCGACCGGCGGAATTCACCTCGACGTCGCGCGCAAAGGCGGCGCCACGGCCATCGCAGACGCGTATGGCCAACGTGCCGCTGGGTAGACCGGTCGACTGGAACGTTATGCCCGCGCTTGGCGTGAGCGTGTTGCTACCGCCGAGGGCAGGAATGGCGGAGAGCGCGTTGCCGTTCCCGTCGAGCACCACCCATCCTCCCGACCAATTCGTGCCGCCGCAGCTCGTCCCGTTGGTCGACGGACACACCGTGACCCCGCCTGCGATATTTTGTTTGATCGCCTCGCTGCGCGCGTAATTGAGGCTCGACACCAGGGAGTTCGCCTGCCCGATGTCGCGGTCGTTCTGCACGAAGCTGTTAAAAGCCGGTACGGCAATGGCGACCAATATGCCGCCGACGAGCACCGTGACCAACAATTCGATGAGCGTGAACCCCGGTGTGGGGGCGGCCATCCGCCCACGAGAGACATATTTCCGATTCATTTGGCGCAATGATACGGACGCGAGCTTGCGGGAAACTGTCGACCCATGCGCGCCTGAGTCAAAGTGAGATGCGGTTCTCAATAAGATCCGCGCGCGCTCAGCCGCCGGACTCGCGCAAGGGTTCGGGGAGCACGGCCGACAGTGCCGCCTCGAGCGAGGGCACATTGTCAAACAGAGCATCGACGTGACCGCCGAAGCCGTCGTTCGAGGGCACATCGAGGATGAGGAGCCGTTTCGGTTCCTGGGCGGCCGCATAGAGCTTCAGGGCGTGCGTATACGGGATGGTCGTGTCCGCCCGGCTGTGGGCGACCACGACCGGGATGTGCACCGAACGCATGCGCGCGAGCGAGTCGAACTGTACCGATGCGACGTAACGTACCGGCAGCCAGGGATAGCGCTCCGCCGCGGCATCGGGAATGGAGGTGAACGCACCGAAGAGCACGAGCGCAGCGGCGCGGTGGCGCGTCGCGAGCACGACAGCAGGTCCCGATCCCAACGAATGCCCCAGCAGAATGATTCGTTCGGGCGCGACGCCTCGCTGCAGCAGGGCGTCGAATGCGGCCTCGGCATCGGCATACATGGCGGCCTCCGAGGGCACGCCCGCGCTCATGCCGAATCCGCGATAGTCGATGCCGAGCACGCTGAAACCCGCGGTGCTCAGCACCTCGCCATGGCGAACCTGGTCGGCGGAGAAAGCGGAAGCGGCGTTGCCGTGCAGGAGTAAAACCCAGTAGCCGGTATCGCAGCACTTCTCGGCAGGGAAGACGACGCCGGCGATCGCTGCGTCCCCGCCGACCGCGATCGCGACTCGCGCGGCTCTCGCCGGCAGCTCATCGACCAGCGACAGCTTGCTGCGCGCCACTGCGAACACGAGGTCGTCCTCGTGGACCTTGAGCCAGCCGATTGCCAGAGCGACGATCAGCATGAGGACGGCAAGCAGAGCGCCAACGTATCGGGCGAGGCGACTCAATGCCAGCCGCTGATGGCGTTGCGGGCGGCCTCGTTGAGCGGACGAGCGATGAGGCCGGTCTGCGACGCGCTGATCTCATACGCAGCCTTGTCGGCCATAGGCAAGAACGTCGCACTGCCGTATAGAGCGTCCACCCACGGCAACCACCGATGGTAGCGGCGGGCCAACTCCCACAAATCGACCGCCTCCGGGCGGCGCAGCTGGTATACCGTGCGGGGCTGACCTCGCTCATCCTCGATCTTCGTATACCGGCCGCTGATCCGATCGAGCTTGAATGCGGTATCGAATCCCAGCAGGTCGAGGCTTGCCTGCCACTTGAGAATGCGCGCATCCACCTGCCATTCGTCTCCGCGCAGGAAGAATACGGCGACGGTCCCATTGGGAAAGGTGAGCACGGCATCGTATTGATGAGGTGCGACGCGCGACAAATCGAGCTCGCCCGCGGGCGCCTCGCTGGTGAGCCGCTGGTAAGTGCGCATATCCAGCACCAGCCCAAGGACAGCCGCGGCCAGCAGCAAGAAGACAATCGCCGCAGTGCTGCTGAGGAGGCCGCTGCCGACGTTCATCACGCGAAAGCGGCGTATCGCCATGATGAGCAGAAGCAGGCCGATAAGCCCGAAGATGACGATGAGCGCGTTCAATGGCATGGGCATGGCTCAAACGAACCGGAACCGAACCTCATGGGACTAACTGAAACACTTAGCTCGGTTCCGGTGTCTCGTTGCAGACCCGAATAGTTTGCTGTGTTTCAAATGTTTTGCAAGTGCAGGGGTCGCGAGGTCGCGGCGCGACCCCGTGCGCGCTCATTAACCGAGGTTAATCTTAGCCCCGCGCCTTGGGTGTAGGTGCCAGCGAATCGATCGAGGCGGGCGGCGACATCGCATTCGACTGCACGAAGTCGACGCCCAGGGCGGTGAGCCATTCCTGCTCCGCGGCGGTCTCCATCCGTTTCGCGACGGTGTGCATCCCGAGAACGCGGGCCATCTGCACGACCGCCGTGATCGAGGCCTGCGCGAGCTTGTCGGTGCGCATCTTGTGGGTGATCCCGGGAGCGAGCTTGACGTAGCGCACGCCCGGTAAGCGCAGCAGGTCGAAGCATTCGGTCCTCAACGAGAAATCATCGAGCACGATCGGGCAGCCGAGGCGGTCCAGCGCGGCGGCCACCTCGCCGAGGCGTGCCGCCATCTTGACGGCCGTGGCGACGTCCACCTCGAAGGCGATCATCGACTTCGGCAACGAAGACTTGGCGAGGCAGAGACCCACGAACTTGATGAAGTGCTCGTCGTGCAGCGCCGTCGTGGTGAGATTGACCGAGAACATCACGGCATGCTGTTGCCACACCTCGGGATGACGCACCAGCCAGCCCACGAGTTCCGTGACCACGCGTCGATCGATCATCGAGCCAAGCCCGTTCTCGACCGCGGCCTTGAGCATGGCATGTGGCGCGGCATTCGGCGCATCCTCCGAGCCCGAGCGCAGCAGCACCTCGTAACGCCTGAGCTGGCTGCCCTTGGTGAGCGGCACCAGTCGCTGGACGTGCAACGCGATCGGACTGCGGCGCAGAGCCGCGTGCAACCGATCCATCTCCGGTGAGACCGAGGGCGGGTGCTTGTCGAGCGGATCCTCCAGGATGTGCTGTACCTGCGCGGGGGCCGGCGCAGCGGGCGACGCCGCCGGCGCTGGGGCGGGACGCGGCGCCGAAGAACGCGCAGGAGCCTCCGCACGCGCAGCGCGCGCAACCGGCGGCGATGGCGGGTCGGCGAGCGAGAGCTCAATCGGCGCGGCGCTCGGCGCCGGCCTGGCGGCTGCGGGTGCAGGAGCCGGACGTGCCGTTGTGGCACGGCTAGCGGGAGGGCGGCTCGCGGACGGTGCCGGTGCCGCCGCGGCGGTTCCGCTGTGGCGCGGGGCGCTCGCACCATTCACGGCGGTCCGGCCGCGCGCGGGCGCGGTCCAGGCCACCTTGCTCGCCGGTGCGGAGGGAGCGAGCGGCTCAGCGAGAGGAGGTCTGCGGCCCGGTGCTGCGACTTTGGCGGGACCCTTCATGGGCGGTGCCTTGACGGCGGCCGGCGGCGGTTCGGATGGGATTTGAGCTTCGGGCGTCGGGTCGATGTCCGGACGCATGCCCGCGAAATCGATGAGAACTCGCTGCAGCTTTGGATTCATGAACTTGATAGCGCCGTGCTCGTCCTGGCGAATGACACGGCTATCCAGGACGACCATGATCGCGCCGACCATGGCGCGGCGCGCGCTCACCGCGCGCAGCAGCACCGCGGAGCGGGCATCGCCGAGATCGTAGGCCAGAATCGGCGGTGCTTTTGGATTGGAAAACGTCTCGATGGCCTCGAGCACCGCGTTGTGCTCGTCCGGACCCATGGAGCTCTCGCTCAGCCAGAGCACGTCCCCGTTCTCGTCGTGCAAAGAAACGGCATGCGCACGCGCCGGCTCGACCGCGGCGCGCACTTTTTGGCAAACCGCATCGAAATCGACGAGCGGACTTTCCATTGCGCTGAAGGGCTTGCCCTGCTCCATAGACCGTAACTGCGAGATTAGCCTGCATATGTACAGCAGGAGCCCCGCAAGTGGTGTGATGGTCTTCGCCAAACGCCGGAGAAGGGCCGCGCTCGGCGACCGGCTAAGAACCGGCTAAGGCGAGACGGTATGACATATGATGGTCATTCGCGCGCCTTAAATTCGACACGAGGGAACCCATGTCGTCAGTTCCGCAATCCCGTCAATTCCGCTACTACGATTTTGTGATGGCGGCCTATGTCTGCGTGTTGCTCTGCTCGAATCTGATCGGGCCGGCCAAGGAAACCTCGATTCACATCCCTGGGACTTCGTTCACGCTGACCTTCCTCGCGGGGGTGCTGTTTTTCCCCATCTCGTACATCTTCGGCGACATCCTGACCGAGGTGTACGGCTACGCTCGGGACCGTCGTGTAGTGTGGGCGGGATTCGGCGCGTTGGCTTTCGCATCGGTGATGGCCGCCGTGGTCGTGCACTTGCCTCCCTCGGACCGCTCGCGTGCCACTCAAGAGGCGGTGGTTGCGATATTCGGCAACACACCGCGCATCGTGCTCGCCTCCATCACCGCATTTCTGTGCGGCACGTTCGTCAACAGCTACGTGCTTGCCAAGATGAAGATCTGGACGCGGGGTCGCTGGCTCTGGACGCGCATCGTCGGCTCGACTGTGTGCGGTGAGCTGGTGGACTCGGTAATCTTTTACGCCGTCGCCTTCTACGGCCTGATGCCCTGGACGCATTTGCTGGTAATCATGTTCACGCAGTACGGACTGAAGAGCGGCTGGGAGATCGTAGCGGCTCCGCTGACCTACCGCGTGGTGGCGTTCCTCAAGCGCGCCGAGCAGGAGGACTACTACGATATCGGCACGAACTTCACGCCCTTCTCGCTGCGCGCTTAGATCGCTCGGGCGGGCGCCGGCTTTGATCCCCGCGTTGCCATTTTTTGCCATCGCTCGATAACGACTGCGCCCGAAACGGGGCGCCAAATGCTCCTCACGAGGCGGCGATGGCCGCCGCGAATGTCCGCAACACAGGAGGAGCGTCATGAAGATTGCACAGTCGAAAGTGATATGGACCCTCGGGCTGATGGGGGTGAGCGCGGTTGCTCTGGCCGATGCCGCGCCGAAGAAGCCCTCGCCGCAGGAGCCGGCGGGCTTCATCACCGGGGCGGTGATCGGCGGGTTTGCGGCAGGCCCCATTGGAGCGGTGGTCGGCGCCGGGGTCGGCACCTGGCTCGGATCGCGCGTGCATCGCGCGCACGATGCGGCCCGGGCCGAAGCGCGGGTCGCCACTCTGCAAAACGACAGGGATCAGCTCGAGAAGGAGGCCGCCGAGCTCAAGGGGGAGACCGCGGCGCTCGCAAGCGCTAAGAGCGACCTCGAGGAGACCAACCGAGCGCTCACGGCGCGCCTCGATCAGCTCGCCCACAGCGTGGAGACGGCCCAGGAAGCGACCGACGATGCGGCGCGCGAGCAGGCGGCCAAGGTGCTCGATGGGCTGCAAGGCGACGTGCTGTTTCGCACCGGCAGCGCGGAGATCGACGGGGAAACGGCGCACGACATCGGGGTGATCGCAGGTGTGCTCGCCAAGTCGCCGGCGCTGACCGTGCGACTCGACGGTTATGCCGATCCACGCGGCGGCGACGAGCTCAACCTCAAATTGTCGCAGGCACGAGCCGATGCGGTGCGCGATCTGCTCCTCGCGGCGGGCGTACCCGAGCAGGCGCTCGAGGTGAACGCCTATGGCAAGAGTCAGAGCACGGCGCAGGACGAGGACGGCTACGCCTTGGAGCGCCGGGTGCGAATGACTCTGCAGGCCGCGCCCCCCGCGCCGCTCGCGCAGGCGAGCGAGCCGACCGGCCCGCAGATCGAGAAACGCTGAAGCTCGGCGGCTCGGCGCAGCGGATGCGTCGAGCCGCCCTTGTCTCCCCCTGCCTCGCGCACTTACGATAGCGTATGGCCGACTACCCCAGGATCGTGGCGCTCGATCGCTATCAGACCGGCGAATCTGCCAATCCCTCCCCCGAGAAGATTCTTTCCGGCATACCGCGGGTGCGGATCTCGAATCAGTTTGTCGATCCCACGCAGCAATTCTTCTGCGGCTTCTGGTCGAGCACGAGCGGCAAGTGGCGCGTGCGCTATACCGAGTACGAGCTGTGCGTGCTGATCGAGGGCCGCGTGCGCCTCGAGTCGGTGCATGGCGAGAAGAACGACTTCCGCGCCGGAGACGCGTTCCTGGTCCCGGCGGGCTATGAGGGCGCGTGGGAAGTGGCCGAGCCTTGCAAGAAGTGGTACGCGGTGTTCGAGGCGAAGAGCTGACGTCCTAGCCGGGCGTCCCTGGCCGGGCGCCCTCGCCACACGTGAGCGCCGCGCCTCAAGCTGTGTCGCGGATCGCCCCGGCGAGCGTCTCGACGAGTTGCGCGATCTGCGGCTCTTCGATGACCAGGGGTGGTGACAAAGCGACGATGTCGCCCGTGACCCGCACCATCACCCCGCGCTCGAAGCATTTCAAGAACACATCGAATGCACGCGCACCGGGCTTGCCCGGCCGCGGCTCGAGCTCGACCGCACCGATGAGTCCGTAGTTGCGGATGTCGACTACGTTTGCCGGACCGCGGATGGAGTGCACCGCCTCCTGCCAGGTCGGGGCGAGCTGCGCGGCCCGGGTGAGCAACCCTTCGCGCGCGTACACATCGAGTGTCGCGAGCGCCGCCGCGCACGCGGCTGGATGGGCCGAGTATGTGTAGCCGTGAAACAGCTCGATCGCGTTCTCCGGCCCCTGCATGAAGGCATCGTAGATCTTGCGCTGCGCGAAGACCGCACCCATCGGGATCGCGCCGTTCGTGAGGCCCTTGGCAGTCGTCATGAGATCGGGGGTGACGTCGAAGGCTTGCGCCGCGAACGGCTTACCGACCCGCCCGAATCCCGTGATTACTTCATCGAATATCAGCAAGATGTCGTGTTTGTCGCAGATCTCGCGCAGCCGCTTCAAGTACCCCGTCGGCGGTAGTATCACGCCGGCCGAACCGGCAATGGGCTCGACGATGACGGCCGCGATGTTCGATGCGTCGTGCAGCGCGATGAGGCGCTCCAGCTCGTTCGCGAGGTGCATGCCCCAGTGCGGGAGTCCCCTCGAGAAGGCGTTGTGTCCGATGTCCAGCGTGTGCGGCAGATGGTCGACGCTCGGCAGCAGGGCCCCCGCGAACAGCTTGCGATTGTTCACCATGCCGCCCACCGACATACCGCCGAATCCGACGCCGTGATAACCCTTCTCTCGCCCGATAAGACGCGTCCGCTGGCCTTGCCCGCGCGCGCGCTGGTAGGCGATGGCGATCTTCAACGCGGTGTCGACCGATTCGGACCCCGAGTTGGTGAAGAAGATGCGATCCATGCCTGGCGGTGCGAGCTCGGCCAGCCGGTTCGCGAGCTCGAAGGCGATGGGATGGCCCATCTGGAAGGCCGGTGCATATTCCATGGTGCCGAGCTGCTGCGCCACGGCCTCGGTGATCTCGCGGCGCCCATGCCCTGCGTTCACGCACCACAGGCCCGCCACGCCATCGAGCACCTTGCGCCCGTCGGTGGTCCAGTAATGCATGCCCTCGGCGCGGGTCAGCAGGCGGGGATTTCCCTTGAACTGACGGTTGGCGGTGAACGGCATCCAGAACGCATCGAGCTCGGGCAGGGCGGGATTGGGGGTGATGCGGGCATTCATGGCGTAATCCTTCCGATGGAGGGGCGAATTTGCCTAACCGCGCGGTACGGGTCGGCTGATAAGAAAATTCAACACCAGTGGCATTTTAGCTGAATTTCCACCCAATACTGTTTAAAATAATCGACATTATGGCTCTCGACGTTGGCGCTCACCTCAAGGCCGTGCGGCAGATGTACGGTCTGTCCCAGCGCGAGCTGGCGAAGCGGGCGGGTGTGACCAACGGCCTCATTTCCCTGATCGAGCAAAACCGCGTGAGCCCCTCGGTGTCATCCCTCAAGAAGGTCCTCGACGGCATCCCCATGGCGCTCGCCGAATTCTTTACCTTGGATCTCGCCGCCCAGGCCGAGGTCTTCTTCCCGCGCTCGGCGCTGGCCGACATCAGTACGGGGGCAGTGGAGCTCCGGCTCGTCGGTGGTCGGCTGGCGAAGCGCAGCATGTCGATCCTGCACGAGCGCTACGCACCGAACGCGGACACCGGCGAAGAGATGTTGACGCACGCGGGCGAGGAAGGTGGAGTCATCGTCAAGGGCCGCATCGAGCTGTCGGTGGGCGGGGAATCGCGCGTCCTGACGGCGGGCGACGCGTACTATTTCAAGAGCTCGATTCCGCATCGCTTCCGCAATCCAGGGCGCGAGGAATGCGAAATCGTGAGCGCAAGCTCGCCGCCGACGTTTTAGCCCTTATCCAGGTAGCATACGGCCATGAGCAAAGTGACGGTGGCGGCAACGCAGATGGCGTGCAGTTGGGACCGCGAGGCCAACGTCGCGCGCGCCGAGAAGCTGATTCGCGAGGCGGCGCGGCGCGGCGCAAACGTGGTGCTGATCCAGGAGCTGTTCGAGACACCCTATTTCTGCAAGGATCACGCCACTCGCTACTTCGATCTCGCGAAGCCGCTCGAGGGACATCCGGCCGTCGAGCATTTTCGCGCGCTTGCGCGCGAGCTCGACGTGGTGCTGCCGGTGAGCGTATTCGAGCACGCGAACAATGCTTTCTATAACTCTCTCGTGATGGTCGATGCGGGCGGCGAGATACTCGGCAGCTACCGCAAATCGCACATTCCCGAGGGTCCGGGCTATCACGAGAAATACTACTTTTCGCCGGGCGACACAGGCTTCAAGGTGTTCGACACCAAGTTTGCGAAGCTCGGCGTCGCGATCTGCTGGGATCAGTGGTTCCCGGAGGCCGCGCGCGCCATGGCCCTCATGGGCGCCGAGATCCTCATGTATCCCACGGCGATCGGCTCCGAGCCGCACGATCCGAGCCTCGACTCCTCGGCGCACTGGCAGCGGACCATGCAGGGCCACGCGGCCGCGAACGTCATGCCGCTGGTCGCCTCGAACCGCATCGGCGTCGAGGAAGGCGCGCATTATGCGATGACGTTCTACGGCTCCTCTTTCATCGCCTCGCATACCGGCGAGAAGATCGCCGAGGCGGATCGCACCAGCGAAACGGTGCTCACAGCCGAGTTTGACCTCGACGCCGTGCGTCGCTATCGGGAAGCCTGGGGCGTCTTCCGCGATCGCCGCCCAGACCTCTACTATCCTTTGCTGTCGCTCGATGGACGCGCCTGAGGTCGGCGAGCTTCCCACCGATCTGGTGTTTGTCGACTTAGAGACGACCGGCGGCAACGCGGCACATCACCGCATCATCGAGATCGGCATCGTCCGCTTGCGCGAGGGAGCGGTTGTCGAGGAATGGAGCACGCTCGTCAATCCCGGATGCCTCATCCCGCCGTACATCGAGAGCTTCACGGGCATCAGCAACGACATGGTCGGCTCGGCCCCGCGTTTCGAGGACATCGGGCGGATCGTGCTCGAGAAGCTCAAGCCTGCCGGGACTTCGCCGGTGTTCGTGGCGCACAACGCGCGCTTCGATTATGGATTCCTGCGCGCGGAATTCCGTCGTGCAGAGCTGCCTTTCTCGGCGCCGGTGCTCTGCACCGTGAAGCTCTCGCGACGCCTCTTTCCGGCGGAGCTGCGGCACAATCTCGACGCCGTCATGGATCGTCACGGCCTCGCGTGCAGTGCGCGTCACCGCGCGCTCGGCGATGCGCGGGTCATCCTGGATTTCTGGGTCACGCTGTGCCGGGATCTGCCCGAGGACATTCTCGCAGCGGCCGCGCGCAGCGCCACGGGCAGAGTCAAGCTGCCGCCGCAACTCCCCGAGGGACTGGCCGACGAACTGCCGGAGGGCCCCGGGATGTATCGCTTCTTCGGCGAGCGCGAGGGGAGCGAGGTGCTCCTTTACGTGGGCCGGGCGGGATCACTGCGGACGGCCATCCTCGGCCATTTCGCCGATGGCGGTGCGGTCGGGGCGGGCGGCGGCCGCCGCGGGCCTAGGCTCCAGGAGGCAGTGCGACGTGTCGAGTGGGAGGAAACCGCCGGAGAGCTCGGCGCCTCGCTCCTCGAGATCGAAGCGCTGAGAGTAGACACGCCGCTCTACCACCGCCGCATCAAGAGCGCCGAGCGCAGCGTCACCCTCAAGCTTGCCGAGGAATCGACCACGGTCGTGATCATCCACATCGAGGAGCTCGATGCCGTCGACCTCGAAGAGTGTTTCGGGATATTCCACGCGCCGAAGGATGCGCGCAAGGCGCTCGGCGAGATCGCTCGCGTCCGCGGTCTGTGCCCGAAGCTTCTGGGTCTCGAGGAGAGCGCCGGCTCCTGCCTCGCCCATCAGCTCGGCCGCTGCAAGGGTGCCTGCGTCGGCAAGGAGCCCCTCGTCCTGCACACCGTGCGGGTGCAGATGGCCCTGGCTTCCTTGAAGCTCAAGTCGTGGCCATTTCCCGGCCGCGTGGCGCTGCGCGAGCGCAGCCCATTCGGCGCCGAGGTGCTGCACGTTCTCGATCGCTGGAGCTACGTCGGCACGGCGCATAGCAATGAAGAGCTCGTGGCGATCGCCGAGCGCGCCGGCTCAAGCGCGTTCGATCCGCAGCTTTACAAGCTGCTGGTGCGTTATTTCGCCAACCACCCGAAACTCGATTGGCACGACCTCGAGCCGGCCTGTCGCGGCCGGCCCTGTCGCGGCCCGGGCGATCCCCTCGATCACCGCGCACTCGATGTGTCCTGAACGCCGCGCGTGATCGAGGATGTCCGCTATTGGATTGCTACGGCGCCGATCGGCGCGGCGTCCGTCCTTGCCGAGGAGCTGGAGCAATTCGGCGCGAGCGATATCCGCGAGCGCAGTCATGACGTGAAGTTTCAGGGCACGCTCGAGGTCGGCTACCGGACGTGTCTGTGGTCGCGCACGGCGACACGCGTGCTGCTCAGCGTGGGATCGATCGAGGCTAAGACTTCCCGGGAGCTCTATGAGGCCGCGAAGCGCATCGACTGGCGCCGGCACATCGCGCCCGGCGCGACGCTCGCCTGTGAGTGCAGCGGCTCGAACGCCGCCATCCGCCACACGCTCTATGGCTCACAGCTCCTGAAGGACGCCGTGTGCGACGGGCTGCGCGAAGCGACGGGGCAACGTCCGAACATCGAGCCGGAGCGGCCTGACGTGCGGCTGCACTTGCATGTGGAGGCCTCGAGCGCGCTCGTGTCGGTGGACTTCTCGGGCGAGAGCCTGCACCGCCGCGGCTATCGGGTGGAAGGCGGGCGTGCGCCGCTCAAGGAAAACGTCGCAGCCGCGATTTTGCTGCGTGCGGGCTGGCCGGATCTCGAGGGTGCCGGCGGCGCGCTGGTCGATCCCTTGTGTGGCTCGGGCACTTTCCTCACCGAGGCGGCGCTGATCGCGGGCGATATCGCACCGGCGCTCGGCCGGGAGTACTTCGGCTTTCTCGGCTGGCGCGGCCACGACCCCGAGCTTTGGGAACGGCTGCGCGCGCAGGCCCTCGCGCGCCGCGCGGCGCGCACGCCGCGGCGTTGCATCGTCGGCTCCGACGCCGATGCCGCGGCGGTGCGCATGGCGCTCGAGAACGGCGCGAGCGCAGGCGTCGCCGACTGGCTGCACGTCGAGCGGCGTTTGCTCGCTCAGGCCGCGCCGCCGCCCGGCGCCGCGGGTGGCCTGGTGGTGACCAACCCACCTTACGGAGAGCGCATCGGCTCGGAGTCTGGGCTCGCCGAGCTCTACGCCGAGCTCGGCCGCGTGCTGCGCGAGCGCTTCCGCGGCTGGCAAGCCGCAATTCTCTCGGGCAATCCGGACCTGGCACGCCACCTCGGCATGTATGCGAAGCGCACCCATCGGGTATTCAACGGCGATCTCGAATGCCGCTTGCTGCGATTCGACCTGGGCGAGCCACGCGAGCCGCGCGCGCCCGAGGTGGCGCGCGCCGAGCGTGCGCAGCGGCCTGGAGCGCAGATGTTCGCCAACCGCTTGCGCAAGAATCTCGCACGCCTCGACCCCTGGGCCGCGCGCGAGCACATCGAGTGCTACCGCCTCTACGATGCGGACATGCCCGAGTATGCCTTCGCCATCGATCTGTACGGCCGCGAACCGCGGCACGTATGTCTGCAGGAGTATGCCGCGCCGAAGTCGGTGGACGTTCAGGGCGCGCGCGAACGCCGCCGGGACGTGCTGGCGGCATTGCCGCAGGTCTTGCAGGTTCCGCTCGAGCAGATCCATTCGCGTGTCCGCAAGCCGCAAAAAGGCGTCGAGCAGTACGAGAAACGCGAGATCGACGCGGGCCGGGTGGCAGTACGCGAAGGGGGGCTCGGGTTCTGGGTGAATTTTGGTGACTATCTGGACACGGGGCTGTTCCTCGATCACCGTATCGTGCGCGGCATGCTGCGCGACTGGGCCAGGAATGCGGATTTCTTGAATCTCTTTTGCTATACGGGGAGTGCGACGGTCTATGCCGCAGCCGGCGGTGCGCGCTCGAGTGTGAGCGTCGACCTGTCGAACACCTATCTCGACTGGGCGCACGCGAATCTCAAGCTCAACGATCTCGCGGGGCCGAAGCAGGAGCTGTGCCGGGCAGATTGCCGCAAGTGGCTGGAAGAGGAGTCGTTGCGTGGTCCGCGGTTCGATCTCATCTTTATCGATCCGCCGACTTTCTCGAACTCCAAGCGCATGCAGGGCGTCCTCGACGTGCAACGCGACCATGCCGTGATGCTCCGCCAGGCGATGCAGCTGCTGCGGCCGGCCGGCCGGCTGGTGTTCTCGACCAACTACAGCCGCTTCAAGCTCGACAGGGTTGCGCTCGAGGAGTTCGAGATCGAAGACATCAGCGCCCGTACCATTCCGAAGGACTTCGAGCGCCACGCGCGCATCCATCGCTGCTTCGTCCTGCGGCACCGGGGAGCAGCGCCATGATGCCCGCATTCTTGGCGAGGCGATTGCTGCTCTCGCTCATTACGTTGGCCATCCTGTCGGTGGTCGTGTTCCTGGGCGGTCAGCTGCTGCCCGGAGACGTGGGACGCGCCGTACTCGGGCCCCTTGCCGATGCGCGCGCGGTGGCGGTGTTCGATCATCAGGTGGGTGTCGACCGGCCCTTGTGGATTCAGTACTGGGACTGGATCACGCACTTCGTGTCGGGCGACATGGGCCGATCCTTCACCTTTCGCGCACCGGTGGCGCCGTTCGTCGCCGAGGCGCTCGCGAACTCGATGAAGCTCGCCGCGCTCGCCTTCGTCCTGGTGGTCCCTTTGGGGATCGCCGGGGGCGTATGGGCGGCCATGCGAGTGGGGCGCTTGAGCGATCGCGTTCTGGTGCTCCTCGGGCAGTCGCTCGGCGTCGTGCCGGAGTTCATTTCCTCGATCGTGCTCATCCTCGTGCTCGGCGTGTGGCTGCGCTGGTTGCCGATGTCGGCGGATTGGCCCGAAGGCACGCCGCCGCTCGCGCAGATCCGCTACCTCATCTTGCCCGCGCTGCCGCTGGTGCTCGTCTTCTTCGGTTATGTCGCTCGTGTGGCGCGCGTCGGTACCATCGAGGCGCTCGATGCAGATTACACTCGCACCGCCATCCTGAAGGGGTTGTCGATGCCGACGGTCATGCGCCGGCACGTCCTGCGCAATGCGCTCTTGCCCACCATCACGGTGACGGCGAGTCTCCTCGGCTATCTCGCCGGCGGTCTCGTGGTCATCGAGACCATGTTCCACTACCGCGGCATCGGCGCGCTCATCTACACGGCCGCGCGTGCCAAGGACTTCCCGATGCTGGAGGCAGGCGTGCTCACCGTGGGCGCCGTGTACGCCCTGGCTACCGTGGCCGCCGACCTCGTGAGCGCCGCGCTCAATCCGCGGCTGCGCACCGCGGCATGAGCATCCTGACCGCGGCGCTGCACGCTTCCAGGGCGGTAGCCCGCAGCCGGGCGCGCGAGCGCTGGCAGGCGGCGCTGCGTTCGAAGACGCTGCTCGCGGGCGTGACGATTCTGGGATTCTGGATCGTCTGTGCACTATGGGGTGCGCGGCTTGCACCGCTTGATCCTTATGCCGACGATCTGCTCGCGACGCTTGCGGCCCCGTCCGCGGCGCACTGGTTCGGTACCGATCAGCTGGGACGCGACATCTTCTCGCGCGTCATCGTCGGCGCGCGGGACATCTTGATCGTGGCGCCTCTGGCGACGCTTCTGGGCACCGTGCTGGGGACGGCTCTCGGCCTCGCGCTCGGCTATCTGCGCGGCGTGGTCGACGACGTCACGAGCCGCGTCATCGAGGCGGTGCAGGCGCTGCCGCTGGTGATCGTCGCGCTCATGGCGCTCGCGGCGGTGGGCACCTCGGACCTCACCGTCGTGCTGGTGATCGGCTTCGTGTTCACCCCGCTCATAGCGCGCACCGTGCGTTCGGCCGTGCTGGTCGAGACTGAACTCGATTACGTGGCGGCGGCGCGCCTGCGCGGCGACGGCACGCTCGCCATCATGTTCGTGGAGATCTTGCCGAACGTCCTGCCCATCGCAGTCGTGGAGATGACGGTGCGCCTGGGTTATGCGATTTTCTTCGTGGCATCGTTAAGCTTTCTCGGGTTCGGCATTCAGCCGCCTTCCGCCGACTGGGGCATCGCGATCGCGGAAAATTACAGCCTCGTCGGCAGCTACTGGTGGACGGTGCTGTTCGATGCGGCCGCGACGGCCTCGCTGGTGGTCGGAGTCAACCTGGTAGCCGACGGGCTTGCGGGGGTGTTCGACACATGAGCGAAGCGGTCGCGAACCCGGCCCCCGCCATCGATGCTTTGCGCATCGAGCATCTCGAGGTCTCGTATCAAGTCGGCCGGCACGAGCGAAAGGTGGTGTCCGACGTGAGCCTCGCGATTCGCCGTGGCGAGTGTTATGGGCTGGTGGGTGAGTCCGGGTGCGGCAAGTCGACCGTGGCGTTTGCCGCCATCCGCTACCTCGCTCGCAACGGCCGTGTGAGCGGGGGGCGCATCTGGGTCGGCGGCCGGGATCTGTGGTCATTGCCGGCGCGGCAACTGCGACGCCTGCGCACGCGCAGCGTCGCCATGGTCTATCAAGATCCGGGCCGCGCGCTCAACCCCTCGATGCGCATCGGACGGCAGATGGCGGAGGTATTCGAGGTGGCGGAGGGACTCGCGGGCCGCGCCGCGCTCGAGCGTGCGTCGCACATGCTGGCGCGCGTGCAGATCGCGAGCCCTGAACGGGTACTGCACAATTATCCTCACGAGCTCTCGGGCGGCATGCAGCAGCGCGTGGTCATCGCGATGGCTTTGTCGATGCGCCCCGAGCTTCTGATTCTCGACGAGCCGACCACGGGGTTGGACGCCACGGTCGAGGCCGAAGTGCTGGATCTCATCGCGCACCTGCACGCGGACCTGGGCAATTCCATTCTCTTCATCAGCCACAATCTGCCGGTGGTCGCGCGCATGTGCGACCGCGTTGGAGTTCTGTATGCCGGCGAGCTCGTCGAGGAGGGGCCGGCTGCCGACGTCTTCGGCGACCCGCGCCATCCCTACACCGTGGGACTGCTGCGCTGCATGCCGAGCTACGGCATGAGCAAGAACGACGGCCGGTTGGAGACCATCCCCGGCTTTCTGCCGGCGCCCGGCACGATCAGCGGCCGCTGCGTGTACGCGGATCGCTGCGCCAACGCCACCGAGCGCTGCCGCGTCGAGGCGCCGCCGCCCGTCGATCTCGGCGGCCGCATCGCCCGCTGCTTTTATCCCGAGCGCGCGCCGGACTTGCCACGCCAGGGTGTCGCCGTGCCGCTGCGCGGCGCGGCGCAGGCATCGACACCAGAGGCGCAAGCGGTGAAGCCAAACGACGGACCGCTCTTGCGCACCCGCAATCTCTCGAAGACCTATCGGATCGCCGGCCGACCTTTGCGGGCGGTGCACGAGGTGACGCTCGAACTGTGGCCGGGAGAGACCCTCGGGCTCGTGGGAGAATCCGGCAGCGGCAAGAGCTCGCTCGCGAAGCTCTTGCTCGGCTTGGCCTCGCCCGATGCAGGGAGCCAAGTGGAATTGCGGGGCGAGACGCTGCCGGCCAGTGCCGACGATCGCACGCAGGAGCAGCTCAAGGCACTGCAGATGGTCTTCCAAAATCCGGGGTCGGCGCTCAATCGGTCCCAAACCGTGCGCCGCCTGCTCGCCAGGTCGCTACGCCTGACGCGGCTCGAAGGGGCGGCGCGCGAGGCGAGGCTCGAGGAGCTCGCCGCCTCCGTGCGGCTTACTCTCGAGCACCTCGACGAGAAGCCCCGTCGGCTCTCGGGCGGCCTGAAGCAGCGGGTCGGAATCGCGCGTGCCTTCGCCGGCGGACCGCGGGTGGTCGTGTGCGATGAGCCGACTTCTGCGCTCGACGTGTCGGTGCAGTCGGCGATCCTCAACCTGCTGGTCGATCTGCAGGCGCAGGAGCACGTGGGCTATATCTTCATTTCCCACGACCTCAACGTGGTGCACTACCTGTCGGACCGCATCGCCGTCTTGTATCTCGGACGGTTGATGGAAATGGGCCCCGCGGACCGGGTGTTCTCGGGGCCGCATCATCCCTACACCGAGGCGCTCCTGTCGGCAAACCCGAGTCTTACGGACGCGGACGCTCCGCGCATCCACCTGAGCGGAGAGCTGCCGAACGCCTTGAATCTGCCGTCGGGGTGCGTCTTCCACACGCGTTGTCCTCGTAAGCTCGGCAGTATCTGCGAGCGCGAGGAGCCGCCGCTCGCCGAGGCGGTGCCGGGACACGCGATTCGCTGCCATATCCCCGCGGATCTACTCGGCCGCACCGTTCTGCGTAATAACCATAATAACTAGGCGATGGCATAAGATTCAGTGCTTGACGCACGCCGGGCGCGAGGCGCCATATACAGCTGAAGAGAGAACTGCTTCAGCAAGGCACGCTATCCAAAGAGTGCCCTGGCCTGCGGTCGAGCGCGGAGCTCCGATACTCCGGGTCGTCGATTCGACTTCGTTTCCCTGCGTTCACCCCCTGGACGGTAGCAATTTTTTTCTGCCACCAAGCCGTCGAGAACCCTGGTGGTGCGCTCTACGGGCCCTCGCGCACCGCGCGTGCCTCGGCGAGGTTCAGCTGGCCATTGGCACTCGGCCGTACGCCGCGCACCTGCTTCGCCGTCACCGAGAGCCAATCGTAGAAGTAAGCGATGATCACGGGGGTCTCCTCGAGCAGCAGCCGCTGGATGCGACCGGCACAGGCGCGTTGTGTCGCGGGGTCGAGGGCCGCGATGTAGCTTGCGACCAGGCCGTCGTATTCGGGATTCTTGAAATGCGCCGCGTTGAAGGGCCCCCGGCTGCCGAGGCTCGCCGTCAACAATGTGTTCGGCACGCCGCGATGCCCGTAGTCCTCGATGCCCATCTGTGAGTCGAGCCAGTCCGAGGATCCGAACACGGCGCGCCCGTAGTACGCGGACTGATCCTCGACGTTGAGCGTGAGGTCGATGCCGATCTTGCGCACGGCGTTCTGGATCACGACCGCGTAATCGGGCAGCTCCTGGTAGCGCTCGGCCGTCAGGACGGCCGCAAAGCCGTTGGGCACGCCCGCGGCTGCCATCAAGGCCTTGGCCTCCGTGAGATCGAGGCGGCGCTGCGGCACGTCGGGGTCGGTCGCGACGAAGATCGGCGCGAACGGCGAATCGTTGCCGAGCGCCGCGTGTCCGCGAAACATACCTCGCACCAGATTCTCGCGATTCAACGCCAGAGCGACCGCTCGGCGCACGCGCTTGTCGGCGAAACGGCCACGATCGGTGCGCAGGTGCACTTGTTCGTGCGCGCTCGACGGCAACGCGACGATGTTCAGGCGCGGATCGCTGAGCAGCCCTTGTCCACCCTGGATCGGCACGTGCAGCAGCACGTCGAGTTGCCCGCCCTGCATCGCGAGCACCTGCGCCTGAATGCTGTCGTAGAAGCTGAACAGCACGCGATCGGGCAACGCCTTGGCGCCCCAGTACCGGCTGTTGCGCACGAACGAGGCGCGTGCCTTCGGCACATAGCGCTCGAGGCGGAACGGTCCCGTGCCGATGAAGTCACGTTCGAAGCCGCCGTCGTAATCGGCGGGCAGGATGATCGCGTTGTAGTTGTCGGAGGAGACCAAGTAGGGAAAAGTGCCGTTTGGTGCATCGAGCCGAAACTCGATCGTGCCGGCGTCGAGCGCGCGCGCGCCGCCCTTGGATAGCGTTCCCGCGAAGGCCGACAGCGCGATCGATCCGTTCGCAGGATCAGCGAGCCGATTCATGGTCGCCGCCACGTCGTGCGCCGTGAGCGCGCGACCGTCGTGGAACTCGACTCCGGGACGAATCTGGAACGTCCAGACGCTGCCGTCCTCGTTCGGATGCCAGCCGATCGCGAGCTGCGGCTTGAGGTGCAGATCGGCGTCTGAGACCGCGAGATATTCCCCGCACTGGCTGAGAAGACACACCCCCCCGGTATCCCCGACGGTCAAGGGATCGATGAGGCCCGCGGGCACTGGCATTCCTACTTTTATCAGGCCGGAAGGGTCCGTCGTCTGTGGCGCACGGCCGCAAGCGGCAAGCGGGGCGCCCATTCCGAGGAGCGCCGCGAAGCGCAGAAAGTCGCGGCGGCCGATGCGGGCGGCGCGCCACTCCTCCAGAAGCGCGCTCTCGACCTCCGAGCGAGGCGAAGCGCTTGCCGCTCTCCGCCTCACGCGCTCGTCGCGTCGATGTGCCGGTCGGACACGAAGATCTTCGCCGTGATGGCCTCCGTGAGCCGGGCGAGCTCGGGCCCGAGGATGCGATCCTCGTCCACCGGGGCGACGTGGCTGCGGACGAGGTCCAGAAATCCCTCGAGAGCCGGCGGCGGCGCACGCCGAGTAACGTGCAGCGCCTGCGAGGCCATGACTGCGAGCATGGCGAGCGAGGCGTCGAGGCAGCGCCCCGCCCGGGCTTCCTTGGTCCAGGCGAGAAACGCGGGAGCGGCGACATCGTCCTGACTGTTACCGCCATCGCTACTTGGAATGAACGTGCGTTGTGCGGCGCCCTTGGCTTGCTCGATGTAGCCGTTCGCGGCCATGGGCACGTAGCCCACGTTGCCGTGCCCATCGCTCTGTCCCGGCTCGCGCCCCACCAGCAACAGATCGGGCAACTGCGAGACCTGCCCGCCCAGAAGCCGCGCACTGTGGCGATCGCAGAGCAGACAGATATCCGCCCATATGCCGGCGAGATCATCGAGTGCGGGGGCGGCCATGGCGTTGTGGTAGCCGCCCGTGCTGATGCAGCGGCCGTACGGGTGGTGCGCATCGGGCGGCAAGTACACCGGGTTGTCGGAGATCGAGGCGAGCGAGATGCGGGCCGCCCGTTCCGCCGCGGACAGGGCGCGGTGCGCGTGACCCAGGATGCGCGGCACGATGCGATAACTCACGGGGGCCTGGTAGTTGCGCCGTGCGCCGGCGTCGCCGAGGTAGCGGCGCAGCGCTCGCAGCATTGCCGCCTCATCCTCATCGCCCCACAAGGCCTCCAGCGCCTCGTCGTAGTGCTCGAGTGGTGCGCGAAACGCCTCGATGGAGAGCGCGAACGTCTCGATCGCGACTAGCAGGCGCCTGCGCGCAGCAATGGCGGCGTCCCCGACCAGCGCGCCCGCGCAGGGCGAACCGTTGATCAGCGAGCCGCGTTCCTTGACCTCGAGCTCGAAACCCGCGGCGAGCTCCGCGAACAATGGATAGAGCGCGAGAATCTCGCCCGCGCCGCCCTGGCCGGAGGCGGGTACCGCCGGCAGCGGCCGCCCGTCGAGCATCGCTGCGACGGCTTGCGCGATGCGCGGCGTCGTGGCCGCGTGGCCTTCCAGATAATTCGTCAGCCGCGCGAACACGATGCCGCGCACCGCTCTGTCGGGCAGGCAGTCGCCGAACGAGGTGGCCGCCGCGAACGGCTTGAGGCGCGCATGCCGGTCGCGCTCTGCGGGCGCGAGCCGCTGGCTCGCGCGCTCGCCCATGGCTGTGGTCACGCCGTAAATCACGACGGAGGGATCCTTATCTATCAACTCGAGAAACGAGGCGCGGCTCGAGGCGATGCGCGCGAGGGCGGCATCGCCGATGCGCACGTCCTCGCGCTGCCAGGCGACGCGATAGAGCGCCGCGAGGTTGATGTCCGAGCGGGTGTTGACGGTGACGGTCAAGCACTCTCCAGGTGGTTAGGATTGCCGGGGCCAAAGCGAATAATATGCGATCGCGGACCCCGCGCGGAGGAGACCATGGCCGACTTCGATCTCGTCGTCACCGGCAACCTGGTGACTGCACACCGCATCGTCAACGATGGTTTCGTGGCGGTGTCGAACGGCAAAATCGCCTTCGTGGGGCGTGGCACGCCGCCGGCTGCGCGCGAGCAGATCGATGCCCGCGGTCAGTGGGTGATGCCGGGTGCGATCGACGGGCAAGTGAATTCGGGCGGACAGGCCAACCAGGAGGGACTCGGCCGCGCCTCGCGCGCCGCCGCGGCCGGCGGCGTCACGACGCTGGTCGACATGCCCTATGACGATCCCGAGCCGGTATGGCACGGCGAGCTGTTGCGCGCCAAGGCGAAGCAGGTCGAGCGCGAGTGTCACGTCGATGTCGCGCTCTGCGGCACCATTTCCGAGGCGCACGGCACCTCGACCATCGCGGGGCTGATCGAGGCGGGTGCATGTGCCTTCAAGTTCTCGACCTTCGAGACGGCGCCCGGGCGGTTTCCGCGCATCGAGGAGGATCTTTTGTACGATGCCTTTGCGCTGATCGCCTCGAGCGGTCTCGCCTGCGGCGTGCACAATCAGATGCAGGAGCTCACGCGCAAGAACATCGCTCGTTTTACGGATTCGAAGGAGACGGGCTGGGACGCGTACGGCCGCGCGCACACACCGCTCATCGAGCAGCTGGCCACGGCGATGATCTACGAACTCGGCGCTCTCACCGGCGCGCGCGCGCACGTCGCGCACTCATCCCTCGCGCGCGGCTTCGAGCTGTGCGAGATGTACAAGGCCTCCGGGAGCAAGGCGAGCATCGAGACGTGTGTGCAGTACCTCATGCTGAACGGCGAGTCCGACGTGCAGCGCCTCGGCGCGAAGCTCAAGCACTACCCCCCGTTGCGGGCGCAGGCCGAGGTGGAGCTCCTGTGGACGCAGGTCGCCGCGGGGCGCTGCAATTTCGTCTCGTCCGACCACCTGGCCTGGTCACTCGAGCGCAAATCGAATCCTAACTTCTTCAGGAACGCGTCCGGCGGACCGGGCCTCGAGAGCTTACTGCCCGCATTCTGGACCGGCTGCGAGCAGCGCGGCCTTAGCGCGAACATGGTCGTGAAGATGCTGTGCGAGGGTCCCGCCCGGCACTTCCTGCTGCGCGACCGCAAGGGCTCCTTCGATCTGGGGTCCGATGCCGACATCGTGATCGCCGAGCCGGGACGGTTCGTGTTCGACGCCTCCAAAAGCCTCTCGGCGGCACAATGGAGCGCATTCGACGGCCGCGAGATGCGGATCCGCATCGGCGCGACTTTCGTTCGGGGCCAGCTCGTGTTCGACGGCAGTAAAATCGTTAACAAGCCGGGCCACGGCCGCTTTCAGCGTCCGCGGGTACCCGGCGGAGATCGTCCGCGCGCGCGTCCTAAAGAAGATCCTTGAGCCGGTAGTAAAGCATCGCGAGCACGAGTGAGGGCCGCCGCAGCAGTGCGCCGCCGGGAAAATCCCGGTGAGGCAGGCGCGCGAACACGTCGAACCGCTCCGCCGTTCCGGACACCGCTTCCGCAACGAGCTTGCCGGCGAGTGCGGTGAGCGACATACCGTGGCCGGAGAAGCCTTGCAGGTAGAAGATGTTGGGGGCGAGCCGTCCGAAATCCGGCGCGCGGCTCATGGTGATGTCCAGGTAGCCGCCCCAGGCGTACTCGACGTCGAGATCCGCCGCTTGCGGGAACACGCGCACGAGGCGCCTCCTCATCGACTCCGCAAGGTGCCGCGGCTGCAAGGCGCTGTAGCTCACGCGCCCGCCGAACAGAAGGCGGCGGTCGGCCGATAGACGAAAGTAATCCAGAATCCAGTTCAAGTCGGCGATCGCCGCGTCGCTCGGCAACAGTGCGCCCGCCCGCGCATCGTCCATCGGACGCGTCGCGACGATGTAAGTTCCGACGCCGAGAATGCGCCGCGCGAGGCGGGGCGCGAGCGGGCCGACGTATGCGTTTGCGCAGAGCACGAGGTGCCGGCAGCGCACCAATCCCCGCTCGGTGTGCACGGTCACTTCTCCGCCCTCCGCGAAGCGCAGCGCGGTCGTCTGCTCAAAAATGCGCGCTCCGGCTCCTTCCGCAGCGCGTGCGAGCCCCTGGGTGTACTTGAGCGGATGCAGATGACCGCTGCGAGGATCGATGAGTCCGCCCAAGTAGCAATCGCTCCGCACGTGCTCGGCGAGCTCGCTGCGATCGATAAGGCGCACCGATCCGTAGCCGTACTCATGGTGGAGCTCGTGCTCCCACTCGCGGAGCTCCTCCAGATGCCGCGGCCGGGTCGCGACGTGCACGTGGTTCGGCCGGTAGTCGCAGTCGATGCCGTATTCTCGGATCAGAGCCTGCGTGAGGTCGAGCGCCTCCACCGACATGTCGAACAGGCGCCGCGCATTCTCGCGGCCGACCTGGGCGACGAGCTGCTTCTGGCCCGCGGCGAGACCGAAAATGAGTTGCCCGCCGCTGCGGCCGGAGGCCCCATAACCGACGCGGTGGGCCTCCAGCAAGGCCACATCGTAGCCGCGTCGCGCCAGATGCAGCGCGGTGGAGCACCCCGCGATGCCCCCGCCGATCACCGCGACGTCGGCGCGACACTCGCCGGCGAGCGGCGGCCGCGGCGGCTGTCTCGTCTCCGGACTTGACGCGGCGTAATAAGACAAAGCGGGCGGTGAGCGAAGGCGCACGGGTAGAAGGTGAAAGTGTTTAAGATTTTGGGGCTATTGACAGCCGGGAGCGCCTGTGAGCCTACCGGGTGAAAGGGGCTCCATGCAACAATGATGCGTCGCAAAAATCGAGGCTAAGTCATGGAAATGCCTAAATCTTAGCCGATTTCGAGCGCGCTGCCGGGACGGCACGCAGCCGGTATGGTGTAATACGCTGGTTAACAAAGCCTGGTGATCACTCCGGGCGTTTAATATCTTAAACATGCCTCGCTTGCCCGTCATCGGAATTCCGGCCGATCGCCGGCTCTGTGGAAAGCACCACTTCCACATGGTCGGCGAGAAGTACATCAGTGCCGTCGCCGCAGGCGCAGGTGCGCTGCCGGTGCTGGTGCCCGCGCTCGGCCCGGAGCTCGACCTCGCGGCGCTGCTCGAGGTCTGCGACGGGCTGATGCTGACGGGCAGTCCATCGAATGTCGAACCCCATCATTACGGAGGCCCGGCAAGTGAGCCGGGAACACTACATGATCCAAGTCGGGATGCTACGACGCTTCCGCTGATCCCCCAGGCGATCGCAGCCGGCTTGCCGGTGCTTGCTATCTGCCGTGGATTTCAAGAAATGAACGTCGCCTACGGCGGCACCTTGCACCAGCGCCTGCACGAGGTCGGATTCTCCGACCATCGAGAGGACGAGTCGCTGCCTCTCGAGGTGCAGTACGGACCCGCGCACGAGGTCCTCTTGGAGCCCGGAGGACTGCTGCGTCAAATCGCGGGACGAGATCGCCTCGAGGTCAACTCGCTGCATTGGCAAGGCGTCGAGACCCTGGGCAAGTCACTCGCCGTCGAGGCACGCGCGCCGGACGGAGTGGTCGAGGCGTTCCGGGTGGCCGATGCGCCGAGCTTCGCGATCGGCCTGCAATGGCACCCGGAATGGGAGTTTCAGCAGAACCCGTTTTCGCGCGCGCTGTTCGCCGCGTTCGGGGAAGCGAGCCGGCGGCGCGCCGCAGGTACAAGGTGATTTTATGGCAAGCACGATTCAGCAATTCTTGAAAGAGCACGGCATATCGGAGGTGGAGGCCATCATTCCGGACATGGCCGGCGTCGCTCGCGGCAAGCTCATGCCGGCGGAGAAGTTCGCAGAGGAGGAAGGCATGCGCCTGCCGGAGGCGATCTTCCTGCAGACCGTCACTGGGGACTACCCGGAGGATCAAAGCGCCATGAATCCTTCCGACATCGACATCGTGCTCAAGGCCGATCCGCTGACTGTGCGGGTCGTGCCGTGGGCGGCGGAGCCGACGGCGCAGGTCATTCATGACTGCTTCTACGGCGACGGCCGGCCGGTGACCATGTCGCCGCGCTACGTGCTGCGGCGGGTGCTCGAGCTCTACGAGGCGCACGGCTGGGAGCCGGTGGTGGCACCCGAGCTCGAGTTCTTCCTCGTCGAGCCGAACATCGACTCGGATTACCCGCTCAAGCCGCCGGTGGGCCGCTCGGGTCGTCCCGAGATCGGTCGTCAGGCTTACAGCATCGCTGCGGTGAACGAGTTCGATCCGCTGTTCGACGACATGTATTCGTTCTGCGAGGCGCAGGACATCGAGATCGACACGCTCATCCACGAGTCGGGCGCCGCTCAGATGGAGATCAATCTGCTGCACGGCTATCCGATGGCGCTCGCCGACCAGGCGTTTCTGTTCAAGCGCACGGCGCGCGAGGCGGCGATGCGTCACAAGATGTATGCGACGTTCATGGCGAAACCCATGGCCAAGGAGCCGGGCAGCGCGATGCATCTGCATCAGAGCGTGATCGACGTGCGCACGCGCAAGAACATCTTCTCGAATGCCGACGGCTCCCCGTCCTCACTCTTTTTCGGCCACATTGCGGGCCTGCAGAAGTACCTGCCGGGCGCGATGTCCCTGTTCTGCCCGAACGTGAACAGCTATCGGCGCATCAGCCGCTACTCCTCGGCGCCCATCAACGTGCACTGGGGCTACGACAACCGCACGGCCGGCCTGCGGGTGCCGATGTCCGGCGCGGAGGCGCGCCGCGTCGAGAACCGCGTCGGCGGCGCGGATGCGAACCCGTATCTCGCGATCGCGGCCTCGCTCGCCTGCGGATATCTGGGGATGGTCGAGGGCCTGAAGCCCTCGGAGCCGATCTCCGGGAGCGCCTACGACCTGGCGATTGCCTTGCCACGCACTCTCGCCGAGGCGCTGCGGCTGCTGCGCGAATCCAAGCCGCTGGTGGACGTTTTCGGGGACCGATTCGTGCTCGCGTATACCGCCGTCAAAGAGGCTGAATACGAGACCTTCGCGCAAGTCATTAGCTCCTGGGAGCGCGAGCATCTGCTGCTGAACGTCTGAGCCGCACTCGCGCCGAGGCGGCGGGTCAGGCGCCGACTTTCGCGTGATGGCTCTGTCGCCGCGCGCGGCGCTGCGATATAAGTAGCGCTCGAAACCAGGAAGGGGACGCGTTTGATGTTGGGTGTTCGTCGGCTGACCGGGTCCGCCCGGATTCTCGCGCTCGGCGTGTTTTTGCTGAGCGCGTGCGGGGGAGGGAAGCCGGCCTCCGATCACGGCGGCCCCGCCGGCGGCAGCGCGGGCGGCGCCGGCAAGGTGCTCAATCTCTTCATCTGGTCGGATTACCTCGCGCCCAACACCCTCTCGGACTTCGAGAAGCAGACCGGCATCACCGTGCACGCCGCGTACTACGACTCCAACGAGACCCTCGAGACCAAGCTCCTCGCGGGCTCGAGCGGCTACGACGTGGTGGTGCCCACCGCCTCCTACTTCGAGCGCCAGATCAAGGCCGGCGTCTACCTGACCCTCGACAAGTTCAAGCTCCCCAACCTCAAGAACATGGACCCGCAGCTCATGGCGCGGGTGGCCATGCACGACCCGGACAATGCCCACGGCGTCATCTACATGTGGGGCACCAACGGGATCGGCTACAACGAGAAGATGGTGACGGCGCTCATGCCCGATGCGCCGCTCGACAGCTGGCGTCTGGTGTTCGATCCGGCGGTCGCCTCGAAGATCGCCAAGTGCGGCATCAGCGTGCTCGATTCGCCGGCGGAGATGATGCGCGCAGTGCTCAACTATCTCGGCAAGGATCCCAACTCGCAGAAGCCCGAGGATGTGCAGGCCGCCGAGGCGACGCTCCTCAAGATCCGGCCCTACATCCGCAACATCAACTCCTCCGAGTACATCGAGGCCCTCGCCAACGGCGATCTGTGCGTCGCGGTGGGCTACAACGGGGATGTACTGCAGGCGCGCGACCGCGCCCGCGACGCGAACAAGGGCATCGACATCAAGTACGTGGTGCCGAAGGAGGGCTCGATCCTCTGGTTCGACATGCTCGCCATTCCGAAGGATGCGCCGCATCCTGAAGCCGCGTACGCCTACGTCAATTACATCATGGAGCCGAAGGTCATCGCCGACATTAGCAACTTCAAGCGCTACGCCAACGCCAATCTGGCCTCGCAGCCCTACGTCCTCGAGTCGGTGAAGGACGATCCGGCCATCTATCCGCCGCCGCAGCTGCGCGAGAAGCTCGCCGTGCAGCTCGCCGATTCTCCCGAACAGACACGTGTCATCACGCGCATGTGGGAGAAGTTCAAGACGGGCCAGTAGGCGTGGCGAACTCCGGCGATGCGGCCAAGGCCGTCGCGTGGCGCGATCCCAATGCGCGGGCCTACGTGGAGATCGATCGCGTCACCAAGTCGTTCGGCGACTTCAAGGCGGTCGACGATGTGAGCTTGAAGATCTACAAGGGAGAGATCTTCTGCCTGCTGGGAGCTTCCGGGTGCGGCAAGACCACACTGCTGCGCATGCTCGGAGGCTTCGAGACGCCGACTTCCGGACGGATCCTGATCGACGGCGAGGACATGACCGGCGTGCCGCCGTATGAGCGGCCGGTGAATATGATGTTCCAGTCCTACGCGCTGTTTCCGCACATGAACGTCGAACAAAACGTCGCCTTCGGGCTGAAGCAGGACGGCGTTCCGCGCGGCGAGATAGCCGAGCGGGTCGCGACCATGCTCGGGCTCGTCAAGCTCGGCGGCTTCGAGAAGCGCAAGCCGCACCAGCTCTCCGGCGGCCAACGCCAGCGCGTGGCGCTCGCCCGCTCGCTCGTCAAGCGGCCGAAAGTTCTGCTGCTCGACGAGCCGCTGGGTGCGCTCGACAAGAAACTGCGCGAGCACACGCAGTTCGAGCTGATCGGGCTGCAAGACAAGCTCGGGGTCACCTTCCTGGTGGTGACGCATGACCAGGAGGAGGCCATGACCCTGGCGACCCGAATCGGCGTCATGGACCATGGCGAGATCGTCCAGGCGGGCACCCCCTCCGAAATCTACGAGTTCCCTTCCTCGAAGTTCGTGGCGGATTTCGTCGGTTCGGTTAACATTTTCGAAGGCAAGCTTCTCGAGGATGAGCCGGAGCATGTGCGCATCGGCTCCGAAGAACTCGGCGCCACCATCTACGTGAGCCACGGCATCAGCGCGGCCCCGGAAGCGGTGGTCTGGGCGGCGATACGCCCCGAAAAGATTTTCATGTCGATCGCCCCTCCGCCGAGCACGGGCGTCGCCGGCGACAACGTGGTGCGCGGAGCAGTGCAGGACATCGCCTATCTCGGCGATCTGTCGATTTACCTGGTCAAGCTTCCCACCGGCAAGGTGGTGCGCGTCACGCAACCGAACACCTCGCGCCACGCCGAGACCATCACCTGGGAGCAGCAGGTCTATCTCTCGTGGGATGCCTCGAGTCCGGTGGTCGTGACCCGCTGACCTCATGCGACCCCCGCCGCCTTTGAGCAAAGTCGGAATCTCCGGCCGCGGGCTGGTGGTGGCGTTGCCCTACTTGTGGCTGCTCCTGTTCTTCGTCGTCCCGTTCGTCATCGTCCTCAAGATCTCGTTCTCCGACGTCGATCTCGCGATTCCGCCGTACAAGCCCTTGCTCGAGTGGGTGGGCCAGAACTCGCTCGCCATCAAGCTGAATCTCAACAACTACGCGTTTCTGTTCACTGATGCCTTGTACGTGCACGCGTTCTTGAATTCCGTGAAGGTCGCCTTCATATCGACGGTGCTGTGTCTGCTCATCGGCTACCCGATCGCCTATGGCATCGCGCGCGCGACCCCGACCACCCGCAACCTCCTGCTGCTGCTCGTCGTGCTGCCCTTTTGGACGTCGCTCCTGCTGCGCGTGTACGCCTGGATCGGCTTGCTGAAAGCGAACGGCGTCATCAACAACGTGCTGCTCGCGCTCGGGGTGATCCACGAGCCTCTCAACATGCTGTACACGCCCTTCGCGATGTACGTGGGCATCGTGTATTCGTATTTGCCGTTCTTGATCCTGCCGCTGTATGCGAACCTCGAGAAGATGGACTGGCAGCTGCTCGAGGCGGCCGAGGACCTGGGATGTAGGCCTTGGCAGGCGTTCTACAAGATAACTTTGCCCCTGTCGCGCAACGGCATCCTGGCGGGATCCATGCTCGTGTTCATTCCGGCCGTCGGCGAGTTCGTCATCCCGGCTCTGCTCGGCGGCCCCAACGCGCTCATGATCGGGCGGGTCCTGTGGGATGAATTCTTCTCGAACCGGGCGTGGCCGGTTGCGAGCGCCGTCGCCATCCTGCTGCTCATCCTCCTGGTGCCCTTCATGATGTGGTACCAGAGCGTGCAAGCGCGCGAGTCGGCGTCCGCGCGATGAACTACCGTCGAACGTTCTTCATCACCACCTGCCTCGCCTTCGGCTTTGCGTTTCTGTACATCCCGATCCTCTCCATGGTGGTGTTCTCCTTCAACGCCTCGAAGCTCGTCACGGTATGGGACTCGGCCAACTCGCCAACGCTCAAGTGGTACTACTCGCTGTTGCACAACGAGGAAATTCTCGATGCCGCCTGGATCTCGCTCAAGGTCGCCGTGATCAATGCCTCCGGCGCCGTGATTCTCGGGACCCTTGCCGGGTTCGGTCTCGCGCGCTTCGAGCAGTTCAGGGGGCGGTTCACGCTGAATGCCATGACCACGGCGCCTTTGGTGATGCCCGAGGTGATCACGGGCCTTTCGATGCTGCTCCTGTTCGTGGCGATGGAGCAATGGATCGGTTGGCCGGCGGGCCGGGGCATCACGACGATGACCATCGGGCATATGACATTCTCCATGGCTTATGTCACGGTGGTCGTGCAATCGCGCATGGCGACCTTCGACATCGCGCTCGAGGAGGCGGCGATGGACTTGGGAGCACGCCCGGTGAAGGTATTCTTTCTCATCACGCTGCCGATCATTTTTCCGGCCATCCTGTCGGGGTGGCTGCTTGCGTTCACGCTCTCCTGGGACGATCTGGTCATTTCGAGCTTCACCTCGGGCCCCGGCGCGAGCACCTTGCCCATGGTGGTGTTCTCGAAGGTGCGCCTGGGCGTGAGCCCCGAGATCAACGTGCTCGCGACGCTCACCATCGCGGTCGTGACGGTGGTGATCGTGGGTGTGAGCTTGTGGTTGACGCGCGCCGGGAAACTCGCCGAAGCGGCTGCGGCCGAAGCGGCGCGCGCCGCCGCCGCCGAATAAACTTTCTGCCGATGCGTTAGTCTTACAGCATCAAATGACCCGACCGGGGAGAGATGGATGGCTTTACGTTTCTTGGCATTGGGGACACTCGCGGTCCTTGCGACCGTCGGCGTCTCCTCGGCCGTGGCTCCCGTACAACGCAACGGCCTGCATGCCATCTCGCCTCCCGGCGACGCCCGCCTTTATGCGGTAGGGACCCGCAGTGTCCAGCAGCGCGCGAGCGCGGACGCGCGCAAGCTGGACTCGGCGCTCGCGGACCTCTCGCGGCATCTCACCCGGGTGCGCCCTGCACACCAGCTCGCCGACCTGCACTCTTTGAGCCCGGCGGCGAGATTCGTCCAGCGCACCCCAACGGCCACGCCGCTGGTACTCGTCGACGCGGTCACGCGCGGCGATCCGCAGACCCTCAAAGCCGCGCTCGAGGGGCTCGGGCTCGAGCATGCCTCGGTGTATGCCAACGACGTCGGCGGCTGGCTTCCCGTCACCGCGATCGGGACCGCAGCCGCTCGCGCCGAGCTCGTCTCCATTCGCGCAGCGATGCCGCATACGCGCGGCGTGGTGGCCTTGCAGGGCGATTACGTGCAGCACAGCGCCCTGGTGCGATCTTCTTACTCCGGGATCACCGGTACCGGGATCACCGTCGGCGTGCTGTCGGACAGCTTCAATTGCTACGCGGTGTATGCCGCGCCCGGGAGCGGTGTGCCGGTAAGCGGCAACCAGGGTTATGCGCCCAACGGCTTCACCGCCGATTACGCCACGGATGTGTCGACAGGCGCTCTGCCGTCGGGCGTGAACGTGCTCGCGGAACCCTACACGTCCGTACCGTCCGCTGCCGGCGATTGCCTAGCCTATGGTGCACCGACGCAGACGCCCTTCAGCGACGAGGGCCGGGCGATGCTGCAGATCGTGCACGCGGTTGCGCCCGGCGCGGCTCTCGCTTTTTACACCGCGGATAACAGCGAGGCCGATTTTGCCAACGGCATCAAGGCGCTCGCTGCGGCGGGCGCGAAGGTCATCGCCGACGACGTGGGCTATTTCGACGAGCCGTTCTTTCAGGACGGATTGGTCGCGCAGGCGGTGGATACGGTTGAGGCCGGCGGCGTCGCGTATTTCTCCGCGGCCGGCAACGACTCGAACCTTTCCTACGAGAACACGGCCCCGAGCTTCGCGACAGCGGGCAGCGGCTCCATGGCCGGCGACTACTTGCTCAATTTCGACACCACGGGAGCGACCAACACCACCTCGCTGCCGGTGACCGTCCCGCCCATTCCGCCGGGTGATTTCCTGGCCATTGTGGTCGAGTGGGACCAGCCGTACGTGACCGGTGCGACCGGTGCGAGTCCGGGCGCGAGCAGCAGCATCGATCTGTGCGTGACCGGCGCGACGGGCAGTACCACCATCACCGACAACGATGGTAATTCCGAGAGCTGCACCGGTCCGAATGCGGTCGGCGTCGATCCCGTGCAGATCTTGATCATCGGCAATCCCGCGAATGCAGCCGGCAACACCGCGCAGCAGACGCTCAGCATCATGGTGGGCCTCGCTGCCAATTCGGCCGGCACCATCGCTCCGGGGCGAATCATCGTCTCCGTGGAGGACGACGGACTCCTCAGCACCATCGATTCGTTCGCCACCGGCAGTGCGACCATTCAGGGGCACCCCGGCGCCGCCGGCGCCGCGGCCGTGGGCGCTGCGTTCTACTTCGACACCCCAGCCTGTGGCACGACCCCGGCTGCGCTCGAGAGCTTCTCCTCGGAGGGCGGCGCACCGATCCTCTTCGACACCGCGGGCACTCGCCTGGCCACACCGATCGTGCGCCAGAAGCCGGATTTCGTCGGTCCCGACGGCGTCAACAACACGTTCCTGGGATTTACGCTCGCCTCGGATAGCCCCCCATTTCCGAAGACCGGACTCCTGTCGACCACGAACCCCGACTGCCAAAACAACACGAGCTATCCCAATTTCTTCGGGACCTCCGCCGCCACGCCGCACGCAGCGGGCATCGCGGCGCTCGCGCTGCAAGCGAGCCCCACCGCAACCCCGACGCAGATCTACGGATCTTTGCGCTCGAGCGCGTTGCCGATGAGCTCGACCACGCCGAACTTCGACTCGGGCTATGGGTTCATCCAGGCGGACGCCGCGTTCGTGGTGCCGACGCTCACGCTCGCCGCAGCGTCCATCCCGCTCGGCAGCTCGACTACGCTCGCCTGGTCGACCCTCGATGCGAGCTCGTGCACGGCCTCGGCAAACCCGGCGACGACCGCCTGGACTGGCGCGCAGACGGCGAGCGGCAGCGTGACCGTCACGCCGGCTGCCGCGGGTGCGCAGGTCTACACGCTTACGTGCACCGGAGTCGCCGGTACGTCCGCGTCCAACTCTGTAACTCTCTTCGCCACCTCGGGCACACCCGCGGCCGCGCCCACGCTCACGCTCGCTTCGACCTCGGTGACGGTGGGCCAATCGACCACCATCAGCTGGAGCTCGGCGAACGCCACGAGCTGTACGGCGTCGGGAAGCTGGAGCGGGGCGCTTGCCGCATCGGGCAGCCAGACCATCACACCCGCGGCGATCGGGACCGAGACGTTCACGCTGGTCTGTACAAATCTCGGCGGCCCCTCGACGCCTGTGTCCGTGTCTTTGAACGCAACCGCGGCCGTCGTGAAGCCTCCCGCGCCGAGTCTCGTTCTGGGCGCGACCACCATCGCCGCGGACACGACCACGACGATCACCTGGAGATCAGCCGGTGCGACCAGCTGCACCGCGTCGGGGAACACAAACGCCTCTCAGACCGGCTGGGCAGGTGTTCAGGCACCGAGCGCCACCTTCACCATCACGCCGAACATTGTCGGCTCCTTCGTCTACAGCCTGTACTGCTCGAATGCCGCCGGCAACTCGGCGACGGCGAGCGTGACGCTCACGGTCACCGCACCGACCGATACCGGCGGCGGCGGCGCGCTCGATGAGCTCTCGCTGCTCGCTCTCGCGGGCTGCGTCATCTTTCTGCGGCGGGGCGCGCGCTCCTAGACGAGGACGCGCTCGATGCCGCCCGAGTTCGCGCGGCGCACGTAATCGGCCATCCAATCGCCGCCGAGCAGATGGCGGGCGATTTCGACCACGATGTAGTCCGCTTCGAGGTCGGCGTCGTCCCGAAAGCGCGCCAGGCCTTGCAGGCAAGAGGGGCAGGAAGTCAGAACCTTGACCGCGCCTTGATGACCGCTCTCGCGGATCTCCTCGACACCGGCACGCACGTTTTGCTCCTTGCGAAAGCGCACCTGAGTCGACACGTCGGGCCGGGTGAGCGCCAAGGTTCCGGACTCGCCGCAGCAGCGCTCGTTCGCCTCGATGGAGCCGTTCAGCGTGCTGTTCATGAGCGCGTTGACAACCTTGAGCGGGTCGTGCCGCTTCATGGGCGAATGACAGGGATCGTGGTACATATAGCGCGTACCCGTCACGCCCTTGAGCTCGATGCCCTTCTCGAGCAGGTACTCGTGGATGTCCATGATCTTGCATCCGGGAAAGATCTGGTCGAACTCGTAGCCCTGCAGCTGATCGAAGCAGGTTCCGCAGCTCACCACCACGGTCTTGATGTCCAAGTAGTTGAGCGTGTTTGCGACGCGATGAAAAAGCACGCGGTTGTCCGTGATGATCTTCTCGGCCTTCTCGAACTCCCCCGCGCCTCGCTGAGGGTATCCGCAACAGAGATATCCCGGCGGCAGCACGGTCTGCACGCCGACGTGCCAGAGCATCGCCTGCGTCGCCAGCCCGACCTGCGAGAACAGGCGCTCCGAACCGCACCCCGGAAAGTAGAACACGGCTTCCGAGTCGCTCGTCGTGGCCTTGGGATCGCGAATGATGGGCACGTAATTGCGGTCCTCGATGTCGAGGAGCGCCCGCGCGGTGCGCTTCGGCAGGCCGCCCGGCATCCGCTTGTTCACGAAATGGACGACTTGCTCGCGCACCTGCGGCCTGCCCGTGGTCGAGGGCGGCCGCTGCGTCTGAGCGCGCGCTAGCGGCTGCAGCGCGCGGTTGGCGAGTTGCTGCGCCTTGTATCCCCAATCGATCATGACCTTGCGTGCGAGCTTGATGGTCTGCGGATTCGTGGCGTTCAGGAAAAACAGGGCCGCGGCCGTGCCGAGATTGCGGCGTTTTTTCCCCATGCGCCGCAGCACGTCGCGCAACAGCATCGAGACGTTGCCGAAGTCGATGTCCACCGGGCAGGGTGAGGCGCAGCGGTGGCAGACGGTGCAATGGTCGGCGACGTCGGCGAGTTCGTCCCAGTGCTGGATCGCTACTCCGCGGCGCGTCTGCTCCTCGTAGAGAAAGGCCTCGATGAGGAGCGAGGTGGCGAGAATCTTGTCGCGCGGCGAGTAGAGCAAATTGGCGCGCGGCACGTGTGTCGCGCAGACGGGTTTGCACTTTCCGCAGCGCAGGCAATCCTTCACCGCATCCGAGATGCTGCTGATGTCGGATTGCTGCATGATCAGCGACTCGTGGCCCAGGAGCCCGAAGCTCGGGGTGTAGGCGCGCCGCAGATCGCTGCCGGGCTCGAGCTTCAGCCGGTTGAATCGGCCGTGTGGATCGACGCGCCGCTTGTAGGCGGTCCACTGCGCGAGCTCTTCGACGGTGAGGTGCTCGAGCTTGGTGATGCCGATGCCGTGCTCGCCGGATATCACGCCGTTCAATTGCCGTGCGATGCGCATGATGCGCGCCACCGTCGCGTTGGCGGCATTGAGCATCGCATAGTTATCGGAGTTCACCGGAATGTTGGTGTGGACGTTGCCGTCGCCGGCGTGCATGTGAAGCGCCACGAAAATACGTCCTTGCAGAACGCGTCTGTGCAGCGCGTCGCACGCGGCGAGTATGGGTGCCGCCGCGCCGAAGATGTGCGCGAGCCCGGCGCGCAGCTCCGATTTCCAGCTCACCCGGATGCTGCGATCCTGAAGTCGCTCGAACACCGTGCCGCCGGCGCCCTCGGGGAGGGCGATGCCGAGGGCTTCGAGCCGCTGCCGATCGCGCTCCAACGGCTCGTCCATGAACGCGAGCAAGTGACTCCAGCGTGTGCGCACGCGCTCGAGCAGCTCGAGTGCGTCGGCGCGCCGCTCGCCGGCGTCGGGCGCGGCGGCGAGCTCCGCGCCGTCCGCCGACAAATGGGCCGTGAGCGCCGCGACGAGCTCGAGTTTGTTCTGGATGGAGAGCTCGATGTTGATACGCTCGATGGCGTCCGTGTACTCGCCGAGCCGCTCGAGCGGAATGACCACATCCTCGTTGATCTTGAACGCGTTGGTGTGTTTCGCGATCGCCGCGGTTTTGGCGCGGTCGAGCCAGAACTGCCGCCGCGCCGCCGGGCTCACGGCGATGAATCCCTCGCCCGAGCGGCCGTTCGCGAGCCGCACGACCTCTGAGGTGGCGGCGGCGACCGCCGCGGCATCCTCTCCCGCGATGTCGCCGAGCAGGATCATCTTCGGCAGCATGCCGCGCTTGGACTTGGTTGTGTAGCTGACGGCGCGCAGGTAGCGCTCGTCGAGATGCTCGAGCCCCGCGAGGACGACACCGGCAGCCTTGCCGCGCGTGTCCAGGTAGCGCTTGATCTCGACGATCGCGGGAATGGCTTCGCGCGCCTGACCAAAGAATTCGAGGCACACCGAGCGCGTGTGCTGCGGCTCGCGGTGCAGGAGCCAGCGTGCCGAGGTGATGATGCCGTCGCAGCCTTCTTTCTGCACGCCGGGCAGGCCGCCCAGAAATTTGTCGGTCACGTCCTTGCCGAGACCGGCCTTGCGGAACTTGGCGCCGTCCACGGAGAGCAGCTCGCTGCGCAGAATCGCCGCCTCCTGCGGAGGCGAGCGGCCGTCCTTCCAGACGAGCTCGAAACGGGCGACGGGCACGTCGTGGATCTTGCCGAGGTTGTGATCGAGGCGCGTCACTTCCAGCCAGTTCCCCTCGGGGTCGACCATGCGCCACCACGCAAGATTGTCGACGGCCGTGCCCCACAGCACCGCTTTCTTACCGCCGGCATTCATCGCGATGTTGCCGCCGATGCAGCAAGCGTCCGCCGAGGTCGGATCGACGGCGAACACGAGGCTTTCGCGCTCGGCGGCCTCGCTGACGCGCCGGGTGACGACCCCGGCCTCGGTGAACAGCACCGCGCTCGCGACCTGGGTGCCCGGCAGCCTCGTCCACTCGACGGGTCCGAGCCCCTCGAGCTTCTCGGTATTGATCACCGCGGACCAGGGCGTAAGTGGCACGGCGCCGCCCGTGTATCCGGTGCCGCCACCCCGCGCGATCACGGTGAGGCCGAGCGCACTGCACTCGCGCACCAGGTGGGGAATCTCCGCCTCGGCATCGGGGGTGAGCACCAGGAAGGGCAGCTCGACGCGCCAGTCGGTCGCATCCGTGACGTGGGCGACCCGGGCATAGCCGTCGAAGTGGACGTTGTCTGCCCGGGTGTGCTTGTTGAGCGCGCGCCGCGCCCGCTTGCGCAGCGCGATCATCTCCGCAAAGTGAGCCTCGAAACGGTCCACGGCGGTGCGGGCGGCCGCCAGGAGCTGCGACACTTTGGGCGAGCGATGTTCGGCGGCGGGATCGCGGCGCTTCTCCACTTCGCGCAGCCGGTGGTGCAGGGCTTCGATGAGCTGGGCGCGGCGTTTGGGATTGTCGATCAGATCGTCCTGCAGGAACGGGTTGCGATCCACCACCCAGATGTCGCCCAACACCTCGTATAGCATGCGCGCCGACCGCCCGGTGCGCCGCTCGGCGCGCAGCTGGCCGAGCAGCTCCCACGCCGCCGCGCCGAGCAGTCGGATCACGATCTCACGATCGGAAAGCGAGGTGTAGTTGTAGGGGATCTCGCGCAGCCGCGGCGGCGCGCCGTCCGCTGCGGGGTCGGGAAGGGCACTCATGGATGGACGAGTGTACCCATTTATCGCGGCAGACGTGATCGTCTCAAGTCGCTTCTCGATCGGCCGCTACCTTGGGATATGCGGATTCCGAGGCATCATCCTGCCAACGGGGAGGACCTCTGCGGGCTCGTCCGGTCGCTCCATGCGCAGAGCCTCGAGCACGGCACGTTCGCGGTGCCGAAGCTCCCCGAAGCGGCAGTACGCATCGTGGAGTTGCGTGAAGACGCCAGCGCCCAGCAGCTCGCAGACGTCATCAAGGCGGATCGGGCGCTCACCATGTACGTGCTGCGCATCGCCGCCTCGGCGCCGAACCGGCCGGTAATGCCGATCGTTTCGCTCACGCATGCAATTGCGTGGCTCGGTCTCGACGAGGTCGCGAACATGGCGTTCACGCTCGCGCTGCAGCCGAAGATGCTCGATGTGCCGGGACATCAGCGCAAGGCGCGCCGCTTGTGGCGGCACTCGCTCGCGAGCGCCCTCTGGTCGCGCCAGCTCGCGCTCGTCTCGGGGCGCGAGCCCGGGCTCTGCTACCTCTGCGGGCTGCTGCACGACATCGGGAAGGCCGTGACGCTGCGCGAGTCTCACGAGCTCGCTCGATGGGCGGGTGCGCCCCTTACGAGCGAGGACTACGACAGCATCGTCGAGGAGTTTCATCGCAAGGTCGCGGCCTGCGTGGTGACCACCTGGGGCATGCCGCAGCCGATCGTCGCCGTCGTCACACGCTGGGAAGCGCAGCCGGGCGCCGCGCGCTTCGAGTGCAGCATCGTGAACGCCGCGCGCCGGCTCGCCGATTGCACCGCACAGGGAGCGGCGCTGCCCACTCTGCAGCGGCTCGCCGACGACGCCGCGTTCCGCCAGCTGGGTTTGCGCGCCGAGGCGACGGCGCAGATTCTCGACTACAGCCGGGCCATCAACGCCGAGCTGGACCGCTACCTGGCGCCGTGACATCGCGCGGCGCCTCGACTATCGTGGCGCCATGAAGGACCCGACGTTCGTGAATCATCCTCCGCCTGTCGAGATGCCGGCGGATAACAGACCCCTGATTGCGCCCATCTACCAGTCAGTCAAGTTCTCCTTCGACGACGTGGCCGAGACTCTGCGTTACTCACGCGGCGAGCGTCCGGGGTTCTATTACTCGCGCAACTCGAACCCCACCTTGCGTCAGCTCGAGCTCACGCTCGCGAAGCTCCAGGGCCGAGACGACTGCCTGCTCGTCGGATCGGGCGTCGCCACTATTGCCGCCGCAACGCTGGCGCTGTGCAAACAGGGCGATCACCTGCTCGCATTCGTGGAGTCTTACGGGCCGACCCGGTATCTCGTGCAGCACCTCCTGGCGAAATTCGGAGTGACGCACACGTTGCTGTCGATCGAGGATCGAGCGGGCATCGAGCGGGTGCTCCGCGACACTCCGACTCGGTTGGTGCTGTTCGAGAGTCCGACCAATCCGGTCACGAAGATCTGCGACATCGAGCATTTGACCACGCACGCGCGCCGCGCCGGATGCTTGACGGTGATGGACAACACTTTCGCCGGCTTTCACAACCACGGCCGTTTCGAGGTCGACGTGTTCCTACACAGCTTGACCAAGTACGCCTCGGGGCACGGGGATGTGATGGGCGGTGCGATCATCGCGCGCGGCGAGCTCATCGAGAGAATGCGCAAGGACATCGTCTCGCTCGGCCCGACGCTCGATCCGCACGCCGCATTTCTGATTCAGCGCGGCATGCGCACGTACTTCTTGCGCTACGAGCGCCAGTGCATGAATGCACTCGCCGTGAGCCGCTTCCTCGACGACCACCCGCGCGTGAAGCGCGTCTTTTATCCGGGCCTTCCCTCGCACCCCCAGCACGCGCTCGCAGCAAGCCAAATGAGCGACTTCGGCGCGGTCGTGAGCTTCGAGCTGGACGGCGGTTTCGCGGAAGGCAACCGTTTCGCCGAGGCGCTCGAATACTTTTCCATCGCGTCGAGCCTCGGGTCCGCGGAATCGCTGGTCGTGCCCCCTCAATTACTCGGCGGCCAGGAGTACACGGCCGAGCAACGCGCCGCATCGCTCATCGGCAAGGGTACGGTGCGTCTGTCCATCGGCATCGAAGACGCCGAGGATCTGACCGCCGACTTGTCCCGGGCGCTCGATCGGGCGTTCGCACCCGCCTGACGAAACGCGCGCCCGTGATCTTCGCCGCGCGAGGACGCGCAGCGCCACGGCACGCGCCCGAGCAAGCTATAAGTTGCGAATCAGGTTATCCGCGAATTCGCTGCATTTGACCTCGGTCGCGCCCTTCATCAGGCGCGCAAAGTCGTAGGTGACCGTACGCTGCGCGATGGTCCTGTCCATGGCGCCGATGATCGCGTCGGCGGCCTCGGTCCAGCCCATGTAGCGCAACATCATCTCGCCCGACAAAATCACGGAGCCCGGATTCACCTTGTCCAGGTTGGCGTATTTCGGCGCCGTGCCGTGCGTCGCCTCGAATACGGCATGGCCGGTCAGATAGTTGATGTTGCCGCCGGGCGCGATGCCGATGCCGCCGACCTGCGCGGCGAGCGCGTCGGACAAGTAATCGCCGTTGAGATTCATGGTGGCGACCACGTCGAACTCGTCGGGGCGCGTGAGCACTTGCTGCAACGTGATGTCCGCGATGGCGTCCTTGATGATCACCTTGCCCGATTGGCGGGCCGCGTCCATCTGCGCGTTCGCTTCCTTCTCGCCGCGCGCCGCCTTGGTGCGCTCCCACTGCTCCCACGTGAACACGTCATCCGCGAACTCGCGTTCAGCGAGCTGATAGGACCAGTTGCGGAACGCTCCCTCGGTGAACTTCATGATGTTGCCCTTGTGCACGATCGTCACGCTCTTGCGCTTGTTGCCTATGGCGTACTCGACCGCAGCGCGGAACAACCGCTCAGTTCCCTCTTTGGAGGCGGGCTTGAGACCGATCCCGGAGGAATCCGGAAAGCGAATCTTCGCGAATTGCTTGGGGAAGTTCTGCTTGAAGGAATCGAGAAACTTCTTCACCTCCGCCGAGCCGGCCTCGAACTCGATGCCCGCGTAGATGTCCTCCGTATTTTCGCGAAAAATGACCATGTCCACCTTCTCGGGCGACACCACGGGGGAAGGCACGCCCTTGAACCAGCGCACCGGGCGCAGGCAGACGTACAGATCGAGGAGCTGACGCAGTGCGACGTTCAGCGAGCGGATTCCACCGCCTACGGGTGTCGTCAGCGGCCCCTTGATGGACACGAGGTAGTCGCGGCACGCGGCCACGGTCTCGTCGGGCAGCCAGCTGTTATAGGCCTTGTTGGCCTTTTCGCCGGCGAACACCTCCATCCAGCGGATCTTGCGCTTCGCCCCGTACGCCTTCTGCACGGCGGCGTCGAACACGCGCACGCTCGCCCGCCAGATGTCCGGCCCCGTGCCATCGCCTTCGATGAAGGGGACGATCGGCTGATCGGGCACTCGCAGCTTGCCGTCGGCAACGGTGATCTTTTCGCCTCCGGCGGGGATCTGAATGATGACGGGCGTAGCTTGGGACATGCGGGTGCCTCCTCTAAAAACAACGGCAATGCTAGCATGCGCGCCCGGAGACCCGCATTGCGTACACTCACTTCGATTCCTGCCCGCGACGGCTTTCGCATGCCCGCGGAGTTCGAGCGTCATTCTGGTTGCTGGATGCTCTGGCCCGAGCGGCCGGATAACTGGCGCGCCGGCGCCAAACCCGCGCAAGCGGTCTTTGCCGCTGTCGCGGAAGCGATCTCGCTGGGCGAGCCGGTGACGGTCGGCGCGTCCGCCGCGCAGTTTCAGAATGCGCGCGCGCGCCTCGCGCCGCGTGTGCGGGTCGTCGAGCTCTCCAGCAACGATGCCTGGATGCGCGATTGCGGGCCGACGTTTCTCGTGGATGCGAAAGGCCGCCGCCGGGGCGTGCATTGGTCGTTCAATGCCTGGGGCGGGCTCTCAGGGGGCCTGTACTTTCCCTGGGACCGGGACGAGGAAGTGGCGCAAAAAGTGCTCGAGATCGAGGGTGACGATCGATACCGCACCTCGTTCGTGCTCGAGGGGGGTGCCATTCACGTGGACGGACAAGGAACGTGCCTGACGACGGAGGAGTGCCTCCTCAATCCGAACCGCAATCCGGGGCTCACGCGCGAGGACATCGAGGATAACCTGCGCCGCTACCTCGGCGTGAGCACGGTGATCTGGCTCGACCGAGGCGTTTACGGGGACGAGACCGGTGGGCACATCGATGAGCTGGCGTGCTTCACTGCGCCGGGACACGTCGCGCTCACCTGGACCGAGGAGCGGAATGATCCGCAATACGAGATCTCGCGGGATGCCTGGGAGCGCTTGCGCCGCGCACGCGATGCGCGCGGCCGGGCGCTCACCGTCCATAAGATCCATCAGCCCGGGCCGCTGTACATGACCGCCGAAGAGGCGGCCGACGTCGACGTGCGTGCCGGCACGCGCCCGCGCAGGGCGGGCGATCGTATGCCCGCCTCGTATATCAACTTTTATATCGCGAACCGTTACGTGGTGATGCCGCTTTACGACAAGCGCCGGGACGCCGCGGCCATGCGTGCGCTCCGGCGCCTGTTTCCCGGTCGCAAAGTGGTGGGCATCGAGAGCCGCGAGGTGCTGCTGGGCGGAGGCAATATCCATTGCATCACGCAGCAAGTGCCCCGCATCCCTCGGTCTTGAGGGGGCCAATGGAACTTTGCTCAAGCACGCGCCCTCGAAAGCCTTTATCCTACGCAGCCCCATGACACCCATTGGTAACTTCGTGCAGCCACGATTGAGAAAGATCCTGTCCAAAGCGGCGACCGCACTCGTGTGCATGGCCGCTGTTTTCGGCGCCGGCTGTCACGGTCCGGGCAACATCAGCTATTACGGCATCGCCTGGGTGACCGTAACTTCCGATACCACCCCCGAGTATGCGGCGTACGTCGTGACCATCGACTCGATCACCCTTACGCGCAGCGACAATGTCGTGGTCACGGCCGTGGCAACGCCGGAAGTCGTCGATCTCACGCAGATCCACAATATCGCCGAAATGTGGAGCTCGGGTGCCGTGCCGAACGGCACGTACATCGCGGCCACCATCACCATCGACTACACGAACGCAGTCATTGCCGTCATGAAAGACGGCGTGCCGGTCTCCGCCACTGTCCTGGATTACGCGACCAAGACAGCGCCCACGACCTACGCGGTCACAGTGCAGTTCGACAAGCTGACGCCGCCCACGATCACCCCGACCTATGCCTCGACGAGCGCCGCCTTGATGAACGTCGACTTCGATCTGGCCGCCTCGGGCACGGTGGATCTGACGACGAGCCCGCCGACCGTGTACGTGCGGCCGTTCATGACGATCGGCCACCTGCCGGCGGACACCAAGCTAGTCCGAGTGCGCGGTGCCCTGGCCAATTCGAGCACCGACGTCGATACCTACACCGTGTACATCCGCCCCTTCTACGACGAGGCGAACAACATCGGTCAATTGACGCTGTTCAGCCAGCCCAGCACCGTGTACACGCTCAACGGCCACACCTACATGGGCAGTGCGGGCCTCGAGGCATTGTCGGTGCTGTCGGCGGGATCGACCATGACCGCCGGTTACACCACGTTCCAGCCCGACTACAACCCCTTGAACGGCGCGTACGCGGGCCGCTTCAATCTCCAGTACGTGGTCGCCGGCAGCACGCTGGAAGACATCTACACCGAAGGGATCACCGGCGATGTGATCGCCCGGAGCGGCAACACGTTGACGCTGCGTGGAGCGACGTTGATCTTGACCACTGCGGATACATTCGCCTACTGCGTGCCGCCTTTGCCGACCCTTACGACGAACTGCGGGGTTGCCGACGCCCAAGTGCTGCTCGGGCCGGCCACCATCGTGACCGCCGACGACAATCCGCTGCTGACGGGCCTGAGCCCGAGCTCGATCGCCGTCGGCGATCACATCGCGGCTCGAGGAATCTACTCCGTCACCAGCGCCGGCGCCGTGACGATCGACTCCACCGGCACCAGCAGCACCAACACCGGCTCGGTGCGCTTGCAGCCGAACGAGGTGTTCGGCACGCTCGTCTCCTCGGCGGCCGGAGGTCTGGTGACGGACGTGAGTACCATCGACAACTTTCCGGCGTCGGTTTTCAATTTTGCGGGCAACGGGGCCACCACACCCGTGGCGTCGGCGTTTTCCGTCGACACGGAGGGACTCACGCTCCCGCCGGGTACGGTTCCCGGCGATCCGATCTGGCTGAGCGGCTACGCGTCACCATTCGGATCCGCTCCGCCGGACTTCCTCACGTTCGCGCTCAACAATCAGACGACGGTGCAAATCGCCGGCGGCCCACTCGGGGGTGGTGTCCCGACGACGCCGGGCACGGGAGGCTGCGGCGTCGGCAGTCAAGTATGCGATCCCGCCGTCATGCAGGTGATCTGGAGTTCGCCGGGAACCGTGTCACCGTTCTCGGCCAATACCGGTAGCAGCTTCACCATCAATCTGGCGAATGCCTCGCTCAGCAGTGCCGTCATCAGCATCGGCCCGCAGACCATTGCCATGGCCTCCCTGCCGGCGAGCCCGACCATCGTCGGGACCGCCTTGGCGGTTACCGGGACGTTCGCACCCCGATATGTGTGGGGCAATCCCGTCACTTCGACCACCACGACGACCGTCACCTCGACCACCAATCTCGACACAACGTCCGATTTCTCGACGTTCCTGAGCGGGCTGACGTCCGAGCTGAGCACCACCAATCCGGCCGTGCAGATGATGGCGCGGGGCATTTACAACCCCGCGACGAACACCTTTACCGCAACCGCCATCGACTTCGCGCTATAAACTAATCCCCATTATGGGGATGCGCCGGGTACGGCATCGTTGGGCGGGAGCGCTGATGGCGGGTTGCGTGGCGGGCGCCATGCCCGCGCACGCGATCGGCGAGTCGACCCCATCGGCTGCACCGCCGGCGCCAAGCGAGGTGCTCGCAGGCGCCTTTGCTCCGGCCCGTCCGCGCGTCTGCCTCGTGCTTTCCGGGGGCGGTGCACGCGGCATGGCACACATCGGCGTGCTCAGAGTCATCGAGGAGCTGAAGGTGCCCGTCGACTGCATCGCCGGCACGAGCATGGGCGCGGTGGTAGGAGGCCTGTATGCGAGCGGCATGAGCGCCGCGCAGATCGAGGCGACGATGCGCTCGGTGAACTGGCAGGAAGCGTTCCGCGATGCGCCGCCACGGCGCGATTTGAATTTCCGGCGCAAGCAGGACGACCGCAATTTCCTGGTGCGCCTGCCGCTCGGCCTCAAGCATTACCACGTCCTTTTGCCGAAGGGTTTCATTCAGGGCCAGACGCTTCAGGAGACGCTGCGCCAGCTGACCCTGCCCTTCAGCAACACCACGAACTTCGACGAGTTGCCGACGCCCTTTCGAGCCGTCGCAACCGATCTCGTGACGGGCGATGCCGTGCTGCTCGAGAAAGGCGATCTGTCGATCGCAATGCGGGCAAGCATCTCCGCACCCGGCGTGTTCGCGCCGGTCGAGTATCAGGGGCGGCTCGTGGTCGACGGCGGCCTCGCGGAGAATCTCCCCATCGATGTGGCGCGAGCGATGCACGCGGACGTCCTCATCGTATCGGACGTGAGCTTCCCGCTGCAGCCGCGCGATAAGCTCGACACTGCGCTGTCCATTTCCAACCAGATGCTTGCCATCATGGTCAGGCAGAACGCCGATCGCCAGAAGGCGAGTTTGGGCCCCCAGGACATTCTCATCGAGCCGTCTCTGGGAAGCTCGCCGCCCACCGACTTCACGATTGCAGCGAGCACGATCCTGCAAGGAGAAGCCGCGGCGCGCGGCGTCGCCTCGCGGCTCGCGGCGCTCAAGGTGAGCGATGCCGCATATCAAAGCTACATGGCGCGGCGCGCGACCCAGCAGCCGGGGTTCCCCGTGATCAAGTTCGTGCGCGTGGATCCTGACTCGCGGCGCTACGAGAAGACCATTCTCGCGGAGATGGAGCCGCTGGTCGGCAAGCCTCTCGATCTGGATGCCGTGGGCGCGCGCATCACGGATCTTTACGGCCTCGGATACTTCGAGACCTTGGACTATACCGTGGTCGCGCAAGGGCAGGGACCCGATCAGGAGTACGGCCTCGAGGTGCGTGCGCGCCGCAAGTCCTGGGGCCCGAATTACGTGCGTTTCGGCATGGCTCTCGAGTCGAACTTCCAAGGCAGCAATCAGTACAACGTGGCGGCCGAGTTCCTGCAGACGGAAATCGACGACCTGGAAGCGGAGCTGCAGACGAACGTGCAAATCGGCAGCGATTCGAAGATCACGAGCGAGTTCTACCAGCCGCTCGATGCGCTGGCAAAGTGGTTCGTGGCTCCGGCGGTGCGCCTCGAGTCGCGTGATCTGCCGATCTATCGGAACAACTCCCGGATCGCCGACTTCCGCGATCGGGAGGTGGAGGGAGACCTCGATGTCGGGCGCAACCTCGGCAACTGGGGCGAGATCCGCGTCGGACTACACCGGGTCAACGGCTTGACGTACGATTATTTCGGTAACCCCGATCTCGTCGACCCGCAATACAACAACGGCGCGTTTTTCTTCAAGTTCAGCTATGACCAGCTCGACAACGTCCACTTCCCGCGCGAAGGCCAGTCCTTCAACGTGCAGTGGGACGCCGATCGTACCGATCTGGGCGCGGACACGGCCTTCGATCGCGTCTCGGTCGATTGGCTGGTGGCGACCTCGCGGGGCCGCAACACGCTGCTCTTGTGGACCTCGGCCGGCGCGACCCTGGGCGGCCGGCTCAAGCCCTCGGACGTGCAGGATTTCTATTCGCTCGGCGGGTTTCTCAATCTCTCGGGGCTCGCGCCGGACTCCTTGCTCGGCCCGAACTTCGCGATCGCCCGCGCGATCTATTTCCGCAAAATCAGCCGCGGCGGTGAGGGCTTCTTCGAGTTTCCGGTCTATGTCGGGATGTCGCTCGAGCTCGGCAACACCTGGACGCGGCGCAGCGAGATCAGCTACGCATCGGCGCACAAGGACGCCTCGGTATTCATCGCGATCGATACGTTGCTCGGCCCCGTTTACGTGGGCTCGGGCTACGACCAATCAGGTAACGCCGGGTATTATCTGTTTCTGGGCCGGACGTTTTGAGAGCTGGGCGCTCCCGGCTACGCGCCCCGCTACAACCCGCGGCTTTCGGCGAGCTTCTCGACTTTCTCGAAGACCAGCGCCGGCCGATCGCCGATGCGCGAGTACTCGTGCTTGCGGGACATCTCCTCCAGCACGCGGTCGCGCTCCTCGGCGGTGAAGAACCAGTGCGTCTTTTGCCAATCGGTGCCGAGAAGCTTGGCGAACGGATCGCCGCGCTTCAGGCGCACGCGAATGCCATAGGGCTGCGGCAGCACCGGGATGGTGCGTGCCATGTTTTGAGCGCTGGCGATTCCCATGACGGTGGGAAAGATAGCCGAATCGGCTCATGGCCGCCAGCTGATTCGCGGCAGATTCGCGTGCTAGACTCCGCCGCCTTCCAACGAGGTATCTGATGGCATCGTCTTACACCGCCTCCGACATCGAGGTGCTGAGCGGCTTGGACCCGGTGCGCCGGCGGCCGGGCATGTACACCGATACCACGCGCCCGAATCATCTCGCGCACGAAGTCATCGACAACAGCGTCGATGAGGCGCTCGCCGGCTATTGCGATGCCATCGACGTCACGTTGTTCAAGGACGGCTCCTGCCAGGTCGAGGATGACGGCCGCGGCATGCCGGTCGATATCCATCCCAAGGAAAAGATCAGCGGCGTCGAGCTCATTCTCACCCGTCTGCACGCGGGGGGTAAGTTCAACGACAAGACCTATCAGCACTCGGGCGGTCTGCACGGTGTCGGCGTGTCGGTGGTCAACGCGCTCTCGAAGCACCTCGAGTGCTGGGTGCGCCGCGGCGGCAAGGAATACAACCTGAGCTTCGCAAATGGCAAGCCGACGTCCAAGCTCGAGGTCGTGGGCGAGGTGCCGAAGTCGAGGACCGGAACGACCATCCGTTTCTGGCCCGACCCGAAATACTTCGACACGGACAAATTCGCGGTCGCGAGCCTGAAGCAAGTACTGCGCGCCAAGGCGGTGCTGTGTCCGAATCTCAAGGTTTCGCTCACCAACGAGATCACCGGCGAGAAGGACACGTGGCTCTACACCGGCGGGCTGCACGAGTATCTAGCCGAGCAGCTCGGCAAGGGGCAGTGGCTGCCCGCGGAGACCTTCTACGGCAAGCGCGACATCGACGGCGGCAACATCGATTGGGCCCTTGCCTGGGTGCTCGATTCCGCACAGCGCGTCGCCGAAAGCTACGTCAATCTCATCCCGACCACCGAGGGTGGCACGCACGTAAACGGCCTGCGCGTCGGGACTTCGGATGCGGTTCGCGAGTTTTGCGAGTTCCGCAATCTCGTGCCGCGGGGTCTCAAGCTCACACCCGAAGACGTGTGGGACGGTGTGAGCTTCGTGCTCTCGATGAAGATGCGCGAGCCGCAATTCGCGGGCCAGACCAAGGAAAAGCTCTCCTCGCGCGAATCCGCCGGCATCGTTCAGGGCGTCATCAAGGATACGTTCGCGTTGTGGCTCAACCAGCATCCCGATCAGGGAGAGAAGATCGCCATGATGGCGATCGCCAAGGCGCAGCAGCGCGTGAAGGAGAGCCAGAAGATCGAGCGCAAACGCACGGGCTCGGGCGCAACTCTCCCGGGCAAGCTTGCCGACTGCGTGAACCAGGATCCCGAGCGCGCCGAGCTGTTTCTGGTCGAGGGCGACTCTGCCGGGGGGTCCGCAAAGCAGGCGCGCGACCGCGTGTTTCAGGCGATCATGCCGCTGCGCGGCAAGATCCTGAACACCTGGGAATCGGATTCGAGCGAGGTGCTGCAATCGCAGGAGGTGCACAACATCAGCATCGCCATCGGCGTCGACCCTTCCGCCACGGATCTTTCGGGGCTGCGGTATCACAAGATCTGCATTCTCGCGGACGCGGACAGCGACGGACAGCACATAGCGACGCTCCTGTGCGCGCTTTTCCTGCGCCATTACCGTCCTCTGGTGGCCGCCGGACACGTGTACGTGTGCATGCCCCCGTTGTTTCGCATCGACGCCGGCAAGGAAGTGGTGTACGCGCTCGATGAGCGCGAGCGCGAGCGGGAGCTCGCCCGCATCACCGCCGCCAACTCGCGCATCAAGGCGGTCGTCACTCGCTTCAAGGGTCTCGGCGAGATGAGCGCGATTCAACTGCGCGAAACCACCATGGCGCCGCAGACGCGCCGACTGGTGCAGCTCACCATCGACGCGCGCGACAACCCCGATCAGCTGCTCGACATGCTGCTCGCGAAGAAACGCGCGGGCGACCGCCGCGAATGGCTCGAGAGCAAGGGCAATCTGGCGCGCATCTAGCGCGGACCCCCGCTGATGAAAGATCAAGAGCTGAATTTCGAAGGCATCGAGAGGGAGCCGCTCAAATCGTTCGCGGAGCGCGCCTACCTCGATTACTCGATGTATGTGATCTTGGATCGCGCGCTGCCTTCCTTGAGTGACGGCCTCAAGCCCGTGCAGCGCCGCATCACCTATGCCATGAGCGAGCTCGGCCTCGCAGCCGGCTCCAAACACAAGAAATCCGCGCGCACCGTCGGCGATGTCATCGGCAAGTTCCATCCCCACGGGGATTCCGCGTGCTACGAGGCCATGGTGCACATGGCGCAGGACTTCTCCTACCGCTATCCGATCGTCGACGGGCAGGGCAACTGGGGATCGACCGACGATCCGAAATCCTTCGCGGCGATGCGCTACACCGAGTCGCGCCTGACGCGCTACGCGGACCTGCTGCTCGATGAGCTCGACTCGGCCACGGTCGAGTGGGTGCCGAACTTCGACGGTTCGCTCGAGGAGCCGACGCTCCTGCCTGCACGCGTGCCGAACCTTCTGCTGAACGGCGGCTCGGGCATAGCCGTCGGTATGGCGACCGACATCCCGCCGCATAATCTGCGCGAGGTTGTGAGCGCCTGTGTGGCGCTCCTCGACGATCCGGAGCTCACGACCCGCAAGATCATGGCGCACGTCAAGGGTCCGGACCTCCCGACCGGCGGGGAGATCGTCTCCCCGCGCGCCGACCTCGTGCAGATGTACGAGACGGGCAACGGCAGCTTCAAGGCGCGCGCCACCTACGAGATCGAGGACGGCGAGATCGTCATTGACGCATTGCCCTTCCAGGTGTCGGGCGCCAAGGTGCTCGAGCAGATCGAGGCCTTGAAGCAGCAAAAAAAGCTTCCCATGGTCGACTTCACGCGCGACGAGTCCGATCACGAGAATCCGACGCGCCTCGTGATCGTCCCGAAGTCGAACCGGGTTGACGTGGTGGAGCTCATGAACCACCTGTTCGCCATTACCGACCTCGAACGCAACTACCGGGTGAACCTCAACGTCATCGGCCTCGACGGCCGTCCGCGCGTCATGGGCCTGAAGCAGCTGCTGCTCGAGTGGCTGGAGTTCCGCAAGGCGACCGTGACGCGGCGCTTGAAGCACCGGCACGAGAAGGTAAGCGCGCGGCTGCACATTCTCGACGGCTTGCTGATCGCCTACCTAAATCTCGACGAGGTGATCCGCATCGTGCGGCGCGAGGACGAGCCGAAACCCGTCCTCATCAAGCGCTTCAAACTCTCCGATATCCAGGCCGAGGCCATCCTCGAGACCAAGCTGCGGCATCTCGCGCGACTCGAGGAGATGAAGATCCGCGAAGAGCAGAAGGCGCTCACCGAGGAGCGCGACGAGATCGACCGCATCCTGAAAAGCAAGGCGCGCTTGACCAAGCTCGTGCGCGAGGAGCTCTTGCAGGACGCCGAGGAGTACGGCGACGCGCGGCGCACCAAGCTCGTCGAGCGCGAGGCCGCGCAGGCCATTGCCGAGGTCAATCTCCTGTCGAGTGAGCCGACGACCGTGGTGCTATCGCGGCTCGGGTGGGTGCGTGCCGCGAAGGGGCACGATATCGACGCGCGCGGCCTCACGTACAAGAGCGGCGATGAATTTCAGGCGGCGGCTAAGGGCCGCAATCTCCAGCAGGCCGTGTTCATCGATTCCACCGGCCGGGCCTATAGCCTCGATGCGCACCAGCTACCCGCGGCGCGCGGCTACGGCGAGCCGCTCTCCGGGAGCGTCGATCCGCCGGACGGCGCCACCTTCGCCGCGGTGCTCATCGGCGAGCCCGACGATCTGTGGCTGCTGGCGAGCGATGCGGGCTATGGATTCAAAGCGCGGCTCAAAGAGCTCTATGCGCGCAACAAGAAGGGCAAGGCCGTGCTCAAGGTGCCCGAAAATGCGCGGGTGCTGCCGGCGCAGGCGATCGCGCACGAAACCGCGCTCGCCGTGCTGGTCAACAACGACGGCGAGGTGCTCGCCCTGCCGGTATCGCAAATCGAGGAGATGAGCGCGGGCAAGGGGCAGAACCTCTACGGCATTCCCGGCAAGAAGTCCGCGGACCGCGACGAGTACTTGACCGCGATGGCGGTGGTCGCCCCCGGGGAGACTCTCACAGTCTACAGCGGCGGGAGCGCGCCGATGAAGCTCAGGTACGAGGATCTCAAGCAGTTCCAGGACAAAAAGGGGCAGCGCAGGCAGCGCTTCTCCCGCGCCTACAAGCAGGTCGACCGTCTCGAGGTTTCCGCGCCCGCTGCCTAGCGGTCGCCCGACATCGTCACATCCTCGGGGGCATTCACGAAATAGCCCTGGATGAACTCGACGCCGAGCTGCCACAGCACCGCCATCGTGTTGGCATCCTCCACGCGCTCGGCGACGGTTTCCACGCCCTTCTTCTTGGCGGCCTCGACCAGGCCCTTCACGCGCTGTTGCTGCAGCTGATTGGTGGAAAGCCCCTGCATCAGCGAGCCGTCCACCTTGATGAAGTTCATGGCGATTCCGCCTAGCAGCTTCAAAGGGTCACGGCCCGTCCCGAAGTGCTCCAGCGCGAAGCGGAACCCGAGCTTGCGCAGGCTTTCCGAGAGGTCGGTGGTCTGCCGCACGTACTGGGTCGCGATCTCCTCGGTCACCTGAAAGCACAGGCGCTTGGGCTCGATCTTCAACGATCGCAGCTGCGTCTCGAGCCAGCCGACCACGCTTTTGTCGAGAATCGTATCCTTGGAAAGGCGCACGAAAATGCAGGAAGCCTTGCGGTTCGCGGCGAAGGACATGGAGGCGCCGATGACCCAGCGATCGATGTTCTTCATCAGGTCGTTGCGCTCGGCCGCGCGGATGAACTCCGCCGGCAGCACTTCGCCGCCCTGCTCGTCGAGCATGCGCACGAGGACGTCGAACATGCCCTTGTCCTCGCCCAGCAGGCTCGCGATCGGCTGCTGCACCAGCCTGAAGCGATTCTCCATAAGCGCGCTCTTGATGTGCTTCACCCAGATTTTGTCGTAGGCCTGCACGCGTGTGTCGGTGTCGGACTTGTCGACTGCGTACATCTGGTTGCCGCCGAGCTCGCGGCCGCGGCGCGTCGCGTTGACCGCATCCGCGATCGCCGCGCCGATGTCGGGATTGGATGCCGGCAGGAGTCCGAGACCCACCGTGACCGTGACCGCTAGGTTCTTCTCGTCGAAGCTGAAGTTGTGATCGCGGATGCGCGCGACGACGTTCTCCGCCCACGTCTCGACGTCGCGCGCCGTGCCGCGCTCGAGCAGGATCAAGAAACCGTTGCCGCCGAAGCGGCCGCAAAGATCGTTCGCGGTGAGCTGCATGCGGACGGCCTCGGCGAGCTGGCCCATGAAGTCCTCGCTCGCGAGCACGCCGATCGCGCTCTGGATCTCGCTGAAGCGGTCGGGCTTGATCAACGCGAACTGGCGCACGCCGCCCTTCATGGCATTGGCGCAGCGGTCCTCGATGGCGGTGACGAGATAGCGCTGCTGCAAAAACCCCGTCGAGGCATCGTTCTTCACCGCCTGCGCGAGCTGCAGCTCGAGATCGTGATCGGCGCTCTTGTTGTGCGCCGGAATGCTGACGCGCGTAGCGGGCTCGTTCTCGTAGTTGGCCCGTGCGAGGGTCAGCGTCAGCGGTACACTCGATCCGTCCGAGAGCAGCGCCTGCACCTTGAGCGCATGATCGGTCCACTTGCCCTGCAGACAAGCCACGAGCGCACCCTTCAGCGCGGGATGGGTCTCGGGCTCGAACAGATCCATCAACGGCGTGCCGGTGAGCGCATCCTCGCCCGAGTAGCCGAAGAGCTCGAGCCACGCTCTGTTGGCATCGACGATGATGCCCTCCTGCACGTGCGTGATCGCATCGGCGGAGCCTTCGAGGAATCGCTGCAGCTGCTCGCGATACTCGCGCGCCGACGAGAGCGTGCTGGAGAGCGCCCGCTCGAGGCGATATGCGCGCAGCTCGCGACTCACCACCGACTGCAGGCGGCTGCGGTTGGCGAGCGTCACCACGTCCTGCGCGCCCGAGCGCATCGCATCGGCGATGACGGCCTCGTCTACCTGCTCGCGCACGATCACGACCGGCATCTCGGGAGCGCTCTGCTGCTTGATCTTCGCGAGCGAGCTCACGTCGATGCCGAGCTCGTCGATAAAAGCGATGAGCAGCTCCGGGTTGAGCTGCGTGATGGCATCCGATAAGTCGCGCGCGTCCGGCAGCCACGTGCAGTGCACCGGATGGCCGGCATTGCGCAGCGTGCTGTTGATGGCCTCGACGTGGTCCTGCGACCGAGTCATGACGATCAATGGAACGGCACCCTGTTCGCTCAAGTTTCGAATCCCTCGGAAAATCAGCCTCGGAGTGTAACATCCCGTCCCGCCACATACTGGGAACGGCGTCTTGCCTTCGGGCCCCAGAGGCGCCGATGCAATTGGCGTAGGACGGGCGTTCTCGCTATGATACGCGCCCTCCCACTCGAGGCCTTCGATGGCAAACTACAGCACGAACGAGTTTAAATCCGGGCTCAAGATCCTGATCGACGGCGACCCGTACACGATCGTCGAGAACGAGATGGTCAAGCCGGGCAAGGGGCAGGCTTTCAACCGGGTTCGCGTGCGCAATCTCAAGACCGGCCGCACTATCGAGCGCACCTGGAAGTCCGGCGATACGGTCGAGGCAGCGGACGTCGTGGACACGGACATGCAGTATCTGTATTCCGACGGCGATTTCTTCCACTTCATGGTGCCCGACACCTTCGAACAAATCACCGCATCCAAGCAGTCGGTAGGCGAGGGCGCGCAGTGGCTCAAGGACGGGACGATGTGCATCGTCACCCTGTGGAACGGCGTGCCTCTGGTGGTGACGCCGCCGGCTCATATGGAGCTCAAGGTGGTCGAGACCGATCCGGGTCTGCGCGGCGATACGGCCACCGGCGGCTCGAAACCCGCAAAGCTCGAGACGGGCGCGACGGTACGCGTGCCGCTGTTCATCAACGAAGGCGAAACGATCCGCATCGACACGCGCACCGGCGAGTACCTGTCCCGCGGCAAGGGCTGAGCGGGCAGCCAGAGTTGAGCCCTCCGCCAGGGTTGAGCCGGCGGCAGGGCTGCGCTGCGGGTGATTTACGCGTTCTCGATCGAGAACGCCATGACCTCGGACAAGCGGCTCGCGCCGAGCGCGAGCGCCGCCAATCGATCGAACCCGAGCGCGACCCCCGCACAGTCGGGCATTCCCGCCTCGAGCGCGGCCAGTAGCCTCTCGTCCATGCACGGCTCGACCTGGCCGCGGGCGCGCCGCGTCGCCAGATCCTCAACGAACCGTGCACGCTGTTCCGCGGAATTGGCCAGCTCGTGAAAGCCGTTGGCGAGCTCGATGCCGTCGAGGTAGAGCTCGAAGCGTGCCGCCACCCGGGGCAGTCCGGGCTTCAGGCGCGCGAGCGAGGCTTGCGAGGCGGGATAGTCGCAGATGAAGCAGGGCCGCTCGCGCCCCAGTTGCGGACCGACGGCGAGTCCCATGAGCAAATCGAGCTTGGCGTCGCGGTCGAGATGCGCCTCGCACGCGAGCCCTAGCCGCTGCGTCGCGCCGTCGAGCTCACGATCGTCCGCGGTGTGCGGATCGACGCCGGCGTACTGCCGCATCGCTTCGGCGTAGGTAAGCCGCTGCGCGCCGGGGAATTGCCGCTCGGGGGCGAGCAGCTCGCCGACGAGGAGCTCGACCTCGCTCATCAGCGCACCGTCGTCGAAGCCGATGCGGTACCACTCGAGGAGAGTGAACTCCGGGTTGTGCCAGCGGCCTCGCTCGCCGTCGCGGAACACCTTGCAGAGCTGGTAGATATCGCCGCTTCCGGCGGCCAGCAATCGCTTCATGGCGAATTCCGGAGAAGTGCACAAATAGAACTCGTGCGGCAGCCCTGCGACGTGGCTCACCAGGGATTCGATTTGCGGGTCGGTCACGCCACCCGCGCTCAGAGTGGGCGTCTCGACTTCGAGCACGCCGCGCTCGGCGAAGAACGCGCGCATGCGTGCGAGCATCGCTGCTCGCCGATGCAATGCAGCAGGCGTTGCCGTCGGGCGCCAATCGCTCGCCGGACCGAGACCTTGCCGCTCGCGCGCGCTCATGTGAACTCTCCCAGGCGCTCGCCCATGCGCACGGCCGTCCCCGCGGCGAGCGATGGTCGCCAGCGCACGCGTCCGGGCTGAACCAGCACGATCACCGTCGACCCCATGTTGAAGCGTCCGAGCTCGGACCCTTTGTCGAGGATGGTATCCGGGGCCGGGATGTGCGCAATTCTGCGGCGCGCGGCCGGCGTGATGTCGCCGGCCCACACGGTGGCCATGCTGCCCACGTTCAACGCACCCACCAGCACCACGGCAAAATTACCGAACTCGCCCTCGAACAGCGTGAGCACGCGCTCGTTGCGCGCAAACAGGCGCGGCACGCGCCGTGCGGTGGCCTCGTTCACGCTGAAGAGACGTCCGGGCACGTAGACCGTATCGAGGAGGCGTCCGCGCGCCGGCATGTGGACTCGATGATAGTTGAACGGCGCGAGATAGATCGTCGCGAACGAGCCGCCGCAAAACCCAGCAGCCCAATCCTGGCCGGCCAGCAGATCGGTCACGCTGTAGTACCGGCCCTTGGCCTGTAGCAGCGAATCCCCGTCGAGCGCGCCGCACTCGCTCACGCGGCCGTCGACCGGACAGGCGAGGTCGGCGGAACCTGCGGCAATCGGGCGTGCGCCGGTCTTGAGGGCGCGCGTGAAGAACTCATTGAAGCTCGCATAGCGGCAAGGATCGGTCTCGACGGCCTCGCTCATGTCGACCGCGAACAGGGCGAGGAAGCCGCGGATCAGCAGGTTGCGGAACCAGGGCGTCCGCACGCGCGTGGCCGCGAGCATCAGGCGCGACAGACCGTGATGGGGCAGAGCGTGTTGGAGCCAGACGAACAGCCGGGCGCGGACCTCGCCGTTCATCCGTGCAGGGCCACGATGCGATCGAAATCCGCCAGCAAGGCATCGGCCGTGAACGGTCCGGTGAGGATGGCGGCGATCTTGCCGGCCGGGTCAACCACGAAAATCGCGCCCGAGTGATCGACGGTATAGCTGCCGCCCGCGCCCGGCACGATCGCCACGGCGACGCCGAGCTTGCGCGCGAGCGCCTCGATCGTGGGCTGATCGGCCGCGGTCACGCCGATGAAGCTCGGGTCGAAGTAAGGCACATATTTGGCGAGCTGTTGCGGCGTATCGCGCTGCGCATCCACCGAGATGAACACCACCTGCGGCCGGGTCGCATCTGCGGCCGGCAGATTTTTTTCCATCGCCGCGAGCGTGGTGAGCGTGGTCGGACAAAAGTCCGGACAGTTGGTGTAGCCGAAGAACATGAGCGACCAGTGCCCATCGAGATTGCGCGGCCCGAAAGGCGCGCCGCGTTGATCGATCAGGCTAAAATCCGGCAGCGCGCGGGCGGGCGCGAGATAGCTGCCCGTTGCGAGCTGGATCTGCGGCGACGAATAGCGCCACAGCAGTGCGGCGCTCAAGCCCAGCAGGGCGGCGACGCTCGCGAGCACGATTGCCCAGGTTCTGGATTGAGGAGTCATGCGCCGATTATCCCATACACCGCTTGAGGCGGAGACTCCGGAGACGGTGGGCGCCGCCATCGAGCGCTGCGCTCGCGCGCTCGTGCGTGCTCACGTGCACTTCGGACACGGCACCGACAACGCTCGCGACGAAGCCGCCGAGCTCGTCTTCTATGCGGCGCGGCTGCCGCACGAAAAGGGCAGCGCCGTCTATGGCGAGCCGCTGAGCCGCCGGCGCCGCGCGCTGATCGATGCGCTGCTCGAGGAGCGCATCAAGCGGCGTGTACCGCTCGCCTACTTGACGCATCGTGCGTTCTTCGCCGGTCTCGAGCTATATGTCGATGAGCGTGTGATCGTGCCGCGCTCGCCCATCGCGGAGCTTATCGTCGCGCGCTTCGCCCCGTGGATCGCGAGTCGCGGCGTTCGCCGCATACTCGACATGGGCACGGGTTCGGGCGCAATCGCGCTGGCGTGCGCCGAGGCCTTTCCGCGCGCCCGCGTCGACGCGGTCGACATCTCCACGGGGGCTCTCGCCGTGGCCCGGCGCAACGTGCGCCTCCTGAAGCTCGGGGACCGGGTGAAGATTTTGCGATCCAATCATTTCGCGGCGTTGCCGCCGTGCCGGTACCATATCATCGTGAGCAACCCGCCCTATGTCGGGCGCTCGGAGATGCGCGCGCTGCCGCGAGAGTACGCCTTCGAGCCGCGCATCGCCCTTGCCTCGGGAGCGGACGGCCTCGATTCGGTGCGGGCCATCTTTGCCGCGGCGCCGCGGTTCCTCGCCGACGAGGGCATCCTGGTGGTGGAGGTCGGCAATACGGAGAGGACGCTCAGGCGTGCATTTCCCCGACTGCCCTTCATCTGGCCGGAGATAGCGATGGGCGGCGGCGGGGTGTTCATTTTGCGGGCGGCGGACTTGAAGGAGAAATAAGCGCGTGGCTGGAAATACGTTCGGACGGGTGTTCACGGTGACGAGCTTCGGGGAGAGTCACGGGCCGGCCCTGGGCTGCATCATCGACGGTTGTCCGCCGGGCCTGGCGCTCACCGAGGCGGACCTGCAAAAAGATGTGGACCGCCGCCGTCCCGGCACGTCCCAGTACACGACTCAGCGGCGCGAGAGCGACACCGTGCGCATCCTGTCCGGCGTGTTCGAGGGCAAGACCACCGGCACACCCATCGGCCTTCTTGTCGAGAACGAGGATCAGCGCTCGCGCGACTACGAGAAGATCAAGGACCGCTTTCGGCCGGGCCACGCCGATTACACTTATCAGCAAAAATACGGCTTTCGCGACTATCGCGGCGGCGGCCGTTCCTCGGCGCGCGAGACGGTGATGCGCGTTGCGGCGGGCGCGGTCGCGCGCAAGTACCTCGGCGAGCGGCTCGGCGTGGCCATTCGCGGCTATCTCGCGCAGATGGGACCTCTGGTGCTCGATCCCGTCGATCCGTCGAGCGCCTACGGGAATCCGTTCTTCTGTCCGGACCCAAGCCGCATTCAGGAGCTCGAGGATCTGGTCTGGCGCATGCGCGAGGCCGGTGATTCGATTGGCGCGCGCGTCACGATCACCGCTCAAGGGGTGCCGCCCGGTCTCGGCGAACCCGTGTTCGAGCGCTTGGATGCGGATCTGGCAGGCGCCATGATGGGCATCAATGCGGTCAAGGGTGTCGAGATCGGCGACGGTTTCAGGGCCGTGGAGCAGCGCGGCTCGCAGCACCGTGACGAGATCACCCCCGCGGGATTCACGACCAACCACGCGGGCGGCGTGCTCGGCGGCATCTCTTCGGGTCAGGACATCGTGGTGAGCCTCGCGCTCAAACCCACCTCGAGCATCACGGTGCCGGGCGCAACCATCGACATCGACGGCAATGCGTGCGAGATCGCGACCACCGGCCGGCACGATCCGTGCGTCGGCTTTCGCGCGACGCCCATTGCCGAGGCGATGATGGCGCTCGTGCTCATGGATCACTACCTGAGATTCCGCGCTCAATGCGCCGATGTCGTGCAGAGGACGCCCGAGATCGCGAGGAGACGGCCGTGACCGGCGGCGCACCCGCGCGCGCAGCGCGCGTCGCCGTGGTGGGCGCCACGAGTCTCATCGGCGAGGCGGTGATCCAGGAGCTCCGCGCAAGGAGCTTCCCATGCGCCGAGTTGCACGCCCTCGACGAGGAGCGGCACGTCGGTCGTGCGGTGCGCGAGGAGGGAGCCCGCGAGGACCTCAAGACCGCAGACGTTGCCGCGTTCGATTTCTCGCGCATCGATCTCGCGTTCTTCTGCGGGCGCGCGGCGCTCGCAGAGCGCTACGCCGAGGCCGCCGCTGCGCATGCCTGGGTCATCGACAACTCACCCACGTTCCGTGCGCGCCCGGACGTGCCGCTCGTGGCGGCCGACGTCAACCCGAGCGTGCTCGAGGAGCTGGGCTCACATGGATTGGTGGCGCTCCCGGGCAGCGCGAGCGTCGCGCTCGCAACGGCGCTTGCGCCGCTGCACAGGCTTGCGGGGCTCAGCCGCGTGGACGTCGCGACCTACCAAGCGGTGTCAGGCGGCGGTCGCGCAGCGATGGACGAGCTCGCCGGCGAGACCGTGGCGATGCTGAGCGGCCGCACCGCGCGCGGCAAGGCATTCGGACGGCAAATCGCCTTCAACGTGATCCCGCAGGTCGACCGTCTGGACGAGCAGGGGGTGTCGCGCGAGGAGCGCAGGCTCTGGGAAGAGACGCACCGACTCCTTGCTGCGCCGCACCTCGCGATCAACGCCACGGCGGTGCGCGTGCCCGTATTCTTCGGGCACAGCCTCGCCGTGCATGCGGCCTTCGAGCGGCCCCTGACGGTGGCTGCCGCGCTCGAAGTGCTGCGTTGCGGCAGCGGCATCAGCGTCATCGACCCCGATTCAAGCGCTGAATTTCCGACGCCGGCCACATTGGCCACGGCACCGGATAGGGTATATCTAGGCCGCGTCCGGTCGGACATGACCCGTGAACGGGCTCTAAATTTTTGGGTCGTCGCCGATAATGTTCGGAAATGTGCGGCACATAACGCAGTTTCGGCGGCCCAGATTTTGGTAAATAGTGCCCGGTAAGATATAGTTTCGCTTATGTTAAAGGCAGTTGAAGGCAAATGAAAATTCGGTTCCAAGCTCTTATTGGACAATGAAGTTTAGCCTCTCGCCTAGCCGATTTCTGGGAGTCGAAATGTCAGTGACGATGCCGCGCATAATGCTGTTGGCGGGCCTTCTATCTCTGTCCTCATTGTGGTCGAGCTCGTCGTGGGCGTTGGGGCTCGGCGAGATCCACTTGAACTCGGCCCTGAACGAGCCGCTGAACGCGGATATCGACATCATCGCCGCGACCCCGGAAGAGCTGACCGCGCTGCGCGCCACCCTCGCTCCGCGCGAGGCCTTCGCCCGCTACGGCATAGACCGCCCGCCATTCCTGGCCTCGTTCATATTCAAGGTCGGCAAGAAGGACGGGCGCGATGTGCTGTCCGTGCGCTCGACCGAATCGGTTCCCGAGCCGTTTGTGACCTTCCTCGTCGACGTCAACTGGGCACGCGGCCATCTGATGCGCGAGTACACCGTGCTGCTCGATCCGCCGGTGTATACGCCGGGTGAGAACGCGGGCTTATCGGCGCCGGTGACGGCGCCGAGCACGGCGAACAACGCCGCGGGCCCCGCTACGGCCCCGAGTGCCGCAGTGACGCCGGCCGCGCCTGCGACCATGCCCTCGACCTCCGCCGCCGCAACCTCCGAGCCCGCACCGCTGCCAAAGTCGGGTCACCGCCCGCGGTCGCGCCGCTCCTCGGGCTCCTCGAGCGCGCCCGCGGCGCCGAGCGAGACCCCGCCGGTGGCCGCGGCTCCCAGCGCTCCCGCCGAGTCGGCTTCCCCGGCCGAAGCCGGCCCCGAATCCGGCGGAGCGATGCCATCGACCGTCACGGTCGCCAAGGGCGACACGCTCACCAAGATCGCGCGCAGCCTGCACGCCGAGTCGCGCGCGGACGTCGATCAGACCATGATCGCCCTGTATCGTGCGAACCCTAGCGCGTTCCGCGGCAACATCAACGTGCTGCGTCAGGGCGCCGTGTTGCGGGTTCCGGGCGGGGACGACATTGCGGCGCTCAATCAGAAAGAGGCGATCGGCGAAGTGCATCGTCAGATGGACGCGTGGCGTGCCGCGGCCGGCGCGGGCGAGGGCGGCGGGCATCTTCGCCTCGTCAGCCCGACGGCCGGAGGGACCGGCACTGCCGCCGTCGCCGCCGCGGGCAACGGCAATTCGAGCGAGACTCAGGCGCTGCGTGATCGGGTCAAGGATCTCGAGGGCCAGCTCGCCGAGTCCAAGCGCCTGATCGACATTCGTAACGCCGAGCTCGCGGAGCTTCAGCGCAAGGCCGGCGGCCCTACACCGGCCGCCTCGAATCCGCCTCCGGTTGTGCCGGCGCGCCCCGTGCCGCCGCCGCCCGAGACCAAGACCGCGCAGACCCCGCCGGCTGCGACACAGGCGCCGCCGCAGGAACCCCCGCCCCCGATCACGCCGGCGGCGCCGCCCGAGACGATCACGCCGACGCCCCCGCCCGCAAAGCCGGTGGGGAAGAAGCCCGTCACCGCGACGCCGGCCGCCTCAGGCTCGTGGCTCGACTGGATCGAAGACAACTGGCAAGTGCCGCTCGGTGTGCTCCTCGCGATCGTGGCGGCGCTCGTGTTCGTCGCCTGGCGCAAGCGCAAGAACAGCGCCGGCGGCACGATGAACGATCTTGGCTCCGTGCTGGATGAAACCCACGTCTCGGACATGGACGAGTCGGCCGCGCGGCTCAGCGCGATGCGCAGCAACCGCAGCAACGAGTCCATCGTGGTCGAGGAATCCGGTCAGCATCCGGTGCCCGACTTCACCGCCGAGACTGGCCGTTTCGGCGACACGGGTGAGCTGCGCACCGTCTCGCCCGAAGACACGATGTCGAGCGAGAGTGCGGTAAATCTCGACCAGGGCGATCCGCTGGCCGAGGCCGATTTCCACATGGCTTACGGCTTGTACGATCAGGCCGCCGACCTCGTGCGCATCGCGCTCGAGCGCGAGCCCGGGCGGCGCGATCTGCGCATGAAGCTGCTCGAGATCTACTTCGTCTGGGGCAACAAGGACGCCTTCCTGCAAACCGCGAAGGAGCTTGCGGACACGCGCGATCAGGCGCCCGCCGGCGAGTGGGACAAGATCGTCATCATGGGCAAGCAGATCTGCCCGGGAGAGCCTCTATTCGCATCGAACGCCGGCAGCGGGCGCGGGGCCGGCGCCCTGGTCGATCTCAATCTCGAGGGCGGCGAGAATCGCGTCGACATCGATCTGTTCGGCGATCCGGAAGGGGAGCGCAGCAGCCACGATGAGACGAAGGTCAACGAGGACACCGCGAGCACCAACGAATCGCCGCAGCTGCATTCCAGCTCGGATCTCGATTTCACGCTCGACACTCCGGATCGTGGGTCCGCTGCCGCCCCGCCGCGCGAGGAGCCGACCGTCGAGGCGGAGATCGCGGGCTTCGCGGACGCGCCGACCACCGAGTCGCCGGTGCTCAAGACCACCGAGATGCCGCGCCCGCCGAAAATGCCGCCGCCGCGCGCCGACCAAACGGCCGAAGTGGCGATCGACGACCTCGGGCTGCATCTCGATCATCTCGAGGAGACCGGCGCGCCGTCCGGCGATCACGTCTCTCCGCTCGAGGAAACCGACCATCCGGCCGATGCGCCGACCATGGTCGCGGGTCTCGACGAGCGCTCGCGGCGCATGATGGAAGAGGCAGCCGCGCACTCCCGCGATCGCGATCTGACGGAGCTCGAGCGTGAGCTCGAAGCGTCGTTCATCGCGGATCTCGATGTGCCGCAAGAGGAGATCAAGACCGCGGTGCTGCCGCCCGAGTCCGCGCCGACCGTGCTGATGCCGCGTGAGCAGATCCCGTCCAACGCCACTCAACGCGTCAAGCCGAGCGCCGAGTTCTCGGACATCCGCGATCCGGACAAAGTCGACATCGATTCGACCTCGAAGCTGCGCGGTATCAATGCCGACAGCATCGACCTGGACCTCGACCGGCTCGCCACGGCACTGGGGAGCGGCGATACCGTCGAGCAACCGCGGGCCGCCGAGGAAGTATTCTCGAACGAGGTGTTCGAGGCGAGTCAGCGCAACCGCCGCGTCGATCTCGACGTGGGCGAGGCGATGAACGGCAGCGAGCATCCGACCAACAAGTTCCAGGCATCGACCAACAAGATGAAGGCGGTCGAGGTGCCCATCGTCGAGCTCGAGCCGGTGACCATGAGCGAGGTGGGTACCAAGCTCGATCTGGCGCGCGCTTACATGGATATGGGCGACCCGGAAGGGGCGCGCAGCATTCTGGAAGAAGTCGTGCAGGAAGGCTCCGCCAGCCAAAAGCAGGAAGCCTCGCGTCTGATCGAATCGCTGCCCGGCTAGGAGCACGCTCCCGATGACCGATCCCGGCCGCCGCGGCGACGCCCCGGCTGCCGATCCGCGGCCCGAGCCCATCGAGCCCGCGCCGCGGCGCATGGCCGCCTTGCTCGAATACGACGGCAGCGCCTATGCCGGTTGGCAGTCGCAGGCGCACGCGAAATCGCTGCAGGAGACGGTCGAGGCGGCGCTCGCCTTCGTGGCCGGTGCGCCCGTGGCCGCCGTGTGCGCGGGGCGTACCGATGCAGGCGTGCATGCCCTGGGGCAGGTCGTCCACTTCGACACCGCCGCGCGGCGCACGCCGCGCGCCTGGGTGCTCGGCGCCAACACACGCCTGCCGCCCGACGTCTCGTTGCAGTGGGTAGGAGAGGTCGCGACGGATTTTCACGCGCGCCACACGGCGCTGCGCCGCATCTATCGCTACTACATCTTGAACCGCAGCGCCCGCTCGGCGCTTGGCGCTGGACGCACCGCTTGGATCCACAAGCCCCTCGACGTCGATGCCATGCGGGCGGCGGCGCAAGAGCTCCTGGGCGAGCATGACTTCTCGGCGTTTCGCTCGATCGAATGTCAGTCGAAGTCGCGGATGCGGCGCGTCGAGCGCATCAGCGTGGTTGCCGAGCGCGATTCCCTGTGCATCGAGATCTCGGCGAATGCCTACCTGCATCACATGGTGCGCAACATCGTCGGGACACTGCTCGAGGTGCAGAGCGCGGACGATCCGCCGTGCGCGATGAAGCGCATTCTGGAAAGCCGCGACCGGCGCCTGGCCGGTGCGACCGCGCCCGCCGCGGGGCTGTATCTGTGGCGCGTAGAATATCCTGCGGCTCACGCCATCCCTGCGCCCGCAGGGCGGTTTTGTTACACTAGCGCATGACTTGGTTCGAGCGAATCGTTCCCTCGCGCATCAAGACCGAGCGCCGCACGCGCTCCGTGCCCGAGGGTCTCTGGATCAAATGCCCGGCATGCGATGCCGTGCTGTATCGCGCCGAAATCGAGCGCAACCTTCACGTTTGCCCCAAGTGCAGCCATCACATGCGCATCAATGCCCGTGAGCGGCTGCTCAAGTTCCTCGATACGGGATCCACCAAGGAGATCGCGGCCAAGGTCGAGCCGGAGGATCCGCTCAAGTTCAAGGATTCGAAGCGCTACAAGGATCGTCTCGTCCAGGCGCAGAAGCAAACCGGCGAGCGCGACGCGCTCATCGTGATGTCGGGGACGCTCGCAGGCCTCGAAATCGTGGCGTGCGCGTTCGAATTCCGCTTTCTCGGCGGGTCGATGGGATCGGTGGTCGGCGAGAAGTTCGTGCTCGCGATCGAGCACTGCCTCGAGCACCGCATGCCGCTGGTGTGCTTCTCGGCGAGCGGCGGAGCGCGCATGCAGGAGGCACTGTATTCCCTGCTGCAGATGGCCAAGACCAGCGCTGCGCTCAAGCGCTTGTCGGAGGCGCGCCTGCCGTTCGTCTCGGTAATGACCGACCCGACCACGGGTGGCGTGTCGGCGAGCCTCGCCATGCTCGGCGACATCAACATCGGCGAGCCGAAAGCCCTGATCGGCTTTGCCGGACCACGCGTCATCCAGCAAACGGTGCGCGAAACCCTGCCGGAGGGGTTTCAGCGCAGCGAATTCCTGCTAGAGCACGGTGCGCTCGACATGATCGTCGACCGACGCGAGATGCGCGATCGCATCGGCGCGATGCTGCGCTTGTTGATGGGCAAAGAACCCGCAGCGGCCTGAGGTTCTCGCGCCTTGCGCAGCCTCGAAGAGTGGCTGACCCACCAGGAACGGGTACACCCCCAAGCGATCGACCTCGGGCTCGAGCGGCTCGAGCGCGTGCTGCGCCGCCTCGACTGGCGGCAGCCGCGCGTCCCCGTCATCACCATCGCCGGCACCAACGGCAAGGGCTCGGTCGCGGCGTATGCGACGGCCATTCTCCAAGCCGCGGGGCACCGGGTGGGCACGTTCACTTCACCGCATCTGCGCGACTATCGTGAGCGCATCCGCATCGACAACCAGAAAGTCGAGGTGGCCACGCTGCTCTCTGCCTTCGAGCGTATCGAGGAGGCGTGCCGTCGGGGCGCTGCTGCGCCGGGCAACGTCGCCACGCCGGGCGCCTCCAGCTCCGATGGGGCCATCTCGCTCACCTTCTTCGAATACAACGCGCTCGCGGCCTTTCTGGTTTTCGATTCGGCGCCGCTCGACGTCTGGGTGCTCGAGGTCGGCATGGGTGGGCGCCTCGATGCCGTCAACGTGGTAGATCCGACGGTCGCCGTGGTGGTGAGCATCGGCCTCGATCATCAGGAATTCCTCGGCAGAACCCCCGAGGCGATTGCGCGCGAGAAGGCGGGGATTTTTCGCGCCCACGTTCCGGCGGTGCTCGGCAGCCGGCACATGCCCGGCGTGCTCGAGGAGCTCGCTCGGACCATCGGCGCGCCGCTGAAGCGCCTGGGCAAGGAGTTCGACTTCAGCCGCCGCGCGGAGCGCTGGCGCTATCGCGGCTTGCGGTGGGACCTCGACGATCTGCCCGCCCCCGCGCTCGCAGGCGACATTCAGTATGCCAATGCCGCGACGGCGATTGCAGCCGTCGAGGAGCTCGCCTCGAGGCTCCGGATCACGAGCGAGGCCATTGCGGGCGGCCTCTGCGGGGTTCGTCTCGAGGGGCGCTTCCAATCCATTCTCGCCTGCGGGGTCGAATGGATTCTGGACGTCGCGCACAATCCGGATGCGGCTCGCGTCCTCGCCGCCAATCTCGCCGCCATGCCGGCGGCGGGACGCACGCTTGCGGTGTGCGGCATCCTCGCGGACAAGGACGCGGCCGGCGTGGCCGCCGAGCTCGGTCCGGCGATCGATGAGTGGTGGGTCGCAACGACCCAAGGGTCGCGCGGCGCGTCCGGCGCGGCGCTCGCGGCACGCATGGCGCCGCATCTCGAGACGCCCGTGCACCTCGCCGCGGACATCGAGGGTGGCTGTCTCTCGGCTCTCACGGTGGCGCGCCCCGGCGATCGAATCGTCGTATTCGGCTCCTTTCACACCGTCGCACCGGCACTGGATTGGCTCGAGGCGCGAGCGCGTCTGCCGAGCGGGTCCTCGCCGGCCGCGTCCTCGCCGGCTGCGTCGCTTCGCGAATATACTGTGTCGCCGCGCATCTCATGAACACAGCAAGACCTATGATGGATCGTCGCCTCAAAGAACGCTTGGTCGGGGCCACGATATTGGTGGCGTTGATCGTGCTCATCGTGCCCGAGCTCTTGTCCGGTCCGAAGCATCCGGCGTTACCGCCGCTCGCCGCCGGCCTGCCCGCTGCCCCCTCACGCAGCGTGGTCGTGGATCTCGACACGAGAAAGGCAATCGCGGAGCCCGAGAGCGGGGCGGCTTCGCAGGCAGCGCCCGCCGAAGCGCCGAATGCGGGCGCCGCGAGTGCCGCAAGCGGTGCGACGGAAGAGAATGCGGCGAGCGCCGAGCCGCCCCCCGCGAGTGCGCCGAGCGTCGCCACGCTCAAGGCCCAGACTGCGGCGCAAGCGCCGCTTGAAACGCCTGCATCGGCCCCCAAATTGATGTCGGGCACGCCTCGTTCGGCGCCGGTGGACACTCCGGCGACGCCGCGCCACGACTGGGCCGTGCAGCTCGGCAGTTTTGCCCGTAGGTCGAACGCGGATCGGCTGGTGCACCGATTGCAGGGCACCGGCGGGTCGTTTTACGTTGTGTCCGGCGGCTCCGGGAGCTCGCTGCGCTATCGGGTGAGAATGGGGCCGCTCGCCGATCGCAGCGCCGCCGAGCGCGCCTTGGCGAAGCTCAAGGCGCAGGGGCATCCGGCGACTATTGTCACACCGGCGTCGTGAACTGCAGTTTTCGTAGCCCATTTCACGACAGTGCGGGTGGGGTTTAGTAGAATGCGCCGGGTCGCGCGCACGGAGCGCCAGGGGGCGATAGGTGAAAGCTTGACCGGGGCCGATGTCCTCATAGTGTTGGTTCTGTTGGGCTCCACGGTCATCGGCCTATTGCGCGGCTTCGTCCGCGAGGCGGTGTCGCTGGCATTTTGGGTCGTGGCGATTTGGGCGGCTTGGAAATTCGGTCCGCTGGTCATACCGCATCTCGGCGGCTACCTGGCGGATCCGAAGATTGCGCCGTGGGTCGGACGGCTGGTCATCTTGCTGCTGGTGCTGCTACTCGGATGGCTGCTCGGCATGCTCCTCAGCTACTTGACCCGCAGCGTCGGTCTCGGGCCGTTGGATCGCGTGGTCGGATTGGTGTTCGGATTCTTGCGCGGTACCGTCCTGGTCGGATTGCTGATTATCGGTGCGGAGCTCCTGCATCTTAATCAGGAGACTTGGTGGGACCGCTCGAAGCTGGTGCCGTACGGCGAGACCGTCGGCGATTGGCTGCGAGGCATGGTCGGTGAGCGCGGCGAGCCCTGGTCGAAGCTCGAGCGCCTCACGGGTGTCAAGGTCAGGCCCAGGTAGACGGAGGTCCTTCATGTGCGGCATTGTCGGAATGGTTGGAGTGAGCGCGGTCAATCAGCGCATCTATGACGCGCTGACGGTTCTCCAGCACCGCGGCCAGGACGCCGCCGGCATCATGACGAGCGAGGCCGGCGAGCTGTTCATGCGCAAGGACTCGGGTCTCGTGCGCGACGTGTTTCAGCAAAAGCACATGCTCAAGCTCAAGGGCAACGTCGGCATCGGTCACGTGCGCTATCCGACGGCGGGCGCCGACAGCGCGCACGATGCCCAGCCTTTCTACGTGAATTCCCCCTACGGCATCTGTCTCGGCCACAACGGCAATCTCACCAACGCGCGCGAGCTCACCGAGGTCCTCGTGCGCGAGGATCGCAGGCACCTCAATACGGGGTCCGACTCCGAGGTGCTGCTCAACGTCCTCGCCTCCGAGTTGCAGCGCGTCGGCACGCCCCGCGTGACCCCGGCCGACGTGTTTGCCGCGGCGAATGCGGTCTACCGGCGCTGCCGCGGGGGCTACGCGGTGGTCGCGATGGTCATCGGCCACGGCATCCTCGGCTTTCGCGATCCGAACGGCATCCGCCCGCTCGTGATCGGCAAGCGCGACACCAAGAAGGGCACCGAGTGGATGCTCGCGTCCGAGAGCGTGGCGCTCGACATGCTCGGCTTCGACATGGTGCGCGACGTGGCGCCGGGCGAGGCGGTGTTCATCGACGAGCAGGGGCGCTTTTACGCCCAGCAATGCGTGGCCATGGCGCGTCACACGCCGTGTATCTTCGAGTACGTGTACTTCGCGCGGCCGGACTCGATCATCGACAACATCTCGGTATACAAGGCGCGCCTGCGCATGGGCGAGCACCTCGCGGAGAAGATCAAGCGCGAGCGACCCCATCACGACATCGACGTGGTGATCCCGATCCCGGACACGAGCCGCACCAGCGCCGTGCAGGTCGCCCAGCTCCTCGGAGTCAAATACCGCGAGGGCTTCATCAAGAACCGCTATATCGGCCGTACGTTCATCATGCCCGGACAGGAACAGCGCTCGAAGTCGGTGCGCAGCAAACTGAACGCCATCGATCTCGAGTTCCGCGGCAAGAACGTGCTCCTGGTCGATGACTCCATCGTGCGCGGCACGACCTCGGCGCAGATCATCGATATGGCGCGCGAGGCCGGCGCGAAGAAAGTGTACTTCGCCTCGGCGGCGCCGCCCGTGCGCTATCCCAACGTGTACGGCATCGATATGCCGGACGCCTCGGAGCTGGTGGCCGCGGGACAGACCGACGATGAGGTGCGCGCCATCATCGGCGCCGACTGGCTCATCTATCAGGACCTCAGCGATCTCGTGCACGCGGTCCGCCACGACAACGCCAAGATCAAGGATTTCGACACATCGTGCTTCTCGGGAGAGTACGTCACGGGGGACGTGACGCCTGAATATTTGAAGCGCCTGCAGGGAGAGCGATCCGACGAGGCCAAGCAGCAGCGTCGCGATGCGTTAGGTCGTGGACTCAAGTCCGTCCACAGTCTCTGATCCTGCGTCCCATGGGCTCAGGGCCTCGCGCTTTTGAGCATGCGCCTGCTGGTCATTGCCGATCGACCCGAGTATCGGCTACTCATCAGAAAGCACGTCGAGATCGAATGGCCTAGTGCCGTCGTGCTCGAGCACCGTCTCGGCGAGGATCAGCCGCTCGACGCGAAATTCGTTGCGGCGGGCTACGACGCGGTGATCCTGGTCGGCGCGCCGCCCGCGGAGTCCGCGGAGATCCTGGCCTCGCTCCTGTCGTCGCGTTCCGACTTCGCGCCCTTGGTGCTGGTGCTGCTGCAGGATGCGTTGCCCGACGTGCCCCCGGACACGCCTCGGCTACAGCGCCTGTACGGCAAGAAGGTCGACCGGGACCGGCTGCTGCGCGCCGTCACGATCGCCTCGCGTGAGCAAAAGAGATCGTTGAGCTCGCTACGCTCCCGCCCGGACTTCGACCAACTGTACAAGTTCGGCTCGCTCACCATTCGCGGCCACCGCTGCGTGCGTCAGGTCGGCTCCGGGGGTATGTGCAAGATCTATCTGGCGGAGAGCGAGCGCGCCGGAGCCATGGTGGTCCTCAAGGTGTTCAGCCAGGTGCCGGACGTCTCCGAACGCCTGGTGGGCTTCGACCGCTTCATTCAGGAGTACGAGATCGTCGCCGGCCTCAATCACCCGAATATCGTGCGCATCTACGATCTGGGCATCGCCGACGATCACGCCTACATCGCCATGGAGCACTTCCCGGCGGGGGATCTGCGTGCGCGCATGAAGACCCCGCTCCCGCCGCGCACGGCGCTGCATTTTCTCGAGCAGATCGCGAGCGCGCTCGAGGCCATTCACGCCGTGGGCGTGCTGCACCGGGACCTGAAGCCCGCCAACGTCATGCTTCGCGCCGACGGCACGCTCTGCCTGATCGATTTCGGCCTCGCCAAGGCGAACGAGATGGACGTCGCGCTGACCGGCTCGCGCGAGATCTTCGGCACGCCTTACTACATGAGTCCTGAGCAAGGCCACGCGGAGCTCATCGACGCGCGCAGCGACCTCTACAGCCTGGGCATCGTGTTCTACGAGATGCTGACCGGCCGCAAGCCCTATACCGGATCGACCGCCATGGAGGTCATCTACAAACACAAGCGCGCCGAGCTACCGGCCATCGAAGCGCAATACGCTTCCTACGAGCCGCTGCTCAAGCGGCTGCTCGCGAAAGAGCCAGCGGACCGGTTTCAGTCGGCAGGCGAGCTGTTGAGCGCCGTGGCCGAGCTCAAGCTGATCGCATGAGCTTCGCTCATGCGCTGTTGCTCGCACCGACCCCGCAGAGCTGGATCGAGCGGGCGCGCGGCTCGCTCGACGTGCTGCTCGTCGATCATGCGAACTGCGAGAAGAAGGCGGCCTCGACGGCGCTCGCCCTGATGTTCGCCTACGCCGAGGATCTGGAGCTCGCGGATCACATGTCGCGGCTCGCGCGCGAGGAGCTGCGCCATTACGAGCAAGTCGCGCAGCTGTTGCGCAAGCTCGGCATCGAGCCCAAGCGGCTGGCGCCTGGACGCTATGCGGAGCGCCTGCGGCGGCTGGTCGCGCGCGGCGAGCCCGAGCGCGAGGTGGATCTCATGATTTGCGGCGCCTTCATCGAAGCCCGCTCATGCGAGCGCTTCGCCGCCCTGGGTCCGGCGCTGGGCGGCGCGGCGGGGGAGATGTTCGAGAGTCTGCACGAGGCGGAGGCGCGCCATTTCGAGCTCTATCTGGGGCTGGCGCGGCGCCGCGCTGCGACGGCGGCCATCGACGCCGCGGCACGCATCGGTGCCTTCGCCGAGCTGGAGGCCGAGCTCATCGTGAGCCGCGACGCGGTGTTCCGGTTTCACTCCGGCGTTCCCGACTAAGAAGCACGGCTCCTGCGGCGAGTCAGCGCGGCAGGGAGCGCAGCTCCGGGCCGCTCGTGTCCCAGCGCAGCACGCTTCCCTGCGTATACCAGTCGCCGAGCACGATGCGAGTGCAGGGCCGACCATCGATTGCAATGGGATAGAAACCCGGCCGGTGCGTATGTCCGTGCAGGAGCGTCGATGTGCCGGCCGCCTCGAGGGCATGCGCGACACTTCGCAGATTTACATCGGCGATGGCGTAGTCGATCGCCGAGGTGTGCGCGCGGCTGCCCTCGCGCGCCGCACCGGCGAGCGCCCTGCGTTGCGCCACCGACAGGGCGAGAAAGCGGCGTTGCCAGTCCGCGTCCCGCACCGTCGCCCGCAGTCGCTGGTACGGCCGATCATCGGTACACAGCGCATCGCCATGCATCACCAGAACGGGCTCGCCGTAGAGCGTGACGATCAGGGGATCAGCCAAGAAGCGCGCACCGGATTGCGCACAGAAGTTCGTTCCGAGCAGGAAGTCCCGGTTGCCGTGCATGACGAAGCAGGGTACGCCGTTGGAAGTCAGGGCGCGGATCGCCTCGATGGCGACTTGCTGGTCGGCGTCCGGCGCATCGTCTCCGACCCACGACTCGAACAGATCGCCGAGGATGTAGAGCGCGTCGGCCGTGACGGCCTCGCTCCTCAGGAAATCGACGAATTGCCGCGTAATCTCCGGGCGCTGCGCGTCGATGTGCAAATCCGAGATGAAAAGAATCGCCACCGAGGCCGTCCGCGCCTCAGCCGTTCAACTGCCCGCGGGCGGCGGCACGTGCTCGATTTTCTCGATGGTGACGGCCTTGAGCGGTGCGTTCTCCTTGAAAGGTCCCTTGGCACCGGTAGGCACGAGACTGATCTGATCGACCACTTCCATGCCCTGAACGACTTTGCCGAAGACCGCATATCCCCAGCGCGTCTGGTTCGGATCGAGCGCGGCGTTGTCGCTCAGGTTCACATAGAACTGCACGTCGCCGTCGTGAGGCGCGGGGGGTCGGGCGAGGCCCACCGTGCCGCGCTGGTTGGTCAAGCCGTTGCCCGACTCGTTCACGACCTTCGACGGAGTGCCCTTGAGCTTGTAATCGACGTCGTAGCCGCCGCCTTGAATGATGAAGCCCGGGATGGCGCGGTGAAAGATCGTGCCGGAGTAATAGCCCTGGTCGACGAATTTCAGGAATTGCGCCACCGTGATGGGTGCCCGCTCCGGATTGAGCTCGATGGTGAAATTGCCCGCCGAGGTCACGACCTGCACGTACACGGGCGGAGCCGTCTTCTCGGCCGGCGCCGTCGCCGGCTTTTCGGCAGCTCGTAGCGGGGAGAGGAAGGCGACTGCGATGGCGAAAGATGCAACTATTAGTTGTTTCATGCCGAGATTCTACTCGAATGGGTACAATCTTGAGATATGTCCGCGCCCGTCGTCACACGTTTCGCGCCTTCGCCCACCGGCTCCTTGCATCTGGGGAATGCACGCACCGCTTTGTTCAGCTACCTGTGGGCGCGAAACAGCGGCGGGCGATTCATTTTGCGCATCGAGGACACGGATGTCGAGCGCAGCGAGACGCGCCACCGCGAGGCACTCATCGAGGATCTGCGCTGGCTGGGACTTGACTGGGACGAAGGACCGGATGTTGGAGGTCCGAGCGCCCCGTATCTGCAGTCCGAGCGCGGCGCCTGGTATCGGGAGCTGTTCGCTCGCCTGGAGGCGCAAGGGCGTGCCTATCCTTGCTATTGCACGGCGGAGGAGCTCGAGCTCTCGCGCAAGCTGCAGCGCATGGCGGGCAAGCCGCCGCGCTACGCCGGCACTTGCCGCGCCCTGACCGCGGCGCAGCGCGCCGCGCGCCTGGCGCAGGGACTCAAGCCGACGCTGCGCTTCGCGGTCCCGGAGGCGACGGTCGTCGAGTTCACCGATCTGGTGCACGGGCCACAAAAGTTCCTCTCGGCCGACATCGGCGATTTCATCGTGCGCCGCGAGGACGGCACGGCCGCGTTTTTCTTCTGTAACGCCGTCGACGATTCCGCCATGGGGGTCTCCCACGTCTTGCGAGGAGACGACCATCTCACCAACACGCCGCGGCAGCTGATGCTGCTCGACGCGTTCGGCATGCGGCGCCCCCACTACGGCCACGTAGGCCTGCTCGTCGGGGCGGATGGCGCGCCCTTGTCCAAGCGGCACGGCAGCACCAGCGTGCGGGAGTTCCACGATCGCGGATTCTTGCCGGCGGCGCTCCTCAATCATTTGTTCCGTCTCGGGCACACGACCGATGTCGACGGCTGGCTCCCATCCGAGCGGCTGCCCGCGCACTTCCGCGCGGAACATCTGGGCCGCGCACCGGCGCGCTTCGAGGAGTCGCAGCTCACCCACTGGCAGAAGGAAACGTTGCGGCACATGTCGACTGCCGAGGTCGCCGTGTGGCTCGGCCTGCCGGACTCCGCGGCATTCGTCGAGCTCGTGCGCCACAATGTAGTGCTGCCGCAGGATGCGCAGCCCTGGGTATCCGTCGTGCGCGGCGAATTGCCGCCGCTCGGCGCCGAGGAGCAGCGCGTCGTCGCCGCCGCGGGCGCCGCCTTCTTCGCTGCCGCGGCCGCGGCGCTCGATCGGTCGGGGTCGGATCTGCATTGCCTCGCCGCACTGCTCAAGCAAGAGACCGGCCGAGGAGGCGCGCAGCTCTTCATGCCTCTGCGGGTGGCGCTCACCGGCAAGACGCACGGGCCGGAGCTCGCTCCCCTGTTGAAGCTCATGCCCCAGGAGACGGCGCGCCGCCGACTCGAATCCCATGCTCGAGATATTTAACTCGCTCACCGGCGAGAAGGCCGAGTTCAAGCCGCTGCGCGGCAACGCCGTGCGCATGTACGTCTGCGGCATCACCGTGTACGACTACATCCATCTCGGACATGCGCGCATGCTGATGGTGTTCGATCTCGTACAGCGCTATCTGCGCTCGCGTGGATACGCGGTGACCTACGTGCGCAACATCACGGACATCGACGACAAGATCATCCAGCGCGCCGCGGAGAACGGCGAGGAATGGAGCGCGCTCGCGCGCCGCTTCACGGCGGCCATGCACGAGGACTGCGCGCTGCTCGGCCTGCAACCTCCCGACGCGGAGCCGCGCGCCACCGACTATATCCCCGAGATCGTGGCCATGACGCAGACGCTCATCGACAAGGGGTATGCCTACCGGGCGCTCAACGGCGACGTCATGTACTCGGTGCGCAGGTTTCCCAATTATGGTGCGCTCTCGGGAAGACGGATCGACGAGTCGCGCGCCGGCGCCCGCGTCCAGGTCGACGAGTTCAAGCACGACCCGCTCGACTTCGTGGTGTGGAAGCATGCGAAGTCGGGCGAGCCCGCGTGGCCCTCGCCATGGGGACCCGGCCGCCCGGGCTGGCACATCGAGTGCTCCGCGATGTCGACCACGCTGCTCGGCGATTACTTCGACCTGCACGGCGGAGGCATGGATCTCAAATTTCCGCATCACGAAAACGAGATCGCGCAATCCTGCGCGGCCTGCGGCTCACCCTTCGTGCACGTCTGGATGCATAACGGGTTCGTCAACATCGACGACGAGAAGATGTCGAAGTCGCTCGGCAACTTCTTCACGGTGCGCGACGTGTTGAAGACGCTGCGCGATCCGGAGGTGCTGCGCTTTTTCCTGCTCGGCAGCCACTACCGCGGGCCGATCAATTATTCGGCGGCGCAGCTCGCACAGGCGGACGAGACGCTCGCGGGTCTATATCGGGCGCTCAAGGACACTGCGCCCGCACAGTCGGGCGAGGGCCCGGGCCGCGACGCGGCGCTCGATAAGTTCCACGCGGCCATGGAAGATGACTTCAACACTCCCGAGGCGATGGCGGTGGTCGCGGGCGTTGCGCGTGAGCTCAACATCGCCAAGGCGGCGCGCGATGCCGCGCGCATCGCCGCGTCGGCGCGCTCGCTACTCGCCATGGGCAAGGTGCTCGGCATATTGCAGCAACCACCGGATGTGTACCTCAAGCGCGCCGGCAGGACGGGCGGCGCCGGTCTCGTCGAGGGTGACGATGCGGTCACCACGGCACAGGCTCTGACCGACGCCGAGGTCGAGGCGCTCATTGCCGAGCGCCGCGCGGCGCGGGCAGCCAAGGATTTCCGCGCATCCGATCGTATCCGCGATCGGCTGAGCGCGGCAGGGGTCGCTCTCGAGGACAAGCCCGGTGGACTCTCCGAGTGGCGCCGGAAGTAACGGGCGAGGGCGAGAGGCCGAACCGGCCTCTCGCCCGATTTCAATCGCGGTCGTCCCTCAATCGTCGGAGCGGCGACTCATGAGGACGCCGAGAACCACGCCGACGACGGCGGCGATGCCGACGACTTGCCACGGGTTATCGCGCACGTAGCTGTCGGTTGTCTTGGTGATCTGCCGAGCTTGACCGCGCACCTGCGAAGCGCTGTCAGCGAGTGCGCTCTTCGCGGCGCTCAAAGCCATTTTCACCTTGGCACGTACGCGGGCGATGTCGGGAGTTTCCACGTCTTTGATGGCCTTGGTCAGATCATCCACGTTCTCGAGGAAGTCATTGAGGCTCGCGTTCGCGTATTTCTTTAGTTTGCGCACTTGCGTCGTATCCAGCTGGGGATCCATAGCTTGCTCCTCTAAAAGGCCTTTATCAGACGCGTCGGCCTAAACTCATCAGAAAGCTGACGATCGCGCCGATCAAAAAAACGATGAACAGCACTTTCGCGATGCCCGCGGCGCCTACCGCAATGCCACCGAATCCGAAAAATGCCGCCACCAGGGCGATGACGAAAAATACGACTGCGTAATGAAGCATGAGCGCACCTTTTGATGAGAGAACACAATCCTTGTGTGACCATGCTGCTTGACGGTAAAAGAACCGTCAGTCGGTCGGGAGTTAGGACTCCCGTAGGATATCACTCACGGGGAGCGACCGGCGTGCCGCGCGCGGCGCGGAAGCGCTCGGGTGAGAGAGCGGCGAGTTCGGCGTCCAAGCCACGCAAACCGTCGGGGAGTGGTGCTTCGAGGATGAGGGCCGCGGCTGCGCGCGACAGCGCCGGCGCCGTCTGAATGCCGTAGCCGCCCTGGCCCGCGAGCCAAAAGAAGCCCTCGGCCTCGCCGGAGAACCCGACCACGGGCGTGCGATCGGGTGCGAAGGTGCGCAATCCCGCCCAGCGCGCCTTGAGGCGCGTGATCTGCAGAGTGGTCGCCGCCTCGATGCGCTCGACGGCCGCGGCCACGTCCCACTCGTCGGGCTGCGCATCGCTTGGCTCGACCGGCGTCTCGTCCGCGGGCGACAGGAACAGCGATCCCGCTTCCGGCTTGAAATAAAACTGCTCGTCCGCGTCGTTCACGAATGGCCAGCGGCTGACATCCATGCCGGGGGGCACATCGACCAGCACGGCAGTTCGCCGCCGCGGCTGCAGGCCCACCCGTGTGAGGCCGGCGAGCGCCGCCACCTCGTCCGCCCAGCCACCCGCGGCGTTCACCAGCAGCGGCGCAATGTAGCGCTCCGCCCCCGCGCTCAAGGTCCAGCCTTGCGAGCCGCGCTCCAGCGCTTCCACCGGCGCATTCGTGACCAGGCGGCCTGCGCGCCGCCGGAACAGGCGCAGATACCCTTGGTGCAGCGCGTTCACGTCGATGTCCGCAGAGTCGGGCTCGAGCAGAGCCGCGGCGACATAGCCTTCGCGTAGGATGGGGCAGAGCGCGTGGGCCTCGTGCACTTCGAGGGGATGGGTGGCCGGCGCCACATCGGGCAGCATGGCGAAGTCGTGCAGCGTATCGAGCTGGCTCTGCGTCGCGACGTAAAGGCAGCCTCGCGGCCGCGTGAGCGGTCCCTCGGTAAATCCCGCCGGCGGCTCGAACAGGAACTTGCGGCTCGCGCGAGTCAGCGCGCGCACGACCGGGTTGCCGTAGATCTCGGTGAACAAGGCCGCCGAGCGTCCCGTCGAGTGGTACCCGGCGCGATCTTCGCGCTCCAGGAGCACGACGCGCTGCGCCTCCGCAAGATGGGCGGCGACCGAGGCGCCGGCGATGCCGGCACCGATGACGATGACGTCAGCGTGATTCATGCAAGTGAGTCAAGGGAATGCGGGTGGAGCGCTTGACGGTGGCGAGCACCACGCTCGACTGCACGTCACGCACGTGCGGTATGCGCAGCAATTTTTTGAGAATGACGGTGCTGAGCGACTCGAGATTCTGGCCGAACACCTGCAGGATGAAATCGTAGGTGCCGGTCATTGCATAACAATGGGTGACCTCGTCGAGCAAGGCGATCTCGCGCTCGAAGCGCGCCACGCTCTCATCGGTATGCTCAGTCAGCTTCACATGCACGATGGCCTGAACCTCGAGCCCGATGCGGGCCGGACTCAAGAGGGCGGTGTAACCCTCGATGACCCCGGCGGACTCCAGCGCCTTGATGCGCCGCGCGCAGGGTGTGGCGGAGAGACCGATGGTCTGGGCAAGCTCGACGACGGGCAGCCGACCGTCGCGCTGTAGCTCCGACAGGATTCGAGCATCGAAGCGGTCGAGATCCATGGCTCGAGAGACCCCTTGGGCCGCCGGATTGGCGACTATCACCAACAATCATGCCTGACGGAGGGCGTTTTGGCGATTTATCGCGCCGTGTTGAGATTAACCTCGACTGTATGGCAGCTCGCATAGAGAACATGAGTTCTGCGGCGCATGATCAATCCGCGGCGTGGCTGGCCGTTGTCCACCAAGTGGCGATTTCGCGCGCGCTCGATGATCTCGAAGAGTCGACCCTTGTTCCCGGGCGCAAGGTGCTGTATCAGTTCTCCGCGCGCGGCCACGACGTCACCCAGGTGCTCCTCGGGCAACTCCTCACCGGCGCCCGCGATGCGCTCGGCGGCTACTATCGTTCCCGCCCGCTGCTGCTCACGCTCGGTTTGACGATCGAGGCAGCCTTGGCCTCCAGCATGATGCGTGTAGGCAGCATGAGCGAGGGGCGCGACATCGGCGTTGTGTTCAACCTGCCGCGCCGCGACGGGCCGTGTGCACTGCCCGTGTGCGGGGGGGTTGGTACGCAGTACACGCCCGCTGTGGGGTGGGCGCAAGCGCTGCGTTATCGGGAAGCGGTGCTCGGCGATGCGCAGTGTGCGGGCAGCATTGCGGTGGCGCACGGCGGCGATGCATCCACGGCCACCAACGGCTTCTGGTCCGCGCTCAACATCGCGACGACCCAGCGCCTGCCGCTGCTGTTCTTCATCGAGGACAACGGCTACGGTATTTCGGTCCCGACGGAGGTGCAGACACCGGGCGGCAACATTGCGCACAATCTGAGCGCTTTTCGCGGCCTGCGCGTGCTCGACGGCGACGGCTCGGATCCCAGGGCCGCCGCCGAACTCATGCGCGAGGCGGTGAGCGGCGTGCGGGCGGGAGAAGGTCCGGCGCTTTTGCGGCTCACGGTGCCGCGGCTGTCGGGCCACTCGGGCCAGGACACCCAGACGTACAAGGGATCCGCGGTCATCGCGGCCGAGTGGGAGCGCGATCCGTGGCGCAAGCTGCGCGCGCAGCTGGTACCCGCGGTGCTTCGCGCGGAAGACTGGGACGGCGCGGTGGAAAGTGCGCGCGCGGCGGTCGAAGAGGCGCGCGAGCGGGTGGAGAAGTCGAGCGCGCCGGATCCCGCGCGCGTACGACGCTACGTGTTCACGGAGATCGCGGAGGACGGCGCGGTCGAGATCCAGGCGCAGGGCGGCTTATGGGCGGACGGTGCGTTGCCCGCGCGCGGCTCGGTGCAGGCCGCGCCCCAAGGGCCGCGTATCAACCTCGTCACCGCCGTGCGCCGCACGCTCGAGCACGAGCTCGAGGTGAACCCGCGTGTCGTGGTGTTCGGCGAGGATGTCGGCCGCAAGGGCGGCGTGCATGCCGCAACCCTCGGACTGCAGGAGAAGTTCGGTGTCGCGCGGGTGTTCGACACGAGCCTGTCCGAGGAAGGCATCATCGGACGCGCGGTGGGCATGGCGGCGGCTGGACTCATGCCGGTGCCCGAGATCCAGTTTCGCAAGTATGCCGATCCCGCGGCCGAGCAGCTGAACGACTGCGGCTCCATGCGCTGGCGCACGGCGAATCGCTTTGCCGCGCCGATGGTGGTGCGCATTCCCGGCGGCTTCTTCAAATGCGGCGATCCCTGGCACAGTCAATCGAACGAGGTGCAGTGGGTGCACGGGATCGGCTGGCGCCTTGCCATGCCCTCGAATGCGCAGGATGCCGTCGGATTGCTGCGCACGGCTCTGCGCGGCAACGATCCGACCATATTCTTCGAGCATCGCGCGCTGCTCGACTCCGCTTCCGCGCGTCGCGCGTACCCCGGCGACGATTTCGTCGTGCCCTTCGGCCGGGCGAATCTCCTGCGAACCGGCGGCGCGCTCACGATCGTCACGTGGGGCGCGATGGTCGAGCGCTGTGAGCTCGCGCTCGAGCGCACCGGCGTCGACGCCGATCTTCTGGACTTGCGTACCTTGTCGCCGTGGGACAAACAGGCGACACTCGCGTCGGTGCGCAAGACCCATCGCTGCTTGATCGTTCACGAAGACACTCTCACGGCGGGATTCGGCGCGGAAATCGCAGCCGTGCTCGCGCGCGAAGCATTCTTCGATCTCGATGCGCCCATCGAGCGCCTCGCCATGCCCGACGTGCCGAGCCCCCACAGCCCGGTACTGCTCGAGGCCGTACTACCGGGCGTCGCCGGCATCGCCTCGGCCATCAGCGATTTGGTGACGCTCTGAACATGGGTCAGATCGACGTCGTCGCCCCCGAGAACGAGGAGGGCACGAAGGCCACGGTGCTGCGCTGGTGCAAGGCCACCGGCGACGCCGTTCGCAAGGACGAGCCTCTACTCGAGCTCGAGACCGCCAAGGTCACCGTGGAAATTCCTTCACCTGTCACGGGCAAGCTCACCGAGATTCTGAAGCAGCCGAACGAGGAAGTCGTGCCGGGCCAGATTCTCGCGCGGGTGAGCATCGCGCGGACCTCCGAGGCGGGAGCTGCGCAGCGGCCGGCGGAGCGCGCGGCCGCGGCGGCAGCCGGGGAGCCGGCGTCGCAGGATGGCGCCCAGCCGCTGAGCCCCGCCGTGCGGCGGCTACTCAATGATCACGCGCTG
>Ga0187890_10000042_pt1 | contig 88572 bp, 145 predicted proteins | sample June2016WEW_21_1_FD_133005 | JGI IMG/M metagenome (GOLD analysis project Ga0187890, IMG submission 133005) | Peatland microbial communities from SPRUCE experiment site at the Marcell Experimental Forest, Minnesota, USA - June2016WEW_21_10 | ecosystem: Environmental > Terrestrial > Soil >... | reverse complement strand
TTTGTATCTGGCGTCCAAGATCCAACCCGCTTCGGCCACTTGACCGATTGGTACGTAGTGATACGGCCAGGATTGAGCCACTTATAGTACGTTGACACTACTCCTCCTTTGCAGAAAGTTCAGACTTTCAGACATCAGGCGTCGTTCCCTTCGATCTTGGCGAATATGCGATCGCCCATCTCGTCAATCCAGCGCAGTGCACGTGATGGCGGTAATCCACTACCTTTTTTGCGCGCTGCCTTGGCCCAAGCGTAGCACGACATCTCTCTTTCTTCCGCGGCGTCACGTTGCTCTATGATCTGATCGATGGTTGCCAGCCAGCGCGCTTCATGGTCAACGTACCCCAATTCCCCTGCACCCCAATGGTCGCGAGCCACACGACTAGCTACATATCGACGTTTCTCCGCTATCTCGTCAGATGTGAATGGTTGCAGAAAGCTCAGACTTTCAGACATCGGTTGGTTCCCATTCTATGAACACGGGCAGTGCGCGCGATCCCTTGTAGGAGTGTTCATCTTCGCGGTGCGAGTGCCAAATGACGGTCTGGTTCGTATACGATGGCGGACGTTCAACGATGACCTCGGCAAAACTGTCGTCATCTACCAAGTCAGCAAGGAATTCATCTAGCGCCTCTTCATCTGGCAGGTCTTCTGCGAGCCACCCAATAAAGCACTTGCGCCGATCTTGCGGGTTTTCACTCATTGATGCGCCTCCAGCACTTCGTGCACAGCCAGTACGATCGTTGCTTCGCGTTGATCGGGTGCACGTAGGTCCAGTCGTGCTTGCAGAATAGCTGCTTGAACCAGTTGGTCATGACGCTTCGCCCACGTCACAATCTTCGATCACGGCGATGATGCCCTTCTTGATCTTGGCTGTCCACGCAGACTGACCGAAGATGCCGCCGTACTCGTCGTGTTCCCATCGTAACTTTTTCTTGAGGTCATAGTGATCGGCTGTTGTTTTGGCATCGTCCAGAGTTCCGTAGACACCCAGAAAATCGCAGAACCCCTTGTGGAAAATATCGCCATCTACGTCCTTGTACAGCACGTACACCGACTTACTCACGTCCTGCCTCCCATTCCGCTAGTGCCATCTCAACTGCCGCGTGGTACGCGTCGCTGGCTGCCTTGATTGCTGCCAGGAACGTCGGGTCGCGCCACGGGGACCAGATCGGCGTCCCCGCCACGAACAGGCATTCCTTGTCGTCGCCAGCGCTCACGAGTGGTACTGTAGCACTATCCCGCGCCGGATGCAACCGCTTTTCTCGGGTCGGTTGACAACGACAGCGGGAACGGGTACAGTTCGAGTGACGAAGGGAGGCTCGCGTGAGCAGCCAGTACGTTGTGGACGGTTCCTACACCTACAAGCACCCGCGTCAGTTCGCAACGATCGCCGATGCCTGGGCTGCTGCCAAGTCGCTGACCGCCACGTTCCAGGGTGGACATCGGCCGATGCAAACACCTTACTACTGTCCCTACTGCGGCTGGTGGCACGTGCAATGGGGTAAGAAGGAACAGTGAACAGTTTTGAGCGCGAGGTCAAGGACATCATCGCACGAAGCGCGTTCGTCTACGTCCGATGCGCCTGCCGCGTTCACAAGACGCTGCCGATGATGGGCACCGGTACGTGCGGTGCGTGTCAGACGCCATGCGATCAGCCAGCGACCAAGGAAGAGTACGACGAACAGGAGATCATGCGGTGAAGCAGCGAGGCGAGGGTGTTGTGGGGCTGAGCAGACGGGGGAAGCATCGGGGTGCTAGACTGAAGGCACGCATCAAGAAGTGGCAGGCATCCAAGATGATGACTGACTTCCCAGAGGCGTACCGTCGTCCCGGCAGCGAGAAGAAATAATGGCCGACCAGGACAGATCGCCAGAAGAGTTGCTCGTTGACAAGCCCGCACCCGACGATCAACGGCTCTACTCGGTAACGACGATCATCGGCGCACTTGACAAGCCCGCGTTGCTTTACTGGGCTGCGGAGGAGTCGGCCAAAGCTGCCGTGGCTGTAGCTAAGTCCTTACTCGTCCGAGTGGAAGAGGACGGCGCAGAGGAAGTAGTCAAGTGGCTGCGTGACGCTCGTTTCCGCAAGCCAAAGGGTCAGCGATCCGCCAAAGACCTTGGCACCGCCGTCCACGACGCACTTGAGCAACTAGCCCTGACTGGCAAGTTCCCCGACGTTGATGACGAAGTACGCCCGTTCATCGTCCAGGCCGACCGCTGGATGCAGAAGTTCCAGCCAGTTTACGAAGCCGCCGAGATGACAATTTATAACCCGACGTACGGGTACGCTGGCACGCTTGACGCCATCGCCACAGTCGAAGGCGTGCGGTTCCTGTTGGACTACAAGTCGACCCGCAAGTCCATCGACTCGCGCGGCAAGAAGACGACGCCGTACCCTGAACAGGTCGGGCTACAACTCGCCGCCTATCGTTACGGTGAGTACGCTGCGGCGTGGCGACCACGACGGTATGAGTATCAGAAAAGAAGATACTACCTGCTAGGGATGACCGAACGCGAGAACGCTCAACCTGTACCTGAGGTTGACAGTTGCCTGGTGTTGCACTTGACGCCAGAGCACTGCGATGCGTTTCCGATCAACGCGGACGAGGATGCGTATCAGTCGTTCTTGTATGTGCTAGAGTCGTATCGTTGGGTGAATCAGACAAGCCGTCATATCATGGGCGACCCGTTAGAAAAGGAGGGGTAGTGCCAATCATTGATCTGCAGCGCAGGCTTCGCGAGGCTGGACGCATCCGTATCGGGAATCAGGTTGCCGCCAAGGACAGGAACGGCAACGACACGACACGTCCGGCCAAGTTAGACAAGTTCCGCTTTACGAGTGCCGACAAGCAATCCATGCTCGCCATCGCTGAGCTGTGCGGCGGCGAGGTCACGCTGTGGGCAGACGCTCCCGTTGGCGAGCAGTTCGAGCTTTACTCTGACTGCAAGTGCCTGGACGTGCTCGTGCCTCCTGTGGATTTGGCATTCTCGCAATGGATGGAGTGTTGGTCCGGTGGTGGGTGCAAGAAGCGATGCGACGGACAGACGAACGTCATCAACGACACGCCGTGCTCGTGTGATCCCGACAATCCCGAGTGCAAACCGACGACGCGCCTTGGCGTCATCCTGACCGCGATCCAGGGCATTGGCATTTGGCGTCTCGAACTCCACGGGTGGAACGGTGCCAGCGAACTGAATGGTGCCATCGAAGTGCTGCGGGTGATCCAAGGGCGCGGGGCGATGGTCCCAGCGCGCCTGTTGCTAGAACAGCGACAATCCCAGAAGGATGGCAAGACGTACAACTTTGCCGTGCCCGTGTTAGACCTGAACCTATCCGTTGCTGCATTGACTGGTGGGGCACGACCTGCAGCGATTGAGTCTGGTGTGACTCCGATTGCCCAACCGGCGACGCGTAGCATCGGTGATCAGGTAGCAGCAGTAGAGACACCCGTAGCAAAGCCAGCGCGTGCTAACGCGGCTGAAGTATTGCCGCCTACGCACGTTGCACCACGACCTGCTGCGGCTGCGAGTAGCGAACCGTTGCTAACAGAACCACAGGGTCGCAACATCGCTCGCCTGTTCAACAAGATCAAGATCACGGACAGACAGGAACGACTTGATTTCTTAGCCGAGAAATTCAATCACCCGTTCACGACTAGCAAGGAACTGACCAAGGCCGAAGCGTCTACACTGATCGAGGCGCTGATGTTGGATGCAGGGGAAGAACCCAAGCCACGACGGACAGCGACACCACCGCCAGTGTCAGACGAACCACCGCCTGATGACTTCGGCGGATACAGTGACGAGCCTTGGTAGATGGGGTTATGACAACTTCATTTGTGGATAGACCGTTCGTTTACATCGCTGGCCCGTACGTTCGACCTGATCCCGTAGAGAACACGCATCAGACGATTCGGGTAGCCGACGAACTACAGGCAACAGGACTCATCACAGCTTATGTGCCGCACCTGTCTCTGCTGTGGCACATCGTAGTACCACACGAACCCGATTACTGGTACGAATACGACCTAGCCATACTGGCACGTTGTGATGCGTTGCTACGTTTGCCGGGTGAGTCAACAGGTGCCGACAATGAGGTCAAGTTCGCACTAGAACAGAACCCTCCGATGCCCGTCTTCTATGAAATAGGCGAACTGATAGCGTGGGCGCGGCTCCGGTGACCGTCGTGGGCGCACATCAGCACGAGTACGCTATTGGTGAAGACGGGCAAACATATTGTCACCTCTGCGAAGAGAGGTTCGTGTATGTCGACGGGAAACTGACGACACCGCAGACCGAGACACGCGTTGTCAATGCGGTGACCGGTGGAGCGAAGGGCATGAAGGTCTCCCGATTTGATCTGATCCCGCCTGACGCACTCTGGGCGCTGGCTGAGCACTACGGACGCGGCGCCACAAAGTACGCGGATCGGAATTGGGAATTAGGCACCGATTACAGTCTCAACTTCGCAGCGGCACAACGACACATGTGGGAGTGGTGGGCTGGCAGCGACGAAGACGCCGAAACCGGCACGTCCCATCTGATTTGCGCGGCGTGGCACATGTTCGCGTTGTACCATTTTCAGAGGACGCACCCAGAATTGGACGATCGGCCGAAATGACCACGATAGACAAAGTGATCAGTGAGGACGATTTCAAGGCCAAGATCGTCGGTTGCGCGCACGACCACGGCTGGCTCGTGTTCCATCCCGTACGCGGCAACAGGGACGGCAGGTGGTACACGGCGCAACAGGGCGACAGGGGCTACCCTGATCTGACCCTCGCACGCGGTGGTCGCATCGTCATCCTCGAACTCAAGAAGTACGGTTGCTACCCGACGCCGGACCAGTATCGTTGGCTTACGGCGCTGAGTGGTGTAGAGTGGGGGCGTGATTACGTTATGGCACCGGATGGCAACGTGATCATAGGGTGTGTTCATCCAAAAGATTGGCACGAGGTAGAGCAGGTGTTAGCGTGAGCATGTTCGATTGGATGCAGAACCAAACGTGGCGTGCCAACGCGGCGTGCAGGGGTACCGACCCTGATATGTTCCACCCGCATAACGAGCGACACGAGACACACTCGCGTTCCGCAGAGGAAGTCGCGGCCAAGCGGGCGTGCAAGGACTGTCCCGTGTTGCGCGACTGTCTGGACTATGCTATTGACACGGGCGAGTCGTTGGGCATCTGGGGCGGCATGAACAGAAAAGAGAGGGAGTTAGAACGGCGCAGACGGGGACGTGAACGGTGAGCAAGAACCTGGAGGTAAAACACGGCACGATATACGCATATCAGTGTGGGTGTCGGTGCGATGATTGTAAGATCGCCAACCGGGATCATTCGCGTAAATACAGGCCCGCTCCTGACCCGTTGGCCAAAGCATATGCTGAGACAGAGCCAGAGTTCTTTAAGGGACATAGATGATGAAAGTTAGAGCTTTCACACATGGTTGACATACCAAAGGAAGACGACGATGAACACGACGGGCCGTTTTACTGTCCGCACGGCAACGAGGTCGAAACCTCTGGCGGCGCATGCTACTGGTGCGCACAGGAAGACGCTTACGACGGGGATTACGGCGATGGTTGAACCATACTACCGGGACGAGGTTGTGACATTATATCTGGGTGATAGTCGAACCATTTTTCCCTCTGTATCTGATCAGTGTGCTGTCATGGTAACCGATCCACCTTACTGTATTGAGTTTGTTTCCAACATGCACGGCGTGCGTTATGAGACGGCTCGGACCGCTGACCGTACGGTTTCTATTGTTGGTGACGAAGACACTTCCCTAAGGGATGACATCATCCAGATGTGGGATATGAAACCCGCACTGGTGTTTGGCACATGGAAAGTGCCACGGCCATCCTCAACGCGTCATATTTTGACGTGGATCAAAGGCGACCACTTAGGTATGGGCGACCTATCATTACCGTGGAAACCGAACACCGAAGAGATTTATGTATTAGGCGCTGGATTTATAGGACACAGAGGGACTTCGGCTCTCAACTTTCCAGGGCCAGTATCATGGGCGAGTGCGGGACGCACGCATCCACACGAAAAACCGATTGCGTTGCTTGAGAATCTTTTACTCAAGTGCCCGCCGGGTGTTGTGATTGATCCGTTTGCGGGCACGGGTTCGACGTTGGTGGCAGCCAAACAGATAGGACGACACGCTATCGGTATAGAAATAAACGCTGATTACTGCGAGACCACGGTTAGGCGTTTAGCACAGGGGGCATTCTTTGCAATGGAGGGTATGGACTTATGAAAGTACCAACTTTCTACCAAGGGAGACAACATGTTGACTGATCTGCCCGTAGAACAGCAGGAGTGGTTTTGGCGTGGCATGTATGAACAGTGTCGCGTGCTACTCACGTCGCCTCGAATGCACAAGCCACAGGTCGAGATCATCGAAAACCAGGCTCACATAGCTATGGACGAACTGCGTAAGTTCGGTGTCCGATTTAAGGGTGACCCAACAGACGATGCAGAAAGTGGTTCCTTTCAGACATGACCACATTTGAGGGACTGTCGCCGCCTTATGCAACCATTGTGGCCGATCCACCGTGGCCTACCAACAACCCGAAGGCTCGCGCCCAGGTCGGGATGGCTGACGGCAAGCCGGAGGCCCACTACAGCACTATGACGGTTGACGACATCTGTGAGATGCCCGTGGCTGAACTGGTGGCTCACGATGCCCACCTTTACCTATGGGTCGTGGCTTCCGGTCTGGCCGAGGGATTGCGTGTAGCGGAAGCGTGGGGGTTCACCTTCAAGACGACGCTGACATGGTGCAAGCAGGGGACGCTCGGCCTTGGTGCCTACTTCCGCATCCAGACTGAGCACGTCCTGTTTTGCGTCAAGGGTTCGCTCCCAACGCTTGACGGGGCACGCGGGCAGCGGACCTTCTTTCTCGCGCCGAAACTCGGACACTCGCGCAAGCCGCCCGCGTTCGGTGACATCGTGGAGTCTTGCTCGCCTGGTCCCTACGTCGAACTGTTCGCTCGCCAACCAAGACTTGGATGGGATGCATGGGGATATGGTTACGAGACACCAGTGGATCACCATGCAGAAAGCGGTAACTTTCAACAATGAAGCCATACTACGAAGATGGACTGGTCACGTTGTATCATGGCAACTGTGAGGACATCTTGCCTTCGCTCACTGGCGATCTTGTGCTGACCGATCCTCCGTATGGTATTGACAAGGCTGAGTGGGATGATATATTCCCCCTCACATGGATGCAGTTCGCATCGCATTGTGCGCCGGTAGGCGGCGTGATGCCTGGTACATGGAATCTGTTACGGTGTCCTCAAACGGTAGGCGATTGGACTTATAGGTGGACGCTGATCGCTCATCTGACCAACGGCATGACACACGGAGCCATCGGGTACGGTAACTACATTCCGTGCGTCGTTTACACATCGCCCAGCGGTTCCGCTCATCGCTCAGCCTCAGACATCCAACGATTCACGGTAGGACGAGAGGCAAAGCCTGACCACCCGTCACCTAAGCCGTATAACGTGATGGGTTGGTTGGTTGAGCGATTGTCAGAGAAAGGACAGATAATCATAGACCCCTTTGCAGGTTCAGGCACGACGTTGGTAGCGGCCAAACAACTGGGGCGGCGCGCTATCGGTATTGAAATATCGGAGCGGTACTGTGAACTAATCGTCAGGCGCTGCGCTCAAGGAGTCTTATTCTCTGATGCCTGTGGATAACTACGCTGAAAGCTGCGACTTTCATCATGTGTAACCTTTGCATGGAAATGACGGTCGCCGACGGGCGTTGTCTGGTGTGCGCGCTATCCCGCAACGTTTGCCACTGCTACGGCGGTGGCCTTTTCCCCAGCGCCAAGGGACAGCGAGAGGCACGGGCGGCGATGGAGGAACGTACACAGCGGTGGCTGAACCATAAGCGCGACATTCCCGAGAGTCATCAATGATCGTCTACACACACATCTGCGAGGGTGCCGGTAGGTTCATGGACACGAAAGATCCGCTGTCACGACGTGATCCGCGGATGCACTTTCCGCACGGGTGGACGAGTCCAGACAGGGCTGAGGCGTGCCGCGAGTGCGGGGATGACGCGCCGGTGCGAGGGTGGTATGATGAGGTTAGCCTAGGCTGTGGGAAAGCTGTGGATAATGGCAAGAATTCGATCCGTTAAACCTGAAACTTTTACGTCCGCGACGCTCGCGCGAGTACCAATCGAGGCGCGTTTTCTGTTCATTGGCATCTGGACTGAAGCCGATGACGAAGGAAAGCTGATCGATTCGTCAAAATTATTGGCCGGATCACTTTTCCCACACGACGAACATGTGACCGCTAAGCGCGTGGAGCGTTGGCTGCAAGCACTCGCAAACGTTGATGCCATCGTGCGCTACGAGGTCAACGGAGCGAGATATATCCAGGTCAGGGAGTGGAAGCACCAGAAGATTTCACATCCGGGTCCGTCGAGAATCCCGAACCCCTCCGGAAATATTCCGGAATCACTCGCGAATAACTCTGGAGAGTCTCCGGAGTTTCTCCGCCCTGATCTAGGATCTAGGATCATAGGATCTAGGATCATAGGAAGTGTTCCGGAGGAACACATCGATTTGCTTCTTGGTTTCGATGAGTTTTGGGAAATCTATCCCAAGCGCAACGGGAAGCGACTTGGACGAGGTGACAGTGAAGAACGGTGGAAGAAACTTTCAGAGACTGACCTCCATGCCGCTATTGACGGAGCATGCAACTACGCAGCAGCATGCAACGGAGGATTGACGATTGCCAAAGACCCGATGCGGTGGCTGCGCGATAAGTGCTGGGTCGATTGGCAGGAACCAGCAGATCCGATAGTGCGCCGTGGCGGTGCACCTTCGAGTGCGTCAGGGTACACGGTGAACGGCATCCCTGTATGACTCCACTTGCCCGTTCAGCACCGCACGACTTCGACGCCGAGTCAGCCGTTATCGGCTGCTGCCTCGCTAGCAATGACGCCGCACGGTGGGTGTCTGAGTGGTTGCGACCAGCGGACTTTTACGGACCGAAGAACCAAGCGGCCGTGTCGGCCATCATCGCACTGTTCGCGGAGGGCAAGCGTGCCGACGCCGTAACGGTCGCCGACTGCGCCAAGCGACAAGGGTGGATGGAGCCGCTGACAGCGGACCTCATCTCGGCGCTGAGCAACGCGCCCGCCGTCAGTGCTATCGAACGCTACGGGCACATCGTACGCAGGCACTCTGTAGCACGTACAGCGATGACATTGGCGTGGGCGGCACAGGACGACCTTGGCAATCAGGTGAAAGACCCCGATGAGATCGTGGACGAACTGATTGCCGACCTGCGCAGCATCGACTCACACGTGCCAAGTGGTCAGCCGTTAGGGTTCATGACGTTCGAGGAGCTGATAGCCAAGCCACCAGAGCAGCGGTCGCCATGGATACTGCGCGGGATGCTGCGGCGCGACTGGCGGGCCACGTTCGTTGGTCCAGAGGGTGCCGGAAAGTCTCTCCTGTTGCGCGAGCTTGCCGTTTGCGCTGCTGCTGGCATGCGTCCATTCGTGGGCGGTGATGTCACACAGGAACCCGTGCGCACATTGTTGGTTGATCTTGAAAACCCCGAGGATCACTTGTTGGACTGGGTTGACCGGCTGTGTCGTCACGCTACGCAGTGGCACCGAGAGACTGACGGTCGTGGTGCCGTGTGGCATCGTCCTGGTGGCGTTGACCTGCGGAAACGGTCCGACCGTGGGCAGTTTGAGGAAGTGCTCCGTCGACACAAGCCCGAACTGGTGTGTCTCGGTCCGCTGTACAAGTCGTTCCGTCGTCACTCCACCCGCGAGACGGACGAGGAGGCCGCCGGGCAGATGCAAGAAATACTCGATGACCTGCGGACTCGCTACGGGTTTGCGTTGGTGCTGGAGCATCACGCACCAAAGGGTCAGGGTGGCGTGCGAGACCTCGTGCCGTTCGGATCGTCGCTGTGGATGCGATGGGGCGAACTTCGCATGAGTCTGTCGCCACCAGATAAGACATTCCCTGTTTGGAAACTGACCCTGACTCCGTACAGCGGGTCACGTGTCGAGCACAATTGGCCGGACTGGTTGGAGCGCAACAAGCAATCATCAGGATTGCCGTGGATCGGACATTGGGAGGAACCAGTATGACGGCGTGCTTGGTGGGATCAGGTGAACTTCTTGGTCACGTCGCTCATGGCGAACCAGCGACGTGCGTTGCCGTTGTGGGCAATATCGAGATTCCCGTCTGTGAGGAACACGCGGTGCAGTTTGCCGAGAGTCACGATCGGGTGTTGGCTGGCAGTACGACCTATCAGCGGTTTCTGCGGTTGAAGCCACTATGGACGGAGGGTGAATGAACGCAGAACAAGATAACGAAGTCAGGTACACGGTTTACGTCAACACCTATGGGCAAAAGCGTAAGTGCGTTCTTGATGTCGGCCAACGCCTAGCTCGGATGTTGTACCTGGAGTTCGGTCCCAACTTTCGCATCATGGATCATCGGTCGCAGCTGATCGAGTATGATCCCAAACGTCACGACTGGGGGTTCGGCGAACTGTGAGTGAGAGCGGTTGACATGAATGCTTACAAGCGTGTAACTTTATACTGTGCGTAGGCGTGACCAGAATCAGGCGCGGAAGGACTGGGACGATCTGAAAGATGTCATCGCCGAACTGGACCCCATGATAACGGAGGTCTTGTTGCGAGCGAGTCAACTCCCGCGTCGTAAGCGTATGCCTGATGGGTCGCCCGAGGTTGGTACACCGTCGCCGCCATGGTCTGACCCTACAGGGGAGGAGGCGGTAAGCCAGTCCCAGCATCACGATTCTGTCGAGATGTCAATCAATACCCTGACCAATATGCTTCGCAGGGCGTTGAACACGGCGAAGGTCATCAAGGCGATTACGCCCGCAGATGTGCGTGACAGGGCATCACGGTCCATTCCAGAATGTTTGGCATGCGGCGATCCGTGCTTTGGTGGAGTGCGAAATGGGTTTGATGAGAAGTGTGGACGCCGGTGGGATCGTGCCGGTCGTCCCGATCGAGGCGAGTTCATCGCCATGGTCAAGCGTGAACGCGACAAAGGGGTGTCACATGCCTCTGACTAGCACTTTTGTCGTGTCACATCGACCGATTGCTAGAATAACAATTGAGGGGACTGTGCATGATTTAGGACTGGCGGATTACGTGTGAACGGTCGACGGCTGTGCCTTGGGTGTCTATCGGATTGGGCTGAGCCGGGTTCGGCGCAGTGCTACATGTGCGACGCTGAATGCGCGCGATCCCGCAAGACATCGCACCGCCGCTACGTTCATGCAGACGAGCAACCCGTGGAATGGTGGGGGCCGACACTCATGGACATCAACCCCGAAGATGTGCAGTTTGGTTTTCATGAGGTGGATTTTCACCCGAGTGATCCTGATGAGTGGGGCGTGCAGATGCCCAACGATGAGTTCGTTAGCAACCGAGCGGTAACCTTGGAAGAAATGAGAAAGGTTGGAGCGGTATGAAGTCACCCGATGTTCTTTTAGCAGCGTTGGCGTACAAAGGCGTGTTCACGATTGAAGAGGCGCGTACACTGTCTGACGAGTATCACCGCAAGCCGGACTTTGACGAACCTGACCCGCTGCCGGGTGACATCTGGACAGCACTTGAGTGGGTGGATGACCTGTTCGGCAGCATTGAGAATGATCACGAGATTAACGACCTGCTCGGTCGTGACGTGTGCGAAGAGTGCGGCGAGCCGATCGAACCCGAGGACGAACCCGACGAGTGGGTGTGCGATGATTGTCTCGCTGCCGCAGACGGCGAACCTCCGCTACCGCCGTGCGAGTGTCCCGAGTGCGCTGACGAGGATGACAACTTCCCGCCCGAAGATGTGGACGCTGCTGTTGACTTGTGGTTTGGGTTGAAAGGATTAGTCCGATCGGCATTGACGTAGACAGACACCTAGCGATGGACCTGCGTGCCGACCGATTGTGGCACGCCTGTTTTGGAAAGGATATGGATGGTCACGACGGCTCGTACGCCAGCGAAAACGAAGACAAGTACGGCGCTGGAAGCGGCGAACCTGTTGAAAGCGCAGGCTGAGGCAGCCAAAGCGAACGCCGAGGCTGAACTGGCGCTTGCTGCCGCAGAAGAGAAGCGCGCAGCCGCACGGGCACACGATGCCGAGATCGTGCGCGGGTACGCTGACGAGGAACTGACCCGGCTGATGATCAAGCACTCTGAGACAGAGAACGCCGTCGCAGAAATTCAGCGTGCCAAGATTGAGCGCGAGGAAAGTTTCGCTAGAGTCAGCGACTTGTTCAATCACACCTACACGTTCGATGATCCTATCGTTGATGTCTCTGTGAAAATTTGCATTAACACGTTGACTGCTTGGGCGAGACAGGTCGGACCAGATGAGCATCTCGACATCACTTTATACATCAACTCGCCAGGGGGATCTGTCCCTGCTGGATTCACCCTTGTTGACTTCCTTAGCGATCTACGCCGTCAGGGACACAAGATCACGACAGTCGGTCTTGGTTGGGTTGCAAGCATGGGTGTTGTGTTATTGCAGACTGGCGATGTTCGCGTGATGGGCAAGTATGCGCTGCTGTTATTACACGAAACAACGTCGTCGTTCGAGAAGGACACCACGCAGTCAGCATCGCAACAGGAAGACAATCTGAAACTGATCAACAAGATGTCTGGCAACGTCTGGGATATGCTCGCCTCTCGTGCGATGCCACTGAATCCCAAGACTACAGCGACGTTCTTGAAGCGATTATCCAAGCGGTCTGACGTTGGGATGACTAGCGCTGAAGCGCTGGAACTTGGACTCGTAGATGAAGTTCGATAACTAGGAGGCATTATGTCGTTTGCAGGTTGGCTAGAGAAGATCGAGAAAGTTGCCGTCAAGGACGCCGAGGACATTCTACCCGAGGCTGAGTCTGAGGCCAAGGACGCCATCGCGCGCCTAACCGCCGTCGCAGCCAAGGTTGAGGCGATCATCAAGGAGCTTGAGGCGAAGTTCTGATGCTCATCGGCATCCTGGTCGTCGTGGTGTTGGTGCTGCTGGTGATATTCCTCGTCAAGCGCGTTTAGCTGGTCGATTAGTCACATCAAGGGAAGTTCACTAATAGTCACATCAAGGGAAGTTCACTAAATGGCACATAAGGCGACGCTGGCAGAACTTGAGCGCGAGATCCGTGCTACTGAACTGCGACGCGATGGACAGACGTACCACGCCATCGCACTTGAGCTTGGTTACGCAGACCACACGGGAGCGATGCAGGCGGTCAGTCGTTGTCTCGCTCGTCGCGCCAAAGAACCAACAGAGGAAGTCCGCGCTCACGAGCTTGAGCGTCTTGACTACATGTGGCGCAATGCAGTCAGGGTGCTAGAGGCACAACACGTTACCGTGCAACAGGGCAAGGTCGTCACGCTTGATGGTGCGCCGCTTGCCGACGACGCCCCCGTTTTGAATGCGATGGACCGCCTGCTCAAGATTCAGGAACGTCGTTCCCGTTTGCTTGGACTCGATGCGCCGTCGCGGCAGGTTATCCAGATCATCCCACAGGATGCGATAGACGCCGAGATAGCACAGTTGGAGGCGCAACTTGCCGAACGTGCGGATCGAAGCGACACCAGAGAGCCTGAAAAGGCTGACGGAACTTCGCAAACTGGCAGCGGAGAAGAGTAACCGCAGGCTCTACGCTTATCGCGACAACCCTGTTGGGTTTGTTGACGACATTCTGCAAGAGCAACCGTGGGCAGTTCAGCAGGAAATCATGCGTGAACTGTGGGACCGTGGCCGTGTCGTTGTCCCGTCCTGCTTTGCTAGTGGCAAGAGCTGGACCGCAGCCCGAGTAGTCATCGCATGGGTAGCCACGGCGTCTGATGCTATTGCCATCACGACCGCTACCACGTGGAATCAGGTTGAGACGATTCTATGGGGCGAGATCCGCAAGGCATGGAATCCAATCCTGCCCGGTCGTCTGTTGCCGCGTGCTCCCGAGTGGATCATCACTCCAAGCAACTGGGCGCGCGGTTTGTCTGTTGTTGACCCGACGAACTTACAGGGCTATCACGAAGGTCGCGTGCTTGTCGTCGTTGACGAAGCGGCCGGTGTTGAACCGAACATCTTTGAAGCCATCAGTGGTCTGCTTGCTGGTGGCGATTCCGCCGCGTTGCTGATTGGCAACCCGATCGAATCATCAGGTCCGTTTTACGAGGCAGCACAGAATCCACGATGGAAGTGCATCAACATTTCGGCATTTGACACGCCGAACCTGTTGGCACCTGAAGGCGTGGTTCCTTATCCCAAACTTGTCACCCGTGAATGGGTTGAGGAGCGGCGTGACGAGTGGGGCGAGGATGACCCGCGCTGGATTTCCAAGGTTCTTGGACAGTTCCCAGACGTTGGCACGCGCATCGTTATCCCGCTTGCGTGGTTTGACAGGGTTGTAGAGCGGTCGAAGATTGAAGTCGTTGAACAAGATGACAAAGATCGCCCGCAGATGGGTTTGGACATCGCTAGGTTCGGTTCAGACGACTCTGCGATGTGCATTAGGCGTGGTTCGCAGATCATTCACCTAGAGCGGCTACACGGTGCCAGCGGTCCTGAAGTTGGTGGCTGGGCCGCTAATCGAGCACGCGAACACGGCGTGGCAAGAATATGGGGCGACGCTGGCGGTCTTGGCGGTCCTGTGCTCGACTTCATGCGTGCTGCTGGTTTGTCTGTTGTGGACGTGAACGCTGGCAGCAAGACACATCATCCCGAAGACTTCGTGATGTTGCGTGACGAACTATGGTGGTCATTTCGTGATAGGTTCCGCGACAACTCGCTGAGCTTCCATCCTGACTGTAATCCACGCGAGATAGCGATCTTGCGTTCGCAGGTGTCTGCACTGTTCTACGACTACGACATGCGAGGACGCATCAAGGTGGAGTCCAAAGAGCAGGCCAAGAAGCGCGGTATAGCGTCGCCCGACTTGGCAGATGCCGGGTGTCTGGCGTTCTACAGCGGCGGTAGTGGAGCTGTTGCATGGTTAGAAGGGTTGAAGCCACCTTGCGTCGCCTGCGGTCAGCCAAACGACCCGACCGCCACGACGTGCTCCAAGTGCGGCAAGCAATTACGTGAAGGCGAAGCACCCAAGCCGTTCAATCCGTGGGAGCCACCGCGCGCACCTGAGCGTCCGAATGCACAGGTCCAGGCTGTTATGGATGCGATAGCGGCCTTTGGTCCTAACCAAGGCATTCCCAATATCCCCGGTTGGCACCGATGATTGAGTGCCCCAACTGTTATGAATCGCTAGACCCAGTGCAATGCCACTGGCGCTGTCCCTCGTGCGGTTATCGGCTGCATTGTTGTGAGGGTTCACCTGCTAACTAACTAGGAGCCGCTATGCCCGGTAACTCCATATCAGCGCGTCGTACCGCAGCTGCAACACTACAGGCCAGCACAGTCGACCTCGTGTACCTGACCGAAGGTGGCTTTGGCGTGCAGGTCATCAACGACACTGGCGCGTCTCCCATTTATTTCACCGTGTCAGCACCGGGCGGCGCTTGCACAGCGCCAACTGTTGCCGCATCTACAGGCACGGTCGGCGTATTTTGTGCTGCCGCTGCTGGCATTCCAGTCAACGTCCGCCATGACGGGATGTTCGGCAGCATTGTCCAGCTCATTTCATCCGGCACACCGTCATACGTCGTGTCTGTCGTCGGCAACCAGATCAACGGCTAGGAGCGCATAATGCCTGAAAAGTACATCACCTATGCCGGTCCTCCCGTACATGGGATCTGGGAGGTTGGACAGTCAACGACCGACGTGAACGGCGACGAGTGGCTGTGCACGCAGCGAGGTGTAGCGGGACAACCCGGCACGTCGTTCTTACAGACCAGTACGCCACCTAGTGGCGGTGGCGAGGTTCTGAAGATCATCGCAGGTACTGGCATTGGCGTCTCTCCTACAAGCGGTGCAGGTAATGTCACGATCACCAACACACAGACTCAGGGCATCGAGTCCATCGTAGCCGGTACTGGCATTGCTGTCAACGTTACAGACCCGCTCAATCCTGTTGTCTCTGCCTCGGTGTCGCCTGCTGCCAGTTCTGCATCTGTTGCCATCACTGCTGGTGCTGCCGTCCACAATGGACTCGGATACGACGCAGTGATTGGTTGTTACCTGAATGTGACCGCGGCATCGGTAGGCACCATCTCCGTTGGCGTCGGTTCTGCTTCATCTCCGGCCGCGCAAAAGATCGTGACTGGTTGGACATCCGTGGACACCAACATCGTGCCCATCAGCGCGTACGTGCCCAGCGGGTATTACTTCATCGTGAACACGACGGGCATCACAGCGACGATTCTCGGCCAGTGGTATCCAGTCTAGCGCAAACAAAGGAGCGCACATGGAAGAGACTTGTAACTGCTCAAACAACACCTACACACCCGACATCACAACTGGTGGTGTCGTGGACGGCGTTAGTAACTCTCTGTGCCCCACATGCGGGTTTTGTCCCTGCTGCGGAAGGCGCTACCCGTCGCCACCTAACTGGTGGTATCCGTACACACCCTACACGCCGTGGCAGGTGTGGCCGTACACGCCGTATCCGGGGTACTCTCCGATCTGGTGTGGCACGGGGACCAATATCACCAATCCTGGTGTCAACATCAACTCGGTGACCTGCTAGATGACCAAGATGTACTTTTCATCGTCGGGGTGCCAGGGTGCCACCAGTGGCGCCACGGGCAAGAGTTACGACGCGGACAGGCAGGGCTTCATCAACGTGACTGATCCCGTAGACGTGAAGGCGCTCAAGGCTGGCGGGTACTTGGTCGCGGGCGGCATGCCCAAAGTGACCCGCTACTGGCACTGTGACAAGTGCGACTGGGACGCGAATCTGAACCATTGCCCGAAATGTGACAGTTACAAGTTGCGACGCGTGGTGAAGTGACCACCTGCGGGCACTGTGGTCGCAAGTGGCGATCAATGGCTCAGGCTCATTGCCGCGCCGTCATGCCTGACGGGTCGTTTTGCTGTGAGCATTTTGCTACCAATGGCATTGCCAACCTGCACTGGGGCAGCGGCAAAAGCAGTGGCGCGCCCAGTTACAACGCGAAACATCTTGACCCGCACTACGTATCTGCGCTGATTCAGGACGCCGGTGGCGTCTGGCATGCTGCACGAGGATGGCAGGAAACCCGTAGTACGTGACCGCGGACGCTGTTTGCGCCCTAAATCGTATCGTAACTGCCCCTAGTGCTTAGAAACGGTCCTAGCGGAATCTCTAACGGACTCTAAACCGCCCCGAAACAAGGAGGGCACACGATGGAGCCGACAGTCGGTCGAATAGTGAATTACCGTCTTACCCGCGAAGATGCCAGCGCATCCAACTGGCTACGCGTACGTGCACACGAGCACATGCTAGAGCATCGACAGAGCGGCGTGCAGTGGCACGAGGGGCATCAGCATCATCGCGGCGATGTCGTGCCGCTGCTGATCGTGGCGGTCAAGCCGTGGGTGTACGATCCCGAGCTGGCTGTGTGTCGTGACTACATGCCGGATCAGGAGATTGAGTGGTCGTTCCCGCTGTCGCACTGGGCGGTGAGCGGGCAGGCGTTTTTGAATGGGAACGACACCGTGCATGTTGTTGATGCGCCGGAGGGCGAGTTCAACGGGTCGTGGCAATGGCCACCGCGCGAATGATCATCGGCTTTTATTCAACGGACTGGAGTTCGGAGCCAGTTCCCGACCCCGAGCATTCCCAGATCACAGGTAAACAGGAGTTTATCCCCGGCAAGCAGGCACTAACCTTCGGCGGAACTTTCTTGCAGCGTGGAGCCATGCCAGCCATGGAACTAGCGAGGCACGGGTACGACACATTCCTGTCGTGGCGCATGACCGATGCACCTGACGGCCACTTCCGCATGATGGACACCGACGGCAACTGGCGCGATCCCGACATGGTGTGGCTGCAGCGGCACATGGCAGAGGGCATGGATGACGCGATCCGCAAGGCGCGTGCTGCCGGGCAGATAGTTATCAATGATTGTGACGACCAATTTTGGGCGCTACCCAAGTCCAACGTTGCGCACGACACGACAGACCCCAAGGCCAATCCGAAATTCAATCGCGACCACTATCGCAAGGCCATCGGTGCCTCTAGTGCGATCACTGTTTCCACGGATGCCATCCGCAAGGAACTAGAGCCGCTAGGTCCGCCCGTCTATGTGCTTCGCAACGTCATCGACCTAGAGCGTTGGCAGCCACATGATCCTGGTTTCGGTGTGCCAGTTGTCGGCTGGGTTGGTGGCGTACAGTGGCGTGCCGCTGATCTACTGACGCTCAAGTCCGTCCTGCCAGACTTTCTGGAAGACTTCGGCTGGACCTTCTATCATGGCGGTGATAGTCAGGTGCCCGGCGTTGCTAAGGCATGGGATCAGGCAGGTGTCAACCCCGCCGGACCTGCTGGATTTCTTGGTTTGCCACGAGTGATGACCGCGCCGCTGGTGCACATAGCGCAGTACCCAAAGCTGTGGAACCCCCTGAGCGTCGTGCTTGTGCCGCTTGAGCGCTGTCGATTTAACGAGGCGAAATCGTTTCTTAAGTCGCTCGAAGCCTGTGCCTGCGGTCTGCCCTACATCGTGTCTGACGGATTGCCTGAACAACGCATCCTGATTGACGAGGGCAGTGCTGGCAGGATTGCCAGGAACGAGAAGCCCGTGACGTGGCGTCGGCATTTGGAGGAGCTTCTTGATCCAGAGGTGCGCCGTGCCGAGGGCAAGCAGAATCGGGCCATTGCCGAGAAGCATGACATCCACGATAGGTGGGTTGATTGGGCGCGCGTTTATGATAGCGTGTCGGCATGACCTTCGTCGCGATCGGCGTTACTACGTGCAATCGCCCATCTTACCTCTTCAAATGCCTTCGATCACTGAAGCCTCTGCCGCATCCTGTGTTCGTACACAATGATGGTAGTGATGTCAAGTTCCGAGGGGAATACAAAAGGGCGTTCGCAAGGCTTGATTGCACTGTTCAAGAAGCGCCCATCAACGAAGGCGTCGCCAAGAGCAAGAATCACTTGCTGCGTGCCATGCTAGACACAGGTGCAGAGTGGTTGGTGCTGATCGAGGACGACATCCTCGTCCAGAACAGCAAGGTCATTACCAAGTACGTGGACGCGTGCGAGACGACAGGCATGCACCACCTTTCGTTTCACGCGCACGGCCCCGCAAACTCTGGCATCCCCGGCGATGCCGCCGGTCCCATTACATACTGGCCGCATTCGATTGGTGCGTTCACCATCTTCTCGCGGCAATGCCTAGAGTCGGTCGGCTTGTTCGATGAGAACATGCTGAACTCGATGGAACACGTGGAGCACGAGATGAGACTGATCCACGCGGGCTTCATGCCGGGTGCGGGTGCGTTCTACTTTCCTGACTGCACTGGCAGCGAAGAGTGGTTGGCAGAGATCCCCGGCAGCATTGAGCACAGTGCCATTCGTCCCCGTAGTGACTGGGGCCAGAATATCCGCGCTTCGCTCGCTTATTGGCGTGACACCAAGCCCGATACCTATGCCGAGTTGTTCGGCGAGGGCACGCGCTTGTACGACTACGCGCAGAGGATACTGGCATGAGATCCCCCGTGACGGTCTTAACGGCGACGATTCCCGGTCGCGAGGAGTTACTAGCGCAGACCATCAAGTCTGTCTATGAACAGACGGTTGAGGTTGACAGTCACCTGATCTGTGCTCAGTCGTGCACGGAGGGCATCTTCGCTCCGATACACGGCGCAGCACAACAGAACCAGTTGTTGACAGCGGCGACGACTGAATTTGTCATGCGTCTGGCGGACGACGACCAGTTGCTACCGCACCACATCGCGACGGTGTTGCCGTATCTTGATGACGCTGATGTATGTTACACGTTTGATGCCAACCACAATCGTCCGCGTGTTGATTGCAACGGGTGGAGCAGCGAGCGATTGGTTGCTGAGTTCACTCGTCAGAATTGGATCGATGCCTCTGCTGCGGTAATACGCACGAGCCTGTTGCGACAGGTCGGTGGTTGGCCGACCGATTGGATAGGACCACCCGGATTCGGTGGTGGCGGTCACTTTGCTGGCACGAACATCAACTGCGAGGACTGGGCGGCGTGGTATCATCTCGCGTGTGCTGGCGCGCGTTTCGTATGTGTGCCCGAAGATACATGGTTGTATGGCATAGGCGACTGGGGTAGAAGCTCAACAACAAATGGAAGATGACTTCTCATGATGGGCAAGTGGTCACACCTGTATGATCATCTCACTGGTCCCATGATGTATGGCGACCCCGAGAGCTATCTGCTGGCGACTCAGTGGACGGCCGACTGTGCTTTGGTCGAGGACTGGGGATGCGGAGGGGGATGGTTACGCCAGTTCATCGTCCCTCCCGATCGTTATCGTGGTATTGATGGATCAAAGTCGCCATATGCCGATATCGTGACCGACCTGACCACTTATCGTTCGTGTGTGCCCGGCATTGTGTTGCGTTATGTTCTTGAACACAACTACGACTGGGCGCGGATACTCGATAACGCAGTAACCAGTTTCACATCTCGATTGTTCATAGCACTGTATACAAGTCTAGCGGATGAAACACACGAGATCATCAGCGCACGGGACTTCGTGCCGGTATTGTCGTTTTGTCTGTCGGACATCACGGATCGTTTAGACGGTTGCGACTATACCGTTGAGACGATTGATAGCCGTACGGAGACGATTATCAGGGTGTCGCGATGAAGGTACTCGTTACGGGCGGCAACGGGTTTCTCGGACAGTACGTACAAGATGCGCTTTGGGATGCTGGGCAGGATGCGATTATCCTAGACCGACCCGACAGCGTGCTTGACATCGGTCCGTCCACTCCGCTCGCTGATGCAGTGATCCATCTTGCCGGTGTGTTGGGCACCGCTGAGTTGTTCAATGACTTTGACCATGCCGTTGATGTGAACGTCAAGGGCACCCAGCGAGTGCTGGAGTATTGCAGACTGAACGGTGCCAGCTATGTCGGGATCACGATGCCGACAGTCTGGGCCAACGTGTACCAGGCAACCAAGTTATGTGCTCGGACACTGGCGACGGCTTGGCACGAGTCGTTTGGCGTACCTGTTGCACACGTGCGAGCGTACAACGCGTTCGGTATCGGGCAGAAGTACGGGCCGGGTCATCCGCAGAAGATCATCCCGACCTTTTCTACACTGGCATGGCGCGGCGAGACGATCCCGATATGGGGCAACGGCGAGCAGACTGTTGACCTCGTGTCCGCGTCAGACATCGCGTCCGTTCTTGTACAGGCCATTGCATTCGGCGATGACGAGATATTCGATGCTGGCAGCGGCAGGGAATGGTCGGTCAATCGTGTCGCACAGATGGTGATCCAGCACACTCATTCCTCGTCACAAGTCAAGCGGTTGCCCATGCGCGTTGGCGAACGACCCAATACGCGACTGTATGCAAAGGGCGAGGGGTGGGACAGGTTGGTGGAGCGTCCAGAGTTCAAGCTTGACGCACTGATAGAGACGATCAATAGCTACCGGTGACCGTCGCCTGCTACACCGCACTCTTCGGTGCCTACGACTCGCTGAAGCCGCACAGTGCCATTCCCGGCGTTGACTTCATTGCCTTCACCGATGACGACAATCTCACGAGTCGGACAGATTGGCAAGTGAAGGTACGCCGATCAACCGTCCATCCGCGACTTGCTGCCAAAGAGTACAAAGTGCTCGGACCGCAGTTGACGACGTTGCTGTCCTACGATTACACGATCTGGATAGACGCCAGCATGGAGGTCACGTCGCCCGAGTTCGTAGAGCAGGCACTAGCCGACATCGGTCATGACCGTCTTGCGTTGTTCCGACATTCTTGGAACGATTGCTTGTACAAAGAGGCGAGCGACAGCGTGGACTTGCCGAAGTACATCGACCAGCCAGTGCGCGAACAAGCAGAATACTACCGCTCCTGCGGCTATCCCGAGCATGCCGGACTTTGGAGTTCCGGCTGTCTGGCGCGCGGTCGTTCCCGTCGTCTTGACGATGCTATGCTTGCGTGGATGAACGAGATAGAACGCTGGACGCTACAGGATCAGGTGAGCCTGCCGTTCGTACTGTGGCAACACGACATACAGCCTTACGTGTGGCCGCATCCTGCACCTGGCAACGTCAATCCGTGGATCATGCTGCACAGGCACGTGGACGGTTCGTGATGAAGGCACTCGTCACCGGCAGCGAAGGCTTCCTCGGTCGTCATTTCGTTCAAGCACTTGACGCGGACGGATATGACGTACTGGGCATTGACACGCGTGCCAGCAAGCCCGTTGACTGCCGCAGGTACTTTCGCAAAGAGGATCGCCGGTTCGATCTGGTTCTGCATCTCGCCGCAGTCATTCCTGACCGAGACACCAGAGAAAAGCACCCGTTCGTCAATGCCGAGAACATTGAGATGGATGCCGCGATGTTCCAGTGGGCACTGAAGACGAAGCAGCGACGCGTCGTGTTCTTCAGTTCGTGCGCCACGTACCCGTTGTGGATCAAGCGTCCGATGCACGAGGACGACATTGACCTTGATAACGTTCGCTCACCTGACGCGCTGTACGGCTGGGAGAAACTGACCGGCGAGATATTGGCGAAAGCTGCCCGCGATGAGGGGTTGCCGGTCACTGTCGTTCGTCCGTTCAGTGGCTACGGGACGGATCAGTCCAAGAACTACCCGTTCCCGAGTTTCATCAAGCGCGCCAGGAAACAGCACGACCCGTTCGTGATCTGGGGCGACGGGACGCAGGTGCGTGACTTCGTGCACGTCGATGACATCGTAAACGCGGTGCTTGCTGCTGTCGTGCGCGAGATTGATGGGCCGGTCAACATCGGCAACGGGCGCGCTACGAACTTCACCGCCCTGGCACGACTGGTCACGGAGGCGCGCGGGTACAGTCCTGAGTTGTGCTACGAGATTGACAAGCCCGCCGGGGCACGGTATCGTGTAGCAGACACAACACAGTTGAACACATTCTACGAGCCACAGGTTACCTTAGAGGAAGGCATCGCGCGGGCGCTGCAAGGCGTGTAACATCGTGTGATGAGGAACTACGGAGGACACCATGACGCGAGCAACCAGGATCAGTGACGTTTTCGACTACTACCGTGGTGGAAGAAGGGTGCGATGAATGCACCGCCGCGCGGGAGCGCTACTACTGACGATCGTGGTGGTTCTGTCAGGTTCGCGGGTTGTCCCTGTGCGCGTTGCTCACCACGTGGTTGCGGCACGTACGCAGGGTCACATCAGCCGGGTAGGTTCAACGCCTTCTGTGATTGCACTTGCCACGAGACTGACGACAACGACTACCTTGCCAGTCGCTTCGGTATCACGTCCCATGACGGATGCCACATCGACCACAACAGCGGACTGGGCATGCATCAGGGAGCATGAGTCTGGCGGGGATTACCAGATTTCAGGTGACGAACCAGATGGTGGGGCCTACCAGTTCAGTGAGATAACTTGGCAATCGCTTGGTTTCGTGGGCGTGCCGAATGAAGCGTCACCAGCGGTACAGGATGCTGCCGCGTTGGCACTGTGGCATTATGATCTGAGGGTGTGGGGCAACCCGTGGCACGCGTGGCAGACTGCACCTGAGTGTGGGCTGTGACTTGACAAGCGACGCGTGCACGTGGTAATGTTCCGTTTTGGCTGATGGGAACGAGCCAACGGGTAGGCACGAGGTCTCCAAAACCTCTCAAAACCAGGTTCGACTCCTGGCGGTCCCGCGCAGAGAGACTGGACGACTAGCCATGAAGGCGTCGCCGCAGTACAGTCGATGTGGTCCTTGACATCGTAGTCTACACAGTGAGGCAACTGTCGGATTGTTGCTCTGGTCCGTAAAACCAGCGCCTTGTGCTACGTGGGTTCGACTCCCACCGCTGTGACGAAGCCGTCAGCACCGATCCCGTAATAGGTCGGGCTGGTTCTACCATGTCAGCTGGCGGTTTCCATGGGGGATTAGTGCTAGCGGAAACACACCTGTTTTGCACGCAGGAATTAAGGGTTCGACTCCCTTATCCTCCACCACGCGGACGTGGCGGAATGGTTACGCGGTGGGTCTAGGCCCCACTGAGCTTTGCTCGTTGAGAGTTCGAATCTCTCCGTCCGTACTGAACGCGTAGAGGCGTTTCATGGGGCTGCGGGTGCTCTACCACCCAACGCCCCACCCCCTGTGTAGAGACAGGATGTTGCATTATGTACAGATTGATTGATGAAACCGAATTGAGAACGGCTGTCGCCAGCAGTGTTTCTGTTGCCGAAGTTATTCGTCGTCTCGGCAGACGACAAGCCGGTGGTACTCATACGTGGATCTCTCGCAAGATCAAGACGTTAGGAATTGACACATCGCATTTCTTGGGACAAGCTTCTCGTCGCGGCAAGGCGTCCCCCCAGAAAATGACATGGGACCAAGTTCTGGTTCTGAAAGCACCCGGATCGAGGCGACAGCAAGCAGTGCGACTGCGCCGAGCGATGATCGAATCGGGCATGGAATATCGCTGCGAAGGCTGCGACAACACTGGAAAGTGGCAGGGCCACTCACTGGTGCTAGAGGTTGACCATATTAACAACGATTGGGAGGACGACCGCAAAGAGAACTTGCGGTTTCTGTGTCCGAACTGTCATGCTCAGGTCACCAATCCAGAGAAGCCACCCAAAGTCAAAGTACAGCGCCGTTACAAGGTGCCGCATAAGACAAAGATCGCATGGCCACCCCTGGACGAACTACTTGCCATGTTGCAAGACAGCAACTACCTACAACTGGGTCGCAAGCTAGGCGTGTCGGATAATGCCATCCGTAAACATATTGCACGATTGACCACCTGTGACGTAATGGCTAGCGTGACTCGCTCTTAACGAGTTCGTGGGGGTTCGATTCCCTTCAGGTGGACAACTGGGTGTAGCGAAGCTTGGAAACGCGCCTGGCCTGGGACCAGGAGAGCGCAGGTTCAAATCCTGCCACCCAGACTCATTCCGAGGTAGTTCAGTGGGCAGAACGCAAGGCTCTGAACCTTGATGTCGGGGGTCCGAATCCTCCCCTCGGAGCGATGGAGATGTAGAGGAGTTGGCCGTCCTCGGGACCCCGTCAAGGTCCAGACCGCGGGTTCGAATCCCGTCATTTCCGCCATGCCCCCGTAGCTGAGTGGATTTGTAGCACCTGACTACGGATCAGGAGACGCGCGTTCGAATCGTGCCGGGGGTACGAGCCGTTTTACCACCAGCCATGACAGCCAACGCCATCTGGTACACCCGTCGTTTACGACGTAGCCGGGTGAATGTACGCACTCGGGAGTGTGGGAAGCTCTACCTATTGCCTGCGTAGCTCAGCGGAAGAGTCCTGGCGTGGTACACCAGAGATCACAGTTCAACTCTGTGCGTAGGCTCCATGTCGTCGTACCGGCCCGACCTCCTAAGTCGGTAGCCGTAATGGGAGATGTGGGTTCGAGTCCCACCGGCGACGCTAAGGAAGACGAACCGGACAGGGTGCCGGGCCTCGCTGCTAACGAGTGCGCACTGCAAGGTGTGGTTTTCGAGTATCCCGTCTTCCGCGGTAGGGTAACCGTTCAGGGTTAGCGGCGACGGCTTGAACCCGTCTGGGGCCTCTTGGCCTGGGAATCGTGCTCTCACCCTACCGCTCTGGATGATGAACTGGACAGGGAACCAGACCCGCCTCGAAAGCGGTGTGAGCTTCACGGCTTGGTCTTCGAATGGCCCGTCATCCGCTGCAACGCCGAGGAAGTGGGTGGAGGTGGCGCTGTGCACTGCGCGTGTAGGCGTTGCGCCATGGAAAGTCAACCCTGACGGTGATGGGCACGCGTTGGAAGCGCGTTGGTGGTGCAAGCCATGGCGTCCGACTCGCCGACTTTCCGCTGCAACAAAAGGAGCCACATGATTGACCGCCTGCAACGCATCGAGTCGTGGATCTATCGCACCGCGTGGCTACTTGCGATCCCGCTATTCTTGACGGTACAACTTGACGTAGTGTCGTTGGTGTTCATGGGTCTGATTCTGTTGCTGTCGTTCGTCGGGTTGTCGATCAATGCGATGGTGGAACAGTTGGTGTGGATGTAACGAAGGCTCCCATCGTCTAGCGGCAGAGGACGCGACTCTTTCAAGGTCGAAACGCCGGTTCGATTCCGACTGGGAGTACCAAGTCTATTAGTACAAAGATCCGTTGGTACAGAGGTACGTACGCAGGCCCCTCAAGCCTGAGACACCAGTTCGATTCTGGTACGGATCACTATTCCGGTGTGGGCTAATGGCAAGCCAGCATCCCGTTAAGGTGCTCATCATGGAAGTTCGACTCTTCCCGCCGGAGCTGTGCGTAGGTGGCTGAATGGGAAGGCGTGCGGCTGCAACCCGCATTTTCGTCGGTTCGATTCCGACCCTGCGCTCCAATGCGATTATGGTCTAGTGGCTATGACGGCACCTCGCCATGGTGCAAGTGCGGGTTCGACTCCCGCTAGTCGCTCCATGCGGTTGTAGCTCAGAGGCAGAGCGTCAGGTTTCCACCCTGAATACGCCCGTTCGAGTCGGGTCAGCCGTTCCATTCCGAGGTACGATGTTGGTTTCGTAGCTGGGCCTTGGACCCAGTGCGCGTGGGTTCGATTCCTACCCTCGGAGCTGTCGCCCCACCCCTGACAACGGTTAATAGTCCGTGACTGGTGCCGCGTTACTCGTACGCGGAGGGTTCCATTGGTCGTGGCTGCGCTTGGTAACCGCAGCAGGTTGGGATTAGCTACCCAAGGATTTCGACGCGACTAGGGGCGACATTTGCCGGTGTCGTACAACGGAAGTACAGGTGTTTTGTACTCACCAGACGCGGGTTCAACTCCTGCCATCGGCTCCATTGCGGGCGTATCCCCTCATTCTTATGAAATGTTGAAAGGGTAATACGGTCCATGCGGGTTCGAGTCCCGCGGCCCGCACTACGGTCCTTTAGCTGAGACGGATTAGCGCCGCGCTGAAGACGCAGAGAGGTCGGTTCGAGTCCGACAGGGACCACCACGGGCGACGAAGAAGACGGCTAATCGCAGACTCTGATATGGTCTGATACAGGGTTCGATTCCCTGGTCGCCTACCATTGCTCCTATGATCGTAATGGAAACGGTTCTGCCCTTTAAGCAGGCATTCTCGGTTCGAGTCCGGGTAGGAGCACTACGCCAGTGTATGTCAACGGGAGACGACAACTCTTACAAAGTTGGGACGGAGGTTCGACACCTTCCACTGGTACTGTGACGGGACGCATCGTGGTACGCGGCTAGGTTGTGGCCCTAGTGCAAGGGGATTCGAGTTCCCCCCGTCACCCCGGCAGTTGCTCAGGGTAAGCGGCGATCTCTCATAAGGATCGTGTCTGGTTGGCTCGATACCAACATCTGCCACGCGGGGTAGAGCAGTTTGGTCAGCTCGCTAGGCCCATAACCTAGAGGTCGCGTGGTTCAAATCCCGCCCCCGTCACGCCCCTGTATCGGTCTTGTCTTCTAAGCAAGTAACCGTAATGGTATGATGCGGGTTCGAGTCCCGCCAGGGGTGCTACGCGGATGTGGTTGGAATTGGTATACACGGTCGCCTTAAAAGCGACTGCCGTTAGGCATGTGGGTTCAAGTCCCACCATCCGCACGACCGGCTTTAGGGCATGTTCCCGGTTTAACAAGAACGGCCGCTTGCCAGCGAGTTCCTACGGATGGAAGCGAAGCTCGTACCTTCGTTGTTGCGTGTTCGACTCACGTCGTTGGCTCTGGACTACGATGTCATAACGCTACCTGGTGTAGCCCAACCGGCAGAGGCGGTGGCTTCAAGGACCACGCGTTGAGGGTTCGAATCCCTCCACCAGGACGAAAAGAGGACTGGAGCATGCCACCTGGTAGACAGGTCAGATCGTTACTACTCAACGCCAGCGGAGAACCGTTGCATGTTTGTGATGCGCGGCGTGCGTTGCTGCTGGTGTTAGATCAGACAGCGGATGTCGTGCTCGACAGCGATACCGTTGTGCACAGTCAATATGTGAACTTCACGTTGCCCAGCGTGGTGCGTCTGAGACGGTTTGTCAATGTGCCGAGGGGTCGGAGCATTCCCCTCACGACACGGACCGTCATCGCTCGTGACGGCGGATCGTGCGCATTCTGTGGCGATCCTGCAGACACCATGGACCATCTGGTGCCACGTGCTCAGGGTGGTACGCACACGTGGGAGAACGTCGTCGCGTCGTGCAGGAAATGCAATCACCACAAGGGCAATCGCACGCCGGAGCAGGCCAAGATGCCGCTCCTGCACAAGCCCACGCGCCCTCGCGGCGCGCACGCGAGACTATTGCTGTATGCCGTATCACCCGAGTGGACTCCCTTTCTACTGCAAGAGGTTTAAGAGCCACTTAGCTTACCCATAGGGTAAGTTTCCGTACCCTTTAAGGAGGGGACAACTTTGGCCATCCCCATCCTGTCGCGCCGTACAGAACGCAAACAGGCTGCACTCAGTGCAGCGGTTGAGGCGGGCGTCGAGAAGGCGATGAGTCGCGATATTGTCGCGGCCGCTGCCAACTCGCAGGGCCGCGCTGTTAGCGGTGCTACGTACATTCCCAACCCGTCGTCACCGTTTGCACAGACGGCAGGACAAGTGCCGGGATATGTGCCGTTGCCTCGTCCTCTGGGTGATTTCAACTCTGGCTTTGGTCCGGGCGTACCACTCTTCCCTGACGCGATAGACGCGCTTGGTCCTGGCGGTCGTGCCCTACCGCGTCGTGCACAGTACCTGGTAGCCATAAATTTACAACTCGCGGACAGAGCACTCCCGTGGACCGCGCTGAAGTGGATTGCAGAAGAATGTGATGTGGTCAATAGGTGCATCCAGTTGGTACAAGACGGCATCTGTGGTCGCGATTGGTCGTGGGGGTATAGCGACTCAATTATTGAACAGATTATGCGAGACACGGGCGAAGCGAACCACGCCCGCGCCATGGCCCTCGCCGCCGACAAATACGGCACCGAGCTTGATCGCGTTAAGTCGTTCTTCGAGCGTCCCGACCAGCGCAGCAAGCACTCGCCCTCACAGTGGCTCGCGGAGATCATCTGGCAGTCCCTGGTATATGACGGTATCTGCATATACCCACAGCGGACCCTTGGCGGCGATCTCTTTGCGCTGGCACCGATTGACACGAGCACGATTAAGATACTGCTCGACAATCAGGGCTTTCCTCCCGAGCCTCCCGCCCCTGCCTTCCAGCAAATCTTATACGGCTTTCCACGCGGGGAATTCCAAGCTGGCGATGGCCCCGTCGAGGGTGAGTTTGCCAGCGACCAGTTGGCGTATTACATCCGTCGTCCCCGTCCCGAATCTGTCTATGGCTATCCTCCGACCGAAGAGGTCATGACAGTCGCTACGACGTATCTGCAGCGTCAGGCGTGGATGAGGTCTGAATACGTTTACGGAATGTCCCCCAAAACGTACTACACGATGGACAAGGACAATCCGACAGGGTGGACGCCTGAACAACAATTCGGATATGAACAGACCATGAATGACCGTTTGAGCGGTCAGATCAACCGTCGTCAGCAAGCGTTCCTGTTGCCTCCCGGCATGAAGCCCGAGTGGCCACCGCAAATTGAAGAGCACTACAAGTCGGACTACGACAATTTTCTCATCATTCAGATGGGGTCCAAGTTTGGCGTTCCCGCGACACAGTTAGGTGTGCAGGCAAAGGCTGGACTGTCTGGCGGTCGCCAGATGGAGGGCGAGGAAGACCAGACCGAACACTTCGTCACTGAAGCGTTTGTCAACTTCCTGATTGACGTACAAAACGACCTAGCTCGTCGCTACCTTGGTATCGGTCGTGAGATTACCGCTACTTGTCAAGACACTGGCGGTTCTGAGCAGGACATTCTGCAACAGGCCAACGCCGACACACAGACCGTCAACAACGGTCGTATCACGTTGAACGACTGGCGCGCAAAGAACGGGCTGCCCCTGTACTCCATGCCGGAAGCCGACGAACCGTTCATTGCCGGAGCACAAGGTCCAGTGTTCCTCAAGGGCACTCTCGCCGTCCAAGACGCGAACACCGAAGCCACCCTCAATCCACCAGAACCCCCCAAGCAAGTATTTGTCGGTCCTGACGGCAAGCCCCTTCCGACCGCACCTGACGGTTCACCAGTTCCACCACCTGCCGCAAACAATGGAGGCACAGACGCTAATGCCAACGGAAGTACACCTGACGATAACAGCGGACGCAAGCCAACTGGTAGCGCAGCTGGAGGAACTTCGACAGACTCTGACGGAAATACTGAGCTTACAGGATCAAGTCCAAGCAAGGACAGTTCTGCCAGCGATTCCAAGAGCGAATCCGACACGGACGCAGAGAAGGAACTCAAGTCATTCGTCAAGTTCGCCAAGGCACGCATCGACCGCGGAAGCTGGCGCGACTTTTCGTTCTCCGCAGTGGCCAGCGTACAGGGCAGACATCTAAACGACCTCGGACGTGCTGGTGATCTCGATGCTATCAAGTCCGTCGTCAACGCCCAACCCGACGCTGCTGGCATAATCGTCCTCGCCGCCGATACCGGCCGTGTTCTCATGGTGCAGCGCGTGAACGACGACCATCTAGCACCGGGCACATGGGAATGGCCCGGCGGCCAGTGTCACAAAGGCGAGGACGCGTTCTCTGGTGCTACCAGGGAATGGCAAGCCGAAGTTGGCCTGCCACTTCCTCAAGGTGACATCACCGGCTCATGGCTCACACCTGACGGTACGTACCAAGCGTTCGTTCTGCAAATCAAGCACGAGTCTGCCATCGACCTCGGTGACGTGACTGATCGCGACACCGGCGAGATTGCTGCTGCTGCATGGTGGGAGCCTAGTGACGTTGTTGGGAATAGTGCTGTCAGAGTGGAATGCCAAAGTTCAGATTGGAGCCTGCTCGGCGCGGTAAAGAGTGCACAGGCGTACGACCTGAATCCACGTTCTGGCATGATATCTCTTGACGTGCCTGACGGTGTGATTACTCCGCTATCTGGTGGAATCACAGATTTTCACCTGACGGTCGTTTATCTCGGTCCAGACGTTGACGATAAGTCATTTGCTGAAGCATGCGATGCAGCCCGTAAGGCAGCGAAGGACGCGCCCGGACCTTTGACTGGTACCATCAGCGGCATTGCGTCGTTTGCTCCATCGGCAAGTAGCGACGGACTGAAACCAGTGTATGTTGTGCCCAACATTGCTGGCATTACTGACTTGCGCGAAGCACTGGAAGACCTGAGTGCTAGTGAACATGACTTCATGCCCCACATCACGCTTGCTTATCTAGACCCTGATGATCCGCTACCTAAGCCACTACCACTGACACCGCTGACGTTTGATTACCTGTCGGTACATCGTGGCGATGAAGTAGTGCGATTTGCTTTGGGTGGCGACAAAGCTAACAATGCGGTCAAAGCAGACCCAAAAGATCCCGCCCACTCTCGTGGGCTAACTACCCCTGAGCAACTAGCCAAATGGGGCGACTCGTGGGAGACTCAGGAGCGTAACGCGCAGGGCGAGTTTGGCAGCGGTGGCGGACACGTCACATCTTACGAGGATCTGTATGGCCGTGGCGGCGGCAGAACTTCATCCCCTAGTGCTAGTCGCCCGCCTGACGTCACTGGTGGTAGTCACAACGAGGATGGTGCACGCACTGCACACATAAGTGGTGGTGGCGGTCGTGCCGCAGCGTCGAGCGGCGAGAGCAATCCCTGCGTTTACTCGCCGCCGTTTGAAGGCATGAAGCCAACAGCGGCAGAGCGACAATTGGCAGCCATTCACGACGCGGGAACGTTCAAGGAAGAGCGTCCGCTGACTGCATCTGAGGCACGAGCGGTATCGGATTACACGAGGCCCGCAGGCGGTGCTGATGTTAACATCGGACTACGCGAAAGCGGTTCTACTCGTGGCTTCGCTGGTCAGGTCAAGGGTCTTGACAGTGCCATCGCAAGCAGGACAGTAACAGCAGACACGACGGTCTACCGTGGCTTTACGAATGCTGCACCGCTTGAAGGATTGAAAGTAGGCGACACCTATCACGATCCTGGTTATGAGTCCACGACGATGCTGCGTGAAATGGCCAATCAATACGGCGACTTCCGTCCTGGCCACAACGTAGAGATCAACATACCTGCCGGTTCGCACGCACTGATGACGTGGACAGGACAAGGCGAGGTGATCCTGCCTCGTGGATCTGACTACGTAGTGACAGGTATCAAGAAGGACGGCACGATTCAGTTCACGGTGCAGACACCATCTGCTGCAAAGTCTGTGGGATCATGGACACTACCTCCGTGGTTAGCAAAAGCAACACACCCCATCGACGCCCTCCGCGACGCCATCGTCGCCCACTACGCCCCATTACTCACGGCAGCACTGAAGCACAGCACCAAGGGGTTGCACCAGGCGATAGATGAGGCACAGCGTAAGACTGCTGCGAAGGCAGTCGCTGATGCTGGTGGTGGTGCAGACGACCAGGGCATTGCCCAATCTGCTGCTGCAATGAACGTCACCGTAGCACAGTCATCAGCCGCGCAAATCCTGCGTGATCTTATTGCCGAGAGTTACATGGTCGGCTCGCACGCAGCGGCACAACAGATATCACCTGATGCACAGATGGCTATCGGTACTGCGTTGTCATGGGACGACTGGACTCCTGGCAGTATCCAAGCATCCGACCTCGTTGCCAATGGTGGACTGCAGCAACTACTTGAGCAGGCTGGCATCACTATCAAGTCTGCGATTGACAACGGGATTGACCGTGTTGGCAATGTGCTCGCGGATGGGATTGCGAGGGGCGACAGTGTAGACACGATTGCCACGTCACTAAGTGATGCCGTGACGGCCAATGCGTACATGATAGCGGACACAGAATGTTGTCGGGCAGCGGAGACAGCATCGCAGGATACATACGAAGTCAACGGTATCTCGCAGTGGGGGTGGATTGCCGAAGACAACGCGTGCGAGGATTGCCTAGAGAATGCCGACAATGGCCCGTATGACGTTGGCACCGATGATCCGTCCATTCCCGAGCATCCTCTGTGTCGTTGTGCAAGCACAGCAGTGACGGGGTACGAGTAATGCCTGGTGGCTTCAAAATCGACGCCAAGGGTTTCAACGATTCCATGGACGCGTTGATCAAGCGAATCAACGAGGCAACCAAAGCGGGTACGGCTACAGGTGCTCTGCTCATTAGGGACAACGCCAGGCGTGAGTTCGAGGGCAACCATCCGAAGGGACAACCGCACGTAGGTGGCAACCGTCCGAACGTAGTGACAGGTTCGTTGCGTCGGTCCATCATGCTCATCCCACCAGAGCCGATCATGCTCGGACCTGGCAAATACACCATATCTGTCGCACCGACAATGATCTATGGTCGTCGCATCGAGCTGGGTTTCACGGGTACGGACAGTTTGGGCAGACACTTCAACCAGCCCCCGTACGCCTACCTGCAGCCAGGCGTCGACAAGGCGCTACCTGTCATACCTCGCATCTTTCGTGACGCGTGGGGTGCTGCGTTAGGAATCTAAGGTTTACAGAAAGTGTCGCCCATGCTGAATCCTAAGCAGCTCAGTTTTCTTATTGACATCGACGGCTCCATCTCCAGCGATCCGCCAGCATTCTGTGACCTGATGTGCGCGCTCAAAGCCGATGGCAACCGCGTCTACGTCGTAAGCGGTAGCAGTCCAGATTCGCCAAGCGGTCCCACGTGGGCAGACAAGGCAGCGTATCTCAACAAGGTCGGCGTGACGCAGTGCTGGGACCAGTTGGTTGTTGTGTCCGGCGATATTCCAGCACAGAAGGCGCTGTGGTGCCAGCAACACGGGATCGACGTGGCGATAGATAACGACAAGAACAACGCGCAGGCCATGATTCAGGCAGGCGTGGCACTCGTCCTGGTTCCGTGGGCGACTCGCACCCCTCAGAAGGGACAGAAATGACCGAAGCCGTTTTTAAGTTGACGGTGAACATCACACCAGAAGAAACACCTGACCCGTCCCCGCCTGCGCGTGCGATTACCGACTGTGCCGTCATTAAGTCCAACGAAGAGCAGCGGTATGTGTTGATGGTTGCATATCCGTGTATGAAGGCCGATGTGAGCACGGCCCAGGACGGACATCGGGATTACGGCCCGGCCCCAGTTATAGAACTGGCCTGTTTCAATTTCATGCGCAAAGGTTGCAAGCTCGGCATGTTCCATGAACCTGGACACAACCCCGGCGAGGTCGTAGAGAACTACATATATCGTGGACCGACATGGGTTGAAAAGTCTGCGGATGGCACGACCGAACAGGTAGTTGAACCCGGCGACTGGCTATGTGGAATGATCCTCACGCCAGAAGCATGGCAGCTGTACAAACAGGGCGTTATCGGCGGGGCGTCCCCGCAAGGTAGAGCCAGAAGGCGCACGCCCGATCCCGACACACTCGCTCACTTGAGGAGCTGATCATGACAGACGTAGCTATCACGGAGTTCGAGGAGATCGATCCCGATGAACTCCATCTCGTGGGCAAAGGTGCTAACGGTTTCAAAGCGTTACTTGCCAAGTCTGCCAGCGAAGAGGTTCGCGCAGTCCTAGAACAGGTCGCGGAGAATCTTGACATGGAGATTGTCAAGGCCGACGACGAGACAGACGACGGTGACGACAGCCAGGACTGTCCTAAATGCAAGGGCACGGGCAAGATCATGGAAGGCCACCGCAAGTGCCCGAAGTGTCTCGGCACCGGCAACGCTCCCAAGGTCGGACAGACAGAGAAGGAACTGCTTGAGGCTGCCAAGGCAACGGCTGCAAGTGGTGTGCCCGTACCAACCGCCAAGGACTGCCCGACATGTCATGGCAGCGGCACGCTACTTGACGGCAAGACATGTACAGACTGCAACGGTACTGGCAGCGATGGACAGATGCCGCCCGCTGACAAGTTGAACGCGCAGCCTGGGTTCGCAGGATCGTCCGACGATGGCAACGGTCGCACCACGATCGACAAAGCACTTGCTGCATATGAGGAACTAGTCAAGGCCAAGTACAAGCAGGCTGACCGCGACAAGATGGCCAGCAGTGGTCAGGCCATGTCTGACGGTGCCTACCCTGTTGCCGATGCCGAAGACCTTGACAACGCGATCCATGCTGTCGGTCGCGGCGGTGCTGACCACGATGCCATTCGTAAGCACATCATCGCACGCGCGAAGGCGCTGAACTTGTCGTCCAAGATTCCAGACAACTGGAACTCGGACGGGTCGTTGGCTACCAAGAGTGTCGAGCTTGTTGAGAAGGATGGCGTCGTTAGCGGTGACAACCCATTCCTTGGTGGCTCCGTAACTGGTGCACCACCTGCCGCACCTGCTGCAGACGACGCTGCTGCTATGCCTGGTTCGCCAGAATGGGAAGCAGCGGACGCTGTGATCGCTTCAGACGCGGCCAATCTGATCCTGCAGGCATATGAACTGACGCGGCAGTTCCGTGACCGTGAGGCCATTGAGGTGGCTGCTGGCGAGGGCAATGACGTGTTCGACACGTTCAGTGCCGAGTGCGTGCTGGACATCTTGTCTGCGGCAATCGGGCAGATGGCGACGCTTGCCTTCCATGAGGCCGTTGCTTCGCAAGCAGAGAAAGCGTTGGACGACACCGCAGAAAAATCAGGTGCAAGACTATCGGGAGACTCGATTAGCGCCCTCGTGGCTGCCCGTGCTGTGATCAGTGGACTGTTGGGCGTGGATGACCCCGAGTCGGATTCTGACGATGACGACGACGGGGACGATGATTCCGATTCTGACTCGGATGACGATGATGATGACGATGACGACGAAACCACTAAGGCGATACTCGCCAAGGAGATTGATGATATGACAGGCGACGAGCTTCTACAGGTGCTCGACGGGCGCGATGAAAAGCTCGTCAAGCTCATTGGTGAGGCACTGAAGGGCAAGCCCGCGATGGATGAGGCAGACGCCATTTCCAACGCGAAGGGTGCCGACAAGAAGAACAAGCAAAAGGCCCCCAAGGACGAAAATGACGACCTTGAGGACGAGGCAGATCACGGAGACAACGAAAGCGCCAGCGGTACGAACCAGGCGACTGGTGCGGCCAAGGCTGCAGACGAAGAGGAACTGACGCCTGAACAGATCGAAGCCAAAGCGGCGCGCAAGGCTGCCAAGAAGGAGCTGCGCAAGGCCGAAGAGGCAGAGAAACAAGCTGCTGAAAACGCGGCACTAACCAAGCAAATTGAAGAGCATCTCGCAAAGGTCGTTGAGCAGAATCAGAGTCTGCAGGCGACAGTCGAGACGTTGAAGAGTGAGTTGGATGGGGTCAAGAAAATGGCAGCTCCTGGTGGGCCGGTAAAGACCCGCACACCAGAAATGACCATGAAAACCGCGAGCCGCGACATGACGGAACTGCGCATAGCAGCTCTTGAGCGCGAAGCTCGCGATACCCCAGACCTGACCGTCCGCGATGGCAACCGTGAGTTGATCAAGGAGTTGCGCGCGCAGTTGGCGAGTTAAGGTCGGAAAGTGAAGTAACACATGCCGTCCCTTCCAAATGCAAGGGAGTTGTTCGACGGTTCTCGTGATCCTGGTGCTCAGGCTGCACACGGTGGCGCATTGCGCTTCAGTGCAAAGTCTGATCGTGAGGTAACAGAGGATCGTCAAGAGTTCCTATCAGAAATGACCAAGGCCACGATTGCCGGTTTGAACGGCGATGTCGGCTTTGTGCAGGCACCCCCGGATACGATCGCAACTGGTTTTATCCCGGGGCATGGGCCTGTAGCTCCAATTGCCAAGAGGAGTGACCGCGCTGGTGTCGTACGTAAGGCTGTTGATGCTTACGAGATGGCAAAGAGTGCGGGCGCTGTTGACTGGCAAGAGATGGAGAAAGAATGGACATTGACCACGCCTGTGACCACAGGTTTGGTCCCCTACGATCTCCCCCTCGGGATCGCTGCGTAGCGATACGCAGGCAATAACCACGAGAATTGCTGGAATACCCTGAAGCGAAGCACACCACAGCGGGAGTCGAAAGACTTGACGCGACGGTTTGAAAAGTGCTAGTATAGGGCAATCAGCAGCCGAGCCTCTACACCCGTCCAGGGCACGAGGAAGGTTCAGAGACTATGTACGTGGAATCTGTAAGTTGTCACGCATGACAAAAATCTACGTGCTCATTGATCCACGCGACAATGAGATTCGATACGTAGGCAAGACAATACAACGCCTTTCCGACAGACTATCCTGTCACCGCAGTCAGGCACGCATTGGCCAAGGCGACTGGCGATCTCGTTGGATAGCCAAACTGCTGCGATGTGGATATGATCCACAGATCACGTTAGTACAGGAAGTGCCGTCGTCGGACTGGCAGGTAGCTGAAAATTATTGGATAGGCTACTATCGGTCGATCGGGTGTCGACTCACCAACGGTACTGCGGGCGGCGAGGATGGTCCAGTTTTTACGCCAGAGGTGAGGGCACTCAGGAGTGCCGCCATGACTGGTGATGGGAATCCATTTTACGGTCGTTCGCATTCTTCTGTTACGCGCAGCAAGATTAGCAATGCGCGTACGGGGACTACCGCTACACCCGAAACGCGCGCCAAACTGAGTGAGATTCACAAAGGACACCCGAACGCCGGTACATTCAAACCCGGTCACGTTTGGTCGCCCGCATCTCGGGCCAAGAGAAGCGAATCTCAAAAAGGTGTCTTACACACACCAGAAGAGAAAGCCAAGATCAGCGCATCACTCAAAGGTTGGTATCCAGCCAAGGCACAATGCCAACGATGGAATATCAACCGTGGCAAACCATGTTCATGTGGACAGCACACAGATTAAGATATAGTCCGAACTGCGCGGAGACGCGTAGAATCACGCAGAAATGACGTGATCTAAACCTGACAAGTTTAGTAACATTTTAGTGAGGCTCCGGCCAAACTTTTGACGCCTCGTCCGACACCCTTGCGAAATTCGATTCCAAGAGTCAAGGGTCAAGGCGCTAACCGACAGTTCAAGGTGATCAGCGGGTTCACGGGTACATCAACAGGCGGTGCCACTACGGTGCAGCCGGGTATCACGGAATCCTACCTGAACTCCTCTGGTCCTGGCGGGTTAAGCTACATTCGTGGACCTTACATCAACTACGATGGTTACAGCGTGACGCTTCCATACGTCACAACGTCGCTATCGGACTCAGTATCGTGGCAGGCTCAACTAGGGTCCGCTGCCTAGCGATAGGCAGATGACAACCATGAAAACTGCTGGGACGCCCTGAAGCGAAGCACACCACAGCGTGACGTGAAAACGTGAGCGCGACGGTTTGAGAAGTGCTAGTATAGGGTAATCAGCAACCAAAGCCTCTAAGGCGCAAGCTACGAGGAAGGCTCAGAGACTAAGCGCATGGAATCTGCAAACAGATCAAAAAACTGGACACGCGAGAATCTAGCCTGGATGGCTGGAGTGTTTGAAGGTGAAGGGTATGTACAGGGTCGACCACGCTCGTATGTGCGGGCCGATGGACGTCCCTTTACAACGGTGGGTTTTCGTTGTGCTATCAGCATGATTGACGAAGACGTAATCCGCACCTTTCACGAACTGGCAGGAGTGGGCACGTGTAACGGCCCGCGCCAATCGCCTAGCATGAAACATCGGCCATTATGGGACTATCGTGCTCATGGTGCCGATGCGTATGCACTAGCCGTTGCCATGTGGCCATGGCTGAAGCAAAGACGAAGGGACCAGTTGCAAACCGCCATCTTAGCATGGCGCGCATCGCCAGGACACTGGAGTCGCAAGAGACTCCTTGCAGATTAAGATATAGTCCGCGCTTCACGGTAACGTGAAGAGTCGCACAGAAATGATGCGACCCGTCCTTTGGAGGACGGTCACAAGTACGGGAGTATCAGGGACAGGGCTTCGAAGACGTACGTTCTTTGAGCAACACCGCCCTTCTCTACTCCACGATGTTGATTGATGAAAGGCTCATGCTTTACGGACGCGGCAGCCAGTCAGGCTACGCGGGCGCTCTTGCTGCACCAGGGGCATTGACCCTAGCCGCAGTCAGCGCATCCCTAGCTCCCGGTGGCAAGTCCACCATCCCAACGACAACGTTGTGGGTGACGGCGGCCGCCGACGCTGGTGACCTGCTCGGTGTCAACGGATCTACGATGCACCAGTCCGCAACTACTGCGGCTGCATCTGTTTCCGTGACCGCCGGTCAGGCCGTCCAGGTAACAATTGGCACAGACTCCACTGGAGCACTTGGCTACAACCTGTTCGTATCCTCGGTGTCGTCTTCGGCATCGGCCTACTACGCAGGTCGTACCGGGTACAACGTCGGATATGTGACATCCTTCCCACAGAGCGGTCCTGCCGTTACTCCATCGAACGGTCTTGACGCATCTGCGGTCGCAACTAACTACGATGGATTGCTCACCAACGTAGCCGCATCCGGTGGCTATGTGACAAGGTTGAACGCGGCGTTCAGCACCACCAACCCTGGCGTTGAGTTCCAGTATGCGTTCGGTTCCTTGTATGAGGCTGTGAAGAGTGACCCGGAGGAAGTCTGGATGAACGGCTTCGACCGTTTGCAGCTTTCCAACGCGATCCTGAACAACCCTCAGAGCAGCGCGTATCGTATCTTCGTGAATCAGTCAGAGATGGGCGGCGTCCACGCTGGCGTCGTTGTCTCGACATTGATGAACGAAGTGACTGGTTCGAGTGTTCCGATCACTGTGCACCCGTGGATTCCACAGGGTAATGCGCTGATCAGGCAGAAGAACCTGCCGATACCGGATTCCAACGTTGCTGAAACATCGGTTATGGTACTGCCACAAGACTACGTTCACGCGAGCGTCGCTGCGTAGCGATACGCAGTTGCAACTCAGAGAATTGCTGGGAACTCCGGCTAAGCACCTGCACCACAGCGTGGCCCGAAAGGGCGAGCGCGATGGTTTGAGAAGCAGGTGATACGGACAATCAGCAGCCGAGCCCCCAAACAGGGGAAGGTTCAGAGACTATGTACTGAGCATCCCAAGTGGGTGAAGATATAGTCCGGCCTTCATGGAGACATGAAGAGACACACCAAATGTGTCCCGCGCAAGCGGCAACAAGAGCGAGCTGTGCAATGGCCAGTAGTTCAATTTACCTACGACGCGTCGACCTGGATTTTCAGGGTCGCTGCCTAGCAATAGGCATGAAAATCAACACCGAGAATTGCTGGAACGTCCAGCCAATCCATTGCGCTACAACGTGGCTCGAAAGGGCGAGCGTGAAGGCTTGAAAAGCAATGGCTATGGACAATCAGCAGGCGAGCCCCTTCACTGGGGAAGCTTCAGAGATCATGTACGGTGCCCCGTGCAAACGGGTGAAGATATGATCCGTTCCCATCAGAGATGGTGGGAGTCAGGCAGAAATGACCTGGCCCGTGTAAACGGTAACAACAAAGTTGAGATCGGAACGTTCTGCCACTATGCGCCTCGATTGGGGGCCACCATCCAGTAATGGATGGATGCAAACTCAGAGAATTGCTGGAACGTCCTGCTAGACGTTCGCACCACAACGTAGCGTGAAAACGCAAGCGTGACGGTTTGAGAAGCGAACGGTAGGGACAATCAGCAGCCAAGCACCTGTAAGATGGTGAAGGTTCAACGATCATGTACTGGGCGTCCTAAACGGACGATGATATGATCTGGACTTGTCAGAGATGACAAGAGCCGCTCAGAAATGAAGCGACCCACCGAATGCGGTGAGTAACAACATCGGCATGGAATGGCTTAATCCAGGGAATCACTGGAGTCGGCATTGGTACGACTCCTCCTTCCTATTCGGATGCGTAGGTAAGTATTCGACACACGCCGTAATGGCGTGTTAGTATCTGTTGGTGCAGCGTAGGTCGTCTGCTAGCGGCCTATGCTGCACCGCAGTCAACACCCTTTCTAGCAGGAGGGCAAACTATGTGGTCATGTGATCAATGCGGGACGCACGATAACCGTCGTGGTCGGTCCCGACTCTGCAAATCGTGCTACGACAGCAACCGACGTGAACGATATCAAACGGCGCGCACAAACGGTGCTGGTAGCGAAGATTGGTGGTCTTTGTCGCGTCCGCCATGTGAGTTGTGTGGCATCAAGCCCCGACTCAAGAAACGTGATCGTTGCGAGGACTGCGATCCGTGGTGTCGCCAATGTGGTACCGAACCTAGAATAGCCGGGTCGCATTACTGCCACACCTGTCAGTCTGGACGCAGACGTGAATGGTATCATGCCGATCCACAAAATCGCGCTGCCCGATTGGCGTCCAACAAAGTTGGACTAGAGAAGTTGCGCAGCGAAACGTTCGCGACCTACGGCGGTGCCTGTGAATGCTGCGGAGAATCCGAGCCAGCATTCCTGACAATCGGACACGTCAACAACGATGGCGCTGCACACAGGCGAGAGATTGGCATTTATGGCGGTATTACCTTTTACCGATGGTTGCGTGATCAGGGATATCCGCAAGACAGGTATTGCCTACAGTGCTGGAACTGCAACTGTGGCAGAGAGAGCAACGGCGGCATCTGCCCACACCTTACGTCCGACGTCTTGACTCCCGCACCTCCAACCCATGTGCCTCCCGATACGCCTGATCAACCTGCGGCGTCACTCGCCCACCCTTACCCAGCGGTATCTTCTGCTCCGCTGCCCACTTGCGAATCTGCTTAGGCATCACACGATTTGGATCACTCTGGACCCTGTTAGTCCTCTCAGCCGCGACCGTAACCGTATGCGCGCTCAACGCTCTCCGATGCGCCTCACTCAACGACCAGTACGCGACATCATCCCTGTCGCACCCGTTCTTCCTGAACGCCTCCTTGTACCGCTCATTGATCTCCGCAACTGTCAGCGCGCCGTCAAAGACGGCACTCCTGGCATGTGTGCTGATGTCGTTCACGTCTGCTCCTTGTCCCACCGCTTGAAATATCGCACAGCACACTCACGCACCACCAGCACGATCAGTAGCGCCAGCAGGTACGGCCAGATCAGCCACCACATGAGTGCGATGACTTCGTGTACGGGTGTGCCTGGTGCGATGTAAATCAAGGTTCGCGCCATGTCTCGGATGCGGTCATGTGGCAGGGCGCGTGGTTTTCGTGAGCCGGTCCCTTGCCACACTGGCGACAGCAGTCGTGCTCGTCCAAGAAGGCGGGGCACGGATGATGCCCTGGCGGCAGGACGCAGGGCAACGTGACATAGCGGTCCTCCAGGGGGTTTGGGGACCAGACATGGACCACGAGTGTCGCCTCGCACGTCGGCGCGGGCTTAGGGGCGAGCGCCATCAGCATGCGATCCCGTGCCTTGACCGCTGCTCGGGTTTCTTCGATCGTGATGGCGTACTTAGCTGCATCGGCCAGCGCCCGCACGTCCTCTTCCCTTAGTTCGGCCCCGTCCTCGGCCCTGAAAATGCGATTCACGTCAGTCCCTTCCGAAAGTTATGGCTTTCAACAAATGGGAGATGTACCCAACCGCTGGCCGTCGCCCTAACGGTTTGATCCAACGGACTCGGGGCGTCACCGCTTGCCGCATCTCCCATCTGGTGATGCCATGTTGACATCACGTAGTGTAGTCGCCCACGCGGAGGTTGTCAAGTGAGCGTAGCGATCCTCATCCCGCTCATGCGTCCGCACCGCATCGCACTTGTCGTGCAGAGCATCGTGGACAGCACGCAGAGCTACAGCATCGTGGTCGTTGCCACTGGTGAGTGCGCAGACGCAGCACGGTCGCTACCCGTCACGCTGATCGAAGACGATGGCGGCACGTACCCCGTCAGGATCAACAAGGCATTTCACGCGTGCACGGAACCGTACGTGTTCCTCGGTGCCGACGACCTGTCCTTCAGAGCAGGTTGGTTCGAGTCGGCCATGATCAAGATGAACGAAGTCAACGGCGTGGTAGGCATCAACGACCTGCACAACATGGCTGGCGTCCACTTCCTGGTCAGCCGGTATTACATCAACGAATGTGGCGGCACTGGCGACGGAACACCCGGCGTTGTGCTATGTGAGGAATTTTCTCATCAGTATTGTGACGACGAGCTTAGACATGTTGCACAGTATCGCAATCGATGGGCGTTCGCTAAAGAGGCAGTTGTAGAACATTTGCATCCTGGTGCGGGCAAAGCACCAAGTGATCCCATTTATGTGATGGGCAATGCCGCAGGGGCGCACGACCGTGAGGTCTTTATGCGCAGGAGACATATGTGGGGAGAATAAAGAAAGCATGATTGTCGAGTTGCAACCCATCACAACCTACTGGGCCTGTCCATCCTGTCTTGTCCGCGACCAGACACTAGAGACACGACCTCACGCGCGCCTGCACCCGTGTCCTGGCATGTCTGGCATGACCGTCCCAATGGTACAGGTGGCACATCCTGACGATATACCCGATGCGCGCCATCGCATCAACTACAGAGAAGATTACATTGGCGACGAGGATGCCGGACCGATCATGTCGGTGAATACCGACCATGGTGACGGGTCTAGCGATTGTACCATTTACGCGCCAACCGCGCACGTAGCAGCACACAACCCAAACTAGAGGAGCCGATCTAATGGCCTGGTCCAACAGTAAAGTATTCGCCTACACGGTTCTTCAGCTGTGTGACGCAAAGAGCATTGATATGGCGACCGATTCGCTCTATTGCGCTCTATACGTGGCGACAATCACGCCTGATAACACAGTGACTACCGCTGCGTTGTCGTCCTACAATGGTGCCGGTAGTCAATGGGTGCTCGCTAATGAAGTATCGAGCAGTGGCTACATTGCTGGTGGTGCATCGGTTAGTGGCGTGACGGTGACACAAGCGTCTAATGTGATCGCACTCAAGGCGAGCGGGAGCCCGTCTTGGACTGGAGTCACATTTTCGACGGCTGGCGCGCTTCTGTACGATTCAAGTGTGAGTAATCAAGGATTCTCGTATAACTGGTTCGGAGGAACACAATCGGTGGCTGCCGCCAACCTGAGCGTCGTGTTTAATTCCTCGGGGATATTAACGCTGACGAGCTAGGGAAATGATTGTAGTGCCTCTTCGCGCCGCCGCCGACTACCTAGAATCCCACCAGGAGTAACATGCCTGACCTTTGGAACCACGCGGTAGTCACAACAGGCAGGGCCATCCAGGTCGGCCCGACCGCCGACCAGCGAGACCAACTCATGCAGATGATCGCGAGATTCTTGATTCAAGTGAAAACTGGACTGTAAATGGCTACGACGTGGATGGTGCGTACATCGGGAGCGAACACCAACGGGGGCACATCCGCGACCGTACGTTCCACTGGCACCGACGGTGTTAGCAATACCACGGCAGGACTGACGAAGTTCTCATCCATCTCCGCAACGTGGTCCTCTGCCGACGTCGGTCACGCCATCTACGCCAGTGGTGGCACCATCACCCGTCTCATCTCCGCGGTGCGAGTGCAGCAGACCCTCGCTTCTGTCACGACCGCGAATGGTTCCGCGTCCGTCTCGTCTGCTGGCCTGTTTGCGTCATCGATGGTCGGGTGTGCCATCAGCGGTCCCGGTATCGCCGCAGGAGCATGTATCACCGTCTTGAACAGCGCCTCTGTCGTTACCATCTCGGCTGCAGCAGGAGCAGGTTATGGCTCCGGATCGGCCACTCTCGGTGCACTTCTTACGACCACGGGTACAACGAACTTCACGACAGGCTCAGGACAAACGTGGAATGTCGGTGGCGCGCTCTTGACCGTCAACCGTTTGCTCGTTACTGCATCTGGTGCCATTAATTGCATGGCCGCTGGCGACCTCGCGTATATAGGTGCAGGCACGTACGGAGAAACAACGGCGGTTGGAATCAGCGGTGCCTCTACTGCAACAGGGACCAACGGTGTCACCAGTAGCGCTGGCACTGTATTCACTGACAACACTGCGGCGGCATTCACGAGCGCAATGGCTGGTCGGAACATTGAGATCACTGCAGGCGGTAGTACGTACGTTTGCAAGATCAGTGCGTATACGTCAGCATCCGTCGTCACCATCGCTCCTGCTACAGCAACAGGTTTCCCCGCCACTGCATTCTCCTCCTGCTCGTGGATCGTCGGCAAGATCGCCATCATCGGGGATGTGGACGGGGCACAGACGGGCGACGCCGGACAGGTGATTCTTAGCGCTTACACGTCGGGGAACACGAGCGCGCCGAGTTCGACAACGTTGTTGGCATTGACAACGACCACCTACCTGTCCTTCTCACTTTTCACTTTCGTTGGTGGCAGTAGCTACTCCGTCTACTGCACGGCGGCCGGTCACGACTACACTTTCACCGACTGCGTGTTCAATGCTCTGTACTTGACTTCCGCTCTCCCCAACCTCTACTTCATCTCGCCCACGAATGCCACGGCGCTGAACGTGACCCTGGATCGCTGCGAGATTGCAAGCACGTATCGGGCTGTTGAGTTCAGCCTAGCGACAGCCAGCGGGTCCCTGGACTGGGATGCCCAGTGCATCATCCGCAACTGCAAAATCGACGGCAGCCCTACGATAGGTGTCTACATCATCGCCACGGGTTCGGCCGCCCGACACGGTGGTGGGGTCAGGATTTACGACAGCACGATCCTGGCGGCAACCGGTGTGACTCTAGGCACAGCCACGTACCTTTCGACGTCCGTCCCGTGTGAGATTCACAACTCCCTGGTCATCGCTTCGGGTACTGGATTCAACGTCGCGACCTCCGGACAGCTAACCGGGTCTTACAACTCCATCTACGCCGCCACTCCCGAGAGCAACTACTCCTATGGCACTGGCGATGTCTCGAACTCATCGGGAGGGACCAACACTTTCCTCGCCCCGCTGCTCGAACTCGGGCAGAGCTACAAGTGGGCCGGGGTGCTGCGACAGTTCCTGGCGCCAGACACGTCGAGTCCGCTGCTCGGTGCGGGGTCGAGCACGTTCACGGGCAACTACCCGACGGTGGACTGGGCGAACAGGCCAAGGCCGAGCGGGGGACAGTCTCCTAACGCTTCGATCGGCGCGTTTGAGTTCCACGACTACGCCATCGAGGACACCGTCGTCTACAACGACTCGCCTGCATCGGGAGAGCTTGTTGGGCCAGGGGACCAGTTCATCCAAGTCCCAGTGGATGGCGTGTCGTCCACCATCTCGATCTACGTGCGCTTCGACTCCTACGGCGGGACGAACTACCCGTGCGTGAATCTGTTGGCGAACGGGGAACTCGGGGTGGCGGCGCAGACTCAGACGTGCTCCAGTTCCAGCGGGACGTGGCAACAGTTGATGTTCTCTGCGGTCGTGCCATCCAAGGCTGGTTGGGTAACGCTCCAGGTGGTGAGCTATGACACGGGGGGCAAGGGCAGCGTCCACTTCGACACCCTCGCTGTGGCGTGAGATGGCCTACAAGGTCGTTGCGGCGGACACGACGAGCGAGGGCTATCTGTACCTCGTGGTGGACTACGGCGATGGCTGGATCGAGGACCACATCTTCCCCGACCTGCGTGCCACCGACGACTGGTTGCGGGTTGTCCGTTGGACGATCGCCAACCACGCAGTCAAGGGTTTCAGCGGCGACCGCCGTGACCCGAACCTCGTCCTCGGTGGCCCCGATCCCCGGGGCCTCAAGAAGCTCTGTCGCATCTTTGTCGAACACGGGATGCTATGAAGCTCTACCACTGGACGTGCAACCACGGGCGACCGGGTATCGAAGCGAGTGGAGTCGTTGAGCCCCGTTTTCTTCGCGGCCTCGGCACTCTGGCGTGGTTTAGGTCCGGACCTCATCCCGACCCGCTGAGAACCGGTTTGCTTTCCAGATGCTCGGGGGTCGGGACCGACCGCTATCGGGCGGCGTGGCGTTTCGTAGTTCTTGAGCCGGAGAAATGCCAACCTTGGCGTAGTTCAGACGCTCGCAAGAAAAGCGAAAGTTGGGCACCGAGACAGATCGAGCGTCTCGGTAATCCTTGGAACTGGTACGTTGCCACTGAGTCGGCGAGGGTGGTGCTTGGATGACCACCGTCACCTACACCAATCCCGGTTCCTACTCGGGTGGCACTGGCTGGCTCTGCCCTTCTGGTGTTACTTCGGCGCTGGTCGAGTGTTGGGGCGGAGGTGGTAGCGGGGTCAGTAACAGCGCCAGCGGTGGTAGCGGCGGTGGCGGCGGCGAATACGCCGCCGAACCCTCGCTGGCCGTTACGACTGGGGGCAACTACAGCTATGTCGTTGGGGCCGCTGGGGCTGCAACTGCGGCTGGCTCCGACCTTAGCAACCACGGCGGCAATAGCACTTTCGCTGGCAACTCTGTCACGGTGACCGCACACTATGGATCTGGCGGCACTGACTCGGCAGGCGGCGGCGGCGGAAGCGGCAGTAGCAACACGACCCACTACAACGGCGGTGACGGTTATGTGGTCACCACAGGAAATCCTGGTGGTGGGGGCGGCGGTTCGGGCGGTTCGAGTTCCACCGGGAACACAGCGACATCAGTAACGGGCGCGTCAGCCGTTACAGGGGGCGGTCCTGGCGGTAATGGTGGAAGCGGCAATAGCAACCCTGGGAACGCCCCGGCTTCTGGTCCGGGCGGCGGCGGCGGAGGCAACGGCAAGATCGCGGCGGGCGGCGGAGGCTACGCCGGTCAGGTCCAGATCACCTACACGTCAAGCGGCACTCAACCCTCAGTCGGTGGCGGCACCAACGGCTTCGGCTACTGGCTCCGCAACGGCTACGTTGCTTTCACCCGCACCCTCGGCAAGGTAGCGGGGACTGCCAAGTTCGGCTACTGGAGCTGCGCAGGAACGGTCATGTACCCTGCGGCGATCCAGCCATCTACCACCTCCGCAAGTGTCAACGCGTCCGTCTCCGCCGTCACCGTCGCTGGTTACAACCCGGTTGCTGCTGTCCAAGCAGTTGACCCTACTGGCGCGGCTGTCACCGTTGCCGCTTACACCGCTACCACTAGCGTTCAAGTAACTGATCCAACCGGTGCTCCTGTTGCCATCGCTGCCTACGGTCCTACTGCCGCTGTATCCACTGCAGTTGGTCTAAGTGCAGTCACCGCAGGTGCGTATCAACCCGGCATTGGTCTAGGCACTGGTACTGCCGCTGCTACTGCCGCTGCGTACGGTCCAGGCATCGCTCTCGGTACAACCACACCAGACACCGCTGTAGCCGCGTACAACCCTGTTGCTGCCGTTACCGCTACTACCGGTGTCGCTACCGTCACCGTCGCAGCAAACGATGCCACGGCCGCCATTGCTGCCCTTGCTGGTACTGCGGCGGCTGCTGTCGCTGCGTACAACCCAGCACTTGCGGTCACTGTTGACGCAGGTGTCGCTAATGTTGCTGCCGCCGCCTACGGTCCAACACCCACGATTGCTGTACTCGCAGGCGAAGCTATTGCTGCTGTCGCTGCGTACAATCCGACGCCATCTGTAGTTGTCAACGCGGGTCTAGCATCTGTTACTTGTGCATCCTACGATCCTGGCATTGGTGTAGGTGCTGGTGCTGCAGCCGTAACTGCCGCCGCGTACAACTCTGTTGCAACTGTTAGCACGACACCTGGTGTCGCTACCGTTGCCATCGCTGCCAACAACGCCACGGCCGCTCTTGCTGCCACTCCCGGTGCTGCTACCGTTGCTGTCGCTGCCTACAATCCCACACCGGCCATTGTTGTCAACGCTGGACTGGCCAACGTCACTGCCAGCGCATATCAACCCGGCATTGCCCTCGGTACAGGGACACCGAACGTTGCTGTAGCGGCCTACGACGCCGTGATTGCGGTAGGTGCGACACCTAGTGCCGCTAATGTCGCTGTTGCCACGTACAACGCCACTCCAGGCATAGCGATCAACGCAGGTCTTGCCAATACCAGTGTCATTGCATACGACACCGTAACATCGTGGGCTGTCAACGCTGGTCTTGCCAACGTTGTTGCCACGGCCAACGATGCTGTTGTCGTTACCGCGGTCAACGCAGGTGTCGCCAACGTCAAGGTCGTCACTCGTTCAGGAGCACAAAGTGGCGGTTTCACTGGTATTCCTGGTGCACCCACCTCGTCGCTGTTAAACCTCGGCGCACCGTTCACATACTACGTACCGATCATCTCTGTCAGCCCGCTACCTGGCGTCGCTGATGTCATCGTTGACGCATACAGCGCTACAGCGTCCATCATCACTTCTGGCGTAACGGTCTATCCTGGCGTTGCTGCTGTTACCGCCACCGCGTACAACCCACGTGCCTCGCTGACTACCTTTGCTGGTCTGGCAAATATCGCAGCCGCTGCGTACGCTCCAACATTTGGGGTTACCGCACTACCGACCAGCGCCGCTGTTGTCGTCACCGCGTACAACGCTACAGGCACGGCAGCGTACTTCGCACACGCGGGTGTAGCAAGTGTCGCCGTAGTCGCATACCCACCACAAGCACAAATAGGTGTTACACCTAGTGCCGCTACGGTTGTGATTGTCGGCTTCAACGTCACTAGTGCTGCGTCGGTATCGTCTGGTCTGGCGTCTGTGACAGTTACAGCGCAGAAGCCCGGCATGGGACTCATGACAGGCGCGGCCAATGTTGGCGTAATGGCCAACGCACCAACGCCCGCGTTGTCTGCGCGTGCGATCCTTGCGAACGTCATCGCATCGGCAGGTAACGCCACAGCACACGCAGCCATCTCTGCTGGCGTTGCTGACACTGCCGTCAGTGCCTACGGTGCGACATCTGGCATAAACGTCAACCCTGGACTTGCTCAGGTCGTCGCCGCGGCACTACAGGCAGCAGCGGATGTTGCCGTTGACGCGGGTACTGCTTCTGTGCTCATCGCGGCATACGAGGCATGGGTATCAGGTACTGTCGTCCCGATATTCAAGGCTGGCGAACCTGGCGTCCCGTGGAATGCCTACCATCCTGTCGTGCCGTGGAATGCGTCATTGCCTGAGATCAACGAGTGGCTGGCCAAGCATCCCATTGTGATCTGGGTCGCAGGCGAACCAAGCAAAACATGGACGGGTAACACCCCGAGGAGTGATTCGTGACAGAGACTCTCGTTAATCAAGCTCCTGCCGTGCTGGCTGCGTCTGTTTCTAGTGTTGACACGTCGTTCACACGTACAAGCACAACTACAGGTTGGCCAGGGGATAGCAATGGAGCAAGCGTAACCGCGAACTTCCGTGGTGTCTTGACCGATGGTAACAACTACGAGATCGTGTTGGTCAATGGCGGGTTCGGTACGTCTACGCTGAACATGGATCGTGCCGTCGAGCCGACAAATAATGGCACGCAAGAAGCTTTTGACTTCGACATAGGAGCGACGATCACACCTGTGGCGAGCGCGGCGTTCCTGTTGTCGCTCGGGGGCGGCGCCGAACCCTCGACGGTTACACAGGTCACCTTGTACGCGACGATAGGCCACGGCGCATCTTCCTTCGGCTTCACCGTCACCGACACGGAGCTTTGGGATCCGACAACACTTGTTCCCCCATCAGGGACTGATGCCGTCATCACGGGTTTGTGCTCTCCGGGCGTCGGCGGAGACCTGTTTGTCGTCCCCGCCACAGGGTGTGCTATAGATGGTTTGCCACCCAGCACGCTCGGCATCGAACAAACCCTGGATGTTTACGCGTCCGATCTGACCGGGGCCAATGTATTCCACGGCGTCACAACGGCTGTTGTCTCTGGTGATGTCCCCAACTCTCCTCTCACCACCACAGGCTTGACCACGGAGTTCGCATCGGGCACCGATCTGACATATGACTCGTCCACCGGCTCCCTGACCAGCGCGGCCGGTCTGGTCTACGTGGTGACACTCTGGGAATCCTGCGGCTGGAATGACTAGCTTCTCTGGCGTTCCAGGATCACCGACTGCTGGCCTGCTGGTGCCAGGGGCACCGCTGCCGAGCGCGACACCTGTCCCACGCGTCGTCAACTTCACTGTTGGCGAACCCGCGATGACATGGGCGGCATATCACGGTGTAACTACATGGTCAGCAACAGAACCATTAGGTTGATGCTTTGAAAGGGTACGCATGCTAGCAATCTCGTCACAAAGCACGATCTATGTACAGGTGCCAGTGTACAACACGGAGGGGATCGACCCGACGAGTGACAAGGTGGAGTTTGCATTCATTGGTCCTTTTGGTACCACGCCACAAGCGGGCGATGCTCCACCTACACCCGAAACAGTCTGGACACAGGGTACGTGGGATGCTGGTACGCCTTACACCTGTCGCCTGTTGGTTGGTCCAGATGCAGGACAAATAACACTGACCGTGGGTAGTTATCAAGTCTGGGTCCGGATCACAGATGCCCCGGAACGGCCGGTCCTTTGGTCGGGACCACTCGTAGTAACTTGATGGGACGGCGAACTGAACTATGACGACTAGCGCCTACGCACCATGGGAGCAGATACTTTTTCAGAGAACCAATTATCTGAGCGCCCAAGAATATCAAAGCTCACCTACTGCGATGGACTGCTCGAACCTCATCCCTGGTGGCAGCGCACAGGCCAATCTAGAGTCACTTGTGGAAACCATTGGTCGTGCATCGTCTTGGATTGACCAACACTGCATGGGTGTCGCAGGGACACTTTGCGCAACAAGCAATATCGAGAATGCCCGCATCTGGGGATCGTACCGCAACACGCTGCTCGTGCGCTGTAAGTATTGGCCAGTGGTTGAGGTACAATCATTCGAGTACTCTACGCTACCCGCAGGGTTGGCTAACAATAACACCGCATCCATCACACCTGCAGGCAACATTGTCATTTACCCTCAACAGTTTGAGGTATCTCTGTCTGGTGTTGTCGGGTGGGGATTAGGTGCACCTGCTGGCATCGTGCGCGGCGTCGAGTACACCTGCCAATTTCAATATGTCAACGGATGGCCGACATCTACTCTGTCGGCATCTGTCGCTGCTGGTGCAGCGTCCATTGCACCGATCAGCACTGAAGGTATCTACCCCGGCATCACGCTCACACTCTACGATCTGCCCAACGACGAACAAGTGCAAGTAGCGTCATCGTATGTGCCGCACACGACACCGGTGCCGCTTGTGGGGACTACGCAATACGCACACGCGTCAGGCGTCATGGTGTCCAACCTGCCGCCCGCTGTCAAGCAAGCCGCCATTCTTGTGACGACTGCATTCATCAAGCAGCGCGGATCTGGAGCACTCGTTGTAGCCGACATGGGTGCTGTGACTAAACAGCAAACTGGGTTCTCACAAAACGCGGGTAGCGACTGGGCGGAAGCGAAGGACATCCTCCAGACCTTCAAACAAACGTACGTGGGCTACTAGACAACACCTCGTCACTACAGAAACAAGGGTGACAATGACAGACCTGGAACTTCTCGCGGCCTATACCGAGTACGAACGTATGTGCGGCTGCCTCCCAGGCACGTTAGCCGTCCGCGACCGGTGGCTCCGCAAGTACCAAAGAGAGGTTGGCTTCGCTACAGCCACTCGTGAAGCAACGCAACAGTGGCTATCTAGGCCCATGAGCAACAAGACACGCTCGTCATGGCTATCAACGTTGACCGTATTCTTCAACTGGGCGATCAACAACGGACACCTGAAGTTCCCTGCATGGCGCGAAGGTGAACCAGAGAATAAGCCACCTACGTTCGGCATTGTCAAGCCACGACTACACGCACGCCACCCGCGTCCGATGCCAATCGCAGAGTTGCAACGCGCACTCGCTAACGCCACTCCGATCATGCGGTGCTGGTTGTTACTGGGTGCGCTGTCGGGATGCCGCTGTCAGGAAATCGCTCTGATAGAGCGTGACGATTTGGATGACACCGCCAACCCTCCCCGCCTGCACATTATTCACGGCAAAGGCGAGAAAGAGAGATGGGTGCCGTTGCACCCCGACGTGTTCGCTGCACTACAGGCTTTGCCAATGCCGTCAAGTGGACGACTCTGGGATGAGACACCTGCCAGCGTGTCACGAACCATCAATACGTATCTGCATTCGATACATATTGCCAGTACCGCGCACACGCTACGTCACTACTTTGCATCAGCGACATACCAAGCCTGCCGCGATCTGCGACTGACGCAAGAACTGATGGGACACAGCAGTCCGCAAACGACCGCCATCTATGCCGCGGCTGACCAGTCACAAGCGGCTGGTGTTGTCTTTGGTCTACACATTGGGGGCACACAGTGAGCAAGTCAAGTGTCACCAAGGGCATTTACGAGTACATGCAGCCGGACAACTCGAACATTCCCAACTTGGGTGTCGTGTATCGAGCGCTCCCGAAGGTTAGCGACGAGAGTCAGCTGTTTAGCAACTCGTATCCCAACCTCGGTCTGGGTGCGTGCATCTACCTCTTTGTGACATCGCAAGTGGAGAGACGTATCGCACTCGGTGGCGAGCACAGCGGCCGCAAGTTCCGTACTTACGACACCGGCATGCTGGTCGTGTTCAAGTCGGACCTGCCGCAGACAGAGGACGGACAGATTGAGTTCGATCACTTCTGCGACGCGTTGACGACGTTCATCGAGGCCAACCGTGTGCCGAACATACCGTGGTCGGACATCTTCCAATGGGGCGAGGGTACGGAGTTGGGCGGACCTGACATCAGGTTCGATTACACCATCCCGCGCACGCTTGATGGCGGTGTCACGATCTACCAAGGCGTGTTGCATACGACTGCATGCGAGACGTTGAACACCTAGTTTTAGGAGCATAATGCCCACCTACAGATATCTCGGGGATCTTCCCACCGTCTTTATCTCGCTAGTCAAGGACGGTCATACATTCGCTCCCAACAAAGGCGACACGATTGACTGGCCAGTACCTATCGGTCATCCGTTGTTGGAGTTGGTCGTAGATGAAGTGCCTGAAACAAAGGTGGGCGACGTTAAGACAGTAGTACAAGAACCAGAAGACGAGTCGGCGGCTGAAGAAGCCTCGGACACTACAAGGAGTGATTCCTGATGTTTATGACCGCGAACAGCTATGCGGGTTGGGCGGTTGAGGCTACTCGCGGTACCGCCGCCTCCGTCTCTACATACACCCCAGTTACGACACCAAAAATTGAACCTAAGCAAATCTGGCTTCCCGACCCTAACTTCCGTGGGTCGCCTGTTGCCCAGTACGACCAGGTACAAGGTGTTCGTTACGACGAGTATAGCGCCAAGACGTTCCTGTACACGGACGTGTTTCCACAGTTGCTACGCGCAGTGCTTGGTAGCACAGACACGGTAGCCAGTGCAGGTGCAAGTACGTGGTCGCACACCATTGGACTGATTAACAGCGCGTCCACTGGTTCACAGCCACCGTCCTATACGATCGTTAACGACAGTGTTGACAACACGTACCGTATGGTTGCGGCACAGTGTGACAACCTGTCCATCTCGTTCGCGGCTGACGCTGCTGTTGAGACGACGTTCATGTTCATGGGCAATCCTTCGGCGAGCATAGCGTCCATTACGAACTTCCCGAACGAAACAGTACAGCACATTATTCCCGCATGGAACTGCGCGGCATCCATTGGTGGTGCGTCGGTAACGGCAGTGGAAACAGGACAGCTGGATATCAAGCGCACGGCTGGTCCTATCTGGACACTTGGAACAGCAGGTCCGTACCGTAACTGGGCTGGTCCGATTGACGTGACCGGCAAGTTCTCCTTTGTTGTGGAGGCAAACAACCCGTACTTCAACCAAGCATTGACACGCAATGAACAGTCGGTGTCGTTCCAGTTCACTGATCCGTTCACGAACTACAGCATCACGTTCACCATGAGCGCGTGCCAACTTGAGAACCCGATTATCGATCAAAGTCGTCACTGGATCAGCATGAGCGCTGACCTAGTTGCCGTCTCGAATACCACGGATGCTGTAAACGGCGGTTACTCGCCGATCCAGACCGTCACGATCAACGGCATTTCGGCCCAGTACTAAACTACACCATCCCACAAACAAAAGAGGGGACACATGGAAACCTATCAGATCCTTAGTCGGCGCAGTGGTCGAAAGGTGAGCTTCGCGCCTGATAAGACGCCTGGCTCACCCGACACCGAACTGCGCCGACTTTCCGCGTTACGACGCGACAACTACATCGGACCCGAGGAACTGGACGATTGTGAGACCGCCGTCAAGTATCTCAGGGAGTTCGCGTATAGGAAGATCTTCACTGGTTGCACTCACGAGCAGTTCCTAGAGACAGACAAGAACGACCCCGACGCGGTGGACTGGCTTATAGCCGTCGCCGCGGTCGATACAGCAGCATACCAATACGACAAGCGCAAGGAGACAAGAGCGCAATGACAACCGAAATCACCATCCCTGGTGGCACCGCAGTCCTGAAGGAAAAGTCCGAACTGACCAACAGGGAAATGAAGCTGCTATCCAAGTCGCAACTGACCGCTGCTGGCACCGCGCTGCACCTCAAGGAATTCGGATTCGATCCTGCCGACCCCGATACGTGGACACAGGCCGCGCATCTCACTGCCGACGACATGGATACCATCGACCTATTCCAGCGCACCTGCGTGCACCTGAGGCTAGTCTCGTGGACGATTGATCGCCCATTGCCTCAGAGTGCAGACGACGTGGACAACCTCCCGATGTCCATTTACACGCCACTGACTGTCGCTGCCGTTGCTGGTATCAAGTTTGGCGAGGATGAGTTTGAGGTCAGTCCTGACCCAAAAGCCCCTATCGCGAACTCCACCGACTCAAGCTAGCACTCACCGGCAAGACGCTCCTGACGCCCCTGTCACCAGAGACAGCAGAGGCATTCCGCATGTACCGATTTTGTAAGTTGTTTGGCGCTACCCCTGCCGAGTACGACGCGCGTCCCTATGACGAAGTGACGTTGTTGCTCAAGATACACGGCGTGTACAACGAAGTCGCCGCCGAACTAGCAGCAGACAACAAGACCCTGTTGATTTAGGGGAGACAATGCCAGTACTTGATCCCGTTATTGCAACGCTGATCGCCAACACCGATGAGTTCACGGCCAAGATGGACGAAGCCAAGGCACAAATGGCCGAGCTTGGCGCGTCTGCCGAGACATCCACTGGCGAACTTGACGCGATGGGTGCTAGCACGGGACTGAGCGGTATCAAGTCTGACGCTGCGGACGCTGCTGGCGCAGTCGGTGGCGTTGGTGTCGCCGCACGTAGTGCCAGCGATGACGTTGCAGGCGCGGCGGGTATCGCCGCTGAATCCGTTGGTGGCATTGGTATCGCTGCCAGCACGGCCAGTGACACCGTTGCAGGTGCAGCATCAGACATTGGCGGCGCTATTGGTGGCGTCGGCATTGCCGCTACTGGTGCCCGTGATGATGTTGCGGTGGCTGCGGCGGGCATTGGCGGATCTCTCGGTGGTGTCAGTACCGTAGCAGAGAAGACGGGTGCTGACGTAGAGAAGATTGGCACCAAGGCCGAGAAGGTCGGCAGTAGTGCCGAAAAGAGCAGTGGTGGCATCAAGAAGATGCTCGGCAACATGGGCGTACCCAACGCGCTGCTCGGTGGGTGGGGTGCACTCGGCGCGGGCATAGTTGGCACTGGTGCACTTGCCCTCCACTTTGGCGACCAGATGCAATCCGCCAACGCTGCGATTGCCGTAGCCGCTGGTGAGTCCATCAAGAATGCCACTGCTATCGGCAACGCTTTTCTCGACACTGCTGGCAAGTCTGAGTTCAGCGGCAAGGAAATGGCCCAAGCATATGCTGGTGTTGCTGGCCAGTTGGAGTCCGTACAGGGCAGCGTGCTGACGACGGCACAGGCCACGCAGGTGATGAACGCCGCTGCCGATCTCGCCACGGCCAAGCAGATCAGCTTGAGTGATGCAACGTCAACGGTCGCCAAGACTTTGCAGGCATTCAGCATGGGTGCAAAGGACGCCGCTGGTGTTTCGAACATCCTGTTCAACGCGTCCAACGCGACAGGACAAGGCGTTGACTCGCTCAGTTCGGCCATGATACGCGCCAAGACTCGCATTGGTGCCATGGCACCGCCGATTGGCGATCTTGCCGGTTTGATGGTCGACTTGACAAACCACGGTGAGTCGGGTCGTCAAGCCATGAGTGCACTGACGACGACCTTTACGGCCCTGTTAAAGCCTGCATCTGAGGCACAAAAGACTCAGATCGCAATGAATGTCACGTTGCAGAACTTGCCGCCGAGCCTCCGTGCGCTTGCCGCCGAATATCAAAAGGGCACGATGAGCACCACGGCAGTGACCGATGCTACCAAGGGTCTGAGCGTAGAGAACACAGTGTTGTGGGGCAAGTTCAAGAGTTCTGCCGATGCCGCCAAAGTATCCAACGAGGCATACCAGAAACTTGGCATCACAGTGTTGAACAGCAAGGGCCAGTTCATCGGCACGTCCTCCATCATTGGGCAATTGCACGACAAGATTGCGGGCATGTCCACTGCGCAGGCTACCGCGGAGTTGACAGCACGTGGCCTTGGTTCGGGAGCAGGCAAGCTTGTTACCACCATACAGAGCGGTGCTGGTGCTTACGACAAGGCTGTTGCATCGGTCACCAAGATGGGATCGGCGCAGCGCGGCGCGGCGATTCAGAGTCAGACACTCTCTGTCGAGTTCAAGACAATGAAGGCGACGGCCGATGACCTACTGACATCACTTGGCGAGAAGTTGATCCCTGTTCTAGGGAAGCTCTTGGGCGTAGTCGAGAAGGTGGTTCAAGGGTTCATCAAAGACTGGCCTCAGATTTCTGCTGCCATAAAGTCGGTATGGAAAGATGTCGAACCAGCGCTTGACCTATTATGGAAAGGCATCAGCAAGGTCTTCACATTTCTGGTCGATCACAAACCGCTGTTGATCGCCGCACTGGTTGCCATCGCTGCGGCGTTCTTCCCTGTGACAACGGCAGTGTTGGCACTCGCTGCCGGGGCAACACTGATCATCAAGCATTGGTCGGCCATTGAAGACTTCTTCAAGAGGATAGGTCATGATATCGCCGCGCCATTCGAAGACGCTTGGCACGCCATAGACAACGACTTTATCCAGCCAATCGAGCGCGCCTTTGACGCCGTAGTCGGTTGGATCAAGAAGCACTGGGAGTTGCTTGCAGAGATTCTGCTAGCTCCTATTTCGCCAGCCTTGGCCCTGTTTATCATGTTCCACAAGCAGATCATCCATTTCTTTGAAGACATCGTAGAGTGGGTCAGCTCGCATTTTGGTGATATCTTGCCCGATATCAAGCGTGTCGTTGATGGTATCGTGGACTTTTTCACTGCACTCCCTGGTCGTATCTCGTCCGCATTTGGCAACGTCGTATCGACAATATGGGGCGCGCTGAAGTCCTCGGCCTCATGGATCAATGCAAACGTCCTGACCCCCGTCGTCTCGTTCTTCACCGGCCTACCCGGTCGCATCCTGTCTGGTTTGGGTGACATTGCTTCGATCATTTGGGGTGGACTCAAGACATCTGCGACATGGGTTGACACCAACGTAATCGCACCGGTCGTCAACTTCTTCACTGCACTCCCTGGTCGCATCGTCAGCGGCATGGGCAATATCGTGTCAACGATTTGGGGTGCACTTGAGACTTCAGGCACCTGGATCGAGACACACGTACTGGACCCGATCGTGAACTTCTTTAAGGCACTTCCTGGTCGCATCATCAGCGCGTTGGGCGACATCGGTTCCAAGATTTGGCATGAGATCATCTCGCACATTCCTGGTGGCGGTGCCATTGCTGGAGCGGCGGGTCTTGCTGGCGGCGTCGTGCATGGGCTGGAAAATTTCTTGCACGTTGCTGGTGGTGGTCTGGTGACTCGTCCATCCTTCGCGTTGATAGGTGAGTCTGGTCCTGAACTTGTCCTGAATCCCCAGCAGACACAACAGGCAATGGCCAGAGGCAACATCACGACTGGTATCCCATCTGTCGCTGCCACTACAAGCACTGGCGGCGGCAACGTCACTTTTGGCGATATCCACATTGAGATCAACAGCAACCAAGACCCGCGCCAGATCGCTCTCATGGTCCAGACTGACATCTTGCAGCTCATGCGTAGCCGCGGCAACGCGTGGGGTCAGTTCGCTAGTGGCTGGACATAATCACCCGTGAATAAAGGGGGTGTGTCATGAGTCTCCAGATGCCGACCATTGCGGTTGAAATACCGCTAACATACACGCTCCTGTTCGATGATGTCGCCGAATGGCTCGACATCTCGGAATACGTCCAGTCGTTCAACACCAAGGCTGGTCGTCAGCATGAGTTGGACCAGATCCAAGCGACGACACTGACGATGACACTGACCAACCGCACAGCGACGTTTGCGCCGTGGACACCGTACAACGCCTCTCCGATCACGGACGCGACGTTCCCGTATCCGCTTGTACCGATGGTGCCCATCAAGATCACGGCGACGTGGCACAGCGTGACATACCCGATCTTCTACGGATATATCAACTCTGTCAATGAGATTGATCCTGATGCTGTTAACAGTGATGTGACGCTACAGGCTACCGACCTGTTGGGATGGTTGGCACAGGTATCGCTCAACTCGTCAGGATGCGCTAACTCGTTGGGTGGCGAATCAACGGCAAACGGCCTGTATGAAAACGCCGTGCTCTATGACTCTCCGGCAGCGTACTGGATATTAGGGCCAGAGTGGACCAAGGACTATTCTGGCAACGAGCACACACTGCTCGCCGATGACTACGGACTGACCCCTGGTATGCCCGATAACGTTGGCTACGGGTATCAGGGTCCGATCCTTTATGACACGTCAACCGCTGTATCCCTTGGCGACGGGTCATCTTCGCCTAACCCGCAGGGATATTTCTGGTGCGACTTAGGTGGCACAAATAACGCGCTTGAGTTCTGGACGCAGGTGCCTGCTAAGGCAACCGGTATGAACCGCGATCAGCACGCGTACATCTACGAAGCGATGGATACTTCGGCCGCGTTGGTCGCTGACTTTGCAACACCACAACTGATCTGGCAAACGATGTCAGGCAGCGTCGTCACCGCCAGCGTGGGTGCGCCGTGTACGTTCAATGACGGCAAGTGGCATCACATTGTCGCGGGTGAGTTCGGTATCTATTGCGATGCGGCCAGTGTCGGGCCTGGCATCACCGAGATTGCCGCCAGCGTGGTCTTCGGTGGCTACTACAACAACACTACGGCGTCTGCGTATTGGCAGCCCAGCTATCCCGGCCTGCTTGGTCAGATGGCCGTCTATTCTGTGCGTCCCGACATTACGGGTCACTACAACGCCGGGTCATATTTCTCCAAGATCGAGACATCGTACGCGCGCATCGTGGACTGTCTGACGGTCGCTGGTGTCACTGATCCGTCACTGTTGCCCCCATCGTTGCCTGCATCCGTGTCTTGTGTGGACCTGCAACCAGAGACAAGCCCCGTTACTGGGACCAGCGCGTTCAGTTACATGACATCCATCCAACAAACAGAAGACGGGTTGCTGTTCGTCAGTCCGACAGGCAGGGTGACCTTCTACGATCGTGACTACATCATATCCAACCCTAGTCCGGTAGTTGCCTTCACTGATATGGCTGCCGCATCTGTTGACGGAGTGATCAACTGCAACTATGAACCCAAGCCACAGATCGTCCGCGATGATGAGGACGTGTGGCCGATCATCAGCGTGACGAGACAGAATGGCAATCCACAGGTTGCTGCTGATCCAGGCGGTGTTGTACAATTCGGTCAACGTGTCGGTCCTACGGGTGGTTTGACCGGTCTTCTGTTCGCGACAGCAGCGGGAGACAATCCAGATCAGGCGTCGGCCGACTTGGCGGCGTGGCTGCTGCAACGCTACAAAGCATCGCAGGTCCGCGTGATGAGTGTTGATCTTGCATCCACAGCCAATGGTGGAGCGAACCTGCCGTACATGCTCGGCCTGGGACTGTGGGATGTCGTGCATTTCGTCAGGGCTAACGCACCAGGTACGGGACTGCCACATACCGCTGTGTTTGCACAGGATAACGTCATTGAGGCTATTGGGCATACCGTCACGATGCCAGATAAGTGGGTCACGAACTACGTGCTCAGTCCCTACGAACTACTGAACTCATTATGACTGACCAACTAAACCCCGCTCCACCATACCCGCCTAGTCTGCGTGCACTTGGACCGCGCACGGCATCTGGCTTCACCAACATTACTAACAACCCGCCTGGCCCTATTGCCGTGTACATGGGCTTCAGTTATCCAGGCGCGGTCGCTCTTCTCGGTCCTGGCGTCTCGTATCATTTGCCCCGCAATTACAGCGGGTATGTGTACGCCGTATCTGGAGTGCTTGGTACGGCAGATTCAAGTAGTAATGACATGACGCTTGGTTTCTGGCTGAACGGAACGGAGTTCACAACGATCACGATTCCGTCAGGGTTGACTCAAGCGTTAGCGCAATGTCCAGGCACAGGGGCATGGACCATTCCCGGTACATTGACTGATTACTTCCAGGTTTCGGTTGACGTGTACGGTGGGTCAAGTGCAGCCAACTTGACCTGGTTCATCCACGCGTTCTAATGGGCATTCTTTGGGCTGCAATCCCGAGTTTGGGTACGATTCAACCCGCTAATACGAGTTCGCTTGTGACGGGTACTGCGATCAGTCTTCAAGACTACCTGTTTCCTCCTGGTGACTATTTGCCAACACTCAGTCCTGTCTTCGATTTTTACGCACCGAACACGACGCCATCCAACGTGCAACTTTCACCCAGCGGCGACATTGTGGCCGTGACCTGCGTCGTCTACGCGACCTACATCGAGGGCCAGACGAGACCGCACATCGTCTCGTGGGGGGTCGTCTGGGTCGGGGTCTCGGGCGAATCCCTTACGGGTTGGCCCAGCTTCATCGGTGGCCCGAACCCAGGGCCTTATGGGACCGTCTACTACAACTCGTTCGGGGGTTGGAGCTTTTCTGCCGGGGGCCAGGCGGGACAATACGACTGGGCGACGGGGGACTACGAACTTCCTCACTCCTACTCCTCTGCCGGGACGGGCGGTGTAACAGACGCCCCGAGCCACAAGTCCGCGGTGATGGTCGGGTATGCATATGAAGCCTTTGGAAGCGTTGTGGTTCCGGGTGGTGGCACAGGGGCTTTCTGTGGACTCCTTGTCGTGAAGGGTGGCGGCAATACTGTCTACGTATCAGACCTTCGCACTGGCTTCATCTATGTCGTGACACAGGCCCAGATAGAGAGCAATTCCTACACGATCAGCGAGTATCTTTCCACCATAAACGCATCATGGCTAGCACTCACGGCCGACAACGGAACGATCTGGTATTGCGATACTATCGACGGGTATATCGCAGCTACGACAACGAGCAATGTCGCTGGTGCATATTGGCCCGTCAGCGGACTATCGGGCGGTATTTGTCTTGACCCTGACGGCGATCATGCATGGGTCGGCATTGGATCAACGGCACAGCGCATCAACCTGTCAACCGGCGTGATTGACTACACCATTACGTTTCCCGCTGCTGTTGCTGGCCTAGCGATTTAATCCGCAGTAGAAAGCATGGACTTTCACACAACCAAGGAGAGAAATGACTGTACCTAGCACGGCCCACGGTTTGCTCGGCAAGCTCGCAGCAAAGCGACCCGACCTGCCAGATTTCAAGACGTACTTTGAGGAGGCACTACCCGCGCCACCGCCGCACGCGCACTACGGCGCCAGGGTCACGGTTCCTTGGGGCATGGCCGCGAACGGTCCAGATCCGACCGTGACGCTTCCTGGTGTGCCTCCTGGTTGGGGTGGCTGTGGCGATTGCGTCGTAGGTGGCGGGTTCGACCACTTCACGTTGAGCAACAACTATAACTTCGGCTCGCATGGTCCACAAGACGCAGCATGGTCATCGAATACAGACGTAGAGGTGTACTGCAAACTAGCCGGTTGCACGCCCGAGCAACTGTTCACCAACCCTGACCAGTACGACACCGGCCTTGAGATCAGCACCGCGTTCACAACGTGGACGAAGACGGCATTCAACGGCATCAAGCTCGGCGCGTATGCACCTGTCGACTATACCAATCTCGATGATGTTAAGAACGCCATCTACCTGTGTGGATCTGCGAACGTTGGCGTCCAGTTGCCACAGTCTGCTGAGGACCAGTTCCCGCACACGTGGACGTACGTGCCGGGTTCACAGATTCTCGGTGGACATGACGTGTTGCTTACTGGGTATGACTCGCCAACCAAGATGTTCTGGGCAGTTACGTGGGGTGCACTCATTGGCGTGACCGAAGAGTTTCTATCGAACTACCTCGATGAAGCCTACGCGTGCGTAAGCGACCAAGCAATCAAGGCAGGCAAAGGACCGACCAGTCTAAAGATTGCGGCACTTGAAGCCGACATCAAGCAACTGTGACTAGTTTGGTCTGCGTACCACTGCACACGATACGCTGGTTCCCCGAGAACGTTGCGTGTACCGACGCGCAACCCGGCGACATGTTGCTGCTCAAGAAAAGCGGCTTCATCCCGCGCGCCATTCGCTTCGGCGAGTGGTTGCGCAGGACGGACCGCGCCTACGCGTGGGCCAACCATGCCGCCATCTTCGTAGACAACGAAACCATCGCCGAGGCCGGACCGCACGGGATCGTGTTGACGGCCATCGCGGATTACAAACACCTGCTGTATGCGGTCGTATCTCCCCTCGTGATGGGCGATCAAATCGCCGTGACGCTCAACTACGTGCGAACCAAGCTCGGCGTCAAGTATGGGTTTCTGACCATATTTGCGGAGACACTGAACTCAATCTTTCACACGCGGCTCGTACTCGGTGACGGGAATCACTTGATTTGTTCTGCCTACGCGTGCGAGGCATGGATACCCGTTGGTTTGGTAGCAGATGTGGCGACGGTCATTTGTATGCCCGCTGATCTCGCTCGCATTCTCAATGCAACTCCACCCGAAAGCAAGGAACTATGACGACGCCACAAGCACAGGTCCAGTCTGACCGCACGGCATTGGATGCCGCATCGACGGCCTTCGTGAAGATCGCAGCAGACACGACCGGGGCAGTCAAGCGCCTGGCTCTAGCAACGCACGCAACGGTTGTCGCCGCAAGTGCTGCCGCTACGGCGTGGCTGGCAGCCAATCCTGTGGCACCTCCACCGCCTCCACCACCGCCGCCCACCACGACCATGCCGGGACCGAACGCCTATCCAGGCTTCACGCAGGTTCTTGCTGATGATTTTCTCGGAACTTCACTCAACGAGACAACGTGGAACGGGTTTTACCAGGACATCAACCAGCAGTTCGGCCCGTTCCTGTCCAGCCACGGCTCGGTCGCCAACAGCATCGCCACGTTGTCGAACTACGTCGACGCTGCTGCCGATGGCGCCAAGAGTGGCACCAACCGCGCAGGGACAGGGTTGAGTACCCGCGTCGGCTACACCTCAGGCGTTGCCCTCGTGCGTGCCCGCTGTGACGGCGGCACCGGCGTGACGATGTGCCTCGGCATGATCGGGCTGGACAACTGGCCGCCAGAGCTCGACCTCTACGAGGACGGCAAGGGGCTGAACAACACCCGTCTTCTCTTTCAGGCTTCGACACACTGGGGTGCTGATAACGAGCAGGAGTATGAGACGAACAGCTCGACTGACGCGACGCAGTGGCACACCTACGGCGTCGAGTGGAACGCGTCGACCATCAGCTACCTGGTCGACGGGGTGGTCTGGTACACGAAGCCGAATCCCGACACGAACCCGTCGGACCCGAACAGTCTCGTCCAGCCGATGAAGCTGTTCATGCAGATCGAGACCCTCGATTGGGGCAGCAACAACGTCCCTGTCAACGCTTCCACGCCGGCCGTCGTGAACATGCAGGTCGACTGGGCCACGGTTTATACGCCAGCTTAAGTAATCCCTGCCGAGAAAGGTTAGTCATGCCGACCGTCACGCAGTACCAGAATCAACTGGTCGCCTTCGCTAAGGCGCAACTAGGCAAGCCTTATGTGTACGGTGCCGCGGGACCGAACGCGTGGGACTGCTCAGGTCTGACGATGATGGCAGCGCAATCCATCGGCGTCGAGATGGCACACGGATCGGCAGAGCAGTTCAATGTCCCGCAGGCACCTCGCGTCAAGGGGGCACTAGAGCCTGGTGATTTCGTCTACTTCCGCGGCGGGGAACTAGTACCACCGAGGCCGGGACACACAGGTATCTACACTGGCGTCGTCAGCGGCGCGTACACCATGATCGACGCCTATGACGAGCAATATGGTGTGCGATATAACACGTTCATCCCGACCGTCACCAACGGTCACGACGGTCTCAGTTACTACGGGGCTATCCGTCCCGCCCTGTGGGGTAAGGTCGTTCCGCCACCATCCGAACCGACGTTGTATCTCGCCACGCCGTACATGCACAGTTCAGCGGTCAAGCTCTGTCAGCAACGGCTTGTCGCTCACGGACAGGGTGAAGCGTTGAAGCCTGGTGGCGTCGACGGAATCTTTGGTCCTCGCACGAAGCTCGCGGTCGAGTATTTTCAGATGGCAGAAGAAATCACCGTTGACGGCATAGTCGGCAACCAGACATGGAAGGCATTAATGGCATGATCGCCACGGCTAGCGGGGTAGCCGCTTACTATGCCGTACTAGCGAGGGTCACGCTCGGTTCTGGTACGATGGAATACAACTGGATCTATATCCTCATCGGTATCGGCATCATCATTGGTGCTGGTATCAGCATCAACCGTTGGTTGTCCGCACGAGCTGTACGAGAAGATAAGCTAGACCGACTCCTTACTGAAGTTAAGCCCAACGGTGGCGGGAGCCTAAGTTTGGGCGATACAGCGGCACGCACCGAAGCCAAAGTTGACGCTCTGATCGTGACCGTAGCTACGCAGAAGGGTCATACGGACGCCGTTGAACGCGAGGTATTCCAGCGCATCGATAAACTGGAAACGCGCGTACAGGTGCGCGAGCGGATTGCAAAAGAGGGGGCGTAAGATGACACCGCAGGAATTACCGTTAGAGATGCAGAAACTCATCTCCAAAATCGACCACAGCCACGTGTTCATTGACTCTCTGTTTGAAGCAATCAAACTACGTCGCCTTGAGGTCATTGAGGACGAACAAGACCTCATTGACATGGCCAAGAGGATGCTGGGGTAGCGATGCTCATCGCCCTGATCGTGTTTGTGTCGATGCTATTCATGGACGTGTGCGAGACGATCAAGATCGACGCCCTGTCAAACGAGAGGTTCGGTACATGGCGTCGCCGCACATACGCCAGTCTCTCCGAAGTAGGACACGACGTGGGTAGTGCTTTTGCGGTGGGCGTGGGTGGCGCCTCGATCTATCACTACGGCGTCAGCCTCGTGTCAATGTCAATCCTGCTCGCACTCGCATTAGCCGCCATACTCGGGACCATTCTAGGCGATATGGCAGAAGAATGGCTCACCAACAGGAACTCACAACCAACTTAAGGAGCACCATGAAGTTATTCCTACTCGTCCTTTCTATCGTTGCCTTTCTGATCCTCGCTATTCTTGCCATTACAGGCGGGACATGGAGCACGGCTGATCACCTGATGTGCATCCTTGGCATCGGACTTGGCTTGTTCGCTGGATCATTCCTACCGATCCCGTAGCGCATGAAGTGGATCAAGGTGGTTGAGGTCAGGTCCACCAAGGAACTGGAAGCCCTGCTCAACAAGATGCTCGGCACGGAGTGGAAACTGCATTCGTGGTCGGGTGGTAACGATGACCGGCTGGTCGTGGTATTCGAAAGACAACACACATGATAGTCCATCCCCTTACAGACCTGTCGGTACTTGACCAGTACGCGTGCGCACCGTTCCCACCCGGGTACCCGACCGACCGCCGCACGTTCTACTCGCCCATAGACGACGTGCATGGCGCACTCAAGGCCGTCATCTCTGCGGCGTGTCGTAGTGTAGTTCTTGCCATGTACGGTTTTGATGATGACGAACTCGCGCAGATCATCAAGGACAAGCTGGTCGCGGAGAACGTCTACGTGCAACTCACGCTCGACAGTTCGCAGGCGGGCGGCGTACACGAGCGCACGCTACTGACAGGCGAGGACTACCCGATCAGTTCTGTTGCTATCGGTCGTTCGGAGAAGGGTGCCATCATGCACCTTAAGGAAGGCGTCATCGACGGCGTAGTGCACTTCAGTGGATCGACCAACTGGTCCACGGGTGGCGAGTCGCTACAGGACAACCAACTAACGGTGGAGATCAATCCTGTCGCCGCTGCGATGGCTACAGCACGGATTGGGGCCATTCATGCGTCGATGCTGGCAAAGACAAAGACTTGACCCACGTCCGACTATCCTGCAGCACAACATCTGAAAGTATAACCTATTGGTTATACAGCACGAAAATAACTATAATCTATAGGTTGTTGAAAGTCATTGCTTTCAGACACCAAAGTGCGCCTCCTGTCGCTTAACGTTATAGCCAAAACGGAGCAGCGTCTGTAGCATCGCCTCGGAACCAACCGGATTAGACGAATGAATGATGATCTCTTTGACTGGGTATGGGTCACCGTAGTACGCGCACTCAGCTAGGTACAGGGCGACGGGCATCGCCGTGTCATACAGTTCCAACTGACCAAACACACCACCCAAATCAAAGTCGAGCCACAGTTCGTCAATCTCGGGACGCACGCCCGTGTCGAAACCAAGAAACTGTAACGCTGCTGCCGACGTACGCACGGTACGCACCATATCGGTTGGTGATTTTGGGAAGTTGCGACAGTCGTCCACGACTAGTATGGCCTTGCTAGACATGACAGCACCCGTCGCACCCGTGTACGCCCCACGCCCCGCGTGATCCGATCGGACCATACTCATCGAAGTACGCTGCCGAGTCTGGGTCAGGATGACCAACGCCGTGCTCGCAGATACGTTCCACTAGTCCCGTCTCGCGCAGGTGCATGGGCCAGTCGCGCATGTTGTGATCGCTCGGATTGTGGATCACGCAGTGACGACCGCGACAGGCGGACCGCGAATGAACGTCCAGCCAAACCTCGCCATTAGGCGTCGTGAACTTGACCACTGGTGTCCTCCATCTCAATCTCCCAATCGTTCGCGAGTTCGATGCCGCGCCCACTGTACCCGCAGTCAAAACTACCCGTGTCATGTTCGGGTATCCACCACAGGTACACCATGTCGTTCTTGCCGATCGCGACGGACTTGAGCACGCGCCACATTGGTTGCCAGTCGGACCAGTTGTAGTGCGTGCGGACTTGTGCGACGCGGCCAGAAACGTCTTGGTCTACGAGGTCTAGGACGCGACGAAAGTGTGTGCTTTCGGTCATGCTGATATCTCATCCTCAATGCGCCGAAGTTCCTTTTGAATGGCACTAGGTGTGAGAACGGTTCCCGTTGCTGCCAACTGACGCTGAAACTTCCGAATCGCTCGGTCCTTCTTGTATGCCCGACGTGAACGGTCACGCAGATTGCGCTACTGCGCCTTGCGTTCGGGTGTATCACCCTTGGTCATCACTTGCTCCTTTTGGTTGAAAGTTCGCGCTTTCAGACATTGGGAACCAACAGTTCCTCTCGTAGCACGGCACCCTGCTCGCGTGCTGCCACTTCTGCTGCCGTGTATGACGGGTACAGTCTTCCCTCGTGCCAGACCTGCCCGCTACCTACGCCCGTCTCTTCGCACATGTACGTCACTTCAGCGCCGTAGCCAACCACAACGCGCACCTGACCGACCGTGAGGTATGAAATCTCGTAGTATGACCCCATGTCCTCTAGCCAGACCTTGCCGCCCGTGCAGTTCTTGACAGGACAGTAGGTACTCAACTCTGGATGATCGGCGATCTTGACGCGGGCCGTACCGTTGCACACGTCGCAGACCTTCCAATACCTGTGTGGTCGGACGGTCAGCCCGTACACCACGTCGCCTACGGTGTAGCGTGACGGGTGCGTGTGGTCGTTTGCCCATGCGAACGGTCCGATACGCCACCAGCCCTCGCCGTTGATTTCCCAGTTGCCACCGTACGGATTCAGTTCCCACGTACACCTGTTGCTTTCTGACAGAGGTATCGAGTCGATGAATGGTCCCTCTGGGCCACCAGGGAACTCGGTAAACTCCATGTAGAACGGCTCGGCGTTAGTCATGGTACATTTCCGCGATATCATCCTCTAGCCGTGCAAACGCAGCGGCGTGGTTGTCGTCTTGACAGTCTTCGTCATCGCAGTAGTCGACGTGCCGCTCCTGCGCACGCGCAACCGCCTGCCTGTACGGTAGCGAGTAGTCGTACATTGCAGCGAGCGTGCGAAGGGTAAGGTCGTCGTCGGCAGGACGATCACGGAATATGCCGGTCACAGGTAGACCCCATCGACTTCGACCGCGACGGGAACTACGAAGTGTTGCATGTTGACCGCGCGACGCTTCTCGTACTCCTCGAAGCTCGGGCACGGTAGTGGCAGCCCGAACTCGCGGCGACGGGCCAAGATGCTGGTCGTGGTGTCATTGATAATGCGGTCAATCTCGTTGGTGGTCATGACACGTTCACCCACCGCATCGCCGTGCCGAGCAGGTGGTTGTAGTCACCGCTCATGGCCTCGCCGAAAAACTCGTCGCGCTCCTCTTTGGAAACGCCAGCCTTCTTGAGTGCTGCGCTGATCTTGCCGAGCACGGCAAACGCGTTGCCGTCCGTGCCGACAAGCTTGACCTTAATCTCTGGGTGCTTCACGTTGGTTGTCATGCCTGAACCTTACACCCGTCCGCTGCCGTTGTCAACACCCATCTTGTGCGGTTGACACGAGCAGCGACAACACGGTAGAGTTACAAGTGCGTAGTTTAGCGTGCCCATCCGCCGACGAAGGGATACCGAGAGCCTTGGCAGAGATGGCTGATGCACCCAAGATACTTCTGATCGACATCGAGACATCACCGAACCTAGTCTGGACGTGGGGGTTGTGGAAGCAGAATGTTGCAACGAACCAGATCGTTGACACGTCGCGCATGATCTGTTTCGCCGCAAGGTGGTTGGGTGGCAAGCGCAAGACACAGTTCTACTCGATCGGGCTGGACGGTAGCCAGCGGCACGAGATGGTGTCGCAGGCACACCGGCTGCTAGATGAAGCCGATATCGTCATGGGCTACAACTCTGCTGCCTTCGACCTGCCATACATAAATCGGGAACTGCTCCTAGAGGGATTCACGCCGCCGTCGCCGTACCGTCAGATCGATTTACTCGTCACGGCCAGAAAGCAATTTCGGTTTCCTAGCAACAAGCTGGCACACATCAGCGAGGCGTTGGGACTCAAGGGCAAGGTTGAACACGAGGGATTCCCGTTGTGGACCAAGTGTCTGGCTGGCGATCCTGACGCGTGGAAACGAATGGAGAAGTACAACAAGCGCGACGTGACGCTGCTGGCTGAGCTATATCACCTGCTCCAACCGTGGATCATTGCGCACCCGAGCTACGCCGCCTACCTTGGTCGCACTGTCTGCCCGTCGTGCGGTAGTGACAAGCTCATGCGCAGGGGGTACGCATACACGGCACTGAGCAAGTACCAGCAATGGTGTTGCATGGACTGTGGACGATACTGCCGGTCAACGCATCGTGACTACGGTGCTGAGATTACGAGCGTGGTCGTGTGAGCAAGCGCAAGCTCAGGCGTGTCACCGTCGCATGGATTGACAGTTGCGCACCACTGGACGCTTGGCGCGATATCAAGGAAGTCAAAAAGGTGCGACCGACACGGGTGACCTCGTGCGGCTACCTCATTGGCGAGTCCGACGAACACATCTCGATCGCCAGTAGCTGCTCATCCCACGGCGAGGTGGGCGGTTTGATTGTCATACCAAAGGTCAGCATCCTGAAAAGGAAATAGATCCGTCTCGGGTCCGATCTGCGCGGTCCGTGCTCCGCGCCTCCCCGAGACGCTAAGTGCAGGGTCGTAGCACTCCCTCGCCGCTCCCCTGCACAGCCTCCGTTCCTGACCCTCACTCGCACGAGGGTTGGGAGCGGAGGCATTTTTGTCTCTACGCTACCGTTTTGTGTGTCGTTTGACTACCGCTTCGTGTGTCAGGATAACATCACATTCCGCAATGTCCGTTTATTCACACATTGGGCATAATTCACCACGTGTATGAATAAGCGGACATCGTGAACTACGAGAGTGTCAAAACCGTGGCATTTTGGGTACGGTTGTGACTCTCATGCACCCACGGCACAGCCGCGACCTGATCCTCGTCAGCACCGAACAGCGCCGCTACCGTCTCGAAGCTCACGGGGTACCCACCCCACGCGTCAACACCGACATCGATCATGCGACCGTTGCGACGCCACTTGCCGTGCGTGTGCCCGTGTAGGAGCCACTGCCCCTTATTGATCGGACGATGATCTACAAACCGATCCTCCCATCCGTCGCGTGCCTCACCGGCGAACGGGAAGTGACAGGCAGTCACGTACTGTTGCGGTAGAAAGTAATCAAGCACAATCTCATCGTCCAGCACGTCAGCGAACCCAGCGTCGACATACCGCTGCGTTGCGTTTGCCCACTTGGTTCCGTTGCATTTGAACATACGATCATGGTTGCCAGGTACGAGATGCTTGGCGCCATTCAGGTACGCGACGTACGCGAGTGAATCGTCAAGTCGGCCTAGTGCGACATCACCGAGCACCCACACCTCATCGTCGGGCGCAACGACTTCGTTCCATCGTTGCACGAGGTCGTTGTCCATCTCGGATACGGACGCGTAGGGACGATCGCAATAGGCGATGATGTTTGCGTGGGAAAAATGGGTGTCTGCACTCAGCCATTTCATGATTTACTACTGAGGTGGCAGCGGTTTCAGGACTCGCTGGGCGTACTGCAGAATGCCCTCAGACCATCCGCCAAGAATGTGCGTGTGATTGTAGTGCTCGGGCACGATCGTATCGTGATAACCAGCGACCTGCACCAAAAACACCTCCACGTTGGGATTGACCTTGCTGCGGTAGGTGTTAATCAACTTAGGCACGTCGATATAGCGACGGTATCTAGGATCTCCAGGCCAGACATACGCGTCATATCCGCAGTTGCCGTACAGCCCACCATGACCAGCCTGCATGTCTGAGTAGACGAACACCGCATCGTAGTGGATGTTCTCTTTGATCGCCTTGTCCCAGAACAGCCAGATACCGTGCTCGGTACCACCGCCAACGCCGTGTCCCAGCTTGTTCGCTTTCTCTACGGCGTCAAACACGGACGAACGATGCGACACTGTGAACGTAGACAGTGTGTCACCGAAGACGCCGACCTCGCCGTGCTCTGATGCGAATGCCGTGAGTACAGCGGTCAGGTTGGCAATCTCGGCAACATGCACGGTGCCCCATTCAGAGGTCAACGCACCCCACGCTGATCCTGAGTTGTCGCACAAACTCATCACGCGACCAGGAAACGCCAGAGCCTCGCACGATTTGCGTAGGCTGTCCTCGATGCTTTCCATCAGCACCGGCTTGATCTTGTCGCCCTTCACTGCCTGGTACGCAGACCAGTAGCGGAAGGGTAGTTGCTGACCCGTCACCGCACCAGCGAACAACTTGGTGGCGATGTCGTACTGGTCCACAGAGGACTTGTTGATCAGGTTGCGCAGGTTACGCAGCAGCGCCATGTGCCCCATGCTGTCAAAAGCCTCGGCCCATACTTCGGGCGTCGACCCAGCGCCGGACACCTTGGTCTCCCACGTGCTCGGCGTTTCCAGCTCGCCGCGCACTAGTTGGTTGATGTAGTTGCCTGCCGGGTGGGTCAGGTTCACAACATCCACTGTCTTGACCGCACGTGATTCCATGCGATACTTGGCGAGCGAGTACGACGACTGACCGGCCAGATACGAACGCCATGCCTTCTTAAGTGAGTTCGGCAGGGGCTTGCCGTAGGTCGCAAGTTGATACGCCAACTGTACGGCAGGTTCGTCAGTACGCTGAATGATCGATGGTGCGTACTTGCGGATCAGCCCCGTACCCTTGGCTGGTTCATAGTTGGCGGCACGCACCAAGATGACTTGCGGCGTGGTGCGGATATGATCTGCCAGCCGCAAGTCAACGGCAACTTGTAGCGTTGCCTCCACGTCATGGGCTAGTGCAGCATCAATCGCTGCCTCCATGCGTTCCTTGGCACCCAGTCCACGCCATTCCTGTGGGTCCATCCGGTTGAGCATGTCATCAAGGTGCCTAATGATGGCGGGCGACAGATGGTACTCGCCATCAGGCCGGTTCCACATCGTTGGACGACGACGGCCCTTCTTCTCTTCGCTTGATGCCTCAACGTAATACTGAGGTTCGCCGAAGAAGCACGAGGACGCGACCATGCGCAGTCGTGCGATGGGATCTGAGATATCCCAGCTAGGGCCAGCCATGTAGTTCAGGTGATCGGCCGGGGTACCCGCTGGCTTTGTTGGATTCACCTTACTCATTGCTGCTCCTTCGATAGATGAAGGGGAGAACAATCGCAACGGATAGTTTTAGCGCTCTGCCGCTGAGCTACAAGCCTTGGCAAGCCAACGCCTGATGGGATTCGAACCCATGCCTCTCCATTAGCATTGGAAGTAGCCGTTACTCTCACTGCCCCTTCAAGATGTTGGAAGGGAGAACAATCGCGACAGGAGACTGCCCGAAGGCAATACATGCAATGGTTGTATGTGAAGTACCTGTCACTCTCACTGCCCTTCCACGAACGGTGTGCAGAGCATACTCGGCACGGTGTTTTTTTCTTAAAAGGAAAGAAGTAACCGCACCATCACTACTGCACGATTAGTACCTTAGCACCACCTCCAACCGTTGTCAACCGTTTTCGCCAAAATCTTTTGAGTTGTGGACAACGCGGCCCATCTCGTCAATCGTGACCCGTTCGCCATTGTGCCAACCAAGTGCCCGCATAACGTTATTGGCGACCGCCTCCCAAATGATACCGACGTAATCCGTCTGTCGGTCTTTGAAATACTGAGCGATGACGTTCACGACGTATTCAGGGTCACGGTCGCACCAGCTACCAACGCCGTGATGGACGCATGTGTAACCGTCGATGCTACACCGCGGACAGTGCGATTCGGGATCGAAGCACTCTAGTGGTTCGTCCTCGTAGTCATCGTCCATATGTCTTACCTCCTGCAGCCACGTACGCGTCCCACGCTGGCTTGAGTGCGCGCAGATGTGAACCAATCCACTGATCATCACCGCCGCACATGAGCCACATGAAGTCTTCGCTGGACACGATACCAACGGCGATGACCTCTGGCGTTTGTTGAAAGTCGAGCCTTTCTACCATTCCACCCACCGGTCTCGATCGCTGATGAACGGACCCATCCTGTTGATCTGCTCTCGGTGTAAACCACAACGTTCACACGTTTGCCAGTATTCGTAAATCGGGATTACCGATCCTGGCGCAACATGCCAACGAGGTCCAACCCAACGATGCCTGTGGAACCGACGCCGCAGAAAGTTTGGGCTTTCAACCACACAGATACACCTCCACGACGCCGTATTGTCGGATCGCATCAATCAACTCTTCGGCCTCTTCTTTCACGGTAGCACTACCTGCGTCAGCAATGCCCCGCAAATACGCAATGAACGATCTATCAAGCGGAAGCGGGTCACCGCGTAGTGATCCGTCGTGTCCCCACAACGACTGACTGATGACATATTTGAGTTGATCTAGCGCATGATCTGGCGGGGGCGGATTTAGTGGCCGCCAATAAAGCGTGTTACTCACCGTACGCACCCCCTACAACCCAGTGCCACAACGACTCCATGTCATAGCCGCGAGCTGACGTACGACGTTGAACGTCGCCCACGAGATAGGTAATCTCAACACCGAACGTGCTATAAAACCCGCCCTCGGTGCTGCCCGCCCAGTCCTCGGCATCTGTCGTAACCGAGACGATTGCAGTAGCTTTACTGTTGTCGTTCTTGATCACCCACTCAAGAACACGAGCGAGAAAGTTCAGCCTTTCAGTCAAGTGGGGTCACCTCCATCGACACGACACACTTGAAAACTCGACATTTAACTCCGTGATCTCGATAATGCTGAGCTGCCTCCCGTCGCGCTTGCTTGAGGTTAGTAAACGAGTCAGGAGTCAACGCGTCCTCTAAAACAAGTTCGTCAGCCTTTGTGTCATCGTTGTAGACAGCGTATCGTATGACGGGTTTCATCGGTCTATCTTCCCGACTTATGTAGAAAATTGCACACCCCGCAAAAGGCCGAAGGAAGGTGTGATGGATGCTCTACCTCTAGCATGTCGAGCGCCTTGGTCAGTTCTTTATCTAAGATCTGGGCCACCTCACGCCATTCAGCATCGGCCATCGTGCCATCTCCCTCGCCGTGTTGCAGAAAGCTCGTGCTTTCAGACATTGCATTCTCCAAATCGTCCGTGTTGGTGGTTGTAGCGTTTTTCGCCGCAACGCCTACAGATGCGCTGTAAAAACTCTTCCCCGTAAACGGTTCGGTCCCACCAATCAAATAGATGATACCATGCATCGTCCCACCACGCAGGTGAGTACACGGCCAACCACTGCCACACACGCGTGCCGGTCGGTTCCCACCGCTGCGTTTTAACCGCCATCCAGAAATCGTCCAAGGCAACCCGCAGGTATTCTGACGCGCCAGCAAGCGTTTTGCTGTACGCGTAGCACTCGCGACAGAGCGGACCCCATTGCTTGCTAATGTGCGTGGCGGCACGCCAGCGCATGCCTAACTTGCTACAGCGTCGACATCGCTCGGGTTGTGGAAAGTCTGGATTTTCAGTCATGGATCGTCACCATCCGATACTTGCGATTGGAATAGACCATTGCCTTGAGTGGCTGTGGTGGTAGTCGATCTTTTGCTGCCTGATTAAGCTTGTTGTGGTGAGCCTTGCCAGAGTGGCCCGCATAATCAGCGCGAGTGTGCTTATATGGCAACCGAAACCGATACTTCAGTCGCAGTCTCGGTGTGGTCGGTAGAAAGTCGGTCATGGGACCAACAACTCCTCTCGCAGTACAGCACCCTGTTCACGAGCAGACGCCTCTGCCTCCGTGTACGACGGATACAATTTTTCCTCGTGCCACACCTGTCCGCTACCGACGCCCGTCTCTTCGCACATGTATGTCACTTGAGCGCCGTAGCCAACCACAACGCGCACCTGGCCAATCGTGAGTTCTCGGATCTCGTAGTATGAACCCATGTCCTCAAGCCAGACTTTGCCGCCTGAGCAGCCTTTGAATGGACAGTAAGTATGTAGTTCAGGATGACCAGCAACGTACACGCGGCTTGTCCCGTGGCACACATGACACAACTGCCAATATTTGTGTGGGCTGATACTCAGCCCGTACACCACATCGCCAACGCCGTAGCGTGACGGGTGTTGAAAGTTGATCCTTTCAGACACGAAAATCACTCCGATCGCCCATCTGACCACACGCTTGACACTCGACTAAATGTTCATGTGATCCTTCGTCATAGCCACGCGACCGACAATCTTGACTACCGCATGCGGGGCAGCGAAAATTTTCAGACATCGTACCTCTCCTCGTACGCACCTTCCAGCCATGCATCCTGCTCAAACGCCAGCACGCTGTTACTGTGCTCCCACTCGTGATCCATGTAGCCGCCGTACCGTTCGATCTGGTCATAGACCCGAGCCTTGACAGCACTCTCGTTCTCGTCCAGAAACTCAAGCTCGTCAATGTACGGACCAATGAGGTTACTGCCAGCACGCGAGTGAAACCAAGTCGTCCACACGTGTGGCGGCTCTGGGTCGTCGTTCGGTTGGTACACCCATGCCACGACTAACGACTGGTCGATTCTGTCCTCGTCCTCGACAAAGCCGATCCTGTCGACCCACTTCACGTAGCGATTGATGTCGGTCATCAGTTCCACCCCCAACAGCCGCAGTAGTACAGATCGTACTCTGCCGGACCGATCGGTTCGAACTCGTGTTGTCCGTGTTGCCTCATGAAGTTCTCGTACCTCGTCCTGCCCCCACCTTCTATGCGTGCCATATGTGGCACCGTGGGGTCGTGTGCGACGATGTTGTAGTGGCAGTGCTTGCACGTGCCCATAGCGTAGGCTGACCCCGGTCCCCGGTACTCAAAGAACGCCAGTCCGGGATCAGACGACGGTCGCAACGAGTCGGGATGCACCGTGCCGTCTCGCATGTGCGAGTACGAGCACTTCGCCATCCTGCCCTCACGAGACAACATGCGGTCGTCGATCTCGCTAGTACAACAGATGGCACACGACGGATCGCCGTTGCCGTTCACTGCGTTGGCTGCGTGACCGCACACCATCAGGGGTCTAGTCTTCATCGCCGTTGTCCTCTGCCCAGCGATCCGAGACACCCCAATACTCGCGGTCGGTTTCGTTGTAGTTGGCCACGTAGAATGCGTCTAGTTCGGCTTCAAAATCCATTGCATGTCGCTCCCAGGTAGAGGTAGTTGATGCTGGTACGAAACTCGCCGTACTGGTCACGGATCATGACCTGACCGTCAACCTCGCTATATCCTTCAGCTGGACCGAGATACAGGCACGGACGCGGATCGTCGTTCGTCACTGGCTGGTAGTAAACCTGAACTCGCTTGCTAGCGGAGGGTCGCTCCGCTGGCAATGGCCGCAACCGCTGTGCCGTCAGTATCTGCACCTCGCGTCCAGTCGCCTCATTCTTGGCGATCCAACCCTTTCTGTGCGCCTTCCGCAGGATGCGCACGGTGGTCACCTTGCCGCTGACCCTAGCTTCGTACGCGTTGCCGATGGTGATTTCACGTTGTCTCATGACTCAAACCCGAACATGCCGTCAGGCAGCAGGACCATCACTGGTTGCCGCTCATCGAACTCTGCCGAAAGCGTAGCGATCTGTTCGGCGTCCTTGCGGAACTTGGCGTCCGCCAGTGCCATGAACAATTCGCCGTTGGTCATCTGTGTTGTTGTCATGCCTTCAGCGTACACCTTCCACGTCCGATGTCAACTAGGTGGACGAGATTCCGTGTTACAACTTGGTGACGACCTCTTTCACCTTCACGCCAGCCTTGCGAGCACGATGCACCATGTCAGCAGTGCCACGACCACCAGGGAAGGCGATCACGAGATCAATGCCACTGTCCAACATCTCTTGATTACGGATCGGTCCGGCACGTCTGCCGTAGCGTGTCCAATCAGCAGGGTGCGGCTCGTTGACAAGAATGTCGGGATACGCATCTGCCCATGCACCTGCCAAACGGTCGGCACCACGGGCATCACCGTGGACTATCACGAACGGCTCGTCGGACGAACGTATCCAGAAGGTGAAGGCATCGGTCAGGACACGAGCAACGACATCCTCATCTGCATAATCACGGCCACCGCAAACGAGGATTCTCATGTCGGGTACTCATCCCAGGTCCGACCATCAAGATCGCGGCCAGCCGCCTTCTTGCCGATGCGGGTCATTGATTCATCGTCAAACTCTCCCAGGTAGGCACCAGTGAAGGCGTCAAACGCCAGATCGGGTGCCCACTCGCCCCACTGTTTGAACAAGAAGGGAATCTTGGCATCTATGCACCGATCGCGGATGTCTCGCACCCACGCACCGTGCATCGGTCGCGCGCCCGGTCCTGATTCGCCACCAACGATCACCCAGTCAATGCCGGTCAGGTCAAGCGACGGTAGCGGCCCGAGCAGGGGTTCGAGGCTCAGGAAGCGGACAGCTGCGGGTGTAGCTCGCAGGTGGTTCGCGCGAAACGTGTACTCGTCACTTTCGATGCTCGTGCCGAGCCAGACGTTGGACAGCGGCAGGTCAACAATGACGTTGGTTTGATGATCCTCGAAACTCAAGTACGGACGGATTAACGTTGACCGCATCCGATGCGGCCGCTTGGTGAGAATCTGATACGTGTGCCGATCCTCCGTCTCGCCCATCACGGCAAACACGCGACAGATAAAGTCGTAGGGTACGTCAGGATGGAACAGGTCGCTCATCGAGTTCACGAAGATACGCCGTGGTCGTTTCCACCGCAACGGCTGGTCTAGGCGCTCAGGCAAGCACCGCACGGTCCCGTTGAAAACGCCATCCTCTGCTAGTCCGCGGTAGGTGTCGCTCAGGTTGCGCGATGCATAGCGTGCCGCGTAGCAGTGGTCGCAGCCAGGGCTGACCGCTTTGCAGCCAACGACGGGGTTCCACGTCGCGTCAGTCCATTCGATCTTGCTATTGTCACCCATGGAGCGCGTCATTCTCTTGACATGCCCGACAGACATCCCATCGGTCACCGTGCTCGTCAACGTACAGATCGGCCATATCAAACCTATCGTAGCACAACTGACACATTACCTTGCCGTCGGGGCAAATAGGACCAAGATGACGCTGCATACAGCATAACCGCACGGGATGTTGAAAGCAGGAGCTTTCAGACACTAGGTGACCGCCACCGTTTGCGCCACTCGTGTTCCCACGCTGAGCGATCACCATGTTGACGGTCATGCCAATCAACGTGTCCCTCGTCACGAATCCATCGCTCTGTTGCTTGCTCTGGTGACTCCCAAGGAACGCGATCAATGCCTAATCGTCGTGCAGCAACGATCCTGTGATGACCGTCGCGGACACGATGCTCGTTAAAATCAAGACAGACGCCTTCGGTAAGTCCGCGCTTTAGGAGATAAGATTCAAGTTGCGACATGTAGTGGCCAACCTCGCCGCAACAAATGCACGTACGACCAAGAATGTCGTGTTCTTCATCATCCCACGTCCAGGGTTGAGGGTGGGATGGAACGAAGTCTGCAAGCAATTCAGTTAAACTAATTGCATGCGGAAAGGAGGAACTTTCGGTCATAGCGGAGCCTCGTCGGTTCCGATGACAGCACGCTGGTGAATCAGGTGCAGGGTGTCGATCACATCGCCATTCCATGTTTCACCAGGCATAGGCGTGTTGTCCGCAACCCAGTGACGGAACATCTCACCGCGCAGAATCTCTAAATCTAGGCGAGTGCATTCCTTCTGAAAGAACTCTTTAGCACCCCGCCAGCGAGCTTCAAGTTCCTCAAGTCGCCCGACGAGGCGCAACAGGTCCAACACATCAAAGTCAGCACAGCCACCATGCGCGGTGTGAACTAGTCGCACAGCAACGCAAGGCTCCGCCAGCGCAGCCTTCAGTCGTGATAGGAGTTCATCGTCCTCCGGTAGAAAGTCAGCGCCTTCGGTCATGGGTAAAATGCCCTCCGATGGATCACCACTGGGTCGCCCGTAGGTGTGTCGAAGTCTATCGGGGACAGATGCACCTTCGTGCCGCTGCGGTCGTCGTCGTCCTCTAAAATCGCGGTTAGTCCGTTCCGAACGTCGATCATGTCTTGCTTGCTTTCAATGTAGTCGAACAAGGCCCGCCATCCCTCTAGGCACGCCACGCTTACGTGCCCATTGCGTCCAGTCAGGAACTCGCTACATGGCGTCGTGTAACTAGATGGTCGCTTCGGATACTTAGATGGTCGCTTCGGATACTTACCGGTTGGCCTTTTCTTCCGTCTGAAAGTGGGCACTTTCACAACTCCATCTCGCTCATCTTGAAAATCAGTGCCTCGCGATCCTTGTGCCAACGATCCCACGCTTCATACTCGGTGGCTGGTCCCGCCATCGGTATCGATCGCTGAACCAGTCCAGCCAAGCCATCAATCAGGTCCAATAGTTCTAGGATACGATGAGGCGACAGACAGGTGAGTGACGGACCTGACTTTCGTATAGGCGGAAACCACGGCGAAAAGTCAGAATCGTCAGCGTCACCGCTCCTGTTCACCATATCGTCGTACCTCGCGCGGTCCTTAGCGCATTCAACATCGTAGTCGTAAGTGTCCCACGCCGCCTGAGCCGCTTCGGCTTTTGCTCGCAGATTACCCATAGTTGAAAGCCAACACTTTCTGCATCATCCGACCTTCCTCACGTCTCCCATGAACAGCCCTACCCTATCACAAATCAGCTTCTCGTTCCGCGGGTCAATGTCAATGCCCACAGCGTCTCTCCCGAGTCGCGTCGCCACCTGCAAGGTCGTTCCTGAGCCGCAGAAGGGATCGAGGACTACTCCGGGGCGCCACTTGCCGAGCAGGCCCATGGACGGGTTGCGATCATCGGAGCAGTCGCAGTCAGTCCAGCCAATGGTATTGTGCACTGTCTCAACGTAGGCAGCGTGCCTTGTTGCCTTGTCGGTCACCTCGTCGTAGCCGCTGTTTGCATTTGGATTGTTCACAATCCGATTGCTTGGTTCCCCACACGTCCGGCACACACGCTCGGGGCACATGGACAATACGACAGGCACGACGAGACGTTCTGGCCACGTGGCGTAGTGTGCGCCCCGGTAGGGCTGCGTCGGTATCTCCCAGTAGTCAAGGAGGGGGGCCGACGATGGAATTTCGACACGTACCGTGCTGTGTGGTTCACCAAATGGCACATCGCCGCGCATCCGCGGGTCAATCGTGGTCCAGCCTTCGCGAGCGGCAGGCACTCGCACGGCATCTTGGTCGAACCACCGGTCCCGCGCCTTGCACGCGACAGTCAGGTAGCTCGTGGCGGGACGGAACTTGTCCCCTAACGCACCCACGGGCGGGTTCGGCCGCGCCCACACGATGACGTTGCGGATGCGCCAGTGAGGCGTCAGGCGCTCGGGACGGAGCAGGTTACGGCCGTAGGCGAGGGACCACGCGAACAGGGTGGGGATGCCACACAGGGACTTGTCGAGGGGCCACGCGTCGGGGTTCGACTTCGCTCTGTCGCCACTTGTCGTGCCAACGATGCCGAGCGCGATGTCCTCGCCCTTGTCTCGGCGCGGGTTCTTCTTGGCAGCGCGAGCCGACCCGTTGAACTTCGGGGCGCCTTCACGCAGCCCGTCCTCGCCGTAGTCCCCGCCCGCGCCACCGCTCCCTGAGTAGGTGTCCCCCAACTCGGAACAGACGCTCGCCGTGCGCGTGAGCTTCGGGGTGATGGCCTCCACCACGTCGAGCAGGGTGTCGAGGAAGTCCGCGGGCGTGGCCTCGGAGCCGATCTCCTTCGCCTTGTCGGGATGATCCGCTGGTAGGTACGAGCGGAGAGCGAGGAAGGGCGGCGAGGTCATCACCAGGTCCACCGAGTTGTCGGGGAGCGAGGCGATGCCGTCGAACACGTCGGCGATGATGAGATCGGCTGTCACGGTAGAAAGCCGAAGCTTTCAGACGTACTCATCAGGTATCCGAGTCCGCAGTTTATCGAACGACGCCTTGATGATTTGATCGGTCCAGGTTGTGTTCTTGGTGAAATGTTGAATAGCAAGCGTACCGGTACACACCACGTCGGCCAGCTCACCTAACACTTGGTCCAGCACGTGCGTATTGCCTTTGCGTGGGTTTTGACCTGTGTATCCGATCAGCGCACTGATCGCCTCGCCCGCTTCCTCGCATACCTTAGCAACGCGCGCCCAATCCTGCCCTAGTGGCTCGTCCTTGTAACGTCCGTCAACGCTGCCGTCTAGCCATGCGTCTGCACGCCGAATCACTGCGTCTAGATCAGATTCCACGTTGTCTCCCTTGGTTGAAATGCGTAACTTTCATCACTGATGCCGCAAACCATCCACGGCACGGCGTGCTGCACCAACACCCTGGTCACGGTCATACAAGCGTCCGTTGAACGTATCGCCCGTAAGGTCGACCTTCAGCGGCTTGCCACCGAGGTAGTCGATGTAAGGGAACTCACCACGGCCCCCCTGATAGTTCGCGACGAATGATCGAATCTCGTCATCAGTGAGGTCGCCAGACAGAAACCCCATGCCCACTTTGCGTGCGGGCCTGTAGAGCGCTATTAGCACGTCCGTCTTGTCAAGACCGGTGATGTCAATGTCATCAGTCGGAGCAGCATACTCCCTCGTCTGTGACGCAAGTGCCTTCTGGTACGTTTCCTCGTCTGGAAATGCACTACGAGGCATTGTCAGGTTATAAACGACCATGCCGTCCTCTCGTGATATGAGATCCAACAACTCTTCGCTGTCCATGAATGATGCCCTTCTGCCGAAAGCCTAGACTTTCAACCTGTTAGTGACCGTAAACCTTCGTCAGACACTGCGTGACAGCGTGCGGGTGTAGTGCAATACAGTGTCTGAGTCCGGCGTCGTCACCCCATCCCACCGCACCCAGTGCCACCATCACCAAGCACAACACGAACAACAGCAGGAAGACAGCCATGAATGCGATCACAATGCCATCAAACTCGGTGTGATCGTGACTCTCCAGCGTTACGGGTTGTGCGACCAACGTTTTTTTCCCATTGACCGTCATGTCGTCTGCTTTCGTCTACCGATAGAAATAGAACGAGCCCAGATCCAGCAAGATACAGATGCCGTCAGTCTGGTCACGTTCGTTTTCGTGTATCTTCTGTACCACGAACCGACCCGTTGCAGTATTGTCAACCCGTGGATCTTGTACGCTATTGACGAGATGCTGCACCTTCTCAACAATCTCTGCCTTCGTCGGCACGTGACTTGGCTCATCGAACCACCCGCCGTACCGCCAGTCCTGCGCGACAAACACAGGAGCGGCGATGTCAGCGGCCTCATCAATCGTCTTCTCAATGCTCCGCGTCTTCACTCTTCCGCCTCCATCTCGCCCAGTAACTTCGCTGCCAGTTCGATCGCCCTGCCAATGTTCATCAGCGCGTTCTCGATGAGCAGATCCTTGTACCGGTCCTCCGTGCTCAGCAACGCCACGAGGTCATTCTGCACCCCGTGCACCCTGCTGTACAGCTCGTCAACCTCTTCAGGTGTCATAGGTGTACCTTACCACCTTCTGCCTACGGATGTCAACGATGTCCAACGCCCACTCCGCGGCACGGGCACGTGCGGCATCAGGATCGAACGGTACACGCTCGCACGGTGCGTGAACGATGGGCGGCTGCGTACTTGGTGAACAGTGCCGCGCGTAATCGGGTAGTTCAACAGGACGCTGGTGCACCTTCGGTTGCATGGTTCTCCCCTTTGTCTTGTGACGTGACCAACCGCACCTGCGTGCATCTCTGGCAGCATACACCTCACGGACCAGCGCGTCCATGTTCACTGTTGAAAGGTCCTCCTTTCGGATAACTCGAATAGCGACCCTTGTGCAAGCTGGCCTGCCGCGATCTCACAGTATCGTTCAGACAGTTCGATGCCGATGGCTCGACGGCCTAGTTGTTTAGCTGCCACAAGGGTTGTACCCCCCCCACGAATGGATCAAACAGAACGTCATCAGTGGACACGCTACCGCGCGTAATGATCCGCTGCCAAATCTCGATGGGCTTAGGACACGGGTGACCGTTGTGCGGCGCTCCTTCCGATCCAGTGAAAATGTCGGGGCGCGCTCCAAGTCCTGCCGCCAAGTATGGGTCAGACCCATAAGCGAGCACGGGCTGCCAGCACGTAAAACCCCACGGGCTACGTCCCACGCCGGACGGGACGACCCATGCAAGGGTCCACGTCGGTACAGGATACAAATGAACGTTACTGTTCCCTGGTGTGATCAACGCACGCTTTGCTAACGCAATTGCGGGTACGATCACCGACGCAATCAGTGCCACTAGATTTTCGGGCGTGTCATCGTATGTGTCATACGGTGTGTTGTTGGCATATGGCGGGTCTGTAATCGTCAACGTTACGCGATCCAGCGTTGGGATGATCTCTGCACTGTCGCCATGATAAAGCGTCACGAGGCCATCCTGGTAGTACGGTTTCATTGCAGAAAGTGCTTGCTTTCGGTCATGGGTAGAACGTCCTGCGATGAATCACCATCGGGTCGCCCGTAGGCGTATCAAAATCAATCGGTGGTATCACAACGCTTGATGGTCTGGGCCGTTTTGGTGGTTCTGATGATGATGGCGGACGGGAACGGTTCATAGCGGCAATCTGTGCACGATGCATGTCCGTACTGCGTACCCACCGCACGGGTTTTTCCGCAGAGCAGACTGTACATTTGGCGTACATGAACTCACCCGCGCCCGCACCATGAGTGCGGTACCAATACCAGTTGTGCCACAGATGGTGAAAGTTTCGGCTTTCGGTCACGGTAGTCGCACCCTTCGAATCAGGATTAACCATGCCGCTCGAATCATGCAAACACAAGCGACGATTGCCAACCAATGCCATCGCCAAGATGCACCCAAGGTGTAAGCCGCTATGACCAGTTCCCACACTACTTCGCCTAGGTGTTGAAAGGGCTGACTTCCTGCCATCACGTTGACCGTCCCTTCACCATCTGCCGCCGCCCCTGCAACTGATTGTCAACGATGGCAAGCACGAGAATGCCGACGAACGCGCACCCGAGTATGACTGCGATCAGTCTCGGCCCGTACGTCATCGCATAGAGTATAGCGACTATAACTGCGGCTGCCACGGCAACACGTCTGACGAGTCTCATCACAACTCCTTTCCGTGCCGCTCATAATACCACTCGCAGAGGACGTATGCAACTACCCCGGCGATGGCACCACAGAAAACCCACGCGAGGATGGTCATGGCTCGTCCGACTCCTCAAAAGCTGCAAGGTACTCGGTTACCAGCAGTGCGAGTAGTTGCTCGTTCTCCCGCTCAAGCTCCGCGACCTTCCGCTGCAGATCGTCAACCTCAGACTTAAGCACGGCGATTTCATTGTGCGGGTCATCGTAGTGCCAGTGACCAAATGGTCCGGCATTGCCGATCACTTGATCCCCTCCCTCCACTCAAACTGGCTGAACTGGTACACCGCGGTCCCGTCCTCTTGCACCTCGTACAGATGATCCACATCGTACCACGTGCTGTCTATCTTGCTGCGACCAGGAAAGTCCAACTGCATGCCAACCTCTTCGTCATCAGCATACTTGCCATTGAAGGGACCGCCGACGATTCTCACGACGACACCTTCACCGGCATCAGCAGGTACAAGTAGCTATCGTCGTCAACGCCCTTGAGCGTCGCAGGCTTGACCGAATTGATGACCTGTAGCACCACGTCATCCGTTGCCACCGCGTCCAGCCCGTCGATCAGGTACGTCGGATTGAACGCGACGTTGATTTCATCGCCCTCGAACTTGCCGTTGACGATATCAGTCGCGTTGCCTGTCTCTGGTATCTGTACCTCTATCATCATTCCGGCATCGGTCAACGCTAGACGAACAGGAGTTGTCGCGTCCTTCGCGTCACGTATGATGACGCGCACACGCTTGATCGCTTCCAGTAGTTCCATCCTGTTAGCGACGAACGAGTACGGATACGACGCTGGCAGCAATCTCTGGTAATCCGGGTACTGCCCGTTGATCAGCCGCGTCGTCAGCGTCGTGCCGTCTATTGCGAATACCGCGTCCAGTTTCGTACTGCCGAACGCTATAGTGTCCAAATCGTTACCGATCAGATGCTGTACCTCGGACAACGCACGTGACGGAAGGATCACACCCGCCGCGTCACTCACCGCAGTAATGCCGGGTATGTCCTTCACCGCCAGCCGATACGAGTCCGTCGCAACCAAGCGTAACCCTGTGTCTGTCTGTACTGCCAGCACGCCGGTCAACGTCGGTGCTCTGGAATCGTCCTTGAGTGCAGCACGCACCACCTGCCGCAGTCCCTCGACAAACGGCACGGCATCAATAGCGACCATGCCTTCTGGTGCGTCGTGCTCGGGTAATGTCACGCCGTCAAGCGAACGTACGTGGAACTCGGCACGACCCGATGTGATAGCCACGTCGTCTGCGACCGTCAGCACAACAGCGCCGGGTCCGAACGACTTGACAATCTCAATGGTGAGTCGTGCCGGGACTACGACAGTGCCATCCTTGGTACCATCCACTGCGCACGCGGACCTGATGGTCAGGTCCGGATCGGCACCACGCGTCGTCAGGCAGTCACCCACCAGCGAGAGATGTAGCGCGGGCGTGTCGCCCATGATGCCGCCACCTGCTGCGCGTCCTGCGGCGGCGATGGACTTGAGTAATGTGTCTCGTTCGGCAGCAAACTTCATGTCTCTCCTTCTAACTCGTTACGGATGTCTGCGTGCAATTCTGAGCACAAAAAACTGGGCCAGTCGTTGCCAACGGTCTCAACACGCTCCAACAGTTCAATCAGCCGCGCCTGCCTGTTCGCCTCGGCAACAACGCCTGACCATAATCCTGCATTTTCATCAGTCAGCCACTCGACGCGCGCCAACAGGTAGTCAATAGCCTCCACACACTCGTAGCCACCCTTGCAACACGGCTTGGTACGGTAGCCCTCGTTGATGCTCTTGATCTGTGCCAGGCGCTCAGCGTCGTTCACGATTCCTCCAAAGCGTCCAGTTCTTCTGGCTCGTCATGATGCTCGTCTGTCAGTTCGGCCAACGTCACCACTAACTGCAAGACCACGTTGAACGCTCCATCCATATCGCGGACGGTAGACCAAGCGTCATTCATCGCCGCCTTGTCGCCAGACCTGCATGCCTCCAATAACGCTCTGGCCTGTCTCTTGGCGTAGAAGATTGCCGCGTTCTTGTTTCCGTCAGCCGTTGACCGTCTCATGGCTGCGTCAAATCGTGCCCTGCGTTCCGCTTGTCCTGGTTCATCACCGAACATGTCGTCTAGCAACGCTTTGTTGCCACCTAGATACTGCCTGGCGAATGCGGGCGTGTCAACCGTGCCCGTGTCGCGCTTAATGATCGGCTGCGGTTTGGGTTCTGGGAGAAAGTTGCTGCTTTCAGACATCAAGTAGATCCTTCTCTGTCGCCCCAGAATATCGCACATTCAGGACAGAAGAAGGTGCCACCCTCGTCGTTGCCATAAACGCGTGTAGTTGGTTTGTTGCATGGACCGGTGCGCACACGTGTTGCGTCATCCCACCAGTATGACTTGCACAAAATGGGTTGCCCGTCGCCTGTACGTAGATCGCTAGGTGCGTCTGACCACTTCATGTCCTATCCTTTCCGCAATCGTTTGATCACACGCTGCCAGACTGATGGTGTTGCGGGATCACTTGACTTGGTTGTGACAACGGCAGTCATCCCTGTTTCGCCGCTGCAAGCAGCGCCAAAAGACGGTCTGACTGCCATTTACGTTCGGCGTTTCTTGCTTGTAAAAGGGCGGCGTGGGCGGCGGCGGCGGCGGCGTAGGCGGCGTAGGCGGCGTGGGCGGCGGCGTAGGCGGCGTCGGCGGCGGCGGCGGCGGCGTAGGCGGCGGCGTAGGCGGCGTCGGCGGCGGCGGCGTAGGCGGCGTGGGCGGCGGCGTCGGCGGCGGCGTAGGCGGCGTCTCGATTTGCCTGCGTCGGGTCTTTCGCCCACCTGATCGCCGCGTCGATCGCCTCGCGTGGGCGCTTGTCATCGGGATACTTGTCCTCGTAGTGCTTCAGCACCCGCTTGGCACACTCAGCCGCCCACTGGACGGCAATGGGTTGCGTTAGTGTCCCGACCTGGCTCACGAGCCGTGCAGAGGTAAACGCGATCTTGTCGTCTTGAGCGTCCTGCGTCCCTCGTCCCTCTGCAATCCAGAGGACGGCACCGACTCGGGCGTGCTCGCCTATGCCCTGATGGGTCGCGAGGTGCCATCCCGATTGACAAAGCAATGGCTTTGTATCTGGCGTCCAAGATCCAACCCGCTTCGGCCACTTGACCGATTGGTACGTAGTGATACGGCCAGGATTGAGCCACTTATAGTACGTTGACACTACTCCTCCTTTGCAGAAAGTTCAG